>OIBW01000469.1_pt1 | contig 16879 bp, 11 predicted proteins | sample 1581131 | NCBI WGS metagenome assembly OIBW01 (sample SAMEA3882517, study PRJEB24775) | human gut metagenome | biome: human-associated habitat; feature: intestine environment; material: feces | place: Netherlands | collected 2009/2010 | reverse complement strand
CCGCAACGGCAGGCGCGTCCAGTACGCAGCCGGACCTTCCGGGTCGATCGGGCGGCGGAGCGGAATCACGTTGTCGGCATCCGGCTTGGCCGCATCCATGAGATTTGTGGCGCATCGTTCCAGCAGAATGCCACGGGAGGTGCGCTTGAGCCCTGTGGCGATGACGATGTCCGGCTTGGCCTGTTCGATGGCTTCCAGCAGTGTGGGCCAGGCTTTGGCGAAGCTCACCGGAAGCGTGACGTTGGTGACGGTGACGGCGATGTCCTGCAGCAGTTCTTCGGAGATCGCCTGCGATTGCGCCGGATCGGCCCATTGCTTGGCTACCGCCGCCGGCACGAGCACGGCCGGATTGACGTCGATGCCTTCGTAGGGCGTGAAACCGGAGATGACGATGTTGATCTGCTGCATGGTTTCCAGTGTACGTGGTGAATGTGTTGAACGTTAAGTCTGCCGACACGTCGACGGACTTAACGTTCGATGAAAATCAACGGCTGTGCATCTGGGAGAACGCTTCGGCGAACACGGCGTGCATGCGCGCCTTGGCTTCCTCCTTGGCGTGTTCGGGGTCGAGGCTGCGGGCGATGCCTTCGGCGATCGGCATGTCGGATGGCGTGGTGATTTTGAGGTTCGTTTCGGAACCGTCCACGATGGCGACAGGCTCGTCGGGCAGGTAGTCCACCACCACGCGCGTGTCGTCGGTCGGGTGGAAGTCGGGGTCGGCGGCGGCCAGTTCGTAGGCTTTGACGATGGTTCCGAAACGGAACGCCTGCGGGGTCTGCGCGCGGAAGGTGTTCGGACGTTCCGGCACGGATTTGACCACCTTGCGATCGCCCAGATCCTCTGTGAGCAGAATCGTGTCGGTGGAGGCGTAGGCCACGGTGGCGGCGTTGAACTGGTCCAAGCTGTCGATGCAGCCGTCGATGGACCGCTCCTCGACGAACGGACGCACGCCGTCGTGGATGAGGATTTTCGCGCCGGAGGGAATGCCGGCCTGTTTGAGCAGGTCCAGGGCGGCGAGCGTGCTGTCCACGCGTTCGGCGCCGCCGGGAACGATGGCCCGCACTTTGGCGTAGCCGGCTTCGTCGATAAGCTCGTTCACCGTCTCTTCGACACGTTCGTTGACCACCACGATGATGTCGCTGATGCGGTCGTTGTTTTCGAATGCCTCGATGCTCCAGCAGACGATTGGCTTGCCGCCCACCGACACCAGCTGCTTGGGGTTGTTCTCGTCGAATCGGGTGCCGAATCCCGCTGCCAGCACCACGGCCACGACCGGCATTTTCTGTTCCTGCATCTGCTCTCCCTTACTCATATGCTCCACCGTAAAGCCGCGGCCGCATGCCACCCCGTTCCGTGGCGGGTTCTGCACGCAATCCGCAACAGTGGCCACGCGAATCGCGTGGCTTGTATGACTCGTATGGTGATTATTCGCGTACGATCAGCGCCAGCATGCGTCCTTCATGCTGTTTTTTGGCGAGCGACGCGCGGCGATGCGAGAACCACAACGGGTTTTCGAGCGTGCACAGGCTGCGGCGGATCTTGTTGAACCGTTCGGAAAGCTTCGGATCGCCTTCGCCATCGGCGGCGCAGATGCCGGCCAGTTCCTCGTCTTCGGACAGGTACTGCGTGGCCGCGTTGACGCGTGGACGGGATGAGACGATGTTGTCGGCCGGCACGCCCGCTTTGGCAAGCTCCTGCAGGGCGGCCGCGGCGATGTCGATGCCCGGCTGGCCAAATCGGCTCAACGTGAAGGTTCCCGGGAACTGCGCATCGAATTCGTCGGCGATGTCGCCACCGACCTCGTAGCAGTCGCCGCAGATGCAGGGGCCGAGCGTGGCGACGATACGTTCCGGCTGGGCGCCCTTGGACACCATCTTCTCGATGGTCGCGCCGATCACGCCTTTCTGCAGACCGCGACGGCCGCAGTGCGCTGCGCCGATCACGCCGGCTTCGGGGTCGGCCATAAGCACCGGCAGGCAGTCGGCGGCGAACATGCCGAGCGCCACGCTCTTCCGGGACGTCACTTGGCCGTCGGCTTCGATGACGGTCGGCTCACCGTCATTCCCCGTCGCGTTGTTTTCGCCGTCCGTCTCGTCTTCCGGCTTCTTCGTGCCGGACACGTCGAATCCGAACGGCTGGTTGATGACGAATGATTCGTCCACGTCCACCGCGTCGCCGGAATGCACCTGGCTGATAAGGCTGATTTTCGCGCCGAGCACGTCGGCGAGCGCCTTGCGGTTGGCGAGCACGTGTTCCGGTTTGTCGCCGGATTTGCCGCCGAGGTTGAAGTGCGCGAAATCGCCTTCGCTGGTGCCGCCGAGTCGCGTGGTGTAGACGACTTTGATGCCGGGGGCCAGCATGATCGGAATGGTCACGGGAATCGGGTTGCCGTTTTTGTCAGTGGGGTCGATGGCGTTGGAATCGAGGATCGCGTCATCGTATTGTGTGCTGCTCATGTCTTGTTTTTCCTTGGTTTTGCGATTGGAAGGCCTGCTTGCGATTGCCGTCTTCTATTCGGCTTTCAGCGTCGGCTTTTTCGTGCGCGAACGGATGGCCGCGTTGACGGGCACTTCCTGTGGGCACGGCATGGAGAAGACGTGCGCCGGGTTGTTGATGGCTTCGACCCAGTGGCCGTCGGCGTCACGGAAACCGCCGGCAGGCACGGTGTAGGCGAAGGGGGCCGCGCCGGGCAGCACGAATTCGACTTCCTGGCCGGCTTCGATCTTGTTGCGGCTCATGATGGTCACGCGTCCTCCGTCTTCCGGACTCCATGACAGCACTTCGCCGACGACGAGCCATGCGCGGAAGTATGCGGAACGGTCGGTGCTTTGCTGCACTTTGTGTTCCGGATAATAGAAGCCGGTGGAGTAGTCGCGGTGCGCCACTTTGTCGGGCTCGTCGAGCAGCCAATCCGGCAGGGTGACATGCGGTGCCGGCCGTACACCGGCGTGATGCCAGCCTTCCGGCAGTATTTCGGCGGCGGTGTTCGACTTGCGTCGGGTGCTGCGTGCGTGGTAGCTCAGATCGTCCGGCTCGCCAATCGCGATATTGCCAGCCGAAACGTTGCCGGACGGCACGCCCCCAACGGGAATGGCGTCGATGTCGGGCTTGCCTGCGAACGCGCCATCGGCGTTGGCCATGATCGCATCCTCGGTGTCCGGCTTGCCGTATTCCGGGTCACCGGGACGGATCACGCGGTCGCGGAACGGCTTCAGCACATTGCCGTCGGCATCTTCGAAGCCGCGCTGGACCATGTATTCGTTGACGGCCGTCTTGTAGGCGTTCGTCATGGCGGCGATGTAGTAGGCGCTCTTGGAACGGCCTTCGATCTTGAGGCTCGTCGCGCCCGAATCAAGCAGATCGTCGATGTGGGCGAGCATGTTCATGTCCTGCGAATTGAACAGGTACGCGCCTTCCGCGGTCTGTTCGATCGGAAAATACCGACCGGGGCGTTTCTCTTCGACGATCGAATACTTCCAGCGGCACGGCTGCGCGCATTCGCCGTGGTTGCCGTCGCGGCCGGTCAGATAGTTGGAGAACAGGCAGCGTCCGGAGAAGGCCATGCACATCGCGCCGTGCACGAAGCATTCGATGTCGAGGTCGTCGGGGATGCGGGCGCGGATGTCGCGCACGGCCTGCAGGTCCATTTCGCGGGCCAGCACCACGCGGCGTGCGCCCAGTTCGTAGAACGCGTTGGCGGCCTGGTAGTTGGTGACGCCGGCCTGCGTGCTCACATGCAGTTCGAGGTTCGGAGCCACCTGCTTGGCCATGAGCATCACGCCGATGTCGGAGACGATCAGCGCGTCCACGCCGGTGTCCTTCAGCTTGCCGAGGTATTCGCGCATGGCTTCCACCTCGTTGTTGCGCGGCAGCACGTTGAAGGTGACGTACACGCGGGCCCCACGCTCGTGGGCGTAGCGTGCGCCTTCCTCGAAATCCTCGAGGCTCAGGTTTTTCGGCGCGCTGCGCATGCCGAACGCCTTGCCGCCGCAGTAGACGGCGTCCGCACCGTAATCGACCGCGGTTTTCAGTCCCCTCAAATTGCCTGCGGGGGCCAACACTTCTGGCTTGTTTCTTCTTTGCACGGATGTTCCTCTTACTCGTAAAAGACCATCAGATATTGTCGTAGATTCACGGGACAGGCAAAGCCCGTCCAGCCGTTACGCAAGCTCGGGCTACGCCAGGCGCTACGCCAGCTCGCGTGCGACGGCGGCGAGTACGTCCACTGCGTCGGCGAACTCTTCCGGCGTGGTGTAGGAGTAGCTCAGGCGCAGGGAGTTGTCGGCGGCGAAATCGTAGATGTCGCCGGGGTTGAGCAGCACGCCACGTTCGGCGGCCAGCTGGAACAGGCGGTTCATGCGTATCGGCCGGTCGAAGGTCATCCAAATGTAGAAGCCGCCGGACGGCACGTTCCAGTGGGCGAGCCCGTCCATTTTCTCCTGCAGCGTAACGAGCGCGCGGTCGCGGCGGTGCCGCAGCTCCCGTTTCAGGCCGGCCACGTATTCGTCGTACATGCCGTTCGTGAGGAATCGCGCGAACGTCCACTGGCTCAGCACGCTCGCACCGTAGTCCATCTGCATTTTCACGTCGGCGAGCCGCTGCACGATCGGTTCGGCGGCGACCAGCCATCCGATGCGCAAGCCGGGAGCCAGCGACTTGGACGCGCTGCCGAGCGTGATGACCATGCCGGTCTCATCGAGGGCCTTCAGCGACGGCAGCGGGGCATCATCCTCGAAATACAGGTCGCGGTAGGCGCCGTCCTCGATGATCGGCAGTCGGCTGTCCACGGAAAGCTCGACCAGTTCATGCCGGCGTTTGTCGCTCATGGTGACGCCTGTCGGATTGTGATTGGTCGGAATCGTGTACAGGATCGCATTGCCTTTGCGGTTGCGCGCGTTGAGCGGCGCCGGACGGCCGGCGTCAAGCTCCCCTTCCGCCAGCAGGCCGCGCAATGCCTGCACGTTGAGGCCGTCGTCGTCCATCGGCACGCCTTCCAGATGCATGCCGGCCGACTGGAACACCTGCAGCGACTTGATGTAGCTCGGCGATTCCGCGTATACGGTGGTGCCGGCCGGCAGCAGGCTCACCGAAATCATCTGCAGCGCCTGCAACGCGCCGGATGTGACCAGCACCTGGCTTGCCGTGCAGTCGACGCCGGTGGCGCGCATGTGCGCCGCGATGGCCTCGCGCAGTTCGGGCAGGCCTTCGGGCGGCGGGTAGCCGAGCGTTTCGATCTCGTCCGCCGCCTCGCCGAGCACCTGCCGCCACATGGCTTTCGGAAAGAGCCGCGGGTCGAGCTCGCCGGTGCCGATGCGCGTCATGTTCGGCGTGAACTCGTACCGGTTGATGGCTTGGATGGTGTCGTTGTTGGCTTTGAAGAAGCCGGAATCCACGTAATCGGCCCAGTCGGGCGCGCCCGGCAGCATCAGCGACCACGTGTTGCTGACGATTCGCGTGCCCGCTCCATGCTGCCCTTCGACGATGCCGTAGTCGGACAGCTCGTTGATGGCTGCGATGACGGTGGACCGGTTCACGCCGAACCATTCGGCGAGCGCGCGTTGCGACGGCAGACGCGAGCCAATCGGCCAATTGCCGCTGTGCACCTGTTCGCACATGTACCCGACGATTTGTTCGGTGACGGGTTCGCCGGTGGTACGGTCCGGTTTCCAATCGATGTTCAGCGGCGCGATGCGTGCCATGACGCTCCTTCACATTGGTGGTGTCGGTATGGTTCGGCGTTTTCCGCGGTCGGCGCATCTGCTTTCTGACAGTGGACCGTCCTGCGATTGGCTGAGCCAAACCTCAGCTTTTGGCTGGTTGCCTATTGTAGCAACACCTATACAATATGACACTGGTTACGTTGTTTTTCGCAGAATAGAGGTTTTTCCTGCGATTACAAAATGAGCGATTTGGTTGGTTTTGGCTGGGTTGATTACAACCAACCAAATATGTTTGGATGGATAAGAGGCGAGTATGGGATTCTTTTTCCAAGGGCTGACGTTGGGATTGGCGTATGTCGCGCCGATCGGTATGCAGAATCTGTTCGTCATCGATTCGGCGCTGACCAAGCCGCGCCGCCGCGCGCTGCTGACCGCGCTGATCGTGCTGTTTTTCGACGTGTCGTTGTCGCTGTCCTGCTTTTTCGGCATCGGCAGGCTGATGCAGGATTACGCATGGCTGAAGCTGGCCATTCTGGCGATCGGCGGCTTGGTGGTCATCCGTATCGGCGCGGGTCTGCTGTTTCCCGGCAAGGGTGGCGATGATGGCGCCGCGCAAACGCCGCAGTCGCGGACCTCGCAATCGCAGGGCTTTGCGCAACGCGTCACTTCGAAATTCGGCGGCGACAGCGAGCTGCTGCACACCATCGTCACCGCCGGTGTGGTGACGTGGTGCAATCCGCAGGCCATCATCGACGGCACGCTGATGCTCGGCGCGTTCAGCGCGACGCTTACCGTCGGTCAGTCCACGCCGTTCATCACCGGCGTGGAAACCGCGTCGGCACTGTGGTTCTTCGGCATCACCCTGCTGGTGTCGCTGTTCAGCCACAGGTTCAGCCCGCGAATCGTCACCGCGATGAACCGCGTGTGTGGCGCGGTGGTGGTGCTGTACGGCGTCAAACTACTAGCTGATTTCGTGATGGCCGTGCTGTAATCCCCGATAGCCGTCCGGTTCCGCAAAAACGTATGCCCGTCCGTGTTTTGCTGCCCGAGCTGAGTGGTTGGGTTAACAAAATGCGGACGGGCAGTGCTTTTTCAGCCGAGGAAGGCGAGCTCCTCGTCAGTGAGTTCGAGCTCGTCGGCCTTCAGGGAGTCGAGGATGGTTTCGGGACGGTGTGCGCCCGGAATCACGAACATGTGGTCGCCCTTGGCCAGCTCCCAAGCCAGCACCACGCGCTGGTAGCTCACGCCATGCTTGGCGGCCACTTCGCGGAACGGGTCGAACAGATGCTCGTCGTACGGGTGGCGGTAGCCGCCGAGCGGACTCCAGCACACGAAGGCGAGACCTTCCTTCGCGCAGTATTCCAACGTGTCCTGGGTTTCCAGATGGATCGGCGAATACTGGTTCTGCACGGCAACGAGCTTGTCGCCGAGAATCTCCTGTGCGATTTTGAGCTGTTCGATGCTCACGTTGGACACACCCGCCCACTGGGCAACGCCCTGGTCGAGCAGCGCCTTGATACCTTCGCAGGACTCGTTGTACGGCACTTCCGGATCGTGGCGATGCAGGTAGAGCAGGTCGATCGAGTCGACGCCGAGCGCCTGCGCGGACTGCTTGCCGTATTCGATGAGGTGTTCCGGCTTGCCGTCGCGCGGCCAGATCGGCTTGTCGCCATCCCACGCGCGGCGCAGACCGACCTTGGTGGCCACGGTGACTTCCTCACGCGGCCCCTTCCATGTGTCCAGCGCTTCGCGGACCAGCTTTTCGCCGGTCTGTTCCTCTTCGCCCGGCGTGTAGTAGGCCCATGCCGTGTCGATGTGGCGGCAGCCGGCGTCCAGCGAGGCATGCACGGTTTCGATGCCGTGGCCGCGGTTGTTTTCGATGGTCAGCGGCATTTCGCCGTGGCCGATGGCGGTGGTGTGGAACGGTCCGAGATTACGGAACAACGTCATGTCTTCTCCTTCGAAAGTGGTGTCTTCCGGCAGGCGCGAGCCGGTTGGAGCCGGGTCGGAACCAAGTCGGACGGCATCTCGTTCAGGTTCTGCCAATGGAAAAGCCTACCAATCGCCATGGGCGAAAGGTAGGCTTTTCAAGCCGGACCGGGCGTGGGCAAACACAATGCCGACAATCGCAATGTCATAGGGCGTCACGTTGTCCGACGGCGGGCGTCATGTCGTGGATCAGCGGCCACCGCCGCCTCCACCGCCGCCGCCTCCGCCACCGCCGCCGAAGCCGCCACCGGAGAAGGAGCCGCCAGAGCCACCGGACGAAGACGATGGTGCCGCCGCGGAAATCGTGGAACTAACCGAAGCGAAACCGGAACTCAGCTGCGAACCGATATCGCCAATGCCGCCCATGAACTGCGATCCGCCAAACGCACCGGTCGACATGCCTCTCATAGTGGACATACCGTTCCACGCGTGGGAGCGATACGTCCAATAGCCGAGGGAATCGTACCCATACGCGTCAAGCCATTGCGGATCGTTGACTTCGGGGTACGCCTTGGCGAATTCCCTTGCCACCTTGTCGGAAATGCCGAAGGCGGCCGCATAGACCATATACCAGTTCCACATCACCAAATCGAGCGCACCACGGTCGGAGAAATTGGAGAAATCCTCCATATAGCGTTTGAGTCCCAAGCATTCGCCGGCATAGGTCTGTCCGGATTCGGTGAGGCCTTCCTTGCGTCCGGTAGCTAAACAGAACGTGCCGACGCATGCGAACGCGCCGCCGAAGCACAACGCCACCGCGATATTGCTTCCAATATTGACCAGCATTCCAATCACGCCAAAGACCATGGCGAAGATGGTGGGCGCTATCCAACGTCCGCTGACATCCCTGACCGCGTTCAATTGCAGGAATTCAATATCGCAGGCATTGGTGAAATGGTTCATCTCCTGATAGCCGTTCTCCCAGCTGGAGCAAGCCTCCTTCATCTGGTTAAAGTCGAATACCGGCGAACCCACGCGTGCGGAAATACGAATCAGCAGTTGCAGGCAGGCTTCCTCGGAGCGACTCAGACCAAGGGTTTCCCGATGGGATAGCGCCTGAGGCAGAATCACCAACGTACTAGTACTTGACGCGGCAGAGGCACGGGATGGATCGGAGGAAATCATGCGCGCCATATCGGCCGCGTTCGCCCTGCTCAGGTCGATGCCACGATACATGTCGGCAGGTCCCGGATATACGGCGAGCGCTTTCTTGACCACCAATGCCAGCACCGTCGCCGTCATGGCACGCGAGGACTGTTCACCCTTGGAATCGTCCACCACATCGATCAGATGCGCGGCGCAGGCAGGGCTGACTTGAGGTGACTCACGCCAGTATTCGATGCCACCGCGATAGGTGGCTTCACGGTTCGAAGAGACCACGCCACGAATCGCCAGTACGCAGCACAGTCCGCCCAAAATCAGACATACCAGCCAACCTGCGACCGTAAGCTGGGCTTTGTGCCGCTGGCCGTCACGCCATTGCTGCTCCTTGTTTGCTTCCGTGGATTTCAATTCGTCCAGATAGTCGCCGGAACGCACACGTTCGACGCCACTTGCCCCGGCATTGTCGAATGCGGCGACGAGGTCGACGTACTGGTTCGTGCGCAGGTCACTGACGGTGAAATGCAACGTGCCGTCCGTGTCGCGAGACGTTTGAGATGTGGCCTCAGTGTGCAGCCATGCCCACGAATCGTCGGAACCGATGCCTTTGGGGAAGCGCACGGTGCCGGTGACTTTGCCAGCCGGCACCTGGTTGTCTTCGGGGAACATCTCCCACATGAGATTCGTCACGTCACTATGCTGCGTGCCCATGTTATGAAACGTCATGGTCACGTCGAATTTGAGACTGCTCTGTTTGACGGTGGCGGGAATGTTCCAGCCTATTTCGATTTGTTTGTCATTGTCCGAACCGTTGGGGTCAAGCCCGCCGGTGGCAGAGTCGAATGGTTCCGGATAGTTGGAGCCGATTGTGGTGTCGGCGATATACCAATGTCCGGCATATTCCGATTCCCATTCACTGTCGGATACATCGCTCGGCAACTGCGGCGCGATCTGCGTGTATTGCTCGCCGGTGGACGCGTTCGTCACGGAGATGTCGGTGATGTTCGTCAGATCCTGGTTGCGCAGTTTGAACGTCAGATACAGTTGCTTCCACGGTTTCGTGTCGCCGTCATCATTCTCGCGCTCCTTCAACTGGTAATCCAGATGTTCCGTGAAACGGATGTCGCCGTTGCTTTGCAGCTGCGCGTCAAAATCGACGGAACGGTAGCTTAGATCGGCTTCGTCGCCGGAGACGAAGAACAGCAGGAGCGCTACAACGAGCACCGCAACAAATGCGGCACCCGCCGCGAGCAGTCCTCCACGGACACGTTTCGCATCCATATACCATCACCCTTTCTTCCTGCGTATACCGTGTGCCACTCGTATATGCGTATCGCACATGTCAGCGTCCTCCGAACGAACCGCCGCCGGAACCACCGCCACCGCCGTCGAAACCGCCACCGGAGAAGGAACCGCCGGAACCACCGCCACCGAAACCCGAGCCACCGGAGGACGGTGCCGCCATGGAAATCGTGTTGCGCACGTCGGCGAAACTGGAGCTGAGCTGCGCGCCGAAATCGCCATAATTCGCACTGAACACCGACGCGGCGGCAACACTTGCACCCACCGCAGCGCCAGTGGACGCGCCCATAACGCTGCTGGAATGCAACGGCATGTACATGTACGACGAAGCGGCATGCTCATCCAGCCACTGAGGATCGGCCACTTCCGGATATGCTTTGGTCAGCTGCGCCATCACCTTGTCGGAAATGCCGAATGCGGTGGCATACACCATATATCGGCCCCACAATGTCATATCAAGCACGCCACGGTCACTGAAATCACTGAAATCAAGCAGATAGCGCTTCAGCCCAGCCACTTGGCCACCATATTTCTGACCATTGTCGGTCAATGCATGATATTTGCCATACACCAACGCGAATGCGCAGGCCAGCACGACAGGCACACAGATGCTCATCGTCACTGCGATCTCACCTCTCTCCGCGTACTGCACGCCCTTATAGAACGCGAAAACAAGACCAAGAATGCCGACCAGATTATTCAGGAATCCCCTCGATGAATCAACGGCGCGCAGATTGTCGAATTCCGTGGAGCAGGCGGTATCGAAATCCTGTAGCAACTTGTAGCCCTTTTTGTAGTGTTTGAACGCCTTGTTCATCTGTTTGAGATCGAATACCTGCGTATCCCTCAACCGGGAAGACGCTTTGAGCAGGATGTCAAGCGCCGCATGTTCGGATGAGCTCAGCAGCAGCGAACCGATGTCATTGCGCGCCACCGGCATGATGACGATGGTGCTGGTCTTCTTCATCTTGCGTGCGGTTGCGGCGTCGGAGCCGAGCCTGCCCGCCACTGATGCCGCGTTGGTCGTGGTCAGGTCGATGCCGTCATACAGTTTCGCCGGTCCGGGATAGATGGCGATTGCCCCTTTTGACGCGAGCGACATCACAGTGGAGGACATTTGCCGATTGACTAGTTTGTCGCCGTTTTTTATTTTGCCTGAACCGAGAATCGAAGATGACGCGCTCATGACATCATTCATCCGTGCCGCGGCGGCCGGACTCATGTAGGGCAAATCGCGGTAATATTCGACATCGCCTTTGTATTGCGACTTACGGAAGCTGGTGATACCGAGGTACAGCGATCCCATAATGAACGCCAGGCCGATCAGGGCCGAAACAGCCCAACCGGTCACTCGCTTGACCGCTTGATCATGCTGCTTATCGCGCCATTCCTCCTCTTTCTGAGTTTCGCTATCGATGAGCTCTTGCTTGTGGTTGCCGCTTATCTTGCGTTCCACACCTTGCGATTTCGAGACATCGAACATGGCCACGACGTCCAGATAGTCGCCTGCACGCACGTCATCGGCCGAGAAGAGCAGCGACCCGTTCTTGTCGCGTTTCGCGGTGGACGTGTTCTTGGTATGCAGCCATGCCCAAGAATTCTTCTTGGTGACGCCGTCTGGGAACGTGACCTTGCCGGCCACCTTGCCAATCGGAATCTGGTTTGTCGTGCCGAATGGCTCCCATTGGAAAGAGACGACGTCGTCATAGGCGGTGCTTACGCCATGCATGGTCATGGACACGTCGAATTTGAGGCTGTCAGCGGACGCAGTTTCCGGAATGTTCCAGCCGATTTCCAAAGTCTTATCGGATGAGGAGTCAGCTTTCAAACCATCTGTTTCAGGATTGAACGGTTGGGGATCTCTGAGTACGCTGACATCCGCGATATACCACTGACCTGCGTATTCAGCGTTCCAATCGGTGACATCATTGGGATTCACAAATCTACCTTGGACGTACGTTTCGTTGTTGGTGACATCCTTCACGCTGACATCACTGATATTCGTCAGATTATTGGCTTTTAGCGTGTACTGCTGGTACATCTGTTTCCAATCAAAGCCACGGTCATTCAGCTTCATATCAATATGCTGCGTGACTTTGAGGTCGCCATTCTTAAGCACCATAACATCGTAATCGAGCGTACGATAGCTCAAATCCGGTTCGACATCGGACGTCAAATTCACATCCAGAAAAGTGACGCCCAACAGCAGCGCGGCCGCGACCACCGCAGACAGCATACCGATCAGCGCACGTCTGATATTCATAAGTTCTCTCTTGACTCTCTATGCAGGCAGTCCGCGAGAAGCCGACATACCGTATAGACGAAAAGGGAGTACCGGCGAAGCATCCACCCCGTCAGCGCTCCCCTTCTTTTGTATGGAAATGCTGTATGGAAACGCTCAGAACTGGACCTGCGGTACCTGGCGGTCCGCCTCATTGATTTGGAAGTAGGCAGCCTGCTCGAAATGGAACAGTCCGGCGATGATGTTGGTCGGCACGACCTCGATCTTGGTGTTGTACTTCTGTACCACATCGTTATAGAACTGACGGGCGTAGGCGATTTTCTCCTCGAGCGCCTTGAGCTGGGCCTGCAGGTCCAAGAAGTTCTGGTTGGCCTGCAGCTGCGGATACGCTTCGGCCACGGCCTGGAGGTTCATGATCGCGCGGCTCAGCTGGTTTTCGGCTTGGATGCGCTGTGCCACATCACCGGACTGCGCCGCCTGGAGTGCGCTGGCGCGGGCCTGGGTCACCTGTGTGAACACCTGCGATTCATGGGCAGCGTACCCCTTGACGGTCTCCACGAGATTCGGGATGAGGTCGGCGCGCTGCTTGAGCTGCACGTCGATCTGCGCCCAGCCGTTTTTGACGCGATTGCGCAATGTGACCAGACCGTTGTAGGCGGACACTCCCCACAGCACTATCAGGACGATGACAATGAGTGCAATAATGCCGAATATCATGTGAAAATCCTTGCTTCTTTGCTTGTTTATTTGTCTAATTTTCGCATGAGGGCTACACATTTCGTTGTATTGTCGGTTTTTCCATGCACCCGTAAATCGATTGATGCCAATATTCGCACAGCATGTCGAACGTACGAAAAACCCACCCCTTACGGAGTGGGTTTTTCGTTAGATTACCTATCGGCTTCGCTGCGAAGGATCCGTGAGAAGACGTCAATCTTCGAATGCTGAGCCGTCAAGCGAGAAGCCCAGTGGGCTTCTCGTAGGTGAAGTGAGCAGCTTCGCTGCGAAGGATCCGTGAGAAGACGTCAGTCTTCGAACGGATCAAAGTCGCGGCGCACGCGGCGACGCGGACGCTCGGAGCGCTCTTCGCGATCGGCACGGTACTCGTCGTAGTTCTCGTCGGCGGCGTAACGCGGGTTGCGGTCGTCACGACGGCTACCACGGCGACGGTCGGAACGGCGGTCATCGCGATCGTAGTCACGGTCATCGCGGTCGGAACGACGGCGACGCGGACGATCATCATAATCACGATCATCGCGATCATCGGAACGACGGCGGTCGTCACGACGGCCACGGCCGCCACGGCGGTCATCGCGATCGCCACGGTCACGACGCGGAGCGGAGGATTCCTGATCCTCGAAGCCCGGGATGGCAAGGGAGATCTTGCCGCGATCGTCAACACCCTGCACGACCACCTCAACGGTGTCGCCTTCCTTGAGCACGTCTTCGACGGCGTCGATGCGCTCGCCGTTGGCGAGGTTGCGGATCTGGGAGATGTGCAGCAGACCGTCGGTGCCCGGGGTCAGGTTCACGAAGGCGCCGAAGGAGGTGGTCTTCACGACCTTGCCGTTGTAGGTCTCGCCGGCTTCCGGCACGTGCGGGTTGGCGATCTGGTCGATGATCTCCTTGGCCTTCTCGGCGGCCTCGCCGCCTTCGGAGGAGATGTACACGGTGCCGTCATCCTCGATGGCGATTTCGGCGCCGGTGTCTTCCTGGATCTGGTTGATCATCTTGCCCTTCGGGCCGATGACCTCGCCGATCTTGTCCACCGGAACGGTGGTGGTGATGATGCGCGGCGCGTACGGGCTCATCTCGGCCGGGCCGTCGATGCACTCGTTGATGACTTCGAGGATGGTGGTGCGGGCTTCCTTGGCCTGCTGCAGGGCGGACGCCAGGATGTCGGCCGGAATGCCGTCGAGCTTGGTGTCGAGCTGCAGGGCGGTGATGAATTCGGAGGTGCCGGCCACCTTGAAGTCCATGTCGCCGAAGGCGTCTTCGGCGCCGAGGATGTCGGTGAGCGTCTTGTAGATGTGCTGGCCGTCGACGTCGCCGGACACGAGGCCCATGGCGATGCCTGCGACCGGAGCCTTCAGCGGAACGCCAGCGGCGAGCAGGGACAGCGTGGAGGCGCAGACGGAACCCATGGAGGTGGAACCGTTGGAGCCGATTGCCTCGGAGACCTGACGGATGGCGTACGGGAACTCCTCACGGCTCGGCAGCACCGGCACGAGGGCCTTCTCGGCGAGGGCGCCATGGCCGATCTCGCGGCGCTTCGGGGAACCGACGCGGGTCTCACCGGTGGAGTACGGCGGCATTTCGTAATTGTGCATGTAGCGCTTGGACTGCGGGCCGGACAGCGCGTCGATCTGCTGCTCCATCTTGAGCATGTTCAGGGTGGTGACGCCCAGAATCTGGGTTTCGCCACGCTGGAACAGTGCGGAGCCGTGCACGCGCGGCACGATGTCCACTTCGGCGGACAGGGTGCGGATGTCACGCAGGCCACGGCCGTCGATGCGGTAGTCCTGGGTCAGGATGCGGCGGCGCACGATCTGGCGCTGCAGCTCCTTGAACGCGTTGCTGATTTCCTTGTCCTTCTCGGCGTCTTCCATGTCGGTGAACTCGCCGGCGAGGGTGGCCTTGACGCCTTCCTTGATCTCGTGGATGCGGTCCTGGCGCGGCAGCTTTTCGGCGATGGACAGGGCTTCGTCGAGGTCGGCGTGGGCGATCTCGTCGATGCGGTTGTACAGATCCTCGGTGTACTCCGGGAAGAGCTGGAATTCCTTGGTTTCCTTCGCGGCGATCTTCTTGAGCTCGGCCTGGGCCTCGCAGATCACCTTGATGAACGGCTTGGCGGCTTCAAGACCGCCGGCGACGACTTCCTCGTCCGGCTTGGTCTGGCCTTCGTCGTAGATGAGGTGCCATGCGTTCTTGCCGGCACCGGCTTCGATCATGGCGATGGCGACGTCGCCGTTCTCGACAACGCGGCCGGCGACCACGATTTCGAACACGGCGCGTTCGCGCTCGCTCCAGCGCGGGAAGGCGACCCACTGGCCGTCGATCAGGGCCAGACGCACGCCGGAGACCGGGCCTTCGAACGGCAGGCCGGAGATCATGGTGGAGGCGGAGGCGGCGTTCAGTGCGATGACATCGTAAGCGTCATCAGGGTTCACGGCGAGCACGGTCTCGACGACCTGCACTTCGTTGCGCAGGGTGTGCGGGAACAGCGGACGCAGCGGACGGTCGATGATGCGGCAGGCCAGGATGGCTTCGGAGCTCGGACGGCCTTCGCGGCGGAAGAACGAGCCCGGGATCTTGCCGGCTGCGTACATCTTCTCTTCCACGTCCACGGTCAGCGGGAAGAAGTCGTAGTTCTCCTTCGGGCTGGAACCGGCGGTGGTGGTGGACAGAATCATGGAATCGTCGTCGAGGTAGGCGGCCACAGCGCCATCGGCCTGCTGGGCGAGGCGGCCGGTCTCGAAGCGCAGCGTGCGCTTGCCGAATGAACCATTATCGATTACGGCTTCAACAGCCTTGATTTCGGGACCCTCCATAGGGTTCCTCCTTTGTTTTCTTTTCTTGTGTACCTACTATCGGCAGTCCTCTTCAGCGGACTCCAACCGATTCCTACATGCGTGACGCGGCGTTGCCTCCGCCGCTTCCTCATCTCTAGATTCTAGACCTCGTGCGCCCCAAACCTCGGGCCTTCAAACTGTCTGTTCCTTGAACTCGGCTGTCATGCAAAAAACGCCCGGGCGCCATATGGCGCTCGGGCGGAAGAATGTTATCGGCGCAGACCCAGACGCTCGATCAGGGAGCGGTAACGGTTGATGTCAACGCGCTTGAGGTAATCAAGCATACGACGACGGTCGCCGACCATCAGCAGCAGACCACGACGGGAGTGGTGATCGTGCTTGTGCTCCTTGAGGTGCTCGGTCAGATCAGCGATGCGCTTGGTGAGCAGAGCAACCTGGACCTCCGGGGAGCCGGTGTCACCCTCGTGGGTTGCGTAGGTCTTGATGATTTCCTGCTTTTCCTCAGCCGTAAGTGCCACGGCATCCTCCTTATATTGCTGCGCGGTGCTGCCGGCCCAATACCGACGCGCTCTCTATCCGCGGGCGAAACACGCCAAGGGAACATCTTACACGACGTCCGGACCAAAATCGCCGGCCGATATTTCCGCCCCCCCGTCGACGATTGTTCTTCACGTCACGCCATGGACGTGAGCAGACCGCCGAACAACACCACGGCAAGCGCGACGAGTTCGATTGCGAAGAACAATAGGAACGAGGCCCAGCTGCGTGTGAGGACGTTGAGCTTCGATTCCTTCTTGATGCACACCAGCAGGCCCACCCAGAGCACCGCGTAGACCGCGACACCGAAACCGGCGGCGATGATGCCGAGATTCGCGGCGTTCGCCAGTCCGGCCGCCTCACCGTACATCACGTAGGTGGCGTTCCAGAAGTTGAAGCTCAGCAGGCACATGCCGGCGACGAATTGCTCCGCGGCAAGGCCGATCACGAAAATGGCCCCCCACAGCCATTTCTTCGCGTCCGCGACCATCAGTCCGAGTCCGGTGAGCGCCACG
>OIBW01000417.1_pt1 | contig 18168 bp, 10 predicted proteins | sample 1581131 | NCBI WGS metagenome assembly OIBW01 (sample SAMEA3882517, study PRJEB24775) | human gut metagenome | biome: human-associated habitat; feature: intestine environment; material: feces | place: Netherlands | collected 2009/2010 | reverse complement strand
TTACGGCCGAGAACGTCGCCGTGATCGGCGGCGGCAACGTGGCCATGGACGTGGCGCGCGAGCTCATGCGCAACGCCGACGATCTCAAGGCCAAAACCGACATTCCGGACAACGTGTACGAGGGCATCAAGGCCAATAAGGCGAAGACCCTGCACCTGTTCATCCGTCGCGGTGTGGCGCAGGCCAAGTTCTCCGTGCAGGAGCTGCGCGAAATGGAGAAGCTGCCGGGCGTGCAGCTGATCATCAACGAAGACGACTTCGATCTGGACGACGACACTATCGAGGAGGCCGGCAAGGACAAGCTGACCCGTCAGATGGTCGAGGAGCTGTTCACCATCCGCGAGATGGCCGAGGACATGGAAGACGACGGCGACACCGATTTCGAAGGCAACCCGGCGGATCGCAAGTACTACATCCACTTCAATTCCGCTCCGGTCGAAGTGCTGGGCGAGGACGGCAAGGTCAAGGCGATTCGCGTGGAGAAGACGACGACTTCCGCGGACGGCAAGATGACTCGCACCGGCGAATTCGAAGAGTACCCGGTGCAGGCCGTGTATCACGCAATCGGCTACAAGCCGGCCACCGCGCCGGGCATCGCGTACGACGAGCGTCGCGCGCACCTGGCCAACGCGAACGGCGACGGCCGCATCACCACGGAGGCCTCCGGCGAGGGCGCGCAGGTGCGTGAGCGTCTGTACGCCACCGGTTGGGCCAAGCGCGGCCCGGTCGGACTGATTGGCTCCACCAAGTCCGACGCGCTGCTCATCGTCACCAACATGCTGGAGGACCTGTCCAAGGCCGCCGAAGGCGGTCGCGTGGCCGCTGACCGCGATCCGGAATCTATCGACCGTCTGCTGGCTTCCCGCGGTGTCAAGCCGATCGACTTCGCCGGTTGGAAGAAGGTCGACGCGTACGAACGTGCTGAGGGTGCGAAGGAAGGTCGCGAGCACAAGAAGGTCATCGACCCGGAGCAGATGCGCGCGCTGGCGCATGCCTGAATCGGGCCGGCTGGAATTAGGGTGGGAGTGCTGACTTCCTGACACCCTAACTCCAAGCCTTTTAACGCAATCTAGTAACGCCCTGCACGTCCGATTCCTCTGAATCGGACGTGCAGGGCGTTAGTTTTGCCGCTTTAGTGGTCGATTTTCGGCGGACTGGTCGCGTAGCGTGCGTTTTCGATCGCACAACCGCCCGTTTCTCCAGAATCGGACATACGCGGTCGTTTTGACCTATTACCCCCGAAGTTCGGGTCCATGCGCTAGGCTGACCCCAGTGAAACGCGGTGCGCAATATCATCGCAAACGGATGCGGGCATTGAAATCTAAGGTTGTGAAGTCGGCATGAACTTTGGAAAACACGTCAAGCGCAAGGCACTGTACTGCTGTTCCGTGTCCGTCGTGGGCCTGCTGATCGCCTGCCTGATCGGCTTCGCCATGGGCGTGGGTCTTGTCGATGTGCATCTCGAAGAGGAAGCCCACGCAGCGGCGTCCTCGGGAACGTCTTCGGAAACGTCCTCCACGTCGGGCGCGCTTAAGAAAAACAGCGCGCCGCAATCGCAGACACAAGCCGTCTCGTCGCCGACGCAGGTCGCGCTGGACGGCATTTCCGCAGTCGAGGGCAGCGCCACGATCACAACGCAGGGCTTCACGCTGAGCGCCGATTCGCAGGCCGCCGTGCAGTCTCAAATCGCCACTTTCGAAGCCGACGGATATACCGCATCATTCGTGCTCGCCGACATCACGACCGGCCGCACGATCGCATACAACGCCGATGCACAGATCTATTCGGCCTCGTCGGCGAAGGCGCCATACCTGATATCGCTGTTCTCAACGGGCACCGTCGACCTGAACAGCGTGGCCCAATCCGCTGACGCGCAGTCCGCCACCGTCCACCAGAAGGTCGACGCCGTCCTGCGCAATTCCGACAACGCGTCTTACGACTGGCTGTACAAAACGTATGGCCTCGACTGCTTCAACACGTGGGCCGAACAGGCGGGCGCGGTTTCCAGAATGGGTGATCGCGGCGGGTACCTGTTCACCTCCGCGCGCGACATGGCCAAACTGTGGACCGCCGGATACGGTTTCCTGTTCGCCGGGCAAACGGCGGGGGTGCAGAACATCACGCCCGAATCGCTGCAATGGCTGTCCGGAGACATGACGAATTCGCTGAACTCCTGCATCCACGCGGCCCTTGGCGATGCGGACACCGTGTACACGAAGGCCGGATGGATCAACGGCGAAGGCGATTTGTACGCGCTGAACGATGCCGGACTGGTGATGTCGCAGTCGGGCACGTACGTGCTGGCGGTGCTGACGAACGCGTGCGGCCGCAACGATTTGCTGACCAGCCTGATCGGCACGCTCGACGCAGTGCATTCGGGGGATATGCGAGGGTAATACGTTTCAAGTTGGGGTGACTCTCGCCGTGCCGCAGATAGGTCTATGGCCGATGCTGTAGCGTCGTTGCGTGGCATGTTTCTAGATGTTGCAAATCCACCCTTCAGCTTGTATACAGCAAAATCCCAGTCTGAATTCCTAGGCTGGTGGCCATGAACGGCAAATTGCAGGTGCACGGCCATTGCAATGGCTTGAAAACAACGCTTTTGTTCGCGTTGATGTGGGGCGTCATCATGCTCATCTGGTGGGCGACCGGCGCCAGTCAAAGCACGCTCGGCTACTACATTCTCATCGGCCTGGGCTCCACGTTCGTCTCCTACTGGTTTTCCGACAAACTGGCGATCGCCAGCATGCACGCTCGACAGGTGAGCGAGCAGGAAGCCCCCGTACTATACAAGATCGTCCGCGAGCTATCGGCGAAGGCAGGTAAGCCGATGCCGCGCATCTACATCGCCCCCACCATGAGCCCCAACGCGTTCGCGACGGGGCGCAACGAACGACACGCGGCGGTCTGCTGCACGCAAGGCATCCTACAGACGCTTAACGAACGTGAGATTCGCGGCGTGCTCGGACACGAACTCATGCACGTCTACAACCACGACATTCTGACGTCCGCAATCGCCTCCGCCATGGCCACCGTCATCTCGTACCTCGGCTACTCGCTCATGTATTTCGGCGGCGGCCGTTCGCGTGACGACCGCGACGATTCGGCGTCCGGCGGCTTGGGATTGCTGGGTGTGCTGCTGAGCACGATTCTGGCGCCGATCGCAGCGTCGCTGATACAGATGGCAATCTCCCGCACACGCGAATACGACGCCGACGAAGACGGTTCCAAGTTGACGGAGGATCCGGAAGCGCTCGCTTCCGCGTTGAGCAAGATTTCCGGCGGCGCAGCCGCGATGCCGATGGAGAAGACCGCCGGCACGCAGTCGGTGGCTGCGATGATGATCGCCAGTCCGTTCTCCGCGGAGGGCTTCTCGCGCCTGTTTTCCACGCATCCGCCGATTCAGGACCGCATTGCGCGGCTCATGCAGATGGGTCAGGAGATGCGGCAGCAGGGCGTGCAGTCGGGCTACCTGGCCGGCGGATACGCAACGACCGGCGTTGCCGCGATCGACATTCGACAGGGCGGTTATGACGGGCCGCAGTTCGGCTCGCAGTATGGTTCCGCTTACGATTCGTACGGTTCGGGTTCGGCGGGTTCGGCGGGTTCGACCGGTGGATATTCGCGCGACTATTCGCAACGCCCCATGCGCAGAAGAGGGTCGCGCTGACGCCCCCACAGCCTCCCGCGCCGCTGGTTCCCGACTTTCAGCCTTTTCCGGTACTGATGTTGCTGCGGACGCATACTTGCTGTGCTGACGACTCCCAAAATCGCTATATGTGGCAGATAAGAGACTGCCGAGAAAGTGATTTCCGCTATATGTGGCACTTTCCTTCGTGAAGATGCCCCCATACCTTCGATTTCGTACCCTCTAACAGCTCTTGCCCGCGGAGAACTGCCACATATAGCGCAAATCGATTTTGCGGAACCGGACAATCTGCCACATATAGCGGGAATGGCGTGCTAGACTAATGGCTCGTGCCCAAAAGGCACACCTTGCGGATGTAGTTCATCGGTAGAACGAAAGCTTCCCAAGCTTTAAAGGCGGGTTCGACTCCCGTCATCCGCTCCACTCAAAACCCTTGGAATCGTTGGAATTTCAAGGGTTTTTCTATTGTCGTAAAAGACCCGTGAAGCCAACTTCGCGTCGCGCAACTGTCGGTTGCGTCGCAAAATTTGGTTGCGAATCGCAATGCAACCGCAAGATGGTGGCGTGGAACGCGACGTTTGTGACAAGCTGCTGATGCTTTGCGACATGTTCGGTGTGACGTTGGATGATTTGGTCATGGGCGACGTGTGCGCGTCGGCGGGCCGTGGAGGTGCGGGACGCGTGGGCTGTGTGGATGCGGGACGCATGGACTTGGCTGCCGATACGGCTGGTGTGGCAGCGTCGGATGGGGTGGTTGACTCTGCTGTTGGTGCGGTTCCGGGGGTAATCGGGTTCGCGGCATCGCAGGTTGCAGGAGTGTCCGATTCTGCAGAATCGGACACTCGTGGAGGGCGATGGGTAGGCTGGAGCCCGTGAACACGAACCAGAAGTCCCCCTCCGATTCCGGCGCAAACCACCCCACCGGCAACTCCTGCAATCCGCTACTCGGCCATGCCACATCACACGCGGCGACACTCATCGGCCTGTTCGCAATCGTCCTGTGGGGCTTCATGGCCGGCCTCGTGCGACTGGTCTCCGAATCGTTCGGCGCCACGCTCGGTTCGGCGCTCATCTACACCGTCGGTGGTGTCATGCTGTTCATTGTGCGCCGTCCGAAACCAATCCGCGAAGCGCCATGCAAGTACCTCATCGCAGGTGGACTCATGTTCATCGCATACGAGGCGTCAATCTCGCTGTCGATCGGCCTGGCCACAACGAACGCGCAATCCGTGGAAGTCAGCCTTGTCAACTACTTGTGGCCGACGCTGCTGGTGCTGATGACCGCAGCGGTATCGCACAAACGTGGTGCGGTCGCCAAAGCGATTCCTGGCGCGGTGATCGCAACCATCGGTGTGGCGATGGCGGTTGGCGGAGAAAGCCTTGATATGCAGGAAGCGGTCCACAATATCGCCAGTAACCCCCTACCGTATGTGCTCGCGTTTGTTGGCGCCTTTATTTGGGCGATTTATGCGACTTTTACGCCGTCGTTGTCCGGCGGTTACGACGGCACGACGATTTTCTTCTGCTGTGTGGCCGTTGTACTGTGGACCATCCATTTCGTTTCGGGAGACGGTTTGCCGGACACGGCGCCCGGCATCGGTGGATATGCTGCGCTGATTGCGTGCGCCGCTTCGATTTCGGGCGGCTATGCGTGCTGGGGATACGGCATGTTGCACGGCAGTATGGAAACGCTTGCGATTGGTTCGTACGCGACTCCGCTGTTTTCCACGGCTTCTAGCACGCTTCTGTTGGGCGTGGCGCTGGGCATGCCGTTCTGGATCGGTGTTGTGCTGGTGGTTGCCGGTTCTCTGATCAACGTGTGGTTTGCACGGTGCCCCTGAGTGTCGGTTTCTCCCGAATCGGACAACCTGGGGTGACCGGATGACGCGTGGGTGGCTGATTCGGGGGGATCGGACACTTGTTGGTGCGTGAGGAGGCGACATGTGGGGTAGTGGCGGCGCAGAGGAGCGCCGGGATGGCGCAGCGGTACGTAAGGGAAGTGACTGGGCAGGACAATGCCTTACGCCTCCACGCTAGCTTAGGTTTTTGCCGGCTGGTCGATGGTGACGAATTCGTGGCTTTGGGTTTTCAGGTCGTTGATGATGGCGGGCAGCGCGTTCACGTGTACCAGCCGAAACCGATTTAAACCGGCTCAAACCAGCCCGTTCAAATCCGCCTCGTCACATCACCTTGGTGGACTCCAGATTGCGGCTCACCCAGTTGTTCAACCGGATCACCGGCTTGCGCAACACCAATCCCAGCAGCAGCGAAGGAATCAGGAACAAGGCGAGATACACCATGTCAAGCAGGTACTCATTGTCGTATGATCCGGCCATCGCGGCGTGCATGGCATCGATGGCGTGCGGGAATGGTAGGAACGGGTAGAGCATTTGGAAGAACTTCGGCAGCGTCTCGATAGGGAACGTACCGCCCGAACCGGCGACCTGCATCACCAGCAGCACCACGGCCACGGCCTTGCCGATATCGCCGAACGACACGGTCAGCGTATACACGATATTCGAGAACACGAGCGCGGCAAGCCACCCCACGGCAAGGAACTGCAGCGCATGATTCGCCTGCACGCCAAGGAAATACGTGTCACCCAGGCAAACCAGTGTGCCCTGCAGCAACGCGAGCAGTGCGAAGATCGCGTACCGTCCGAAATACTCGTGGTCGAGGCGCAGTCCCCAACGTGAGGCGTTCCCCGGGCCGGACGGGCCGGCGATGCGCGGCAGCGTGTCGCCCAAGCCCAGCACATGCGCCTTCTCGCGGTCCGAAATCGTCACTTTCAGCATGGCGCACAGGATGATCGCACCCACCCAGATTGACAGGATCGTATAGAACGGCGCCATGGCCGAACCGTAGTTCGCGATCGGGTACACCGAGACGCGATGCAGTGCGACGGGCGCGGAAATCAGCGTGGACAGTGTGGACGCGTTGGCGGTGGCCAGTGCACGTAGTTCGTCCGATTCGCCCGAATCGGCGTCGTTGTCACCGTCGCCACCATCGCTGTTGCCGTCACCGGCGTTTCCGCCCGTCTCCAGCTTCGTGATCAGCTCCTTCACCGTCGCTGCCGACGAGTCGAGTTTCTTCGCGATCGCGCCGAGCGTGGAACGGATGGACGTCACATTCGTCCCCACATCGCCCGTCACATCGTCCAGACCGTCGGCGGTGCCGCTCAGCTGGGTGATCATGCTGTCGGTTTGGGAGATCAGCGTGCTGACTGTGGAGGCGAGCGCGTCGATTTTCGGCTTGACGTTCGTGGCGTAATCGTCGCGCACATTGCTGATCGACTGCTTCGCGGAGGTGATGCGGTTCAGGATCTCCTTGCGGGAGCGTTCCGCGGCTGCGGTATCCTGCGTGACCTGCGTGGAAGCGTCTTTCAGCTGCTGCGCGAGCTTCTGCGAATCGCCTTTGGCGGCTTCCAGCAGCGTGATCTCCCGGTCGATGGCTTCCAGCAGCGCCTGTTTCGCGGAATCACTGTCCGGTAGTTGTTCCACCGATTCGCGCATGTGGTTGAGGCTTGTGATGTACGTGTCGTACAGCGATTCGCCGCTGGAGATTTGTTCGCTCAACGTTGCCAACTGGCTGGCTGCGGTGTCTGAGCCCTTGCCGATCGCGTCGAACGCCTTGTTCACCTTGGCAGCTACTTGGTCGAACGCGCCTGACACCTGGTCGAGCGCGGTGTTCACCGAGGAGGTGACGTTCGCACCTGCAGAAGTGAGTGACGTGGCACCTGATTTGCCTTGCTTCAACGCGTTCTGGGCCTGTTTGCCCGCCTTGGTCGCCGAGGCGAGCAGTTTGCCCGTGGAATCCACGATGTCGTTCGCCGAGCCGAGCAGCTGCGAATACGACGTCACCTGCTGCGATGCGCCGCTCAGCGTATCCGCCGTGGTGGTGAGATTGCCGTTGAGGTTGCGCATGTATTCGGCCATTTGCGGGCTTTGCGAATAGTGTAGGATGCTTGAGGCCAGGTCGAGTCCGACTTGCGCAATCGTTTTGGCGAAGGTTTTGTCGATCGTGTTGACCACGGTTGTCGCGCCCTGATCGGTGATATGCGGGGCGATCGGGTTGATTTTCTCGTTTAGATAGTACTTGAGCTGCGCGTGTTTGATGTCGGGGGAGAACAGCGTCATCATGTCGGCGCTGAAACCTTTCGGAATTACGATCGCCGCATAGTATTCGCCGGATTTCACCCCGTCGATTGCCTTGTCGCTTTTCACGAACTGCCAGTCCAGCTGGTCGTTGGCGTGCAGTGTGCTGATGATGGTTTCGCCCACGTTGACGCGCACCGGTATGAGATCCGACTTGTAACCCTTGTCGTTATTGGCCACGGCGACCTTCAATGCCTTGGTGTTGCCGTAGGGGTCCCAGCTGGCCGCGATGTTGAACCAGGCGTACAGCGCCGGCACCACCACCAGGCCCATCGAGACGATCACGGCGATCACGTTGCGGGTGGCATGGCACATGTCCCGCTTGAAGATGCCCCAGATCATTTTCACTGTTCGTTCCCCTCCTCACGCAGACTCCTGCCAGCATTTCCGTCCGTGTTTCCAGCCGCATACTCAGCCGCATGTTCAGGCGCATGTCCGGCCGAACCACCATGCGCAGCCTCATACAGCCTCGTACGTACGGCATGCATCGGCTTGTAATGCATGCCCGGCCGGAACAGCAGGTTCTCGTGCAGGATCGCGCTGCGGAACTCTTCCGCACTCATCGCTTCCTCGCCCAGATAATTCGCATACCGTTCGCGCAGATACTCCACCACGATGAGATACGTGTCGATGGCGATGATCGAAATGATCCAACCGAGCAGCATGGCGAGCTTCATGCGCGTGATGAATAGCAATAGCAGGAACACGAACGGCAGTACCGCCAGCGCGAGGAATCCCCAACGCACCAGGCGCGGGTACAGGCGGAAGAAATGAATCGCCCGTCTGCGGGCGAGTTCGGGGAACTCCTCGGCGATCTGCTGCGCGGTCTCGGTGAGCCGCGGTTCCACCGTGCCTTCGTTATGTTCGGTGATCATCAGATCAGTGTCCGCCAGACGGTTGTCGAACAGGCGGTTGAGGTTCAACGCCAGCTTGCGGACCACCAAGCCGATGAACAGCGCCACAGGCAGATACCAGAACAGCGAGAGCATGTCGATCCAATAATGGTTGGCATACATGCCGCCGATCGGCCCGCGCATCGCGTTGATGCCGTAGGTGAACGGTAGGAACGGTTTCAGACGGCGGAAGAATTCCGGCATCATCTCGATGGGGTAGAGGCCTGCCGCGCCCGGAATCTGGATGATCACCAGAATCACGGCGACGGCCTTGCCGATATGCCGGAACGCCACGGCGAGCGCGTAAATGATGTTCACGTAGACGAACGAGGCGAAAATGCCGGCGAGGATGAACAGGAACGGATGCTCGCATTGGATGCCCAGCGCGAGATCGCCGATCGTGGCGATGATCGCCTGCAGGAATCCGACCGTGACGAACAGCAGCCAACGGCCCATATAGCCTTGGCGTGGCGTGTACATGCGGATCTTCTCATCGCGGTCCACTTCAAGCTTGTAGATCGCGACGAGCACGAATCCGCCGACCCACAGCGCAAGATTCGTGTAGAACGGCGTGACCGCGGAACCATAGTTTTTGACCGGGTAGAGGACCTGTTCGTCCAAATGCACCGGCTCGCCCACGAACGAGCCGACCTCGCTCGCGTCAAGTCCGAGCGCTTGGGAAAGCTGCTGGAACATCGCCGAACTGCTCAACGCGGCCACATCGGTGCGCGTGGTGTTGAGCTGTTTGGCGAGATTGGCGAGCTGTGTCTGCGTGCCAGCAATGGTGGTGTTCGTTTGGGTCACGGTGCGCGACAACTGGTCGAGCAGCCCGTTGCCCTGTTCCAGCGTGCTTTGCAGCGTGGTAAGCGTGCCGGACAGCGACCCATTGGCCAGGCTGAGTGTATCGAGCCCGGTGTTGAGATTCGGCATGACCGTGCCGGTGATGGTCGTGTGTGCGCTCGCCATCGACGCCGTGCCGTTCTTCGCCAGCGTGGTGACATCGTCGTTGAACCCGTTCGCGGTGTTCTTCCCCGCGTTGATCGCAGCCGTGGTGTCCTGATCGAAGGCGTCGATGCGCTGCTGCTGGAACGTCAGCTGTTTGCGGGCTTCGGCGAGCTGCGCGGAAAGATCCTTATACGTTTGGCTGTTCGGATCCAGCTGGCTGGCCTGCAACGCCTTCTCCACGCCGTCGAGCACATTGCCGGTGGTGGCGTTGACGTGATGCATGGTGCTGGACACTTGGTCGAGCGCGTCCTGCGTGGTGTTCAGTCCGCTGAGCACGGTGCCGGTGGCATTGCTCACGTTGACCTGCAGGCCGGACAGTTGCGTGCTGCCGTTGTCGAGCGCTCCGACCAGCGTGTTCGAGAATCGTTCGGTTTGTGTGCGCGTCTCGCTCAGCAAGTCGGACGCCTTGCCGACGGTGTCAAGCGAGTTGGTGATTTCCGAGGCGAGCGCGATGTTGGACTGTTTGGCCGAATCGATGGTGGTGAGGGCCTTGTCGAGCGTGGAGCGGGTGTCGCGCAGCTGCTGTTGGACGGTTTCGAGCTGGTTGATGGTGTCGGTCAGATCGTTGACGACGTCGCTTTGCGCGCTTTTCACGCTGCCGGTGGTTTCTCCCGCTGCCTCCTTCACTTCCTTTGCCACGGCGTCGGCCACGCTGGAAACGAAAGTGGTGTTGATCTGCTCGTCGATCGTGGTCGCGCCCGTATCGGTGATTTTCGGCGCGATCGCGTTCAGCTTTTCGTTGATGTAGTACGTGATCGACGGTCGGTCGCCTTTACCGGTGACGGTGCCGATTAGTCTGGAGCTGAAGTCTTCCGGCAGTACGATCGCCGCATAGTATTTGCCGGATTCCACGCCTTCGATGGCTTGCTGCTTGGGAACGAAACGCCAGCCGAGCTGATGGTTCTTCTTAAGCTGGTTGACGGTCTGCTGGCCAGCGTCGAGATGGCCGACCAGCGTGGAGGTTGTGCCCTTGTCCTCGTTCGCCACAGCGACTTGGATGTTGCCTGTGTTCGCGTACGGGTCCCAGTTGGCGAGGATATTGCACCATGCGTACAGTGATGGGATGATGGCCACACCCAGCGTGACGACGAGCGCCACGGGGTTCTTCAGAATGCGTTTCACGTCTCGAAGGAAGATGGCGAAAACCTGGTGCATCAAGCCTCCTCGCGGGTATTGGTCGCAACATCTACGTGCGGCGGCATGCCCGTGCGGGAACACCCGGTTGGGCTCTTCGTCGCGCGATCCGGTGGACATTCTATGACTTCCGATGGAACGATCGCAATGGTTTCGCCATGTTTATTGGTCGGTCCCGCAAGTGTCGGGATATGAGACGAAAACGCTCGGCATATGGCTCTAGTGGGGCGGGCGACCTGGATATGGAGCGGACGGTCGGGAAAACGGAAAGGAAAGATGGCGAATGTTGTCACATGACAAGTGGGATAGGGTTGGGCGATAATGGAGGCATGACTATTGCAACGCCGGAACGTTATGCGCAAATGCTGGACGCCGCACGCCGCGGCGGTTACGCCTATCCCGCGATCAATGTGACCAGCACGCAGACCCTGAACGCCGCACTCCAGGGTTTCGCCGAGGCGGAATCCGATGGCATCATCCAAGTCTCCGTAGGCGGCGCCGCCTACTTCTCCGGGCAACGCGTCAACGACCGCGTCACCGGCTCGCTTGCCTTCGCAGCCTTTGCGCACGAAGTCGCGGCGAAATACCCCAACATCACCATCGCCCTGCACACCGACCACTGCGCCAAACAGTATTTGGACGAATGGGTGCGCCTCTTGCTCGACCATGAAGTCGAACAGGTGAAGCACGGTCAGGAACCGACCTTCCAGTCACACATGTGGGACGGTTCCACAGTGCCGCTGGGTGAAAACCTCGACATCGCAGAAGAACTGCTCGACAAATCCCAAGCCGCGCACACCGTGCTGGAAATCGAAATCGGCGCGGTCGGCGGCGAAGAAGACGGGCACAGCGCCGAAATCAATGACAAACTGTATTCCACGCCCGCGCAAGGCATCACCGTCGCGCAACGACTCGGCCTCGGCGAGCGCGGACGCTACATGGCCGCCTTCACCTTCGGCAACGTGCACGGCGCATACAAACCGGGCGTGGTGAAACTGCGCCCCGAACTGCTCGACGAAATCCAGACCACGGTCGCGCTCGCGATCAAGGCCGGCGAAATGCCCGACCCCGCGCACTCGCTGGATGTCGCTCCCGGTAAACCGTTCGCCCTGGTGTTCCACGGCGGTTCCGGCTCCGCGCCGGAGGAGATCGCGCAGGCCGTGAGCTACGGCGTGGTGAAGATGAACATCGACACCGATACGCAGTACGCATTCAGCCGTGCGGTGGCCGGTCACATGTTCTCCAACTATGATTCGGTGCTCAAAATCGACGGTGAGGTGGGCAACAAGAAGCTGTACGATCCGCGATCCTGGGGTCGTGAAGCTGAATCCGCGATGGCCGCGCGTGTGGTCGAAGCATGCAAGCAGCTCGGCAGTGCCGGGCACGCGCTGAACTAGCCAACGGTCTTTCGAACTGTTTTCGGGCGTTTTCTGGTCTGTTTTTCGGACCGGTTGCAATCCGATTACGGTCGGTCCAGAGCCGTGAGCATCCCTCAGACCCGGTAGAGGGTGAAGAGTAACCTTTGTAAGGCTTTAGGCGCAAGGCTTAAGGCAGAATCGCGTACGCACGGAGGTGCAACAACATGCCTGGAATTGTTTTGATCGGTGCCCAGTGGGGAGACGAGGGCAAAGGCAAGGCAACGGATCTGATCGGCACGAAGGTCGACTACGTCGCCCGTTTCAACGGCGGCAACAACGCGGGCCATACTGTGGTCGTCGGCGACGAATCGTACGCACTGCACCTGCTGCCGTCCGGCATCATCAGCCCCAACACCACCCCTGTCATCGGCAACGGCGTCGTCGTCGATCCGGAAGTGCTGTTCCAGGAGATCGACGGCCTTGAAAGCCGTGGCGTGGACTGCTCCCGACTGCTGGTGAGCGAAAGCGCGCACATCATCGCCCCGTATCACCGCGTGCTCGACAAGGTGACCGAACGCTTCCTCGGCAAGCACAAGATCGGCACCACCGGCCGTGGCATCGGCCCGGCATACGCCGACAAGATCAACCGCGTGGGCATCCGCGTGCACGACCTGTTCAACGCGGAGCATCTGCATGACAAGGTCGAGGCCAGCCTGCATCAGAAGAACCAGATGCTCGTCAAGCTGTACAACCGTCGCCCGATCGACGTGGACGAGACCACCGACGAGCTGCTCAAGCTCGGCGAACGCCTGAAGCCGTACGTTGCCAACACCTCCCTGGTGCTCAACAAGGCGCTCGACGAGGGCAAGACCGTGCTGTTCGAAGGCGGCCAGGCCACCATGCTCGACGTGGACCACGGCACCTACCCGTTCGTGACTTCCTCCAACCCGACCGCCGGCGGCGCCTGCACCGGCACCGGCGTTGGCCCGACCAAGATCACCCGCGTGATCGGCGTCTCCAAGGCGTATGTGACCCGCGTGGGCGAAGGCCCGTTCCCGACCGAACTGTTCGGCGAGGACGGCGAATGGCTGCGCGCCCAAGGCCACGAGTACGGCGTGACCACCGGTCGCCCGCGTCGCTGCGGTTGGTTCGACGCGGTCGTCAACCGTTACGCGGCCCAGGTCAACGGCCTGACCGACATCGTGCTCACCAAGCTCGACGTGCTCACCGGCCTCAAGGAAATCCCGCTGTGCGTGGCGTACGACGTCAACGGCGAGCGTCGCGACGATATGCCGACCGACCAGGCCGAGTTCGCCGCCGCGAAGCCGATTTACGAGTCCATGCCGGGTTGGGACGAGGACATTTCCCAGGTCCATGACTTCAACGATCTGCCGAAGACCTGCCAGGATTACGTCAAGCGTCTTGAGGAACTGTCCGGCTGCCGCATTTCCGTGATCGGCACCGGCCCGCAGCGCGACCACATCATCCAGATCAACTCGCTGATCGACTGAAGCTGATTCGGCTGATTCGTCGATATGAACGTCGGTAACGAACGTCAATGACAAGTGCCGGTGGGCCTGTGCCTGCCGGCACTTTGCGTATGGTGCGTGCGATGGCGTTCGCGTATGACGCACACCGCATACACACCGACGGGGTGCGCGGCGGAGGAACGGAAAAGGGGAGTGCGATGACTGCAATGCCGCCTAACGACAGGTTCGACAGGTTTGACAGGTTCAGCAAACTGGTCCCGCGATTCGACCACCTGAAATGGAAGATGGCCGCTGCCGGCATTCTCGTCGGCCTGATTTCCGGCTTCCTCGTCGTCCTCTACCGTCTCGGCATCGAATACGGCACCGACACCGCGCGCTGGATCTACGCGCGCATCCGCGAAACCCCGTGGCTGGTCGCACCGTGGGCGGTCGCCGCAATCGCAGCCGCGCTCGCCATCGCATGGATGGTCAAAAAAGAGCCGATGGCCGGCGGCAGCGGCATTCCGCAAACCAACGGCGTGGTGATCTGCGGCCTGAAAATGCGATGGCAGACGATTCTGCCGGTTCGCTTCATCGGAGGCCTGCTCGGATCGCTCTTCGGCCTCTCGCTCGGCCGCGAAGGACCGTCCATCCAAATCGGCGCATCGGGCGCGCAGTTCCTATCGCACCGGCTGCGCGGCAAGAAACGTGAGGACATGCAGGAGCATTATCTGGTCACCGCCGGTGCCGCGGCCGGCCTGTCCGCCGCGTTCAGCGCACCGCTGTCCGGCATGATGTTCGCTTTGGAAGGGGTGCATCGCAGTTTTTCGCCCGCGATTCTGATGGGCGCCACCGCCGCGTCCCTGACCGCCGATTTCGTATCGAAATACTGTTTCGGCCTGCGTCCGGTGCTTGACTTCGGCACCATCGGCCAACTGCCGCTCGGCGAATACGGGTGGCTGATTCCGCTGGGATTGGTGGCCGGTTTGGTTGGTTCGCTGATGAACCGTTCGCTGCTCGGCTTCCAAACGCTGTACGGCAAGCTTCCCGCATGGAGCCGCCCTTTGATCGCGATCGCACTCGCGCTGCCAATCGGCATTTGGCTGCCTGACGTGCTCGGCGGCGGCTCGAACCTGATCGCCATGGCCGAGCATGCGCGCGTCGGCTTGGGCATGCTGTGCGTGCTGTTCGTGGCGAAAGTGCTGTTCACCTCCACCAGCTTCGGTTCAGGCGCTCCCGGCGGCATTTTCATGCCGATTCTCGCGGTTGGCTCACTCGCCGGCGGTATCTGCGGCGAGACGTTGCACCAGTTCGGCAACCTGCCGTCCGATTCCGTGGCGATTTTCTCGGTATGCGTGATGACGGGCACGCTGGCCGCGTCCGTGAAAACACCGATCACGTCGATTCTGCTGGCCGTGGAAATGTCCGGCACGTTGACGCACATGCTGCCGGTCGCCGCCGTCGCGTTCATCGCGCTGCTCGTCTCCGACCTGCTGCGTACGAAACCGATCTACGGCGAGCTGCTGGAACGGTACATGCGCGCGCAAGGCGGCACGACGGCAATCGCCAATCGCATCGACAACGGCATCATGGAACTGCCTGTGGAAATGGGCGCGACCGCGGACGGCAAGCTGATGCGTGACGTGCGCTGGCCGTACGGCTGTCTGGTGATTGGCCTGCGTCGCGGCGAACGGCAGATCGTGCCGCATGGCGATACGCGGCTGCGTGCCGGCGACTATCTGGTCGTGCTGTTCAGCGGCGAGGACGAAAGCGACGCACGGCATGCGATGCGGCGGCTGTGCGACGTGTCCGTCTGACGCGGCCTTACTGTCTTCCATAACCATTCGTAGACGTCTAGGGCCACCCGAAGTTATCCACAGTTATCCACCGAATCGGACATGTTCGATGTTTGGTTGCAATGCACGTGTAGACTCGTACAAGGTTAGGAAGACGGCACCTGCGGCCAGCTCGTTGCCGTATGGCTGGGGTGGAACGACGCTGTCCGCGGAAAGCCAAGTACAAGGGGAACGTGATGGAATCGCAAGAACAACGGGCGGCAGACTCGCCAAACGCGGGTGATGAGCCGAATCCCGCCACACAGTCGATCGACGTCGCCGAAGTGGCGCGCGCGGATGTGCGCCCGTCCGGTGCCGCCGCATCCAAGCATCCGCCGCAGATTCCGCTCGCGCCGATGAAACGCATGCAGGCGCGATTCAACCCTCTTGCCGATGGTCTGATGTATCTCGTGGTGTTCGTCGGCGGCTTCGTCGGCGTCGGTTTCCGTCGCGCCACGGACCTGCTGCTGCCGTCGGTGAACGGTTCGCCGTTCGTGGTGGGCACGTTCGTGTCGAATATGCTCGCCTGCTTCCTGTTTGCGATGCTGACCGAATACATGGCGACCGCGTCGTGGCTGCGCCGCAGGGTACGGCAGGTCGTCAGCCGTGGCGTCGGGCTTGGTTTGCTTGGCGGACTGTCGACGATGTCCGGCGTGATGTTGGAAACCATGGAAGGCATGCGCGAGCAGCGTTTCGGCAGCGCGCTCGGCTATCTTGCGGGAAGTTTCGCCGGCGGTCTGATCGCGGCCGCGGTTGGCGTGGCGCTGATGCAGGCGTTGCTGGCGCGCGGCACACGCAAGCGGGTCCGTAACGCGATCGCCGATGCCTCCACGGCTTCCGTATCCTCAATGTCCGATTCGGACGCGTACGGCATCGTGCAGGACGTCCAGATGACCGACACTGCAGTATCGGCTACGCAGAGTGCTACGCAGACGGTCCCCATGGCCGATTCGGGCGAATCGGACGTGCCGGCCGCGCAAAATGTGCAGAACAACGTGCCGGACGCGCAGGGCGTGCGCCACGTGAAGGTGGCGGATGCGGCGCATTCGGCCGCGCAGGCCGCGTTGGAGGCCGCGCAGGCGGCACAGCAGGCGGCCCAGGTCGCCCAGCAGGTCGCGCAGACCGGGCAGGTGCCGAAAATCGAATCGCAGCCGCAGCCATCGCAACCCGTCGCACCTCTGCCCAGCTTCGAACCCAAGCCGGTCACCGCGGAAATCCCGCTCGTCGCCGACCCGACCACAGGAGAGGTGCGCTGATGACCTGGATGATCTGCCTGTTCGGCGGCATCGGCGCCATGGCCCGTTATGTGCTTGACGTGTCGATCCAACGCAGCTGGAACCGTGACGGCAACCATAGCTTCCCCCTGGCCACGCTCGTCATCAACGGCGTCGCCTCCCTGTGCGCCGGCATCGCCATGATGTCGTACTATGCGCAGTCGGTGGATATGGGCACGGTAATGACGTTCGTTGTGGGGTTCCTCGGCGGATTCTCAACATTCTCGTCGGCGATCAACGAGGTGCTGTCGCTGATTCGCAAACGCCGTTTCGCCATGGCCCTGGGCTATGGCGCTGCCACGGTCGCGGTGCCGCTCGCCTGCGTGGCGCTCGGATTCGGCATCGCCATGCTGGGCGGCCACGCATAGCTGTCACCGGCTCAGCCTCGCGTAATTTTCACGTTACACGGGCGGTCATCGGGTAACGCTCAGGAAATCTGAGCGCAACCGCGCGAGCTGTTTCCTCTCCTACGTTGTGAAAACAACAAGAGAGGAAAAACCTATGACAGCCGTAACGTATCTCACACGGCATCGTCGACCGGGAATCGTCATACTCTGTTCGATTGTCGCCGTTCTCTCGATGCTTTTCGTACTCCCTCCCGCCATCGCGTCCGCAGCCGATTCCGGCGCACAGGCCGTCGATGAATGCAATCCGACCGCCAGCAACGGCTGCGTCAACGGTATCCTGCAGGACGCCGACAAGAAGCCGATTGCCGACGTCACCATCACGCTGTCCGGCAAGGCAACGGCGGAAACCAAAACCGCTGCCGACGGCAAGTGGGCGTTTTCCGTTGCCGATGATGGCGATTACACCGTCACCATCGACGCATCCGTTGCGAAAGAGCACGGTCTGAAGGCAAGCAGCGCAACGGTGACGATCAGGAAAGCCAGCTTCGACAAGCAGCGCGGCGTTGTCCGATTCGACCAGGCGGGCGATTCCGCCGGCAGCGGCACGTCCGGCACGTCCGGATCGTCCGGCTCGGCAAACGGCACGAAAGGCGCGACCGGCACATCCGGATCGACGGCGGCCACGCAATCGCCAGTCAAAAAAGACGGCTCCAATGTCGGCAAACGCATCTGGCAGCAACTGTATTCCGGCATTATCTTCGGCCTGATGCTGGGCCTCATGTCCGTCGGCATGAACCTCGTCTACGGCACCACCGGCCTGCAGTCGTTCTCACACGGCGAACAGGTGACGCTCGGCGGCCTCATGGCATACGTCGGCACGCAGATGCTGCACATGCCGCTCATCGCCTCCGCCATCTTCGCCATCGTCATCGGCGCGCTGACCGGCTTCATCCAAAACGAAATCGTCTGGGGGCCGCTACGCAGACGCCACGTCGGCACCATGCAGCAGATGATCGTCACCATCGGCCTGTCCATGGCGTTGCAGTACAC
>OIBW01000384.1_pt1 | contig 19076 bp, 19 predicted proteins | sample 1581131 | NCBI WGS metagenome assembly OIBW01 (sample SAMEA3882517, study PRJEB24775) | human gut metagenome | biome: human-associated habitat; feature: intestine environment; material: feces | place: Netherlands | collected 2009/2010 | reverse complement strand
CCGAGTGCCGCAAGCGCAAGATCAAGCACCTGAAGGTGGTCTACTCCAAGGAGCCTGTCATGACTCCCATCGAGGACGACTCCATCAGCTGCAAGAATCACTGCATCTGTCCCCCGGGCACTCAGCGCAAGTGCACTGCACGGCGCACCGTGCCGGGCTCCAACGCCTTTGTGCCCTCAGTGGCCGGTCTGATCATCGGCGGCGAGGTGGTCAAGGACCTTGTGGGCTTTGTACCGCTGAAGGGGTAAGGATACTAAAAGCCACCGGCATCTGCAAAAATGTGCAGATACTGGTGGCTTTTTTACACGCTGCAACGTTTCATAACATAAAATTGCAACCAATTTGCAATTTGGTATTGCAATTGGGAAGGATATCGTGTATAATCTTCCCTGCACGAAAATGCAAACTGATTGCAAATTGTTAAGAGACGACCCCATGCGGGTCTTTGGAGCGATTATTTATGGAACTGTTTCTGGATGTTTTGGGCGAAACCTTGGTGGATACCGCCAAGATGCTGCCCTTTCTGTTTCTGGCCTACCTGCTGATCGAGTATATCGAGCACCGCCACGGCGAGCGCATCGAGGCGCTGCTGGCAGGCGGCGGGCGCTGGGGTGCTGTGCCGGGCGCGGTACTGGGCTGTGTGCCGCAGTGCGGTTTCTCCGCCATTGCGTCCAACTTCTACGCCTCCCGGGTCATCACGCTGGGCACGCTGATGGCAGTGTACCTTGCCACCAGTGACGAAGCGATCCCGCTGCTGGTCTCCATGCCCGCCTACTGGGATAAGCTGGCCGTCCTGATGGTCATCAAGGTGGTGTACGCCATCGTGGTGGGCTTTGTGCTGGACTTTGTCCTACGGGGCGTGCTGCCCAAAGGGCTGCGGGGCGGCTACACCGGCCATGCGGACGAGGTGGACTGCCACGAGGAGCACAATGATGCCGAGGGCAACGAAAAGCCCATCTGGCAGGCGGCGCTGCGCCACACGCTGGAGATCTTTGTGTTCATCTTCGCTTTCAGTCTGGTGTTTGGCATGATCGTAGAGGGCGTGGGCGAGGACGTGTTTGCCGAGGTGCTGGGCGACATGGGCTTTTTCCAGCCGGTGGTGGCGGCTCTGGTGGGCTTGATCCCCAACTGCGCCGCCAGCGTGCTGCTGACCCAGCTGTATGTGGAGGGTGCGCTGCGCTTTTCCAGCCTTGTGGCGGGTCTGTGCACCGGTGCGGGTGTGGGCTTGGCTGTGCTGTGGCGCGCTAATCCCTCGTGGAAGCAGAACCTCTTCATCACCGGCCTGACATGGGCTGCCGGTGCCTTTGTGGGCGTGGCGATGCAGGTGGTCGTGGCGGTGTTTGCCTGATAAGGAAAGATATTTTGAATTTCGGGACAGTGGGATGCCTGCGGGTATTCTGCTGTCCCATTTTTCTTTTCTCCCTCTCCCGCTGGACTTTGAAATGTGTTATACTGGGAGAAAACGATGCACACAGGAGAGATGACCATGCAATATAAGATTCTGGCAAGCGATTACGACAACACGCTGATGCCCTTTGGGGAAGCAAAGCCCCGCCCGGCGGTGGTAAAGGCGGTAAAAAAGCTGCAAGCCGCCGGGGGTAAGTTTGTGCTCAGCACCGGCCGCTCCTACCCGGGTATCCGGGATAAAAACCAGCTGGGCGGCATCCGGTACGACTACGCCATTACCTGCAACGGTGCCTGCGTGGTGGACGGGCAGGGCAACGTGATAGCCGAACATCCGCTTACCAGCGAGGAGATGTATGTGCTGGTGGATTTTTGTGAGGATTATAACTACCCGCTGCAATTCAACTTCCGGGATGCCTATTACGCCTACTGCGAGTACGAGTATCTGCACACCGGCTATCAGATGATGAATAGCCCCGGGCTGGACTGCGTGGACGGCGAGGATCAGGACAGGCATCTTTTGGATATGCCCCACGCCGCCTTTGCCGCCATGCCGCCGCAGGAAGTGGAGCGCTTCCACGAAAAATACGGCTACCTTGGCCTGCACTGGATGCAGACGGGCGCGCAGAACGCGGACGGCTACTGCTACTACGATATCGTGCGCGGCGGCATGGATAAGGGCGTAGGGCTTGCCGACCTGTGTGCACAGATGGGGCTTACGCTGGCAGATGCCGTGGCTGTGGGTGATTCTGCCAACGATGTGGGAATGCTGAAAGTCGCGGGCCTGAGTGCCTGCATGGCAAACGGCACCCCGGACGCCAAGGCCGCTGCCGACCGGATCATCGGGGACGTGCGGGAGGACGGCGTGGCGGCGCTGATCGAGGAGCTGTGGTTCGACGGCCCCCGCGCGGAGCCCTCCGGCAAGGACTTTGGCTCTGCATGGGGCAATATTGAAAGCGCAGGCGGCAGCTTATGAGCTTTGCACCGGTGTACGATGACCGCAGCCGGGCGCTGATCTTGGGCACATGGCCCAGCCCCAAAAGCCGGGAGATGGCCTTTTACTACGGCCATCCGCAAAACCGGTTCTGGCCGCTGCTGGCGGCGTTGACCGGGGAGCCGCTGCCCGTGCGGGAGGATATCGCCGCCAAAAAGCAGCTGCTTTTGCGCCACGGGCTGGCACTGTGGGATACGCTGGAAAGCTGTACGATCACCGGCGCATCGGATGCCTCCATCCGGGATGTGGTGCCCAACGATATCGCCGGGCTGCTGCGCAAAGCACCCATCCGGGCGGTGTTCTGCAACGGTGCCACAGCTTACCGTATCTACACAAAATATCAGCAGCCGCTTACCGGCATCCCGGCTGTCCGTCTGCCAAGTACAAGCCCCGCCAACGCTGTCTGCAGCCCCGCCCGGCTGGAGGAGCTTTGGGGCGCTGCGCTGGCGGACTGGATCGTAAAATGATGACAAGGCTGTAAATTCTTTTGCGGGATACTTGCGTTTTTTTGCGGACGTTGTATTATGGATATCATAAGGGGCGCACTGCCCCGGACAAGGAGAAATGACCATGAGCAAGATCATCCGCACCCAAAAGCCCAGCGTGCTGCCCTTTTATGCGGCGGCGCTGGTGTTCGTGGTACTGTGCGCGGTGCTGCCGGTGTATAAATTATGGGCGCTGCTGGTGGCGCTGGGCGGTGCCGCCGTGGCCTTTGGCGTGGCAAAAAAGACCTGCCCGCCCCGGGTGGTGGAGCACGAGGTACCCTTCCACACCGGTGTGGAGGATGTGGACCAGATGCTGACCGATATCCAGCAGAAGCTGGACACCCTGCACGCACTGAACGAGGCGTTGCCCGACCCGCAGCTGTCCGCCGCTATGACCCGCATGGAAAAGGCGGGACGCTCCATCGTGGAATCCGTGGAAGCAAACCCCGCCAAGGCAAAGCAGGTGCGCCGGTTTGCCAACTACTATCTGCCAGACGCCGTAAACGTTCTGCAGCAGTATGCAAAGCTTGCAAAGCAGGGTGTGCGGGGCGAGAACGCCGCCGCCATCCGCGCCGAGGTGGAGCACAACGCCGCCTCCATTGCCACGGCTTTTGAAAACCAGCTGGATGCCCTGTATGCGGCAGAGAGCATGGACCTGTCCGCAGACCTGACCGTTTTGCAGAATATGCTGAAAGGGCAGGGTCTGAGCAAGTAAAACCAGAATATCCCCTCGGGATTTTGAAAGGAAGGAATCACTTATGGCTGACAATACTCTGAACTTTGATCTGGATGCCCCCGCAGTGCCCACCCTGACGCTGGACCCCACCCCCGCCGCTGTGCCGCAGGAGGAAAAGCCCGCCGCTGCCCCTGCCCCGGAGGCACAGGTGAACCTGACCCCCGAGGAGCAGGCCATGGTGGATCAGTTTGCCCAGAAGATCGATATCACCAACAGCCAGCAGGTGCTGCAGTACGGCTCGGCCTGCCAGAAGAAGATCGGCGATTTTTCCGAGGCTGCCCTCTCCAAGGTGTCCACCAAGGATCTGGGCGAGGTGGGCGATATGATCACCAACCTCATTGGCGAACTGAAGAGCTTTGATGCCAACGAGGAGCAGCAGAAGGGCATCATGGGCTTCTTCAAGAAAAAGACCAGCCAGCTGGATGCCCTCAAGACCAAGTACGACAAGACCGAGACTAATGTGGAAAAGATCCAGTCCATGCTGGAAGCACATCAGGTGCAGCTGCTCAAGGATATCGCTATGCTGGACAAGATGTACGAGCTGAACATGGCCTACTTCAAGGAACTGAGCATGTATATCCTTGCCGGCAAGAAAAAGCTGGCCGATGTGCGTGCCAACGAATTGCAGCAGGCCATGGATAAGGCCAAGGTCTCCGGTCTGCCGGAGGACGCACAGGCCGCCCGCGACCTTGCCGACCAGTGCGAGCGCTTTGAGAAAAAGCTGTATGATCTGGAACTGACCCGCAACATCAGCTTGCAGATGGGCCCCCAGATCCGTCTGCTGCAGAACAACAACACCATGATGGCGGAAAAGATCCAGTCCACCATCGTGAACACCATCCCGCTGTGGAAGAACCAGATGGTGCTGGCACTGGGTCTGGCACACAGCCAGCAGGCTATGCAGGCAGAGCGCGCTGTGACCAACATGACCAACGATCTGCTGAAGAAGAACGCCGAGGCGCTGAAGCTGGGCACCATCGAGACCGCCAAGGAGAGCCAGCGCGGCATCGTGGATATCGAGACCCTGCAGCAGACCAACAAGAGTCTGATCGAGACGCTGGACGAGCTGAACAAGATCCAGAGCGAGGGCCGCGCAAAGCGCGCCGCCGCCGAGCAGGAGCTGACCCGCATCGAGGACGAACTGAAAACCAAAATGATGGAGATCCGGAGCTGAAATGGCAAACGCTGATTTTTCTCAGAACAAACAAACCGCTCCCGGCGGTTTTGACGCGGGCAGCTACCGCGAAAAAGCAAAGCCGGAGCAGACTGTAAGGCTGACGCCCCGCCAGCAGAAGCTGGCCGCACTGGAAGCAAAGCTGCCCGCTGCGCTTTCCACCCGGGCGGCGGCGCTGGCCTTGAGCGTAGTGGTGATGCTGGCCGCCTTTTTCGGCTTTGGCAGCGCCAAGCTGCGGGGCAAGTACAACACTGCCCGTCAGTGGTTCACCACAGGGGTCGCCGCCGACAACGGTTATAACCTGAGCGAGGAGCTGACCACCCGGGAGAATACGGCGGCGAACATTCTGACCACCGCCTCCAACACCCTTGGCGCAGACAGCGCCGAGGCGCTGGCTGCACAGAATGCGCTGAACGATTTTTCCGCTTGTCTGCAAGCGGTGCAGAACGGCGGCAAAAGCCAGTCGCTGACCTCGCTGCCCTATTATCAGGGCAGTGCGATGCACGCGCTGTATCAGGCCGATCAGGCACTGGGCGCTGCCATCGACCAGCTGTATGCAAAGTTGCAGGAGCAGGCCGCCGACCCCATGAAGATGGGCGCGGTGCAGGGGCAGTACGGTCAGTTCAACAGCGCAGCCACCATCATTGGTACTTTGCAGTACAATACGGCGGTGTATGAATATCAGAAGGAAGTCGGCGGCTTCCCGGCCAGTGTGCTGGGCGCTTTGTCCGGCGTGAAGGAGGTTGAACCCTTCGCATGAAAAACTTTGCAAAACGTATCAGCGCACTGGTGCTGGCCGTGGTGCTCAGCGCGGCGGTGCTGTGCCCGGCGGCCTTTGCCGCCCAGCTGCCCAGCCTGCCCAAAGATCAGTGCGTGGTGGATGGTGCTGGTGTGCTGAGCAGCAGCACCGTGCAGACCATCACCGAACTGAACGCCCAGTTGGAATCCAGCTGCAGCGGCGCGCAGATCGGTGTACTGACAGTAGAATACACAGGCAATGATTCCACAGAGGATTACGCCACACAGGCTTTCAACGCCTGGGGTATCGGTTCGTCCTCCAACAATAACGGTGTTCTGATCCTGCTTGTGATGGAGTCGGCACAGTATGCGGACGGCGACTACTACCTGACCTATGGCGACGGCTTCCGCAACACCACGCTGGCAAAGCAGTCCAGCGCCATCGCCCAGACCATGGAAGACCAGTTCGCCGCAAAGAATTATGACGGCGCGGTGACCACCTGTGCCCGCAACGTGGCAAACACCATCGCGGATATTTACGGGGTCAGCCTTTCCGGCGGCACCGGCAACACCGTGCAGCCCGGCTATCAGGGCAGCCAGAGCCGCGGCGGCAGCACCCTGACCGACATCCTGACCCTTGTGGTCAGCGTTGTGTTGCTCATCGTTATTATCCGGTCGATGGCCTATGTTTTTGCCAGTCCCTGCGGCTGGCTGTGGTGCTTCGGTGGGCCGCGGCCTCCCCGTGGACGGCGGCGCGGCCCGCATAACCCGCCCCCGCCGGGCGGCTTCTACGGCGGCTTTGGCGGCATGGGCGGCGGCTCCTTCGGGGGCGGTGCCGGGCGCGGCGGTTTCGGCGGCGGCAGCTTTGGCGGCGGCTTCGGTGGCATGGGCAGCGGTTCCAGCCATGGCGGCGGTGGTGGCCGTGGGCGGTAATGAGAATAAAAAGAGAAAGGCGGTGGCTTTACCACTGCCTTTCTCTTTTTTACGCCTTTTATCGTGAATGGAATTCATTTGACAAAACAATTTTTGTAACTTATACTGGATGACATCACGAAAAATAAAGGAAGTATCTGTCATGCTGACTCTGGATAAGATCTACCACGCCGCCTTTGTACTGAAGGACGTAGCGCGCAAGACCGACCTCATCGAAGCCCCCAAGCTGTCCAAGGACTGCCAGCTGTACCTTAAGACCGAGAACCTGCAGGCCACCGGCAGCTTTAAGGTGCGAGGCGCTTACTATAAAATCAGCCAGCTTTCTGAGGAGGAGAGCGCCAAGGGCGTCATTGCCTGCTCTGCGGGCAACCATGCGCAGGGGGTGGCGCTGGCGGCTACCCGGCGCGGCATCCGCAGCATCGTCTGTATGCCGGACGGCGCACCCCTGATGAAGGTGGAAAACACCAAAAATCTGGGCGCGGAGGTCTGTCTTGTGCCCGGCACCTACGACGAAGCCCACGACAAGGCCGTGCAGCTGCAAAAGGAGTACGACATGACCTTTATCCACCCCTACGATGACGAGCAGGTCATCGCCGGGCAGGGTACCATCGGCTTGGAGATCCTTGACCAGCTGCCGGATGTGGACGCTGTGGTGGTGCCGGTGGGCGGCGGCGGACTGATTTCCGGTATTGCCTTTGCCATCAAGACCCTGCGCCCGGAGGTCAAGGTGTACGGCGTACAGGCCGAGGGTGCCCCCAGTATGTACCGCAGCCTGCACGAGCATAAGTACCAGACCCTGAAAGCTGCTTCCACCTTTGCAGACGGCATTCAGGTCAAGACCCCGGGTGAGTTGACCTATCAGCTGTGCGAGCGGTATGTGGACGATATCGTTACCGTGACCGAGGACGAGACGGCGGCGGCCATCCTCTCCCTGATGGAGAACCAGAAGCTGGTGGCCGAGGGTGCAGGCGCTGTGCCGGTGGCAGCAGTACTGTTCCACAAGCTGCCGGTGGAGGGCAAAAAGGTGGCCTGCGTCATCTCCGGCGGCAACATTGATGTGAACATCCTGAACCGCGTTATCACCCGTGGTCTTGTGATGAGCGGCCGCAAGGCCAACCTGACCATCGCGCTGGAGGACAAGCCCGGCCAGCTGAAAAAGGTGGCCGAGGTGGTATCCCGCTGCGGCAGCAATGTGGTGTCGGTGCAGCATGACGGCTCCGACCCCAATATGCCCATTTCCAGCTGCTTCCTCAAGCTGACGCTGGAGACCCGCGATGCCGCCCAGATCGAGCAGATCCGCACCGAGCTGACCAAGGCCGGTTTCCAGCTGGTCAGCGAGCGGGTGTAAACTTCATCGTTTGCCTGAGAGAAAAGAGAATTTGCATTAAACTTAAAGTAATATAGAGAAGAAAATATACTATGAAAGTCGTATCTACCGCCAACGCACCTGCCGCCATCGGCCCTTACAGTCAGGCACTGGATCTGGGCAATATGGTGTTTGTTTCCGGGCAGATCCCGGTAGACCCCGCCACCGGCACCATGGCCGATACCGTGGAGCAGCAGGCCGCACAGAGCCTTGCCAACCTGAAGGCGATTCTGGCCGAGGCGGGGCTTTCCATGAACAACGTGGTCAAGACGGTGATCTTTCTGGCCGACATCAACGATTTTGCCGCAGTGAACGCAGAGTACGCCAAGGCCTTTGCCGAGCCGTTCCCCGCCCGCAGCTGCGTGCAGGTGGCAGCCATCCCCAAGGGCGCAAAGCTGGAGATCGAGTGCATCGCCGTGCGGGACTGAGCGAAAAATAAGACAAGAAAAGCGGGACACCGGAGCATCTGCGGATGCTTTGGTGTCCCGTTTTTGATAACGTTTAAAACTGGTGCATTTACTTCTGCACACCGGCCTCGCATTGCTCGATGAACTGCTTGGCCACCCGGGGGCTGCGGCCGCCGGCACGCAGGGCAAAGGCCTCGGCCTTGAGCAGCAGCTGCTCGGTGGGCATCTGGATGTTGTGCTGCTTGGCAAGCTGCTCCAGAATTGTCTCGAACCGGGCCTTCTCCGGCCGCTGGAAGGTGACCGTCAGGCCGAACCGGGCCGAAAGGCTCATCAATTCCTGGCGGGTATCTGCCTCGTGGATGTCATCACCGGAACGGTCGCTCAAGGTTTCCTTGATGAGATGGCGGCGGTTGGAGGTGGCGTACACCACAACATTCTGGCTGCGGCCGCCCACGCTACCTTCCAAAATGGCTTTCAGCGCGGCAAAGTTGTCGTCGTTGGCAGAAAAGCTCAGGTCGTCAATGAACAAAATGAACTTGAGTGGGTTCTGGGCCAGGCTATCCAGCAGGGCCGGAATCTGATACAGCTGGTTCTTTTTCACTTCCACAAGGCGCAGACCATCCGCCGCAAATTCATTGGCAATGGCTTTCACGCTGCTGGATTTGCCGGTGCCCGCATCGCCGTACAACAAAACGTTCACGGCAGGCTTGCCGGACAGCAAAGCCTTGGTGTTGGCAATTACCTTTTCGCGCTCGTGCTCGTAACCGGGCAGCTCGCTTAAGCGCTGCGGATCCGGGAAGCGCACCGGGATCAGGCTGCCATCCTCAATGGTGAACATGTGGTGGCGGGCAAACATGCCGTAGCCCTTTTGACCAACTTCAGCCAGGCGCTCAGCGTAAGCGGCGGCAAAATCCACTTCCTCGGTTTCCCAGCGGGGCAGAAAGGCAAGGGATTCCTCGCCGCCGGTCAAATCAACCAGCGTAACGCGGCTGAGCTGCTGCAAAAATTCCAGCTCGCTGTCCATGCAGCGGGCAGCGGCCTGCCCGGCGCCGCCGCTGGCAGCTTTGCGGATGCAGATGTTCTCATCCTGCAAAACGGCGTCCAGCAGCACGCGGGTCCAGCTGCCGCCGCGTTCAAACAGCTGGTTTTCAAAATCAGCTGCAGCGCTTACAAAATCCTCGCTCCCCGCAGCGGCCAGCATGGCGCGGAACGCAGGCACAATGTTGGCCTGCAAAATACCGCGGAAAATCACAAGGCCGTCCAGCCGGGTGCGCATGGTATTCAACTTCATCATTCCCAATTCCTCCAGGAGTGCAAAAAATGCTTGCTCTGTTTACTCAGTATAGCTTTTTTGCCGCTGTGGTGCAAGTGACAAAATGACCTTGTATTTACGAAAGAACGCAGGACTTTAGCCTGCTAAATTCTCTATTTGTGTAATTTGTTGTTTTTGTGTTGACAAAGGCAAAAAATTGCGGTACAATCAACCACATAGCTAAATCAAATGTGTCGAAGGAAAGTTAGTAACGGCTTTTGCCGCCCCCAGAGAGCTGCCGGTTGGTGCAAGGCAGCGGGCAGGTACGCCGCGAACTGGTTCCGGAGCAGTTCTGCCGAAAGCAAGGTGAATAGGCGGTTCCGGGGGTGCCCGTTACAGCACAGGGCTTTGTTGGAAGCCTGTTGAGTGGGTATAGTACTATACCAATAAGAGTGGTACCGCAGAGAGCTTTACGCCTTTGTCTCTTGTGAAAACGGAAGCCGTTTGGCATTCCGTGCTACAAGCGGCAGGGGCTTTTTTGTTACTCAAACGCGTTGGATAGAGGCTGCCGCATAAGAAACGGAAAGGAGTTTTTTCAATGATTCTGAATGGTTCGCAGATTTTTGTCGAAGTGCTCGCGGAGCAGGGGGTCGATACAATTTTTGGCTATCCCGGCGGCGCAGTTCTGAACCTGTACGACGAACTATATAAAAACTCTGACTGCATCCGCCATATCCTGACCGCCCACGAGCAGGGCGCTTCCCATGCGGCAGACGGTTACGCCCGCGCAACGGGCCGCACCGGTGTGGTGCTGGCCACCAGCGGTCCGGGCGCCACCAACCTGGTCACCGGCATCGCCACCGCTTATATGGACAGTGTGCCGATGGTTGCCTTTACCGGAAACGTTGCCACCAGCCTGCTGGGCCGGGACAGCTTCCAGGAAGCTTACATTGAGGGCATCACGATGCCCATCACCAAGCACAACTTCACCGTGCGCAAGGTCGAAGACCTGGCCGACACCATGCGGGCAGCCTTTCGCATTGCACAGTCCGGCCGTAAGGGCCCCGTGCTGGTGGATATTCCCAAGGATGTCACCGCGAACTCCTGCGAGTTCACCCACAAAGAGCCGGAGCTGATCCGAACCGTGACCCGCTATAATGAGGAAGAGGTCAAGGAAGCCGCACGGCTCATCAATGAATCGGAACGCCCGATCGTCTACTTTGGCGGCGGCGTGCGCAGCGCGGCGGGCTGCCAGCCCCTGCGTGACCTGCTGGAAAAGACCGGTATGCCCGCCACCCACACCCTGATGGCCGCCGGCGTGCTGGGCTATGGCGAGCCGCACAACCTGGGTATGCTGGGAATGCACGGCTGCTATGCCGCCAACAAGGCTATTTCGGAAGCTGATCTGGTCATTGCCGTTGGCGCCCGCTTCTCGGACCGTGTGGCGTTGAACCCGAATAAGTTTGCCAGCAAGGCAAAAATCATCCAGATCGATATTGACCCCAGTGAACTGGGCAAGAATGTGGATGTGGATCTGGCACTGGCAGGCGATGCTTTCTATATCCTGCAAGCCATCCTGCCGTATGTCGAAAAGACCGAACATAAGATCTGGATGGAGCAGATCCGTGAATGGCAGCGCAATGACTACCACCCGAAGGACAGCTTCACCGAGCTGAAACCCCACCAGATCATCAACGAGATCTGTGAGCAGGCCGGCCCCGAGGCCGTGTATGTAACGGATGTCGGCCAGCACCAGATGTGGGCTGCCCAGTACCTGCACCACACCAAGAGCCGCGGCTTTTTGACCAGCGGCGGCCTGGGCACCATGGGCTTTGGCTACGGCGCGGCCATTGGCGCACAGGTTGCCCTGGGCAAAGACCACCGCGTGGTCATGCTGACCGGCGACGGTTCCTTCCACATGAACCTGAACGAAGGCTGCACCGCCGTCAGCTATGAACTGCCCATCATCACCGTTATTTTTGATAACCAGGTGCTTGGCATGGTGCGCCAGTGGCAGACCAGCTTTTACGGCAAGCGCTATTCCAACACCGATCCCCAGCGCCGCACCGACTTTGTAAAGCTGGCTGAAGCGTTTGGCGCAAAGGGGTATCGTGCTACCAATATTGCCGAGTTCAAGGCAGCGTTCGCCGACGCCATGAAGCAGAAAGGTCCTTCCTGGATCGACTGCCGCATCGGCAAGGATGAAAAGGTTCTGCCGATGATCCCCGGCGGCGGCGATATCAACGATATCATCATGGAGTAAGGAGGCAGCACGCAATGCAGCAAAATCAAAATCCGAACAAAGTTGCCGCAACAACGGCACCCCGGCGGGTCATCAGTCTGCTGGTGGATAACCATAACGGTGTTTTGGCGCGCGTGTCCAGCCTGTTCTGCCGCCGCGGCTTCAACATTGACAGCCTGACGGTTTCCGCCACCAACGACCCGGCGGTCAGCCGCATTACCGTTACCCTGCATGGCGACGATGCCGCCATCAGCCAACTGATTTTGCAGACCGAGCGGCTGGAAGTGACCCGCCAGGTATTTGAACTGACCCCGGATAAGAGCCTGCAGCGGGAACTGCTGCTGCTGAAAGTGGCCTGCAATACCGCCGAGCGTGCCGAAATGCGGGAAATCGCTGCGATCTATAAATCCAAGATCATTGATCTTTCGCCGGACTCTATGGTGTTTGAACTGACCGGCCGCCCGGAAAAGATCAACGCCTTCCTGAAAATGTTCAGCGGATACGATATCCTGGAACTGTGCCGCACCGGCATTACCGCGCTGGAGCGCGGCGGCAAGCATCCCCACATGCAAAAGCCCCCGCAGGAAGTACGCGCCGCTCAGCTGCCGCTGCCCGGCACCCACTGCCCGCAGGACGAAGAATAAAGCAGCTTTTGCGGTTCAACGAACTTGCATTTGGCCCGCAGCCCTTTCAGGAATCCCCGGCGGCGGGTTGAAGATAGATACGTTTTTATTTTTACAAACCATACAAACAAAACAAAGGAGAAATTATCATGGCAATCAAAAAGTATTATGATTCCGACTGCAACCTCGGCGTGCTCGATGGCAAGACCGTTGCTGTTATCGGCTTTGGCTCCCAGGGCCATGCCCATTCCGAAAACCTGGCTGAAAGCGGCGTGAACGTTGTTGTCGGCCTGCGCAAGGGCTCTGCCCACTGGGAAAAGGCATCCGAGTTTGCTGCAACCCATGAAAACTTTAAGGTGATGGAAGTTGAAGAGGCTGCCAAGGCCGGCGATGTTGTTATGATGCTGGTTCCCGATGAACTGTGCGCTGACATCTACAACAGCCAGGTTGCCCCCTACATGACCGAGGGCAAGGCACTGGCTTTTGCACACGGCTTCAACATCCATTTCAAGACCATTGTTGCCCCGAAAAATGTTGACGTTATCATGATCGCTCCCAAGGGCCCCGGCCACATTGTCCGCCGCCTGTACACGGAAGGCGAAGGCTGCCCGTCCCTGATCTGCGTAGAGCAGGATTACACCGGCAAGGCAAAGGAGATCGCCCTGGCATACGCTTCCGGCATCGGTGCCGGCCGTGCAGGCATCCTGGAGACCACCTTCAAGGAGGAAACCGAGACCGACCTGTTCGGCGAGCAGGCTGTGCTCTGCGGCGGCGTTTGCGAGCTGATCCATGCTGGCTTTGACACCCTGGTGGAAGCTGGCTACGCACCGGAAATGGCTTACTTCGAGACCTGCCACGAGATGAAGCTGATCGTTGACCTGATCAACGAGGGCGGCTTTGACAAGATGCGCTACTCCATCTCCAACACCGCTGAATACGGCGACTACCGCACCGGCAAGCGCCTGATCACCGAGGAAACCCGCAAGGAGATGAAGAAGGTCCTGACCGAGATCCAGGATGGCACCTTCGCTTCCGAGTTCCTGACCGAGATGAGCCCGAAGGGCGGCCGCAAGGTCCACTTCCTGGCACAGCGCCGTATGCAGTCCGAGCACCTGATCGAAAAGGTCGGCAAGGAACTGCGCGGCATGATGAGCTGGATGAAGAAGTAATCGAATTCCGGACATCTGACGTAATATTTGGCCTGCATCTGCGGGCATAAACATGGGGCGGCCAGCCCTCTGGCAGCCGGGAAACCGGATGTTCCGGGGCATGGCCGCCCTGTGGTTTGTTTGGTGTGACTGTCATGTTAAGGCCGCGGGCGCACGATATGCGCCCCCTACGGGGGCAGCTGCATACCATAAGCCCGATTTGCAGGGAACGGTCTTGACCGTTCCGAAACATGAATCTATTGCTAGTTTCAGGCTCTGCGCGGGGAACCACCCCTCAGTCTGCGCTGCAGACAGCTCCCCTCAAAGGGGAGCCAAGCACGACCTAAGGCAGGATATTGGCTCCCCTGGAGGGGAGCTGGACGCGAAGCGGCCTGAGGGGTGGTTCCTTGCCGCAAACCTAAAGCAATCGAATCCAACGCCTTGGAACAGTCACTGCGCCCGCAGGCACCTTGCCCTGCCACAAATCCCATCACGACCAATCGGACAAGGCCTCGGAACGGTCAAGACCGTTCCCTACAGAACATTTTATCACGTGTTGCCACCTCACAAAATAGCCGTAGGGCGCTGCGCCCGCAGGCGCGTTTCGGAGGCCAAGCGAACTACAGGTTCGGCTCTTAGGCTGGAGATGGGTGCCCTCACCCCGTCGTGTAGGAACATAAATCTCTTGCTACAAACCTAACCCCCATTTGTAGGGGCCGATGCTCGCATCGGCCCGCATGACGGGTCTTGCCAAATATTTTGCCCCTGAATACCGCAAACACCCGCGGGCGCACAATCTGCGCCCCTACGGGTGGGCAGCCATTAAAACCTGATGATTTCATTCCAAATGTGTGGTAGGGTTGGGTGACCCTATCCTACCGTGAAAAAAATGCCGATTGTGCTGTACCGATTATCCCTTTTTCCGATTGAACCCAATATACAGCACCAGCCATGCCGCCGCCACGCACACCAGGGTAATCAACCCCAGCATCTGCCAGCTGTGCACCAGGTTGGGCACGGTGGCATCGTACATCGGGCTGTCCAGCCCTGCTTTCAGCCAGGAAAGGCGGTCGTTCAAATCGGTGGAAGCGCCCAGCGCCCCCATGCCCCAGCGGCAGACAATGATATAGCTGATGGCCGTCAGCGCGCCGGTCATACTGAACATAACGCCGCTGAACACCACCTGCCCAATGATGAGCACCAGCACCAGCAGCACCGCGGCTTCGCTGCTTTTCAGGCTGGCAGATACCAGCAGGCCCATGGCACTGGATGCTGCCATGAGCAGGAAAATCGTAATGAAGATTTCTACATTGGTATCCAGCAGCAGGTGGTTTTGCGGAATATGGATGATCTCCACAAAGCCTGCCGTCAAAATGCCCGCCTGCACGGCTTCCACCAGAAACAGGGTGATGGCCTTGCTGAGCACCGTTGCCAGCAGCGAAACGCCGACGCTGGCTTCACGGAAGATAATCTCCCGGTCTTTACAGATCTCGCGGTAAGAGTTCAGCAGCCCCATAAAGGACGCCATGGCGCACACAATGAACAGCACCGTGCGGCTGCCGATGTTGATCAGGTTGGAGGTAAAGCAGTCCGGCTCCCCCACCAGCTTGATGACAAGCACCATCAGCGGGGCCTGCAAAATCAAGCTGCCAAGGGTCAGCTTCTGGTTCCAGATCAGCTGAAAATTGCGGGAGATGAGCACCGCCAGCTGGCGCAGCAGCTTGCCGATTTTTACGCTTTGCATCGTTTTTCCGCCTCCTTGGCTGCTGCCGGGAACCGCGCTGCAAGGCGATTGAATTCCGGGCTGGTAAAGTATTTCCGGCGGTAATATTCCACCTGTTCGGGGTCGTGCAGCTTTTCAAAAATATCGCTGGTCAGTTCCACATCAAAATATTCATCCATCGCTTCGGGCGAACCATAATAGCACAGCACGCCGCCCGTACCCAAAAAGGCGATCTTATCGCATAGATTGATGTTGGACATGTTGTGGGTAACCATCAGCACGGTGCAGTTTTCGTGGCTCAGCTTGCGGCACAGCTCCATCATGCTGCGGTCCAGATCCGGCGAAAGCCCGCTGGTGGGCTCGTCCAATATCAGCAGCCGGGGCGAAGCCAGCAGTTCCATGGCGATGGAAACCCGCTTTTTCTGCCCGCCGGAAAGGTTTGCAATCATCGTTTTTTCCCGCCCTCCCAGGTCAACGGCTTCCATGGCGTGGGCCACAGCAGCTTTGATCTCGGTGCGGGTGGCATCGCGTGCAATGCGCAGCTTGGCGGTGTAGGTCAGGCTTTGTTCCACCGTCAGCTCGTCGTGCATAATGTCTTTCTGCGGCACATAGCCCAGCACGGCATCAAAGGCATTGCGGTTGCCGCGGGTGTCAATACCGTCAAAGCAGACGCTGCCGGAGGTGCAGGGCGACGCCCCAGTGATGCAGCCCAGCAAACTAGACTTGCCGGTTCCGGAACCGCCCACCACAACCACAAAGCTGTTGGGTTCCACCCCCATGCTGGTGCCGTCCACAATGTTCAGCGGCTTGCCGGTGTTGCGGTTTTTGACGGTTTTATACACATCCAGCAGTTCAATGCTGATGCCCACCTTATGCTCATGGTAGTGCAGCATTCCGCCGGAAAATGCAAACACCTGGGTGGGCACATTGATGACAGCGCCGTCCGTCAGCAGCTCATTGCGCACGCGGGTGCCGTTCAGGTAAGTACCGTTGGTGGAACCAAGGTCATTCAGTTCATAGTGGCCGTCCTTATACACCACCTCACAGTGGTGGCGGGAAACGCGGTCGCTGGTCAGCTGCACATCGCAGTCCTCGCCGCGGCCGATCAGGATGCGGCGCTTGCGACGCACATCCAGCTCCCGCAGCACGGTGGCGTTGGGCGTTTCCCGCCGCAGGGCGGCGGTACCCTCGCCCTGGCGGATTTCCTCCACGCGGAAGGTGATTTCCTGTGTGGTTTCGTTGCCGTCGGTATTCAGGCCGATCACATCCCCCGGCTGCAGGGTCACTTCCTCACCGGAATGGATATAGCGGTTATTGTACCAGGTGCCGCAGGTCGTGGAGCCTGCGTCCTGCATCAGCCAGGCATTGTTTTTGTATTCGATTGTGAACTGGTGTTCCCCCACGTTGTTGCGGCGCAGCACAAAGCTGCAATCGCGCCCACGGCCAAACACAAAGGGAGCTGCCGTGCTGGAAAGGGTCAGCTTTTGGCGGTTGCGCCGCTCGCTGACGGTTAAAATAATCTCACTGGCCAAGGGAGTCACTTCCTCTCTTTCGGCGCTGCATTCCAATTGAACTCCGGCCCACACAGCGGCACAAAACGCAGCTGTGCGCCGCCCACAGCAAAGGTATCCCCCGCTGTCAGCGGCATTTTTTCAATCAGGCTTTTTCCGTTCAGGGTGCACAGCTCGTTGGAAGATCCCGGCAGCGCACACCAGTTGTTATCCTGTGGGTCATACACCACAATGCCGCGCCGCACCGCAAGCGGGCTGTTGGCATCCAGCACGACGGGGTTCCCGGCCGCATCCACCCCCAAAAAGTTTCGGCCTTCGCCCAAACGCAGGTCCTGCCCGCGGGCGGGGCCGTCCAGTACCACCAGCCAACCGGCCACCGGGCCTTTGGGTGCGGCAAGGTCAACCTCGGCAGCGGTGCCGGGCTGAGCAATGGCGCTGCCGGCCTCCAGCCCGCCATTGCAATAGGGGCATTCGGGGTGTTTATCGGCATCATAAAAATGGCCGTTGGGGCATTTGGTCAGTTTCATCATTTTCCTCCTTCGGGCGCGTTTACAGCACAAGCCGCAGGGTGGTGCGGCCAATTTTTATGGTATCGCCGTTTTGCAGGCGGTATTCTCCGCCGATGGGGTCGCCGTTCACCATCACGGCAGCTCCATCCAGCGGGCGCAGGGTCACGCCGTTGCTTTCCACTTCCAGCACTGCGTGCTGGGGGCGGGTGCGGCCATCCGCCAGGCAGAGGTCACACTGGGCGGCATCGCTGCCGATAATCAGGCTACTTTCCACATAGGCGGACCAGCGGGTTTCTGCAATGCCCCGCCGGGTAGAAAGGTACAGGGTGATCCACCGCCTCGGCAGGCTCTGCTGCACGGGGGCGGCATCGGTCAGCAGGTGTTCGGCTTCGGCCAGCTTTTCCTCAGTGCGCTCCTTGCGGCCGCGCAGCAGGGCTGCCGCGGCCAGCACCACCAACAGCCCGCCCAGAATAATGGCAGGCAGCCGGAATCGTGCCAGATAGAACGCCCTGTCCTTGGGCCAATCCTCCACGGTAAAGCGGTATACGGTGCCGGAATCGCTCATGTTGGCCGCGGTCATGGCGCTGGTCATCTTGTTCAGCTTAATGGTATAGGTTCCCTGGTACAGCGGCTCGGTGTACAGCGAAACACTTCTGCCGTCCGCGCTGGCAAGGGCCTGTTTAACTTTTACATGCCAGCCCCAGATATCCTCGCTCTGAATGCTGTAACAGGTCAGGTCCTCCGCACGGCCCACGGCCTGGTTAAACCGAATGGTCATGGCATAGCGGCCATGCAGCGTCACGCTTTCCACCGCCGGTTTGGCCAGGCGGTGGCCCATATACACGGTAGCGTTGGTTTTCACTGCGCTGCCCAGCTGCGGCACGCTCAGGGTCAGCACATCCAGGCGCTCGCCGTAAAATTTTTCATCCACCGCGGTTTTGATCTCCAGCGCATTGGCAAGGGCCTGCTGTTTTTCAGCCAGGGTATCGGCCAGTTCGCTTTCATGCACCACATCCAGCTTATCGCCGCCCAGGGCCTTGCCCAGCTCGGCAAGGGGGTTGTCATCATCCACCGTCACAAAGATATCCAGCGGCATGTTCAGGCGGCTGGCGGCATCTTTGGCCACAGCGCCCAGCAGAGCTGTGCCGGTGGCGGTATTGCCCGCTTCCGTCAGGGCAAAGATCACCTTGCGCGGCGCGATGCTCTGGTAATTTTCGTTGATATCGTTACAAATTATTGTGGCTGCCTGCACCAGATTGGGCTCGTTCTCTTCCTGGCTTTCCAGCGCGTCCACGGCGTTCACTGCCGCCCTGGTATCAATGGTCGCGGGCAGAACGCAGGCTGCATCCCCGGCCAGGGTATACAGCATAATCTGGTCCTTTGCGCCTTTGGCGCTGATCAGCCGCCGCAGCGCAATGCGGTATTCTTTCAGCGTGGTTTCGTCCACACTGTTGTCCACCGCCAGTACATAGCAGATCGGCTCGTTCGCCATGCCGATGTTGCCGGTGGGGATCTTTTCATCCCCCAGGTACAGCTCCACCCCTGCCGCCCGCACAAGGTCCGGGCTGATGGGCTGGCCTTGTGCATCCGTTGCCTGAACAAACACATCCAGCTCCGGCACGTTGACATAGATCTGCTCAATGGAAAATTCCCCGATCGTGGTGCCTAATGCTTTGGGCGCACACAGCAAAGCTGCCATGACTGCAGCAACAGCCATGGCAACCAAAACCTGTGTGAATTTTTTTACCGCAGCAATTTTCACTTACAGGCTCCTATTCTTTAGGCAATACCGCATAATTCTAAGTGCCGATACGGCGAGCGAGGTGCGGCA
>OIBW01000379.1_pt1 | contig 19236 bp, 17 predicted proteins | sample 1581131 | NCBI WGS metagenome assembly OIBW01 (sample SAMEA3882517, study PRJEB24775) | human gut metagenome | biome: human-associated habitat; feature: intestine environment; material: feces | place: Netherlands | collected 2009/2010 | reverse complement strand
CCGGCTGCTATGCCAGCGGCTTTATCAGCATCGCCCGCCCGCTGGTGGAGCTGGGGCTGGTGCCGCAAAGCTACCCCTTCAGCTGCACCGGCATCTCCGGCTACTCCGGCGGCGGCAAAAAGATGATCGCGGACTACGAAAGTTCCGACCGCCCGGCGCGCAGCAAGCTGGATGCGCCCAAGAGCTACGGCCTGAGCCTTGGTCACAAGCACCTGCCGGAGATGCAGAAGATCAGCGGCCTTGCGCACACGCCGATGTTCGTGCCGGTGGTGTGCGACTACTACTGCGGGATGCAGGTGCTGGTGCCGCTGGATCTTACCCTTGCGGGCACTACCGCTGAGGCCGTAGCTGCCGCCCTTGCGGACTACTACAAGGACGCCGCCACCGTGAAGGTGCACGGCCTGAACGAGCCGCTGCCGGAAAACGGCCTATACTCCAATGCCATGGCGGGCACCGACCGCATGGAACTGTACCTGACCGTGAACGCCGCCGGAGACCAGATGATGCTGGTCTCGCTGTTTGATAATCTGGGCAAAGGCTCCTCCGGTGCCGCCGTCCAGTGCATGAACCTGATGCTGGGTCTGGAAGAGACCAAAGGGTTGGAATAAACTTGTTTTTCTTTGTGGGAAAGGAAAATCGTTATGCAGTATAAGGAAGTTGCGGGCGGCATCTGCGCGCCCAAGGGCTTTGCCGCCGCCGGTGTCCATTGCGGCATCCGGGCAAATCACAGCGAAAAATACGATCTGGCGCTGATCAAGGCCGAGGTGCGCTGCGCTGCTGCGGGCGTGTACACCACCAACAAGGTCTGCGGTGCGCCCATCAAGGTGGACCGCGCTCATCTGGCCGATGGCTATGCACAGGCCATTGTGGTAAACAGCGGCAACGCCAACACCTGCGCCGCCAACGGCGTGGCGCTGGCTGAGGAGTGCTGTGCACTGGTAGGCAAGGCGCTGAACATGGACGCAAAGGACGTTCTGCCCGCCTCCACCGGCGTCATCGGTCAGCCCATGGTCATCGACCCCTTTGCCCGGGGCATCCCGGCGGCAGCAGAAAAGCTGGCCGCTACCGCGCAGGGCAGCACGGACGCTGCCACCGCCATCATGACCACCGACACCCATAAAAAAGAATACGCCATCCAGTTCGAGCTGGGCGGCAAGGTGTGCACCGTGGGTGCTATCGGCAAGGGCAGCGGCATGATCGCCCCCAACATGGCCACCATGCTGGCGTTCTACACCACCGATGCCGCCGTCTCGCCCGCGCTGCTGGAAAAGGCGCTCAAGACCGTTGTGCCCGGTACCTATAACCAGATGAGCGTGGATCTGGACACCTCCACCAACGACACCCTGATCATTATGGCGTCCGGTCTGGCGGGCAACCCGGAGATCTGCGAGGAGAACGCGGATTACGCCGCCTTTGTGGCAGCGCTGACCGCCATTGCAGAGCACATGTGCGCCGAGCACGCCGGAGACGGCGAGGGTGCTACCCACCTGATCACCTGCGAAGTGACCCACGCACCCGACCTGAAAACCGCCCGCGCCGTCAGCCGCAGCGTGGTCTGCTCCAACCTGTTCAAAGCGGCGGTCTTTGGCCGCGACGCCAACTGGGGACGCATCCTGTGCGCCATCGGCTACACCCCCGGCGATTTCTCCATTGATAAGGTCTGCGTCTGGCTCTCCAGCAAGGCGGGCGAGGTGTATGTGTGCGAGAACGCAGCCTACCATCCGTACAGCGAGGACGAAGCCGCCAAGGTGCTGGCTGAGCACGATATTCTGGTCAAGGTGGATATGGGCACCGGTGAGGCAAGCGCCAAGGCATGGGGCTGTGACCTGACCTACGACTATGTGAAGATCAACGGCGATTACAGAACCTGACAGGAGCGCGGAACAGATGAAAAACGAAGAAATGGCGCGGCTTTTTTCGGAGGCCACCCCTTATATCCAGAAATACCATGGCAAAACCATGGTCATCAAGTACGGCGGCAACGCCATGATCAACGAGACGCTGAAAAACGCCGTGATGAACGACCTTGTCACCCTGACGCTGCTGGGCGTGCGGGTGGTGCTGGTGCACGGCGGCGGGCCTGCCATCAACGAGATGCTCAAGAAGGTGGGCGTGGAGAGCCACTTTGCAAACGGTCTGCGGGTGACGGACGATGCCACCATGGAGATCGTGCAGCAGGTGCTGGCAGGTAAGGTGAACAAAGACCTTGTAGCAAAGCTGCGCGGACGCGGCGTGGGTCTGTGCGGCATGGACGGACAGATGCTCCGCTGCACCGAGCTGGACCCGCAGCTGGGGCATGTGGGCGAGATCGTCCATGTGGATGCAACCCTGATCGAAAGCCTGCTGGACGGCGGCTTTATCCCGGTCATCGCCACCGTGGGTATGGACGACCTTGGGCAGGCGTACAACGTCAACGCGGATACTGCCGCGGCGCAGATCGCCATTGCCCTCAAGGCGGAAAAGCTGGTGTCCATGACCGATATCGCGGGTCTGCTGCGGGATAAGGAGGACGAGACCACCCTTATTCCCGAGGTGGAGGTGACCGAGATCGAGGGCTACAAGTCCGCCGGCATCATTGCGGGCGGCATGATCCCCAAGATCGGCGGCATGGCGGATGCCATCTATCAGGGCGTGCACGAGGCGGTCATCATTGATGGCCGCGTGCCGCACTCCATCCTGCTGGAACTGTTCTCCGACCGCGGCTCCGGTACCCGCTTCTACCGCCGCAGCCACCGCGAATAAAAAGATTGCGCAAGCGAAAAAGCAGTATTATAATAGAAAAAACGCTCCCTCCGGGGGAGCAGCGCATGCGCGGAACTTCTATTCACAGGAGGTACACCTATGGATTCTGAAAAAGTCATCAAGCGGGACAACGAGTACGTCCTGCACACCTATAACCGCAATCCCATCGTGCTGGAAAAAGGCCACGGGCTGTACGCCGAGGGCCCGGAGGGACAGAAGTATCTGGACTTCACCAGCGGCATCGGGGTGAACAGCCTTGGCTACTGCGACCTTGCATGGGCAGAAGCCGTGTCCCAGCAGGCACACAAATTGCAGCACACCTCTAACCTGTACTACACTGCGCCCTGCGGCAAGCTGGCGAAAAAGCTGTGCAAGCGCACCGGCATGAGTAAGGTTTTCTTCGGCAATTCCGGTGCCGAAGCCAACGAGGGTGCCATCAAGGCCGCCCGCAAGTACAGCGTAGACCATTACGGCAAGGACCGCTACAACGTCATCACGCTGGTCAACAGCTTCCATGGCCGCACCCTTGCCACCCTGACCGCCACCGGGCAGGAGGTGTTCCACAACTACTTCGGCCCCTTCAACGAGGGCTTCCAGTACGTCCCGGCGGGGGATATCGAAGCGCTGCGGGAGCTGGTAGACCGCCACACCTGCGCCGTGATGATGGAACTGATTCAGGGCGAGGGCGGCGTGATGGCGCTGGACCCGGACTATGTACAGGCCGTGCGCGCTTTGTGCGATGAAAAAGACCTTGTGCTCATCGTGGACGAGGTGCAGACCGGCGTAGGCCGCACCGGCACCTTCCTGTGCTGTGAGCACTATAACCTCAAGCCGGACATCGTCACCCTTGCCAAGGGGCTGGGCGGCGGCTTGCCCATCGGTGCGGTGCTGATGAATGAAAAGGTAGCCGAGGGCATGGGCCCCGGCACCCACGGCTCTACCTTTGGCGGCAACCCGGTGGTCTGCGCCGGTGCCAACGTGGTGGTGGACCGTCTGGACCAGAGCTTCCTTGCACAGGTCAGCGAGCGCGCCGTACAGCTGCGCACCGGTCTGGCAAAGCTGCCCCACGTCAAGAACATTTCCGGCATCGGCTTGATGGTGGGCATCGAATTCTTTGACGTGCAGGCTGCGGATGTGCTGGCTGCCTGCCGCGAAAAGGGCCTGCTGGTGCTTACCGCCAAGACTCGGCTGCGTCTGCTGCCTCCGCTGACCGTCTCCGAGCACGAAGTAGACATGGCGCTGGAGGTGCTGGCCGAGGTGCTGGGCACGATGGAGCCGACGACTCCGAAGGAGCAGGCATGAAAAATCTGCTGAAAATGAGCGACCTTTCCCCCGCCGAGCTGACCCACATTCTGGATGTGGCAGACCAGCTGAAAGCGGACTGCAAGGCGGGCCGCACCGAGCCGCTGCTGGCGGGCAAAAGCGTGGCGCTCCTGTTTTCCAAAGCGTCCACCCGCACCCGCACCAGCTTTGAGGTGGGTGTGTACCAGATGGGCGGCCTTGGCAACTATATGAACACCGCCGAATTACAGGCCGGGCGCGGCGAGCCCCTGCGGGACACCGCCCGGGTGCTGGGGCGCTACTACGACTGTGCCGTCTGGCGCACCTACCGTCAGCGGGACTTGGAGGAACTGGCCGAGCTTTCCGGCATTCCGGTGATCAATGGCCTGACTGACTACGCCCACCCCTGTCAGGTGCTGGCAGACCTGATGACCATCCGGGAGCGCCGGGGCACGCTGGCAGGGCTGAAGCTCTGCTTTGTGGGCGACGGCAGCAACATGGCAAACAGTTTGATCGTGGGCGGCCTTTTGGCGGGGATGCAGGTATCCTGCGTCTGTCCTCCGGGCTACCGCCCGGCAGCGGATGTGCTGATGTTTGCCCACAAATACGGCGATGCCTTCCACCTGACCACCGACCCCGCCGAGGGCCTGCGGGATGCGGACATCGTAGCTACCGCCGCATGGAACACCACCGCCCCCGGCACTGCCGAGAGCGAGCAGCGTCTGCGGGATTTTGTGGGCTTCCAGCTCACCGGCCGTCTGCTGGAAAACGCCAAGCCGGACGCGCTGGTGCTGCACTGTCTGCCCGCCCACCGGGGCGAGGAGATATCCACCGCCCTGTTCGAGCAGCACGCGGACGAGATCTTTGACGAGGCAGAGAACCGTCTGCACGTCCAGAAAGCCGTGCTGGCGGTGCTGCTGGCGGGCAAGTAAAACGGTTTTGAATGCCCGCCGCTATCGGGTTGCGGCACCCAGCATCCGCATCGTGCCTTGGGCGGCACGTGCGTCTTGCTGGCTGCTGCCCCAACAACTCCTCCCTGTTTCCGCCGCTGGCGGCGGTCGTCGTCGTTGCACTTTGGGCATAAAGAGCGGAAAGAATATTTTGTATTGCAGTTCCGAAACGCCTGCGGGCGTTTCGGAACTGCTTTTTTATGGGAGAGATTGCGGTGGAAAGCCTCTCAGGCGCACATTCGTTTGCAACCCTTTTTTTGCGTCCCAAAAGGGTGCGCAAGGGCTTTTTTGGGGTTTTTCAGGGCGATTCGATGCATTTCAGGGGCCATTCACGCAGAATTGCTCCATTTTTGCCGCCGTTCGTGGTATACTACAGGCACAGAGCAGTGCTCTGTTCAATATGCCATTCCCGTAATTCCTATAGAGCAGAAAACCGTCCGGTAACCGCAAACCGGGCGGTTTTCTGTTTTTTGCGGGTGCGTGTGGTGCACCGGGTCGTTTCAGCGCATTTGCGGGGCGATTCGTGCCCAAAACCGTCCAAAGCGGGCAAAACGTGGTACACTGGGTACAACAAAAGCGCCCGGCTTGGAGGGCGCTTGAGAAGGAGAGAATCTTATGCAAAAACGGCTCATCAGCATGGTTCTGGCGCTGAGCATGGCACTGACCGCAATGCCGCTGCCCGCCCTTGCCCAGAGCGCCCCGCCCGACACCGCCAAGGCAGCCCGCTGGGCTGTGGAGGCCGGGCTGCTGCCCGACATGGGCGAGGGCGTCTTTACGCCCGGCAAGCGTGTGACCAAGGTACAGGTCATCCGCGCATGGAACCGGCTGAAAAAGCTGGGTCTGGCGAAATAACAATTGCCATCTCCCGATCGATCCTTTCCAATAAGCGCAGCAAGGCCGTCCGGCGAATGCCGGACGGCCTTGCTGCATTGCCCCACTCGTGAAAAAGGGGTTCTGAAAAGGCTGCGCAACCGCAGCCTTTTCAGAACTCCAAAATTAAAATAATTCTTCCGCTGCAACGACGACGACCGCCGCCAGTGGCGGAAACAGGGAGGAGTTGTTGGGGCAGCGGCCAGCAAGACGCGAGTGCCGCCCAAGGCACGATGCGGATGCTGGGTGCCGCAACCCGATAAGCGGCGGCCATTCCAAATCGTCCTCCCGGTTCAAAGGACGCTGCAATGCCGCAGCGTCCTTTTTTATCGCATCTTCCACATTCTGTGTTGGATTCGAAACATTTTTGTGAAAGACTGCCAAGGTGCATTGACAAGGCCCTCCGGTCATGCTATGTTAGTATTGACAAATTAGCACCTTATGGAGCATTATATACTCTGTTTCACCATGCCGTAGCTGCGGCAGAAAGGATAAAGCCATGACTACTGCCTTAAAACGTACCGGCGCTGCCCTGCTGACGCTGCTGATGTTCTGCATGCTCACACTGGGCGCTTCTGCCGCCGCGAATACCCCCGTTGGGGTCAAATTCTGGAAGGAAAAGTCCGATAAGGAATCCATGGCTAACTCCGGCATTGATTCCGACCGCGAGGCTATCCTTACCCGCCAGTCCAACGGCACCTACACCCTGACGCTGCCCGTCAAGCAGGTGACCAAGCTTAATGTGACCGGCTGCCTGACCGGCCTGACCATCGGCGATGTGACCTACACCGGCACCCTGACCGGCGAGATTGAAAAGGGCAACGGCATCCTGACTATCAAAAATCTGCCTGCCTCGGTGCTGACCGGCAGCGATGTGAATAAGTCGCTGACCGTGACCTGCAACATCCAGATGGATCTGAGCCTGCTGGGCGAGATCAATACCACCGCCCGGATGTGCATCTGGGCAAAATAAACAGCACGATAACAAAAGCGCCGTTCCACCCGGGACGGCGCTTTTGCTGTTCAGCAGTCGATGTGCTTTTCCACAAAGTCGGCAGCCATTTTATCCAGCTGCATCACCGCATTTTCCGCGCCCTTCATCACCTTGCGCACATTGCGGCGCATCTGGCGCTTGCTCTGGGTAGCCATCATGGCACCGGCAGCCCCAAGGACTGCACCGGTGGCCATGCCCACCACCATGCCTGCGGCGGAATTTTCTCGCTGTTTCATCCTGAATTTCTCCTTTCGGCCTGTCATGACAGGGCTTGCAGTGCTATTATTTCCGCAAAAGAATCTGGTATACGCTTTTTTTATGCAGCAATTTGTGGTATACTGTTCTATGATGCTTTTTATAAGCCGCTGTGCGCGGCTTTTCAGCAAGGAGGTTTTCCTATTTGCAAAAACCCGTTGAACCAAAAAAGATCCTTTGCATCCACGATCTGTCCGGCGTGGGCCGGTGCAGCCTTGCGGTGATCCTGCCTGTGCTGTCGGTCATGGGCTTCCAGCCGGTGGCGCTGCCCACGGTGGTGCTCTCCACCCACACCGGCGGCCTTGGCACCCCCGCCCGGATGGACGGCAGTGCCTACGGCATGGCCGCACTGGAGCACTACCAGACCCTTGGACTGCAATTTGATTGTATCTATACCGGCTATCTGGGCGGCGAGGCACAGGTAGCGCTGGCTGAAAAAGCCTTTGCCCTGTGGCCTGCCGCCTACAAGGTGGTGGACCCCGTAATGGGCGATAACGGCAAGGCCTATTCCACCGTTACCCCGGCACTGGTCGAGCGCATCCGCAGCCTGTGCCGCGCGGCAGATCTGATTTTGCCCAACTACACCGAGGCGCAGCTGCTTTTGCAGCAGCAGCCGGTCACCGATGAGCTGGACGATACCGCCGCGCAGGCGCTGGCAGATGCTTTGCAGCCGCTGGCCTCCAACGCGGTGGTCACCGGATTGCCGCTGGGCAAGTACATCGGCTGTGCCGGTACCGGCGCAGACCGCTTCGTCATCAAAAAGCTGCATATCAGCCGCAGCTTCCCCGGCACGGGGGATCTGTATGGTGCCGTGCTCATCGGCTCGCTGCTGCAGCGCCGCCGCCGATAACGCTGCGGAGTTTGTTTCGCTGGCCATTCAGGGCACGCCCTACACGCAGGACACCCGCTTCGGCGTGTGGTTTGAGCCGCTGCTGCCCCGCCTGTGCCCCCTGCGGGAGGAACCGGAGGGCATTTTATGATGGACAAGCCGACTTTGAATATCGTGCTGGTAGAGCCCCGCATCCCCCAGAACACCGGCAACGTGGCGCGCACCTGTGCCTGCACGGCCTGCCGTCTGCATCTGGTGGGCCCCATGGGCTTTGCCATTGATGACAAAAAGCTCAAGCACGCCGGGCTGGACTACTGGCACTATCTGGACATTACCTACTACGACGGCCTTGCGGACTTTTTTGCCCGCAACAACGGCCCCTACTACTACTTTACCACCAAGGCACCCCAGCGCTACACCGATGTACAGTACCCGGACGGGGCTTATCTGGTGTTCGGCCGCGAGGACGCCGGGCTGCCGGAGGCGCTGCTTGCAGAAAATCAGGAGCACTGCATCCGGATGCCCATGCGGGACACCTGCCGCAGTCTGAACCTTTCCAACAGCGTGGCGGTGGGCGTGTACGAGGTGCTGCGGCAGTGGGATTTCCCGGAGCTGCTGGACCACGGCCACCTACGAGATTATGAATGGAAATGAGGGAAATTATGAGCAAGATCGCGATCCTGACCGATTCCTCCTGCGATATCCCGCAGGAGATGGCCGAAAAATACGGCATTGATATCATGAGTTTCCACATCCTGCTGGATGATGTGGACTACGTTGAGCGTGTGGACTGCACCAACACCGAATTCTACGATAAGATGCGTGCGGCAAAGGGTGTGCCCTCTACCGCCGCCATCACGCCCATCCAGTTCTGTGAAAAATACTGCCAGTATGTGGACGAGGGCTACACGGATGTCATCCATGTGCCCATTAACAAATCCGGCTCCTCCACCTACAACAACGCCCTGATGGCACAGGGGATGCTGCGGGAGGAGCGCCCGGAACACCATCTGAACATCCACTTGCTGGACCCCCACACCTATTCTATGGTGTTCGGCTGGTATCTGTGCGAGATGGCACGCAAACTGCAGAACGGCGCAGAGATCCGCCATGTCATCCACGAATTTGAACGGCAGATGAACTGCATGGAGGTCGTGCTGGGGCCTTACAGCCTGAGGCAGATGAAAAAGAGCGGCCGCATCTCTGCCGCAGCAGCCGTCATGGGTGAGTTGATGGGCATCCGCCCCATCATTACCCTGATCGACGGCAAGACCAAGGTAGAGGCCAAGGTGCGCGGCGATGAAAAAGTCGTGCCCGCCATGGTGGATCTGTGCCAGAAGCGCGCCGGGGATGTGGAGGATTTTGAGTATATGATCGGCCACACCAACATCCCGCAAGCCGCTGATCTGGAAAAGGCCTGCCGCAAGGCCTTTGGCAAGCCGCCGCTGGCCGTGTTTGAGCTGGGCGGCGTGGTCTCTGCCAACACCGGCCCCGACACCGTAGCGCTGACATATACCGGCCACCCCAGAGGGTAAAAACATCCGGCAGAGGGCTGCCGCAGAATAGCATACCTTCAAAATATTGAAAGCTCCAAGGCAGCTTCTCAAAAAAGGGTAAAAAAAGCTGAGCACCTGTGAAAGATCAGGTGCTCAGCTTTTTTACATTTTTCGTTGACGCTGTTTCGCAGCAGTCCTTTTTGTTATTTATTTCTCGTGTTTTACCCGTTGGATATCTCCCAGATCGTAGGGGGTGTTCTGGTAGACGTAATAGTTCAACCAGTTTTCATACAGCAGGTGGGCGTGGGCGCGCCAGCGGAACAGCGGCGGCTTTGCGGGGTCGTCATCCGGGTAATAGTTGACGGGCACATGGATGGGCAGACCCTTGGCTACGTCCCGCTTATACTCGGCATCCAGCGTATACTTATCGTACTCCGGGTGGCCGGTAACAAAGATCTGCCGCCCGTTCTCGGTGCTCATGAGGAAGGGTCCGGCGGCGTCGCTCTCAGCCAGAATGCGCAGGGCGGCGCAGTTGTCCACATCCTCCCGGCAGATGCCGGTATGACGGCTGTGGGGAGCGTAGAACACCTCATCAAAGCCGCGTACAAGCGGGTTTGCCGGGCGGGTGACCCGGTGCTCGAACACGCCGAACATCTTTTCCGGCAGCAGCTGCTTGCGCACGCCGTAGTGGTAGTACAGCCCGGCCTGTGCGCCCCAGCAGACATGGAGGGTGGAGTAGACGTTCGTTTCGCTGAAGTCCATGATCTCGCACAGTTCGTTCCAGTAGTCCACCTGCTCAAAATCCATGGTCTCCACCGGCGCGCCGGTGATGATCATGCCATCGTAGCGGTTGTTCTTTACCTCGTCAAAGGTCTTGTAAAAGGCCTCAAGGTGGGCAGCCGACACATGGGTGGCAGAGTGGCTGGCAGTTTGCAGCAGGGTCATGTGCACCTGCAGCGGGGTGTTGGCCAGCAGCCGGGCGATCTGGGTCTCGGTGGCGATCTTGGTGGGCATCAGGTTCAGGATCAAAATTTCCAGCGGACGGATATGCTGCGCCAGCGCCCGCTCCCGGTGCATGACAAAGACGTTTTCTTCATACAGGGCGTCAAAGGCGGGTAAGGTCTTGGGAATGATCAGCGGCATAGGAAAGTCGCTCCTTTGCTAGACGATTCAAAAATGGCGCCGCGTTCGCTTTGCCATCTTCAGAGGAATCATGATTTTTGATTTCACGGGAAGGCATCAGACCTTATCCAGTGCCTGCGCGATATCGGCGATGAGATCCTCGGCGGATTCCAGACCGCAGCTCATGCGCACCAGCTCGGCGGGCACACCGGCGGCAGCCAGCTGCTCGTCGTTCATCTGACGGTGGGTGCTGGAGGCGGGGTTCAGGCAGCAGGTGCGGGCATCCGCCACATGGGTCTCAATGGCGGCAAGCTTCAGCTCCTTCATAAAGGTGCTGGCGGCCTGACGTCCGCCGGCCAGACCAAAGCTCACCACGCCGCAGCTGCCGTTTGGCAGATACTTCTGCGCCAGTGCGTGGTAGGGGCTGCTTTCCAGCCCGCAGTAGTTCACATAGGCCACCTTGGGGTGGTTTTCCAAGAACTGTGCCACCGCCATGCCGTTGGCGCAGTGGCGCTGCATCCGGACGTGCAGGCTTTCCAGACCAAGGTTCAGCATATAGGCGTTCATGGGGGACTGCATCGAGCCGAAGTCGCGCATGAGCTGCGCGGTGGCCTTGGTGATGTATGCGGCCTTGCCGAATTCCTTCGCGTAGGTGACGCCATGGTAGGAGTCGTCCGGAGTGGTGAGGCCCGGGAATTTCTCCGCATGGGCCATCCAGTCGAAATTGCCGGAATCGACGATCGCGCCGCCCACGCAGGATCCGTGGCCGTCCATGTACTTGGTGGTGGCGTGCGTGACGATGTCCACGCCGTACTGGAACGGACGGCAGTTGATCGGCGTTGGGAAGGTGTTGTCGACGATCAGTGGCACGCCGTGACGATGCGCTGCGTTCGCGAACTTCTCGAAGTCGAGCACGATAAGCGCCGGATTGGAGATGGACTCGCCGAACACGGCCTTGGTGTTCGGCTGGAACGCGGCCTCAAGTTCCTCTTCGGTGCAGTCCGGGCTGACGAAGGTGCATTCGACGCCCATCTTGCGCATGGTCACGTTGATGAGGTTGAACGTGCCGCCGTAGATGGCGGAGGAGGCGACGATGTGGTCGCCGTTGTTGCAGATGTTGAACAGCGCGAAGAAGTTCGCCGCCTGGCCGGACGAGGTGAGCATCGCGGCCGCGCCGCCTTCCAGCTCGCAGATCTTCGCGGCGACGGTGTCGTTGGTCGGATTCTGCAGGCGGGTGTAGAAGTAGCCGGATTCGGACAGGTCGAACAGTCGGCTCATCTGTTCGCTCGACTGGTATTTGAAGGTCGTGGCCTGGATGATTGGGGGAGTGCGGGATTCTCCATTGCCCGGCTGATAGCCTCCCTGCACGCAGATGGTGTCGACGTTTTCGCTCATATGTTCCTTCTTTCGATTCCGCGCTTCCGTGTGCCGCGCAGGTGTTGCGCCGCGATGCGAACAAACAAACAAACAAACACACTGTATCACTGCATTGATAAATGGCTTGATTCCAATGGAAACGCCGTATAGTTTAACGAATTGACAAACTTAGGTAATTCAATTTATTATGTAGACCAAGACGGGCGGAAAGCCCGCTGCGAAATAAAGCTTTACGTAAGTAAACCAAGCAAAGGAGCATTCCATGGGTCTGTGGGATATCGATAAGATTCCGTACGTCGGTCGCGAAAAGGGGCCGCAGGAGGGTCTTGCTTTCCATTACTACGATGCCGACAAGGTCGTTGCCGGCAAGAAGATGAAGGATTGGCTGCGCTTCGGCGTTGCTTGGTGGCACACCTTCAACCAGGAACTGGTTGATCCGTTCGGCACCGGCACCGCGCACCGCCCGTACTACAAGTACACCGATCCGATGGACCAGGCTCTGGCCAAGGTCGACTACGCCTTCGAGCTGTTCCAGAAGCTGGGCGTCGAGTACTTCTGCTTCCACGATCGTGACATCGCCCCCGAAGGCGACACCCTGCGCGAGACCGACAAGAACCTGGACAAGGTCGTCGACAAGATCGAAGAGAACATGAAGTCCACCGGCATCAAGCTGCTGTGGAACACCTCCTCCCTGTTCACCAACCCGCGCTTCGTGTCCGGCGCCGCCACTTCTCCGTTCGCCGACATCTACGCCTACGCCGGTGGCCAGCTCAAGAAGAGCTTGGAGATCGGCAAGCGCCTGGGCGCCGAGAACTACGTGTTCTGGGGCGGCCGTGAAGGCTACGAGAACCTGTGGAACACCCAGATGAAGCGCGAGCAGGAGCACATGGCCAAGTTCTTCCACATGTGCCATGACTACGCGAAGGAAATCGGCCTGGACGCCCAGTTCCTGATCGAGCCGAAGGCCAAGGAACCGACGATGTTCCAGTACGACTTCGATGCCGCCACCGCCATCAACTTCCTGCGCACCTATGATCTGATGGACGTCTTCAAGCTGAACCTGGAAGGCAACCACGCCAACCTGGCCGGCCACACCTACCAGCACGAGATCCGCACCGCCCGCGAGGCCGGCGTGCTCGGCTCCCTGGACGCCAACCAGGGCGACAAGCTCATCGGCTGGGATATGGATGAGTTCCCGACCGACCTGTACGAGACCTCCACCGTCATGTGGGAGGTCCTCGCCGAAGGCCAGATCGGCCCTCACGGTGGTCTGAACTTCGACGCCAAGCCGCGTCGTACCTCCTTCACCGCCGAGGATCTGTTCCGCTCCCACATCGCCGGCATGGATTCCTTCGCAGCAGGCCTCCTGGTCGCCGCCAAGATGCACGAGGACAAGGTCATCGAGAACCTGCAGGCCGAGCGTTACAGCTCCTTCGATTCCGGCATCGGCGCAACCGTCGAGAACGGCACCGCCTCCCTGGCCTCCCTCGAGGAGTATGCTCTGGATATCCCGCAGTCCAAGCTCATCGAAGCCACCAAGTCCGATCACCTCGAGTCCGTCAAGGCCACGATCAACAACTACATGATCGACGCTCTGGCCGAGGCGTGAGCCGAAAACTCACTAGGGTTTTAGGTAGCCTCGGGTGAAGTCCGAGACGGTAGTCGAGGACGAGCAATGACTGGGCGCGCGTAGCGTTCCGGAATTGCAGGACCGAGGCATGGGCGCAGTAAGGAGTTTCCGTTAGGACTCCTGATTCATCGCTGGATCAAACAGTGGGGCTCGACTGTGACAGAGCCGGATGTGGTGTGCCGAAGCGTCGGTGTTCCGGCACACCACTCACTTTTCTTTTCTTCCTCCTTCCTCAAATTTCCTTCGCACGCAAGTCGTTTGCCGGCTAGATCGCCAGTGAGCGGCTTGCGTGCGTTGTTAGACCAAGCGAAAATTTCGATTATTCGCAATGATGTGATGTATCCAAACGTTCCCGAATGAGGCGTACTTATGACCACAACGATTACCATCGCCAATCCCATTCTTCACGGAATGCATCCTGATCCGAGTTGGATTTGGGATGATGATCTTCGGCAAATCGTGCTTGTGACCTCCACCTTCGAACTGGTTCCAGGCTTGCCTATTTACGTTTCCAGGGATATGGCCCACTGGAAACACGTGTCGGATGCCATAGATGAGGAGTTGGCAAGACGTTTGCTCATTCCTTTCGTGGATGACTCGGGTGGCGTCTATGCGCCGACGCTGCGTAGGATTCGTGGCAAATACGTGATTGCCTGCACCATCGCTCGCATCAATGGACGCAAAGCCATCGCGGAAGGATGCTCCCAGGCCGAATTGGATGCGGCCCAGGCGGCGGAAGGCAACTTCGTTCTTGAGTCGGACTCGATCGACGGACCTTGGCGTGGGCCGTTCTGGATCGAGGGCGCCGAAGGCATCGATCCAGACATATTCGAGGATGAGGACGGCAATGTGTACTGGACCCAGACCCGTCCTGCGGTCAATCCGCAATGGGAAGGCCAGACCGAGGTCTGGACCCAACGCATTAATCCGGAGACTTGGACTTTTGTCGATGACGGTCTTCCTGCGGGATCGGGCAAGACGGTAATATGGCGCGGATACGGTATGGAATCGGTGTGGGCTGAGGCGCCGCATCTCTATCGCGTGGGTGATTATGTGTATCTGATGACCGCTGAGGGGGGCACCAGTTTCGAACATAGCGAAATGGCCATGCGCATCTATGCACCGCATGGACTGCTTCGGGCGTTCGAAGCTTACGAACGGGAAGTATCCGAATCGGGTGAGTGCATTCCGCAGGTTCGTGACGGGGAACGCTGCTATCTTGGCACTGCAATCCGTGCCTTCCACGCGGATAAGAAGAATCCGATTCTTACCCACCGACATCTGGGTTTGTCGGAACCGCTGCAATGCGTGGGACATGCGGACCTGTTGCTTCATCCGGAACTGGGATGGTGGCTGGTGTGTCTCGGCGTGAGGGAGACGCGGGGAAAGCATGACGGCGAATTATTGAGCTACTTGGGAAGGGAGAGCTTTGTCGCTCCGGTATCCTGGGAACATAATCCGGCCGATTGGAAGCTGGACGGCAACGGTGCATTAGATACGCATGAGGGTGACCCCGGATGGCCAGTGACGTGCGCTGGTCTTGGCCGCTTGGCCGACGAGATCACGGTTACTACTGAAGACGATGGCATCACCATCGAGCCTAGGGTGAAATCCTCGCTCGCCGGTGACGTGGAACCTGCGCTGGTGGATGTGGCTGATGGCTCGACGAACGATGTGGTGGTGCGCGACGAGCGTGATGTCAGCTACCGCAGAATAGCGAAACTGCCGACGCTCATGCCGATTCCCATGTCCGGTTCTTTAGTGATCCGGCAGAATTCCACGCATTACGCGGTGTTTTCGATGCATGGCACGGATGTGCGCTACGAGACGGTGAATGGAGATGATTCGCAAGCCGGTTCCGTTGCCGCCCTGCGGGCTGATGGCACACGTCCGGCGGTGCTTTTCGACGACAACCGCTTGTCGGTCATCGTGACTGGCATGCATGGTTTGGTTGATTCTGCGACGTTCGTGCGTCAGGGGCAGGTCCTGCTGAGTGTCGATGCTCGTTTCCTCAGCACCGAATGGGCCGGTGGGTTCGTCGGTTGCATGGCCGGCTTCATGGCATAGTTTCTACGGAATTTCAGGATGGTTCACTGCTGGTGTTCCGACGGGCCGTCTTAGAACGAGTTGAAAACGGGTCGAAAGGCTAGGAGCGCTGTATTCTCCCTCCGGTTGTGCCTGTGAGGTTTGCCCCGCTGATTAACCCTCGAGTTGCTGTGTGCTGTTGCGTACCACTAGCGATGTCGGCATGATGATGTGCGGTTGGATCACGTCGTCGGTGGACAGCGCCTCGATCAGCATGCGTACGGCGGCCCTTGCCATGTCTTGGAGCGGCTGCCGTACGGTGGTCAGCGCCGGGCCAAGGAATGCGGCAGTCTGCACATCGTCGAATCCGACCACGGATAAATCCTCGGGAATACGTAATCCCAGCTGTCTTGCCGCCTCGTAGACGCCCATGGCCTGCAGATCGCTGCCGGCGAAGATTGCGGTCGGACGATTTGGTTGTTTCAACAGGGAGATGGACTGTGCGTAACCGCCGGAAGTGGTGAAATCGCCTTCGGTGATAAGTTCGGGATCGGTTTCGATTCCATGTTCCGCAAGCGCTGATGTATATCCGTCCAGACGTGCTTTGGAACACATCATTTCCTCCGGTCCGGTGATGATGCCTATGCGGGTATGTCCGAGTGCGAGCAGATGCCTGGTGGCGATTACGCCTCCGGTCCAGTTGTCCGCTTGCACCGACAGCGTGTCTGGATCTGGATTACCGAATGGATCGAACAAGACGAAGGGAATACCTCTGGAATGCAGTTTGTTCCGTTCGATACGTGTCAGACTGGAGAAGACAAGAATGGCGCCATCTGTCTGCCGACGCAGCATGTTGTCAATCCAGGATGAGTCCGGGTGCTGGCGATTGCCGCCTTCGGTGGTGATGACGTTCAAATCATGCAACTTGGCTTCGCGAATGGCGCCACGGAGTACTTCAAGGGCCCAGACATTATCGAAATCTTGGAACACGATTTCGATGATTCGTTGGCTTTTCGTGCTTGTCGCTTTACGGGAATACCCATACCGTTTCAACACCGCGTTGATGGTTTGCCGCGTCTCTTCGGAAACGTCGGCTCTGCCGTTGAGCGCCTTGGATACGGTGGAAAGGGAATAACCGGTCTCTTTAGCTATGTCAGAGAGTCGTACCGTAGCTTTTTTTGCCGTATTGCGCATGAGTCACTCCTTCTTCATTTTCATCATATCCGAAAATGCGAACGAAAGTTTCGGTTTACGTTTTTCGAAACTTTCGATATGTTGGCAATGCTTAAAAACGGTGTAAAATCAACGAAAAATAGTTAGTTTTCTGATTTTACAAAAAACTTGACTTTGTGTGATTTGTTTCGGTAGTCTGTAGGTACAACGAAAACGGAATGGAAATTTTCGAAGGGAGTCAAAGGCTGATTCTCTGTCTGCCAGGGAGCTGCGGCAGCATTCGTTGCGGTCATGCTTCCCGATTCGGCCCATTCGAGAGAAATCGTTCCTGTCGTTGCCATCATTTTGTCGATGATGATTTGGTCAATAAGGAGAAGACAATGAAGTTCAAAACCATTGCAGCTGCCACTCTTGCGGTGGCGACCATGTTGGGCATGGGTGCCTGCGGCTCCAGCGCTGGTGCCAAAGACGATAAGACCATTACGTTCTGGCATAACGCAACAGCTGGTGACGGCAAGCAGTATTGGGAGGATATGGCCAAAGCGTTCGAGAAGAAGACCGGTGTCAAGGTCCAGATCCAAGCCATCCAAAACGAGGATTTCGAAGGCAAGCTGACCACCGCTATGCAGGATCCCGCCTCCGGCCCGGATGTGTACATGACCCTTGGTGGAGCCAAGACCAAGGACATGATTGACGCCGGACAGGGCATGGACCTCACTGATAAGATCAGTGACACCGTCAAGAAGCAGATGTCTTCTGCGCTGGAGTCCATGTCCTATGACGGCAAGGTCTATGGTGTTCCAGTCACTGTGCAGCCTGGTGGCATCTGGTATTCCAAGGATCTGTTCAAGCAGGCTGGCATCGATGCCGCGCCGACCACCTTCAGCGAGCTGAAGACCGATGTGCAGAAGCTTCGCAGCGCTGGCATCGATCCGATCGCACTCGGCGGCAAGGATGCTTGGCCGGTCGGTCACTGGTACTACTGGTTGTCCATGCGCGAATGCTCTCCGAAGGCCTACGCCAAGGGCGTCAATGACAAGGACTTCTCCGACTCCTGCTGGACCAAGGCCGGAGATGATCTGAAGGATTTGTTGGATGCGAATGCTTTTAACGAAGGATTCCTCACCACGACGGCCCAGCAGGGCGCCAGCTCGTCCGCAGGTCTGCTGGCCAATCATAAGGCTGCGATGGAGCTCATGGGCACATGGGAGCCTGGAGTTCTCAAGGACCTGACTCCGGACAAGAAGCCAATGGCTGACCTTGGCTTCTTCGCCTTCCCGACCGTGGACGGAGGAAAAGGCGAGGAAGGTGCTTTGATGGGCGCTGTGACCGGTTTCGCTGTCAATCCCGAGGCTCCGGACGCTGCTGTTGATTTCGTCAATTTCATGGCTGAGAAATCAAATCAGGAGAAATACGCCACTGCGTTCAGCACCATTCCGGCTTCCGCCGAAGCTTACGATGCGGTTACCGATGAAAATCTTAAGAGCATCATCGAAGCTATGAAAAAGTCCGATGGCATGCAGCTGTGGATGGATACCGCTCTCGGCGGAAATATTGGCAACGCTCTTAATTCCGGAGTGGTGAATCTGCTTTCCGGACAGGGGACTTCGGCTGACATCGTCAAGGCGATGAAGGACGCAGCGGCCAAGGGCTGACAGTGAACATGGCTGGTTGAAGGCCAAAGGAGGGTGGATAGACAGATATTCATCCACCCTCCTTCCTATTCGAGAAACGTATCTGGTAGTGGAGAAAACCATGTCAAGTACAAGCAAAGACGCGGTGACGCTGCGCGCTAAGCGGTCCAAGAAACCGTCCGATGGCAAAATGCGTCGTAATGTTGAGATTTTCGTACTGTCCGCACCTGCGATTCTTCTGTTCGTCTGCTTTGTGATTCTGCCTATCGTCTTGGGTGCTTATTACGGCTTCTATCAGTGGAAGGGTTACGGACTTCCCTCCAAGACAGGTAAATTCGTTGGTCTCCAGAACTACATCACAGCGCTTAAGGATCCCGCGTTCCAGGCGGCAATTCTGCATACCTTCGAGGTCGTGATCGGCTCGTTGGTCATCCAGGCTCCGCTCGCCATCCTGTTCGCATTGCTGCTGAACCAGAAGTTCAAGGGGCGTGGTCTCATCCGCACCCTCATCTTCGTGCCGTATGTCGTTTCCGAGGTCATCGTCGGCACAGGATGGAGCCTGTTGCTGCAGAAGAAGGGCGCCATCAATGAGATTCTGGCCAACTTCGGCATCAATGGTCCCGATTGGCTGGCCGACCCGAAGATCGCTATTTGGACGCTGCTGTTGCTGATCAGCTGGAAATACGTCGGTTTCGCCGTAATTCTGATGCTCGCCGGCATGCAATCCATTCCCGAGGAACTGTATGAAGCAGCCAAGGTGGATGGGGCGAGTTTCTGGCAGATGCAGAAAAGCATCACGTTGCCGTTGCTTGCTCCGACGTTGCGGATCTGGGTGTTCCTTTCCATGATTGGCTCTCT
>OIBW01000354.1_pt1 | contig 19909 bp, 17 predicted proteins | sample 1581131 | NCBI WGS metagenome assembly OIBW01 (sample SAMEA3882517, study PRJEB24775) | human gut metagenome | biome: human-associated habitat; feature: intestine environment; material: feces | place: Netherlands | collected 2009/2010 | reverse complement strand
GATGCTCCGGCCATGATGAGTGCCGTTACCTGTGTGGCTGTGTTCTCTGCGCCTCCTGTGGCTACGATCATCATTGATACGAATGATGCCACTGCTGTCCAGAGTTTTCTGCTTGTCAGTTTTCTTTTCCAGTCGATGTTTTTCATGATGTTTGTTCTCCTTCCTCGATGATATGCTTCAGTGCTTGCTCGTTCAAAAAGTTCTTTTGTTCGTGCTTGACCTTCTGAGCGTAGTCCAGAGCTGCGTGCATGTCTCCGTTGCAGTGTGCATCCGGGATTCTCTGCACGGCTCTGGCTGTGGCCTCTCCGAGCGCTATGGCTGCGTTCACGCTGTTGATGATGCAGAACTCATTCTTCTCTCTGATCTGTTCGCGTTCGTCCAGCTGTTTCTGGCGCTCCTCGCGTTCCTCTTTTTCATTGTCCGCACGCTTCTTGAGATTCTGCTCGATGAGCCAGAAACAGAAGCCTGTGAACGCGGACGGAATGCTGGCGGCCACGACGATTGTTGTCATGTCCATTGGTTCCTACCTCCCTCCTGCATTTAATTTGTTGCAGCTTCTGCATGGCTGCTGGCCTGCCGAAATAAAATAAGCCACGCACTCGCCGCAGGTACCGAAGTACCGGCAGCTTTCCGTGCATGGCTCGTATGTCCTTCTGCAGGTGTTATCTGGATTCCGGTGTAGACACTGGAACCTCTGGCTCTTTCTTTGAGGCGATGATCTCCTGCATTTCTTCATCTGTGATCCATCCTCTCTTGACTGCGTTCTTCAGCATTGCTTCGGACGCGCGTCCTTCCTGGTATAATCTTTTCAGTCTTTCATACATTTTACTCACCTCCAAGAATCGCGAGCGTGATGTCATCGACGCTCTGGTTGATCGACTCGATCTGAGCCTGCTGCTTTGTGACGGTCTTTGTCAGGATTTCCAGCTCTGATGGCTGTTCTCCGGATGCTTCCGCCTCCTTGGCATTCTGGATCCAGGTCTCTGTGTCTGCTGCGACTGCTGCAGCGAGGCCTTCTCTGTAGATTGTGTCTACTGTGTAGCGGTCAAATGTGAAGTATTCCTGTGGCTCCTGGTCTTCTCCTGAAGCCTGGCGTGTGAATGGTCCCTGGATAGTCGCTCCTCTCGTGGGAGCGTGGATTGAAATATTGACGGAGCAACGCCACAGGTCAGAAATGCGAGTCGCTCCTCTCGTGGGAGCGTGGATTGAAATCACCAAAAATAGTCACATGTGTATGTGCTACTGCGTCGCTCCTCTCGTGGGAGCGTGGATTGAAATTCCTCTCTCGCTGTGTTCTCCTGCTGTGTTATCCACAGTCGCTCCTCTCGTGGGAGCGTGGATTGAAATCTGATTGGCGATCCTGGAGACACAGACTTCATCGAGGTCGCTCCTCTCGTGGGAGCGTGGATTGAAATGCCAAAACAGCCGATAAACGAAACGTTAGTTTCAGTCGCTCCTCTCGTGGGAGCGTGGATTGAAATGATAAGAGCGATTTATATTTTACTCGTCATTTAGTCGCTCCTCTCGTGGGAGCGTGGATTGAAATTATATCGCAGTGCTGTAATGTTGTTGAAGCGTTAAGTCGCTCCTCTCGTGGGAGCGTGGATTGAAATCTTGAGAACAGCGATTTCAGTCTCATTTTCTGCGTCGCTCCTCTCGTGGGAGCGTGGATTGAAATAATCGTGAGTACGACAGCAATTTAAGCTATCCTACAACGTCGCTCCTCTCGTGGGAGCGTGGATTGAAATAAGTGGAGATAGCGTTGATGGTGGAACATTTACAGTCGCTCCTCTCGTGGGAGCGTGGATTGAAATTCAGTCACGCATAACCAGGGGCCTTTATCAGTACGTCGCTCCTCTCGTGGGAGCGTGGATTGAAATTTTGAACGAGTAACCGAAACTCTTTGCGAGTGCGCGTCGCTCCTCTCGTGGGAGCGTGGATTGAAATCGTATAGTCCGGAATGTAAATCAATAACGCCCTGGGTCGCTCCTCTCGTGGGAGCGTGGATTGAAATAAACGTTGGAGGACATACTAGCGGCGTGGGTTGTGGGTCGCTCCTCTCGTGGGAGCGTGGATTGAAATCTGATGGTTCTTTTGGTAAACATGTCCGCTTTGCCCGTCGCTCCTCTCGTGGGAGCGTGGATTGAAATATTCTACGATGTAGACCAAGCTGATGTTGCAAAGGTCGCTCCTCTCGTGGGAGCGTGGATTGAAATCTCAAAGAAAGCAACCGCCTGTTCAGCAGTACGCCAGTCGCTCCTCTCGTGGGAGCGTGGATTGAAATTTAGTCGGTATATCCCCTGTCGTAGCGTAGTTGCGTCGCTTCTCTCGTGGGAGCGTGGATTGAAATAAGAGCTGAAAGTGAGAGAGATATTGCTGTAGCAGTCGCTCCTCTCGTGGGAGCGTGGATTGAAATACTGAAAAGATAGAAAAGCTTAAAGAGTTTGAGGTCGCTCCTCTCGTGGGAGCGTGGACTGAAATATCAGCATATGAACCTATACACAATCATAATATGCTGCGTTATTGTAGAATTAGTAGTTAAGTCTATTTTTATAGCAATAACGCGGCTTATAAATAATACATCAGATAATATTGTTGCAAACTAGCAAATAGCAGGTATAATAAAGAGTAACATATTAACAAGGAGGCATATTCATTGGGCATTTACGTTAATCCGACAGGAAGATCGTTTGAGCTTGCGATAAATTCAGAGATTTTTGTTGACAAAAGCGGTCTGATTAAAGAAACGAATAAGTGTATAAATACATTACAAAGGTATATGTGTGTAAGCCGTCCAAGGCGATTCGGAAAGTCAATGGCCATGGATATGCTTTCAGCATATTATGGTCGAAAGACTGATGCAGAAAATTTATTTAAAGGCCTTAAAATAAGTCATGATGAGTCGTATGACAGACATATTAACAAGTATGATGTACTCAAAATTAATATGCAGGACTTTTTGAGTGTTACACACAGTGTTGATGATATGCTTAAAATGTTGTGCGAATACATTACGGATGATTTTTCAATAGAGTGTAAGGATATTATTTTTCGGGACAAGTCAAATATTGTGAGAGTAATGCAGGATGTTTTTATGTCTACAGGCAGGCCGTTTGTGATTCTTATTGATGAATGGGATTGTCTGTTTAGAGAATTTACGCAGGATAAAGAAGCGCAGAAGAAATACCTTGATTTTTTGAGAGGCTGGCTTAAGGATAAAGACTATATAGCGCTTGCATACATGACAGGTATACTGCCGATTAAAAAATATGGTTCACATTCTGCTCTTAATATGTTCACGGAATATTCCATGACAGATATGGGAGCTTTGGCAGAGTACTTTGGCTTTACAGATGATGAGGTCAGAGAATTGTGTGACAGATATGATATGGACTTTGAAGAGGCAAGGGCATGGTACAATGGATATAAGCTCGTGTCCCATAGCAAATATGGAGTAAAGAAATATGCGATGTACAGTCCGAAGTCTGTAGTAGAAGCCATGCTAAAGCATAAATTTGGTACTTATTGGAATCAGACTGAAACTTACGAGGCTCTCAAGGTTTATATTCAAATGAATATGGATGGTCTAAAAGATGCCGTGATTAAAATGCTTGCCGGTGAAAGTGAGAAAATAAATACAGGCACATTTGAAAATGACATGACATCATTTGCCACAAAGGATGATGTGCTTACACTTTTAGTACATCTTGGCTACCTGACATATGATAGTGAGACGGAAGAGGTTTCAATTCCAAATCGAGAGGTGTCAAAGGAATATCTTAATGCAATTAGTACAATGGATTGGGATGAAGTATCAAAATCAATAAAAGCATCACAAAAATTGCTTGAGAGTTTGTGGAATATGAATGGTGCTGCGGTTGCTGACGGAATTGATAAGGCACATAATGAGATATCTATTTTACGGTATAATGATGAGAATTCTTTAAGCTGTACAATTAATTTGGCATTTTATTCGGCCAGGGAGTATTACTCAATAGTTCGTGAATTACCAACAGGAAAAGGCTTTGCTGATGTATGCTTTATTCCAAGAGTGAGTCATTTGGATAAGCCGGCAGTTGTTATTGAATTGAAATATGATAAGAATGTTGATGGCGCCATTTCACAGATAAAGTCGAGACAGTATGTGGAAGCCTTGAAGGATTATAAGGGTAATTTGCTTCTTGTTGGAATAAATTACGATAAAAAGACAAAAGAACATCAATGTGTGATTGAAAAATGGAAGCTGTAAAGGTGAAATTAGCAGGGAGTATAGCAACAATTAATGCTATACTCCCTGCTATTATATTTTGGGTTGCAAGAATTTAGTTTATGCTATAAAATATTTATAACTGTATGCAGATATTTAATAATCACAATATCTGTCTGTATAATAAAATACGCATAAAGAGGACGAAAGAATGATCAACAAATTAGTAGACAAAATCAAGAAAACAAACGCACCTATCGTAGTAGGTCTAGACCCGATGCTTTCATATGTGCCTGAGCACATCACAAAGAAGGCATTTGATGAGCTTGGAGAGACACCGGCCGGTGCAGCGGAGGCTATCTGGCAGTATAACAAGGCTATTGTGGATGCAACATATGATCTGATTCCGGCTGTAAAGCCACAGATTGCCATGTATGAGCAGTTTGGAGTGGAGGGCCTTAAGGCATTCCAGAAGACAGTGGATTACTGTCACGAGAAGGATCTCGTGGTTATCGGAGATGTAAAGCGTGGAGATATCGGCTCAACATCGGCTGCATACGCCACAGGACATCTCGGAAAGGTACAGATCGGCAGCAAGAGCTATTCTACCTTTGATGAGGACTTTGCCACTGTCAATCCATACCTTGGAACAGACGGTATCAAGCCATTCGTAGATGTATGCAAGGAGGAGAAGAAGGGTATTTTCATTCTTGTAAAGACATCTAATCCATCAAGTGGAGAGTTCCAGGACCGTATGATTGACGGACGCCCATTATATGAGTGGGTAGGCGAGAAGGTTGCAGAGTGGGGAGCTGACTGCATGGGTGATTCATACAGCTATGTAGGTGCGGTTGTCGGTGCAACATACCCTGAGCAGGGTAAGATTCTTCGTAAGGTAATGCCAAAGAGCTTCATCCTCGTACCGGGCTACGGCGCACAGGGAGGCAAGGGTGCAGACCTTGTTCATTTCTTCAATGAGGACGGACTTGGTGCAATTGTCAATTCATCACGTGGAATCATCTGCGCATACAAGCAGGATAAGTACAAGGATATGGGCATCACAGCTGAGAATTTTGCAGATGCATCACGCAAGGCTGTTGAGGATATGATTGAGGATATCTCAGGAGCACTTGCAAATCGTTAATAAGTTATTCAGAAAGCTTAAATATATTAACAAACGAAACCAGGGAGATAAAATGGCAGAGAAATTTGAGGAGATTGCAGTTGTAGTTGACCAGAGCTCACTCGGCAATGGCATCTACGACCTCACACTTAAGACAGACAAAATTGCAAAGGCAGCAAAGGCGGGACAGTTTGTATCGGTTTACTCAAACGACAAGAGTAAGCTGCTTCCACGTCCGATAAGCCTTTGCGGCATAAACAGAGATGATGACACCATTCGTCTCGTGTACCGTGTGACAGGTGAAGGCACGGGAACAGAGGAATTTTCAAGGCTTGTCAGGGGCGATAAGGTAAGGATTTTAGGACCTCTTGGAAACGGCTTTACAGTACAGCCGGGAAAGAAGGCATTTCTTATCGGCGGAGGAATCGGAGTGCCGCCTATGCTGCAGCTTGCCAAGGATATAAATGCAGGCATTGTACAGACATCAGGTGAAGAAAAAAATTCGGGACAGGCAGCAATGGAAGGTGCAGAAATTAAAACAGCAGTATGCGATATGAACATCGTCATGGGCTATCGCGATGAGAATACCTTCCTGCTCGATGAGTTTAAGGAGCAGGCAGCTTCCTTTGTAGCCACAGAGGACGGCAGTGTCGGCACAAAGGGCAATGTCATCGATGCGATAAAGGATAATGCTCTTGAGGCAGATGTAATTTATGCATGTGGACCGATGCCTATGCTGCGTGCACTCAAGGCTTACGCTGCAGAGCATGATATGGACTGCTTTGTATCAATGGAGGAGCGCATGGCATGTGGAATCGGTGCATGCCTTGCGTGCGTATGCAAGACAAAGGACAAGGATGCCCACAGCAATGTGAACAACAAGCGTATATGCAAAGAGGGACCTGTGTTTGATGCGAAGGAGGTGGAGCTGTAATGAGTAATATGTCAGTAAATGTGGCTGGTGTTGAGTGGAAAAATCCTGTTACAGTTGCATCCGGCACATTCGGCTCCGGTGCAGAGTACAGCGAGTTTGTTGATTTAAACAGACTTGGTGCAGTCACTACAAAGGGTGTTGCGAATAAGCCGTGGGAGGGAAATCCTACACCGAGAGTAGCAGAGGTGTACGGCGGCATGCTCAATGCAGTCGGACTTCAAAATCCCGGCATCGAGCTTTTCTGCAAGAGGGATATTCCTTTTTTAAAGCAGTTTGATACAAGGATTGTGGTAAATGTCTGCGGTCATTCGCTTGACGAGTATCTTGATGTGGTAAAGCGTCTTGCGGATGAGCCTATTGATATGATGGAAATAAATATCTCATGCCCTAATGTTAAGGAGGGCGGAATTGCCTTCGGAACAGATCCAAAGGGTGTTGAGACAATCACAAGCGAGATTAAAAAATATGCAAAGCAGCCTGTTATCATGAAGCTTTCTCCAAATGTCACAAGTATTGCAGAGATAGCAAGGGCGGCAGAGGCCGGTGGAGCTGATGCGGTTTCGCTCATCAATACAATTACAGGCATGAAGATTGATATAAACAGAAGAAGCTTTGTGTTAGCAAACAAGACAGGCGGCATGAGTGGTCCGGCGGTTCATCCGGTTGCAGTGCGCATGGTTTACGAGACAGCACATGCAGTCAATATTCCGATTATCGGAATGGGCGGTATCACAAATGCTGCCGATGCTATAGAGATGATACTTGCCGGAGCTACGGCTGTTTCAGTCGGCACAGCAAACTTTGTAAATCCAAAGACCACAGAGCAGATAGTGGATGGCATCGCAGAGTATATGGACAGGTATGGAGTAAAGGATATTTCAGAGCTTGTCGGCGCGGTTGACAGATAGAGCATAAGGGATAGACGGAGGATAAAATAATGATTCTGGCAGCAGAATACGTGCCTTCTATGTATGCCACAGTCTGGGCACTTGTTCCACCTGTTGTGGCTATAGTTCTGGCACTTATCACAAAAGAGGTCTACAGCTCATTATTCGTTGGAATAGTGATTGGCGGACTGTTTTATGGAAATGCATTTCAGCCGGGTTTTTCGGCTGAGAGATCAGTGCTTCACATATTCGAGGATGGACTTGTTGGAGTGCTATCGGATTCGTACAATGTGGGAATACTGATATTCTTAGTCGTGCTCGGTGTTATGGTGAGCATGATGAACAAGGCAGGCGGCTCGGCGGCCTTTGGAGAGTGGGCGAGTGAGCACATAAAGACAAGGATTGGTGCCCAGCTTTCAGCTATAATACTTGGAGTACTCATATTTATAGATGATTACTTCAACTGTCTGACAGTAGGAAGTGTGATGCGCCCTGTCACCGACAAGCATCAGGTTTCAAGAGCAAAGCTTGCATATCTGATAGATGCCACAGCAGCGCCTGTATGCATCATTGCACCTATATCATCGTGGGCAGCCGCGGTTACCGGCTTTGTAAAGGGAGAGGATGGCTTTTCTATTTTCATAAAGGCCATTCCATACAATTATTATGCACTCTTTACTATTATCGCTATGGTGACACTTGTTGTTTTACAGGTAGATTTCGGTCCGATGGCAAAGCATGAAGCCAATGCCCAAAAGGGTGATTTGTTTACCACAGGAGACAGGCCGTATGCGGAGGCAAAGCAGGATGTTATAAAGGGCAAGGGGAAGGTTATAGACCTTGTATTTCCTATTCTTGTGCTCATAATAAGCTGTATCATCGGAATGATATACACAGGAGGCTTTTTTGACGGAACAGGCTTCGTTGATGCGTTTGCAGGCAGCGATGCTTCAATCGGTCTTATGCTTGGAAGCTTTTTTGCGTTGATAATCACCATATGTTTTTACTCAATCAGAAGGGTACTGAGCTTTACGGATTGCTGTAATTCAATCCCTGAGGGCTTTAAGGCAATGGTACCTGCAATACTTATACTGACCTTTGCATGGACACTAAAGACCATGACAGAGAGCCTTGGCGCCAAGGAATTTGTCGCAGGTTTAGTGGGAGGAGTATCGGGACCACTGCTTGGACTGTTCCCGGCAATCATATTCCTGGTGGGAGCTTTCCTTGCCTTTGCAACAGGAACCTCATGGGGCACATTCGGTATACTCATACCGATAGTAGTAAACATCTTCTCAGGCACAAACCATACGATGATGATTATCTCAATCTCAGCGTGCATGGCAGGTGCAGTATGCGGAGACCACTGCTCACCGATATCCGATACCACCATCATGGCATCGGCAGGAGCTCAGTGCAACCACATGAATCATGTATCCACACAGCTTCCGTACGCTGTGCTTGTGGCAGGCATATCATGCCTGACCTACATCATAGCAGGCTTTGTCAGAAATCCGGTAGTACCGTTTATAATAGGAGTGCTTATCCTGATTGGAACCTTTGTCGGAATCAAGTATATCACGAGAACTGATAAAGTAAATGAACAAGCGGAGTAGCCAAAAAGAGTTCTATTTTCACAGACCCTGTGTCTGCGGATGATAGAACTCTTTTTATTTTAATAAATTCATACACCGGACGGACGACTGCGCAGCATGGGAAGACACACCGATGGTGCACGGTCGATTTTTGACGAGCCGTGTATGAGTTATATGCGCCACAGACAAAAGGTGGCACGGAAAATACTCGTTCAAGCAACACAGCATAGAGAATGATATAAAGGTAAAAAGCGCGTTTGATTTTCCGTGCCTTATAAACTCTGTCTGTGGCAGCATTTACTCATACTAGGCGAGGAGATATGAGACAGTGTGCCATCGGTGTGTCTTCCCATGCTGCGCAGTCGTCTATCTGCTATCAATAAAATTTATAGCCCGCTAACAAATATTAATAACCCTAATTACATTTACAAAAATATCAATTAGTGGTAACATATCAATAACTTAGAAATCATATTTGAATGGTAGGAAATCCCAACCATACAAACTAAGATCAAACTCATAATATACTCAAAACAAACATTAACAAAAAAAGAGGTAATATCAATGGCAAAAATTGCAAAGCAGCTCACTGAGCTGATAGGTCATACTCCGCTTCTGGAGCTGACCAATTATGAAAAAGCCCTTGGGCTTGAAGCAAAAATCATAGCAAAGCTGGAGTATTTCAATCCACTTGGAAGTGTAAAGGACAGGGTGGCGGCAGCTATGATAGAGCAGGGCATAAAGGATGGAAAGATAAATCAGGACACAATAATCATAGAGCCGACAAGTGGCAATACCGGAATCGGACTTGCATTTGTGGCAGCATCAAAGGGACTTCACCTGATACTTATAATGCCTGATACCATGAGCGTTGAGAGAAGAAAAATCGTCACAGCGCTTGGCGCAGAGATAAAGCTCACACCGGGGCGTGAGGGCATGAAGGGTGCAATTGATGAGGCGCAGAGACTTAAAGAGCATTATGGCAATGCCTTTATTCCACAGCAGTTTGAGAATCAGGCCAATCCTGATATCCACAGAGCTACAACCGCTCAGGAAATCTGGGAGGATACAGATGGAAAGGTAGATATCTTTGTATCATCTGTCGGAACAGGCGGCACCTGTACAGGCACCGGGCTTGGATTGAGAGACCATAATCCTGATGTAAGGATAGTAGCTGTTGAACCAAAGAGCTCACCGGTACTCTCAGGCGGAAGACCGGGGCCACACAAGATACAGGGAATCGGTGCAGGCTTTATTCCGAAGGTCATGCGCATGGATATAGTGGATGAGGTGATTCCGGTGGAGAATGAGGCCGCTTTTGACAAGGCAAGAGAGGTTGCAAAGAGCGACGGACTTCTCGTTGGCATATCCTCAGGAGCAGCAATATATGCGGCAACAGAGCTTGCGAAAAGACCTGAGAACAAGGGAAAGAATATCGTGGTGCTGCTTCCGGATACAGGAGAAAGATACCTGTCCACACCGCTTTTTACAGTAAACTAACGGCATATAAACTTACGGCATAAGCTTGCTTTGCCGGAAACTGTAACATGAAAAATGAGAAACATACATGAGAAACATACATAAATATACGGCAGCCCTGCTGTCGACAGTGATGATTCTGTCGCTTCTTCTGACAGGCTGCTCAGGCAGGAAGGATGACGGCACAGTCACCATAACCAATGTGTCGTATGATCCGACACGAGAGTTTTACGAGAAATACAACAAAATATTCGAGTCTTACTATGAGAGCGAGCACGGCAAAAAGATAAATGTGATTCAGTCACATGGCGGCTCGGGAGCACAGGCGCGCTCGGTTGTGGAGGGCTGTAATGCAGATGTTGTCACACTGGCACTTGAGCATGACATAGACCTGATACAAAATACAGGCTTAATTGATAAGGGCTGGATTGATGAGTTTTCTTACAGCTCGGCACCATACACATCAACAATCGTTTTACTTGTAAGAAAGGGCAATCCAAAGCATATAAGTGACTGGGATGACCTGGTGAAAAAGAATGTGGATGTGATTACGCCTGATCCAAAGAGTAGTGGCGGAGCCTGCTGGAATTTTCTTGCAGCGCTAAGCTATGCGAAGACAAATTATGACAGCCTGAAGGAACAGAAATCGTTTATGAAGAAGCTGTATGAAAATGTCACAATTATGGATTCGGGTGCGAGAGGCTCAACAACCACATTTGTGGAAAACGGTCAGGGAGATGTGCTCATAGCGTGGGAAAACGAGGCACTTACGACCATGGATTCATATCCGGGTAAGTATGAGATAGTGAATCCGTCCGTCAGCATCTTAGCACAGCCCTCTGTTGCTATTGTGGATGACAATGCAAAGAGCAACGGAACACAAGAGGTAAGCAAGGAATACCTACAGTATCTCTACAGTGATGAGGCACAGCAGCTGATTGGCGAAAGTGGCTACAGACCAACAAATCAGGATATATTAAACCGGTTTTCCAACAAGTTTGATTTAAATATCATGCTTTGGAGCATAGAGGATTACGGCGGATGGAATGAAGCCTACAAGACATATTTCGATGATGGAGCAATGTTCGATGAAATATACGGCAACTGATAAAACAGCAAAAGAGAAAACTAAATCAAAGAACATAAAGACCAGAGTCATACCGGGCTACCATCTTTCGCTTGGAATAGTGGTCACGATGCTTTCAGTCATCGTTCTCATTCCGTTAGCATCAGTGCTTGTGTATTCGCTAAAGATATCGCCGGGCGATTTTGTGTCACTTATCATGAAGGAGAATGTGAGGAATGCCTTTATCACAAGCATCACCTCATCATTTATCGCAGCAATCGTAAATGTGGTATTTGGACTCATCGTGGCATGGACGCTTGTGAAGTACGATTTTCCCGGGAAATGGCTGCTCGACGGACTTATAGAGCTTCCGTTTGCACTGCCGACAGCGGTTGCGGGCATCACGCTCTCAAAGCTGTACTCAGGCACAGGCTTTTTTGGTAAGGGCCTTGGCAAGCTTGGAATAGATGTAGCTTACACACAGGCAGGAATAGTTGTGGCACTTGTTTTTGTAGGCATTCCATTCGTAATAAGAGCTGTACAGCCGGTGCTTGAAAAGATGGATAATACATATGAGGAGGCCGCTTATATGCTTGGCGCCACACCCTCTAAGACATTTTTTAAGGTAATACTTCCGGAACTTCGCCCGGCACTCTTAACAGGCTTTGGTCTTGCCTTTGCCAGAGGCATAGGAGAGTACGGAAGCGTCATCTACATATCAGGCAACAGCGCCAGACATAGGACACAGGTGGTATCCTACGTCATCATGCAGAAGCTTAGCTATATAGATTATGCCAGCGCGACTGCCATAGCACTTGTGATGCTTGTCATATCATTTTTACTGCTGTTATTTGTAAACATAGTGCAGGTTAAACAGTCACAGCGCACTAATTTGTTGTAGAAGGCTGCATATAAATTAAATGCGATGCACACAAACAGGAAAGGAGCACAATGCGATGACCGAACAGGTAAAGCTTGAAAGAAGAAAAAAGATCACAAAGATAATACTCGTCACTGTCACGGTGCTCTTCATATTTGTCATGCTTATAGTTCCGCTTTTTTCTGTGATGGCAAGTGCCTTAAAGGAGGGGCTTGGATTCTATCTGAAAGCTATCTCAACAAGCTACGTGCTTTCAGCACTCAAGGTGACTTTGATAGCAACAGTTTTTGCGGTAGTTATCAACACATTCTTTGGAATATGGACAGCGTGGCTGTTGACCAGGTTTTCGTTTAAAGGAAAGCAGGTGCTTGCAACACTTATTGATATACCGTTTTCTATTTCTCCGGTCATCGTAGGACTTGCGTATCTTATGACCTTCGGACGGCTTGGGTGGTTTTATCCGGTTATCAGATGGTTCAATGAGATATTCGGCACGAATGTGAGAATCACCTTTGCAGTACCGGGAGTTGTGCTTGCTACGATATTTGTCACGTTTCCGTATGTGTCAAGGGAAATTATACCGGTGCTCAATGCAGAGGGAAAGGATGAGGAAGAAGCCGCAGCGCTGATGGGAGCATCCGGCTTTACGATATTTCGGAAAATAACACTTCCGCAGATGAAGTGGAGCCTGATTTATGGAATCATACTCTGTACGGCGAGAGCCCTCGGCGAGTTCGGTGCGGTAAATGCGCTCTCGAAGACAAGAGGCGAGACATTTACACTGCCGCTTGAGATTGATGCCTTGTATATGTCGGGCACAGACAGCTCGATAACATCGGCATTTGCTGTATCGTCGATACTGTTAATTATTGCATTAATCATTCTTTTTGCAAGAAATATAGTTGAGCATAAATTTAAGAAATTACACTGAGATTTATGGGAAATATGATTTACACTAATGAAATTTGTTACTGCTTACATACCGGTGTGGCAGACAGCTATAGAGTTGCGGTACTAAGAAAGCAGGAAGGAGATAACGTATATGTACGTTGAGATGAAAAATATATACAAAAAATACGGAGACTTCCTGGCATCCGATAATGTGAGCTTTGGAGTGGAAAAGGGAAAGCTTGTGGCGCTGCTTGGTCCGTCCGGCAGTGGCAAGACAACACTTCTTCGTATGATAGCAGGGCTTGAGACGCCAAATTCAGGTGACATATATATAGATGGAAAGCGAGTGAATGATATTCCGGCCTCGAAGAGAGGCATAGGCTTTGTGTTTCAGAACTATGCGCTGTTTAGATACATGACAATATACGACAATGTGGCATTTGGGCTGGAGCTTCAGAAGATGCCGAAAAAGCTCATAAAGGAGCGTGTTACAAAGCTTCTTGAGATGACAGGTTTATCGGGGCTTGAAAAGAGATATCCGAATCAGCTTTCCGGAGGACAGCGTCAGAGAGTGGCATTTGCAAGGGCGCTGGCGCCGAATCCACAGGTGCTTTTACTGGATGAGCCATTTGCCGCGATAGATGCAAAGGTGCGTGGGGAGCTTCGTACCTGGCTGAATGAGCTGGTCGAAAAGCTTGGAATCACAAGCATTTTCGTCACACATGACCAGGATGAGGCTGTTGAGGTGGCAGATGAAATCATTATCACAAACCACGGCACGATAGAGCAGATGGGTACACCTCTTGAGATATACAAGTCGCCTTATACACCTTTTGTGGCGCAGTTTATAGGACACACCACAGTCGTTGAAAACTATGACAGGCTAAAGGGCTTTGACAGGATAGAAAATGCCGACAAGGCGGTAATCAGACCTGAGTTTATCAAGATATCAAAGAGTGGCAACTTAGACCGCTATCAGTCAGCGGCAGAGGAGGGCATCGTTACAGATGTGGTATTCAGAGGAAACAGGATGGATATCACAGTCAGCATAAACGGCATCGAGGTGGTCGGCGAGCGCTCACTTGAAAAGGACCTGATAGCAGTCGGCGAGAAAGTACATGTGCTGATTTACAGGCTGTATATATTTGATGAAGAGAAAACATACCTGATGGAAAACAGCGAGATGCAGGAGCAGGATGTATTCTACATTTAGATACAAGAATAGTCTAAAGCTTGTGATTGAAAGAGGAAGCAGAGGGAGATAAATGAAGATAGAAAACAAAAAAATCCTACACACAGACATCCTCATAATAGGAGGTGGCACGGCGGGCTGTTATGCAGCGCTCACCATCCGTGAGAAATCGGATTATTCGATTATAATTGCAGAGAAAGCGAACATAAAGCGAAGCGGATGCCTTGCAGCAGGTGTCAATGCGATAAATGCATACATAGTAAAGGGCAGAAAGCCTGAGGACTATGTAGATTACGCAAAAAAGGATGCTGACGGCATAGTAAGGGAAGACTTACTCATGACTATGTCAGAGGGCTTAAACCGTGTGACGGACAAGATGGAAAAGCTTGGACTTGTCATATTAAAGGATGAAAACGGTGAGTATGTAGCAAGAGGAAACCGAAATATCAAGATAAACGGCGAGAACATGAAGCCGCTTTTGGCAGAAGCTGTATCAAAGCTTACGGACTGTACAGTGATAAACAGAATCAATATCACGGACTATATAGTTGAGGACAACACCATAAAGGGTGCATACGGATTTTCAATCGAGGATGCGACAGCCTATGAAATCAGAGCTAAAAAGGTGCTCTGTGCTACAGGCGGAGCGGCCGGTTTATACAGACCAAACAATCCCGGCTTTTCAAGGCACAAGATGTGGTATCCACCTTTCAACACAGGCGCAGGATATGCGATGGGCATAAGAAGCGGAGCTGAGATGACCACTTTTGAGATGAGATTTATCGCACTCAGATGCAAGGACACAATTGCACCGACAGGAACAATTGCACAGGGAGTCGGGGCAAAACAGATCAATTCACTTGGAGAGGTTTACGAGACAAAATACGGCCTCACCACATCAGAGCGTGTATACGGAACGGTCATGGAAAATCTCGAGGGAAGAGGTCCTTGCTACTTAAGGACAGAGGGCATCTCTCCACAGCAGGATGAGTCATTAAGAAAGGCATATCTTAACATGGCACCAAGCCAGACACTCAAGTGGGTGGAGGCAGGTAAGAATCCAAGTGAGCAGAATGTGGAGATAGAGGGCACTGAGCCGTATATCGTAGGTGGGCACACAGCGAGCGGCTACTGGGTAAATACCGAGCGTGAGACTACAATCCACGGACTTTATGCTGCTGGAGATGTGGCAGGAGGATGTCCACAGAAATACGTTACAGGAGCTATGGTAGAGGGTGAAATCGCTGCGATAGATATGGTTTCAAAGCTTGATGCAGATACCTCCGACGGAAGTTTTGACACATCGGCATTTGATGAGAAAAAGGCACTTGACGCAAAAGCTTCAGAGTACGACCATTTCCTCACTGAAAGGTCTCAGATGTTTACAACAGAGGCTATCGAGGAAGCCATGCAGAAGGCCATGGACAACTACGCAGGCGGTATTTCCACACATTATCAGTTCAACGGCAAGCAGCTTGCGCTGGCAAAGGAAAAGATAAATCAACTGATAGAGCTGACCGGTGATTTATATGCATCGGATATGCATGAGCTTATGTTCATATATGAGCTTAAGGAGAGGCTTACGGTATGTCTTTCGGTCATAGCACATCTTGGTGCGAGAAAGGAGACCAGATGGCACAGCTTTGCCGAGAATCTGGATTATCCCGACAAGAGTGATGATTGGATGAAATACGTTAATTCCAAATACGAAAACGGGCAGCTTCACATGATTTACAGAGAGCTTGTCGGAAGGGAGGCGCGTTATGAGCATAATGATTGATAAAGCAAAGTGTAAGGGCTGTGGCATGTGTACAAGTGTATGCCCGGGAAGCCTGATATATCAGGATTCAGAGAAAAAAGCCTTTATCAAATATCCTAAGGATTGCTGGGGCTGTGCCTCATGCATCAAGGAATGTCATTTTGGCGCTATTGCTCTTTATCTTGGGGCAGACATAGGAGGCATGGGAAGTCTCATGACAGTAAAAAGCACACCGGATACGCTGACCTGGAATATCAAAAAGCGCGACGGAAGCAAGGAAGAGATTCTTATCAACAAGAAGGAATCCAATAAATATTAAAGAAAAGGATGGTAACAGACATGGGTGAATTATCACATCTTGACGAACTCGAAGCAGAGGCAATATACATAATACGTGAAGTAGCCGCAGAGTGCGAGAAGCCGGTTATGTTGTACTCAATTGGAAAGGACAGCTCGGTAATGCTTCATCTTGCAATGAAGGCATTTTATCCGGAGAAGCCGCCATTTCCGTTTTTACATGTAAATACAACCTGGAAATTCCATGAGATGATAGAATTCAGAGATCGCATTGCTAAGGAAAAGGGCATCGAGATGCTTGAATATATAAATCAGGATGGCGTAAAGCAGGGAATCAATCCATTTGACCACGGCTCAGCATACACAGATATCATGAAGACACAGGCGCTCAAGCAGGCGCTCGACAAATACGGCTTTACGGCAGCGTTTGGAGGCGGCCGAAGAGACGAGGAGAAATCAAGAGCCAAGGAGCGAATCTTCTCCTTCAGAAATGAAAACCACGCATGGGATCCAAAGAACCAGCGCCCGGAGATGTGGAAGCTCTACAACTCAAGAATCAAAAAGGGCCAGGAGGTGCGAGTTTTCCCACTGTCAAACTGGACAGAGAAGGATATCTGGCAGTATATAAAGAGAGAGAATATCGAGATTCCTTCACTTTACTTTGCAAAGGAAAGACCTGTTGTATACAGAGACGGCAACATCATCATGGTAGATGACGACAGAATGAAGCTTCGTCCGGGTGAGAAAATCCAGATGAAGAGTGTACGTTTCAGAACTCTCGGCTGCTATCCACTGACAGGTGGTGTGGAGTCGACAGCGGATACACTTGATGAGATTATTGATGAGACACTCAGTGCTGTTTCCTCAGAGAGAACCACCCGTGTCATAGACAACGAGGCGGCAGGCAGCATGGAAAGAAGAAAGAGGGAGGGATATTTCTAAAATGAGCGGATTACTTAAATTTATTACATGTGGAAGCGTGGACGACGGAAAATCAACTCTGATCGGACATATATTATACGATTCAAAGCTGCTCTATGCAGATCAGGAAAAGGCATTGGAGCTTGACAGTAAGGTCGGAAGCCGTGGCGGCGCCATCGACTATTCACTCCTCCTCGACGGACTGATGGCAGAAAGAGAGCAGGGAATCACAATCGATGTGGCTTATCGTTACTTCACAACAGATAAGAGAAGCTTTATCGTGGCAGATACACCGGGCCATGAGGAGTACACAAGAAACATGGCTGTAGGTGCATCCTTTGCAGACCTTGCGGTAATTTTAATAGATGCAAAGCAGGGCGTATTGGTTCAGACAAGAAGACACGCAAGAATCTGCGCGCTCATGGGAATCAACTACTTTGTATTTGCTGTAAACAAGATGGATCTTGTAGGCTACGACGAGAAGCGTTTCGATGAAATCACAAAGCAGATTATTGAGCTTACAAAGGAGCTTGAACTCAAAAATGTAGTAATAATTCCTGTTTCTGCAACAGAGGGTGACAATGTCACAACAAAGTCTGAGAATATCCCATGGTACAAGGGACCTGCTCTTTTATCATACCTTGAGGATGTTGACATAAAGGATGAGAACGAGGAAGAGGGCTTTTACATGCCTGTACAGAGAGTCTGCCGTCCTGACCACACCTTCCGTGGATTCCAGGGCCAGATAGAAGCCGGAGAGGTAAAGGTGGGCGATGAAATCACCACACTGCCAAGCAATGAGACAGCCCATGTAAAGAGCATCCATGTGGGTGATAAGCTAAGCGATAGCGCATTTACAGGCCAGCCGGTTACAATCCAGCTCGACAGAGAGGTGGACGTATCAAGAGGCTGCGTGCTCACAATCGGTTCAGGAGCAAAGGTTGCGTCATCCATCACAGCTACAATACTCTGGATGGATGATGATGAGCTCTTTAAGGGAAAGAATTTCTTCTTCAAGCTAGGTACCAAGTCAATACCGGGCATCGTAACAGAGATAGAGCATACTATCGACGTAAACACAGGTGAGGAAAAGCCTGCCGACAAGCTTAAAAAGAACGAGATAGCAGTTGTAAAGATTGCATTCTCGGACAAGATAGTCTGCGATAAGTTCAAAAACCACAAGACACTCGGTGAGTTCATCTTAATCGACCGTGTGACCGATATGACATCTGCTTGTGGTGTGGTTGAAGAGGTACACACAGAGGAAAGCGGTCTCTACGAGGGCAGAGTAGACAGAAACGTAAGAGCTGCAATCAAGGGCCAGAAGGCAATCACCGCCGTATTCGTAGACGGAGTGGATGGTGTAAACCGCGGCTTTGTGGAGGATGTCGAGAAAGCCTTAAATATAGACGGACGCCATACTTATCTCTACGCACCAAAGGAGGGTGAGGACTTCGTAAATGTAGTCAAGCACCTAAGCCATGCCGGAATACTCGTACTTCTGCTCATCAGCCAAAAGCAGGAGAAGGAGCTTGCAGCCGACAAAGTTGAGTTCACAAAGGACTGGAACAAAAACGGCAGAGATGTGGACCAGGCTGCGGAGTTTATCAAAAAGCAGTCGGTATATGACGGCGTGATCGTAAACACAAGTGAGTATATCTAATAAAAAGGGTACTTGATTTCTCAAGTACCCTCATGTATAATCTACTTAGAAAGTGAATCGGATATGACTCCGATTTGCCCTCAGTGTTAAAATGTTATAAGAATAGCATCCTAAACTTTGGACGGTGTGGGATGCTATTTCTTTTTATTATTATGATTGTCTATGTATGACAGAGCCGCAAAAACAACTAATATTTCCACGTTGAAAAGCACGCCCCAATGTGGTAAAATTGACAAAGATAATTTAAAGAAAAACACACAGGAGGATTAACATACAATGGAAAGCTACAAGAGCGAATTTATAGATTTCCTACCTGCTCCTTTATCTTAACCCTTGTGAATGCCCTCAAATGCTTGATTTTACAGGCTTTGAGGGCATTTTTAATTTGAGAGGAAACTATCGTAACTTATCATAAAATGGTGTAATTTGATGAAAAAAGTGTGTAGTAAAGTGTGTAGTAATTCGTAGGAAGGATACGCTAAATATCAAGAGTGGCAGTTGATTCGTCCATGTGTTTGTAGAGATACAGATGCATGGACTTTTTTATTTTGGTTACCGGCACAGATGCCGGAGAAAGAGAGGATTATATGACAGAGAAGATTAGAGAATACAGTATGAACGGAGCACTGATTATCGGTGTGGATAATGGCTACGGAAATATGAAAACAGCCAGAAGATGCTTTAAGACAGCAATTGCAAAGTATGACAGCGCACCTGTGTTAAGCAGAGATTATATCGAGTACGATGGTGGATATTATGTCATTGGAGAGGGAAGAAAGGGTTTTGTGGCAGATAAGCAGACTGATGACGACAATTATATGCTGACACTTGCGGCTATTGTAAAGGAACTGGAAGCAAGAGGAATGACAGACTCTGTAAACAGGGCAAGGATTCATCTTGCAGTTGGGCTTCCTCTGAAATGGGTGCAGGCACAGAGGGAGGACTTTAAGAGATATATGCTTAGAAACAGCAGTGTGGAGGTCGGCTATAAGGACAGACTTTATTGTATTGAGTT
>OIBW01000349.1_pt1 | contig 20009 bp, 20 predicted proteins | sample 1581131 | NCBI WGS metagenome assembly OIBW01 (sample SAMEA3882517, study PRJEB24775) | human gut metagenome | biome: human-associated habitat; feature: intestine environment; material: feces | place: Netherlands | collected 2009/2010 | reverse complement strand
TTTTGCAAGCATAAAGAAAGAGATACATATGAAGTGCCGGGAGGGCATAGAGAAGATGGTGAGGATATTCTTGAAACAGCCAAACGAGAACTATATGAAGAAACAGGAGCAATAACTTTTGATATTACTCCAATTTGTATATATTCTGTGACTGCACCAGATAATTTCGATGGAATGGAGACTTTTGGAAAATTATTCTTCTCAGATATATATACATTTGAAAAAGAGCTTCACAGTGAAATTGAAAAAATAGCAATTATGGATGAACTACCGATTAATTGGACTTATCCGGAAATTCAACCCAAACTGCTGGAAGAAGCAAGGAAAAGAGGATTTCTGCCCAAGAAGGAAGAAATAAAATGGCTGTTTTTTGATGTTGGCTCGACGTTGGTTGATGAAAGCAAAGTTTATGAAGACAGGATGAAAAGGATAGCGGATTTATCAGGTTTAACTTACGAGCAAATTAATAAATATGCCATGTCGTTTTATAAAGAAAACAAAAAAGGAGACTTAGAGGTAGCAAGGCAATTGGGGGTGAAACTACCTAAATGGGAATCGCAATACGAGAGGCTGTATACAGATACTAAAGATTGTTTGAAAAAGTTAAGTAGAATTTATAAAATTGGTGTAATTGCAAACCAATCATTAGGAACTTCTGAGAGATTAGAAAATTTTGGAGTACGAAAATATATTGATTTGATTATCGCATCAGCAGAAGAAGGCGTTTCAAAACCTGATAGGCGCATATTTGAAATTGCATTGGAAAGAAGCTGTTGTAAGCCAGAGAATGCAGTCATGATTGGTGACCGTATTGATAATGATATTGTACCTGCAAAACAGTTGGGTATGAAAACTATATGGGTAAAACAGGAATTTGGAAGTTTGTGGAATATAACAGATGAGAGTGAAAAAGCTGATATTGAAGTTAATAATCTATCTGATATTTTGAATTTTTTATAGGAGACCAGTTATGAAATATGCAAAGAAACTAAGAAAAGGTGATAAAGTTGCAATAGTGAGTTTATCGAGTGGAATGCTAGGTGAAGCATTTTGTAGTCATAATATTGAAATCGGTGTTAAGAGATTAAGGGAATATGGTTTAGAACCATCGTTTATGCCAAATTCGCTAAAAGGAATTGAATATTTGAAGGCTAATCCCAAAGCAAGGGCAAAAGATTTAAAAGATGCTTTTATGGATGATTCAATTGCTGGCATTATATGTGCAATAGGCGGCGATGATACTTACAGACTTTTGCCATATTTGCTAGAGGATGAGGAATTTATTGATGCAGTTCACAAGAGTCCAAAATTGTTCACGGGTTTTTCAGATACTACGATTAATCATTTGATGTTTTATAAGCTGGGACTATCTACATATTATGGACCTAATTTTATATGCGACTTAGCAGAAATCTCTGATGAAATGCTGCCATATAGTAAGAAGGCATTTGAAAGCTATATAGAAGGAAATGAATATCGTGAGATTACATCAAGTGAAATATGGTATCAGGAAAGAACTGATTTTTCAAAAGAGGCAGTTGGGACAGAGAGAATTTCTCATAGAGAAGAACATGGATTTGAATTATTACAGGGGAAAGAATGTTTTGAGGGAAGACTGTTAGGCGGTTGTTTAGAGAGTTTATATGATATTTTGACAACAACGAGATATGAAGATGAAAAAGCAGTATGCGAAAAATATGGATTATTTCCTGATATAGAGGAGTGGAAAGAGAAGATTCTTTTTATAGAAACCTGTGAAGAAAAGCCTGTACCAGAGCAGTTTGAAAAAGAAATTGCTATCCTTAAAGAGAAAGGTGTATTTGATGTTGTTAGTGGAGTTTTGGTTGGAAAACCACAGGATGAAGCATACTACGATGAATATAAAAATATTCTTGTGAAGGTAGTAAATAATCCAGATTTACCGATTGTTTATAATGTGAATTTTGGACATGCAACTCCAAGATGTACTTTGCAGTATGGTGCTGTGGCTAGAGTGGATATGAAAAGGAAAATAATAAAATGTGAGGTAATGTAAATATGCTAAGATTAAGACCATACAATAAAAATGATGCAGAAATAATTATGTCGTGGATAAAGGGAGAGAATGCTTTTTATAAATGGACAGCAGGAGTTTTAGGTGAATATCCAATTTCTGCGGAGCAGTTCAATACGGTAAGTAATCTTATGGCATTTACTGCTATTGATGATAATGAGATAGTGGGATTTTTTACCATGAGAAAACCGAATGAATTTTATGAGGAATTACGGTTTGGCTTTGTAATTGTTGATTCGAAAAAACGTGGGCAGGGATATGGAAAAAATATGCTGAAATTAGGCTTAAAATATGCTAAAGAAATATTTGGTGCTAATAAAGTTTCATTAGGTGTTTTTGAGAATAATGAATCAGCTTATTATTGCTATAAGGCAATAGGTTTTGAGGATGTATCTCAAGATGAAATAGAAAAGTATACTGTAATGGGAGAAGAATGGAATTGCTTAGAATTGGAAATGAAACTATAAAATAAGATTTATATTGTAATTGTTCTTGCAGAGAGAATGATATATATGTTAGGATAGCGGCAGAAGGCTTCACCGGTGGCACTAGAGGTGCTACCGAATTAAATCAGTGGATTGCATCAGAAAAGCAGGAACTTGCGACAGTCATGGAGCGATATGGTGTGGAATGGCTGCAAAAGGGTACACATGAGAAACATTTGTCGGTGCTTGAATTTGAAAAGAAAGAGCGGGCAAGGGAAGTAGCTGAATTGGATAGCCAGAAGCGGGAAATATCTTCGGTGGTTGCACAGCTTGGAGAAGAGGTTTCTGTAAAGAAACAGGAATTAAAGAATGCTACAACTGAAAAAGAACTGGCAGAAGAGGCTACGCAAAGGGCAAAAGAAGAAGGGGCTGTGGCACAACAGGAGAAGGAAGTATTGCTTGCAAGTAATCAAGATTTGAGGATGGAAAATGCAAGGCTTGAGAGTCGCAAAGATAGACTTCGTATGGATAATCATGATTTGAAGCAAAAGCAGTTACAGTTGCAGAACGATAATGAAGAACTGGAACAAAGGCATGAAGATTTACAATATACGAATAGTAAATTGGAGAATGTGAATGATCAGTTATCTGCTGATAATCACACTCTGGAGCAAAGGAATGATGCGTTGCAATTGGATAATCAGGCATCAAGACAGAAATACAATGATTTGCAACAGAATAATGTTCAACTTGAAAAGCAACAGAATGAGCTTAAGAACAATATAGAGCAGATGGTACAGTCGGAGCAGTTATTACAGCGTGATGTAAGAAAGTATGATGAAGCACCGGAATGGCAGTTGCCGGAACCGGGAGCATTTGCAAGTGCTAAGTCATTTCGGGATAAGGTGGTTATACCATTTGTGAATAAGCTGAAGTCGTTGATAAAGAATCTGACAATCCAGTGTGTAAGGCTGAAAGAGGAAGTATTACAGCTTCGGAAGGAAAAGAAAAGACTGTCAGATGATGTGGAGTTTTACAAGGGCAAGATTAAGAATATGAGTGATAGGACAGAGCTGTTGCAGGAAAAGGCTGATGATTTGGAGCGTGTGAAGAGATATGCCGGTGCAGAGCAGATTGATACGATTATTGGTAAAGTGAAGGAACAGGAGCGTGTGGAACTGCAGGTTGGACGATATAAAAGGTCTTATGAGGCAAGATAATGGAAGGGATGGATTGATGTGCTGGAAAAGAGACGAGTTGTATTGACCATTCTTCCATCTTTTGTGGAAAAGTAATTCTTAAAGTGTTATAATAAAAAATATTTAATAGTGGATTTTAGTTTTTAGAAATGTAAATAGGTAGTAATTAAAATGTTTTCATAGTTTATAACACATAGGAGGATATTGTGAAAATAAAATATATACATATTAAAAATTTTAAAAGTTTTGGAGAACAGATAATCAATTTAGAAAATTTGACCATTTTATTAGGAGCTAATGCTTCTGGAAAGTCAAATACAGTATCAATTATTAGATTTGTAAATAATATAATTTTATATGGATTAGATGATGCAATATCATTGCTTGGGGGAATAAATTATGCTATTAATGCGACAATTGGGAAAAATGAATCCATGTACTTAAAGTTTATTCTTGATTTGCATGATGAAGAATGGATTCGAATTGTGAATCAAAAGGAAGGAAAGGGATTATTGCTTGAAGAGATAGTTAGTGAGTTTGAAATTATCCCTTATAAGAGGGGGATGGGATATAAGATAGGTGCAGAAAGACTCGAGATTAAATATACAACTTGTGGTATTGCAAATGAAAAAGAAAAAAAGGAATGTGAAAAAACAACTGGTAAGTATACTATTGTTTATGAAAAGAATGGTAATAAAGTGAAATATCATATTGAAGATGAAACTTTGTATGATGAAGATGAACTGAAATATGGTATGGGAGCAGAATTTATTTCCGATATTATTAATGAAGAGGGAAAAGAGCGAAAAGAATTAATATTAAATAAGTTAGATTTCATGATGCCTCCAATGTTTAATGCAAATAATTTTATAAAAATATATGATTTTGATCCTAGATTAATGAAATCATCTAGCTCTATTACTTCAAAAAGAAGACTTGAAGAAGATGGATCTAATATTGCTAATATTTTACAATTGATTTTAAAAAGTAAATTGAAAAAGAAAAAATTGTTGAACCTTCTTTGTGACAGCTTGCCTTTTATAGAACAGATAGATGTACAAAATAATGTCGATAAATCAGTAAGTTATAGGATAAAAGAAAAATATAACAATAAAACTTTTTATTCAAATTTTTTATCTGATGGAACAGTTAATATGCTTGCACTGATAATTGCATTATACTTTGAGGGTGAATCAGGAATTATTATTATTGAGGAACCAGAAAGAAATTTACATCCACAATTAATGAGTAAAATAGTAGAAATGGCAAAGGAAGTTTCAAAGGAAAAACAAATTATAATAACGACACATAATCCTGAATTAGTTAAATATTCAGACGTCAATGATATTTTATTTGCTAAAAGAACTATAGATGGATTTACCCAAATAAGTAAACCAAGTGATAACTTTATGGTGCAACAATTTATTGATTCAGATTTAGGGATAGATGATTTGTTTGTTAAGGGACTATTGGGAGAATGAAATGGAGTGCTTTTTTGTATTTGTAGAAGGACCAGATGATGAACGCTTTATAACATCTGTTTTAGGTAATGATAAAATAAAAGTTATAAAATATGCTCGAGAAAAGAAAGAATATATAAATAGATATATAAAATCAATCAAAAGCATACCGAATTACGATTACATAGTCATTTGTGATATTGATCTTAAATCGCTAGTCGAAAAAAAGAATGCAATATTAGCACAGTTTCCAGATTGTGAAGTTGAAAAAATTATCGTTAGTATAGCTGAAATAGAAAGTTGGTACATAGCTGGAGTGGATGAAATAACTTCTAAGGCAATGAAGATAAAATATGTGTATTATACTGACTATATTACAAAAGAGAAATTTAATCAAATGATTCCGTCTAAAATAGATAGGATAAATATTATGATTGAAATATTAAAGAAATACAATTTAAATGAAGCTATTTTACGCAATAAGTCTTTAAAGTATTTTTGGGAGTATATATCACATATTGAGGAAATGACTGTTTTGTGATTGCAATAGGTTACAGTCAACTATTACAATCGTTAATATTATATTCGATAAATTGAAAAAATATGTATATCTCACGATATATATTATAATCATATTAGTAATAAATGTCTGGCTCCATTTAGGCTCTAAAAATTCTAGACGAGGTACACAAAGGTGAAAAATAAGATGAATATGAAGAAGGAAATGAACAAATGTGTACCAAGAAACAGCCAGATAAATCATTCTGCCCAAGAGTTTGAATAAAAAAGGCAAATCCCTACAAAGCCTGTATTTATTGGCTTTGTAGGGGTTTTTTAGATGGTAATGGGTACGATTTGGGTACAAAAATATTAATCTTTTGGAGAAAAATGCTAAGCAGGAGGAGCTTGTCTATTATTCAACAACGATTTAGGATTTTCTATGTAAAAGATACAAACTATTTTTGCATAAAATTAACAACTTTAGCAAATGATTTATGAGTTTTACTAAGCTCTGCAAAATCAACATCTTCGATAATTGAATCTATTGATTGCATCAATTTAAGTTTACTAAAATCTGCTACTTCAGGCATAAACCAATCCTCAATTCGACTATCAATTATTGCTAGATTGTAATTATCATCATCTATTTTTTCATCTATTAATTTTTGTGTTCCTTCTACATCGCCATCGGAATCAACAACAATTAATATTTTAGATTTGGTATTTTTCCCTTTTACCGAATCAAAAAAAGCTGGAACATTATATTTTCCGTTGGCAACTGCAATTGTAACCTTTTGATTCAGTTTTTGAGCAATTGCTTGAAGAACTATCTCATCAGTCTGCCCTTCACATATTATTACCTTCTCTGGTAAATTTTTCTCTTCTATATTTTTATCTTGAACACGTTTTTGTAATTCGCTAATAATATAGCGGACCTTCTTATCTTGCAAAACGGCTTGTAACACGTTGCAAAAAGTTTCCTCATCGCTTATTATGAAATGATTAATTTTTTCCATTTGAATAGCTATGCTAGATAATTTGTTTCCGATATTTTTACATATTCCCTCATCGATAATTATTTCAACAGGATATAGGGGGGTCATTTTTAATTCAAATAGTCTGAATCTATATTTTTCAGTACATATTTCAAAACCATAACGCTTATCAAAATACATATCATTGGCATCAATCAAATTTTTTGTAGATGATTCCGCAATAGTTTCTTGTAATCCACTTATACCAGAAATACTTTTAAATATATTTGACATAGATTTTGCTACCGTAAACAATGAACCATCAATTTTGAGCTCACTAAAAACTGCAAAAATTTTTCCTTTCGTATGCTGAAATAAATATGTGCATTGTTCGTCCATAATTTTATAGATACTATCAGTATATACTAAATCGTTTTGAGTATCTTCACTAATTCCCCAATAATTTTTATACTCCATTTTCAACCTCCTGCAGATTAACCAATAATGGTAGGTGATCACTTATTTTTTCATTAGGAATTGCGTTTATTAACAAATCTTTTGTACCTATTTTTTTTACATATTCTACATGATTTACAGTATTTGCTAGGCTTTTTCTAACTAACACTTGATCTAGACAATGCCAGTACGGGGTCTTAGATTCCTTTTCGTGATAAAAGCTACCATACATCTCTGTGTCTTCTGATATATAGTGTAGTATAGTATAGGATTATAGAAACGCTTTCGTTTAAAGGTTTTAGGATTTGTTAATTCGCTTTTATCTATAATTGTTTTAAACAAAACCGCATTAAAGGCATATTTACTCAATAATTCGTCATCATATGGATTAGCATTGAAATCACCAATGACTATTGTATTATTACATTTAAACAATTCTTCTGTTTGTTCAATATCTGCTACCAAACGTTGTATGGTGTTTATTCTATCCGATGTTTGATAATTTCTTCTGTCTTCCAAATGAACGGCTGCTAAAAGATAGTTTTTTACTGCAGTTTCTATTTTATATATACTATACCTGTTTTGTGGTTGTACATTCGTAACTGAAAAGGTTGTTTTTGCAATTAAAGTTACCTTCTTGTCGTCTTGAACTGCTAAAATACGGGAATACATTTTTCCTAGATTTTTTTCTATCTTAATAAAATCTATTCCATCAAATTCTGAGAAGACAGCAATATCAATATTATTTTCAACTATACAATCTACAATATATTCCTCTATTGAGTTTCTTTTTAGATTCCAAAATAAAATATTAAACAACTCATATCACCTTCGTTTTTCAAATGATATATGTTTGTGTTACAATTCGGATTTGCGGCGAAAATATTATTCCTTTTGATTCAATCCTATTTTATCCATAACCTCATCATGTGCCTTCTGAATCTTAAGCCGTTCCTGCCATGGTTCCGATTCTGGATAAATATCCATCCAAAGGTTAAAGTCTGCCTCCGCTTTCAGCAGAGCTTCCCCACGTTTCTTAACATCTTTGATTTCATTGCATTTCTCGACTTCTACCATATATTCGTCATAACGATCTAACCATGATCGCATCAAAGACAATGTTCCAAAGCTGATTCCAACCATATCATTTCCATCTTTATCCTGGCATTCAAAGAGGTGTCCGTCATATTGCCGGAATATCTGAAAAAGTCTGTGAATCGCTTTTATTCCATCAAAATCGGAGTTTGCAAGTACTTCAGTATTGACAGATAAAGCGTTTGCTATTTTTTCAAGGGAGGATGGTTTGGGATTTCTTCTGCCGCTTTCGTAGGCACGAATGTAGGCTTCACTTGCTCCAACCATTTCTCCTAATTGTCTTTGAGTAAGATTACGTTCCTGCCGAATACGTCTTATGTTTTCCCCGATGGTCATAACAACATGCCTCCTGCTCTAAAGCTATATTTTTGTGAAACTGTTTAACATTATATATAGGATAACACACAAGAACAAAAAAATAAAGCAAAAAGATATTGACACGAAACAAAAGTTACGATATGATAAAAACGAAACAAAATGATACTATATAGAAACAAATACAAGAACAGAAGAAGAGAGGTTGTTTATGAATATTACATACGAAAAAAATGGAGATTATTTGATACCAAACTTAATTTCTGATCCAGAGCCGGAATGGAAATTGAGAAAGTTTGGACTTATGAGAAGATATTATCTGAAAGAGCATCGGAGCGGTATCTATCAGGTGATGCTATTAAGCGGAAAACTAAAGGAACTTTTGCTTATGATGCAGGAACAGGCAGAGGCGCAGTTTGATTTATTGGTAAAGCAGATGGCAGAACAAGAGGGCATGACTGAACATCTGAAAGAGAAAAATCAGATGCTTTGGGTGCAGCGGATTAACAAGATTTGGGAGAGAGCTGAGGAGATTGTGAGAGCAACGTTATTACAATGATGATTATACACTATAACAGAAGGTTGATTTTATCGAATCAGCTTTCTGTTGGTTATATACCAATATGTATGCAAATACTAGACCTAAGTAGGAAAAATTGGCAGATGGGAGGCAAAAATACATGGAAGATATAAATGTTTATGGATATATGAGAGTGTCATCAAAGGAACAAAACGAGGACAGGCAGAAGATTGCATTAACAGAGATGGGAGTACCTGAGAATAACATTTATATGGATAAACAGTCAGGGAAAGATTTTGAGAGAACACAGTATAAACGGTTATTACGAAAATTGAATGAAAACAGTGTGCTCTATATAAAGTCAATTGATCGTCTGGGAAGAAATTATGGGGAACTAAACGAACAATGGCGCATTATCACGAAAGAAAAGAAGTCAGATATTGTAGTTATTGATATGCCACTATTAGATACTCGCAGAGAGAAGAATTTGCTCGGAACATTTATCAGTGATGTTGTGCTGGCTTTACTCAGCTATGTGGCAGAAAATGAACGTACCAATATCAAGCAAAGACAGGCAGAGGGGATTGCTGCAGCGAAAGCAAGGGGAGTGAAATTTGGTAGACCGCCATTGCCAATTCCGGAAAACTTCTATCAGATGCATAAAGATTGGAGAGCAGGTAAAATCACAATAGAAGAAGCAGCCAAGGCTTGTAATATGTGCCCTAAGACATTTTATAGCAAAGCTGTAAAATATGAAAAATCCAGTTAAATAGTTCATGCGTTCTAACTGAAATGGTATACATTTCCAGTAGTCGTATACATAAAACCATTCTTACATATTGTATCACGAAATCAGTCGAAATTCAGTATTTTTCTGTCAAAACTTCGTGGAATTTCACAGTTACAAATCCAAATTTTCCTTATGAAAAAAAGTATACATTTTTTCCAAGCTGGCTATCAGGGATAGTCGGCTTTAGAAATGAGGATAAAAATGGATAAGTTAATTGATCTGAATACTTATCCGGTCAGTGAAAATCTTAAAGCATTGCTGAAGGATAAGACAACAAAGAAAAATATTATATTTGCAACATCGGTATATAGTTCCAAAGGTACTCCAATCAAGGAAACTGAGCAGATAACAGAAGAGATCTTAAAGGGATTTACGCAATATGAGATACAGCCGAGGGTGCTAAAGAATAAGGAACAACAGCAAGAACGTACCAGAGCCAAAGCAGAGGTGTTTACGCCCTCATGGATTTGCAACAAAATGAATAACCACTGTGATGAGGAGTGGTTTGGAAGAAAAAATGTTTTTAATACTGAACAGGAACATGGTTGGCTGGTAAATACAGAAAAAGTGAAGTTTGACACAGAGGATGGATGGAAAAAATATGTCGATTCCAAAAGGCTTGAGATTACCTGTGGAGAAGCTCCCTACATCGTGTCGCGCTATGATGCAGCTACCGGAGAACTTCTTGAGATTAGGCAGCGGATAGGAATTTTAGACAGAAAACTGCGTGTGGTAAATGAAAATACATACAGTGAAACTGAATGGTTCAGATGGGTGCTTCGAGCATATCAGAGTGTGTACGGATATGAATTTCAGGGAGATAGCCTTCTGATTGCAAGAATCAATTTGCTTATAACTTTTGTAGATTATATGCAGGACAGGTGGGGTAGAGTTCCAACAGATGTAGAACTGCGAAAGATTGTGAATGTTATTGTCTGGAACCTGTGGCAGATGGATGGAATATCCGGGACGATTCCCTTTGGAAAGCCCAAAGAGGAATATCATCAATTCAGTCTATTTGACTTTGTGGTAGCAGATGAGTCGAGAAAGCAGGATATAGAAGAACCGGGAGAAGTGTACTGTCGGATCTATGACTGGCGCAGCGAAAAATCGCTGACATATAAAAGCATGAAGGAAGGTAGATGAGATGAAATTTGATTTTGCGATTGGGAATCCGCCGTATCAAGATAATACTATAGGGGAGAATGATACATATGCTCCACCAGTATATAATAAGTTTATGGATGCTGCTTATACAGTTGCTAATAAAGTTGAACTGATACACCCTGCACGATTCTTGTTTAATGCAGGCAGTACACCAAAGGCATGGAATCAAAAAATGCTAAATGATAATCACTTTAAAGTAATGGAGTATGAGGAAGATTGCAGCAAGGTATTTAGTAATACGGAAATAAAAGGTGGCATAGCGATAACCTATAGAGATAGTGAAAAGGATTTTGGTACAATTGAGATTTTTACGCCTTACCCAGAATTGAATACAATTTTGCACAAAATTAGAAGAAATAGAGATTTTTCATCAATGAGTGAAGTTGTAATATCAAGTTATTCATATCACTTTAAAGAACAATTATATACAGATTTTCCAGAACTGATAGGACGTCTAAGTAAAGGACATGAACTGGATCTTAAATCAAATGTTTTTGAAAAGATGCCGGAGCCTTTTTTGAAGGAAATAGTGGATAATAGGACTGCTTATTTAAAAATATTGGGCAGAGAATCAAATGAGAGGATATATAGATACATAAAAAAAGAGTATGTAAGGGATGATGTTTGCAATCTATATACATATAAGGTTTTTTTGCCGGGAGCTACTGGAAATGGTGATTTTGGTGAAACTATATCAATGCCGATAATAGGAGAACCGGGAACTGGTTCAACAGAGACTTTTTTAAGCATAGGAATTTTACAAAACGAGAAAGAAGCAAGAAATGTTATCAAATATATATGCTCAAAGTTTGCAAGAGCAATGTTTGGAATTTTAAAAAGAACACAAGCCAATACGCCTGATAAATGGAAATGGGTTCCATTACAGAATTTTACCGACAAATCCGATATCGACTGGTCTGTATCCATAGCAAACATAGACAAGCAGCTCTACAAAAAATATGGTCTTTCTGAGGAAGAAATCGCATTTATTGAAACTAATGTAAAGGAGATGGAATAGCATGGATAAACCTAACATTCAAACAACCAAACAGGTAGTTCCGATGCTTTATGGCTATTCCACTCCGGAAGTGGTTCGTCATAATGGCTGGACGAAGATAGGATACACAGAACAGGATGTAGAAACTCGTATCAATCAACAGACACACACTGCGGATATCAAGTGGCAGCTTGAATGGAAAGGGAATGCCACTTTTGATGATGGTTCCGGAGAGACATTTATAGATAAGGATTTTCATGCGTATCTGAGAAAATCCGGTATAGAGCAGGAAAAAGGCAAGAATAATGAATGGTTCCATGTGGATGGTGCCACATCAAAGCAGATGTTTCGTGATTTTAGGGAAGATCATGGTATTTTAAAAACAACAGAAACTGTGATTCCGTACAAATTGCGTGAGGAGCAGCAGAGTGCGGTTGCAATGACAGTTGATTATCAGGCAACTCATAAAGATGGAGAGTTTCTGTGGAATGCCAAGCCGAGATTTGGAAAGACGTTATCGGTCTATGATTTTGTACAGAAAATCGGGGCAGAAAAAGTGTTGATCGTCACAAATCGACCGGCGATTGCAAATTCATGGTTTTCAGATTATGCCAAATTTCTGGGTAGTGAATCGGGTTATCATTTTGTGAGTGAAGTTGATGCACTGAAAGGGAAAAGAGGTGTGCTGACAAGAGAAGAATATACACATTTTCTCTTGGAAAAAGACAGTGACAATGTAAAATGTATTGAATTTGTATCCTTGCAGGATATGAAAGGATCAATCTATTTTGGAGGTCAGTATGATAAATTAGGTGAGGTCGCAAATATGGAGTGGGATATCCTTGTCATCGACGAAGCACATGAGGGTGTGGATACATACAAAACAGATGTTGCATTTGATCGTATTAAGCGTAAATTTACGTTGCATTTGTCGGGAACACCGTTTAAAGCACTTGCCAATAATAAATTTGCTGATGATGCTATCTATAACTGGACTTATGCAGATGAACAGAAGAAAAAACGAGACTGGGATGTTTCAGCAGGGGAAGAAAATCCGTATTCAACATTGCCACAGCTTAATCTCTATACTTATCAGATGTCAGAAATTATCAAGGATGAGCTTCAGCAGGGCATAGAAATTGACGGAGAGACAGAAGAATATGCATTTGATCTGAATGAGTTTTTCGCAGTTACCAATGGTAAGTTCAACCATGAATCTTCCGTTGATAAATTTCTCGATGCCATGACAAGACAGACAAAATTTCCATTTTCTACGGAAGAGCTACGGGATGAATTAAAGCACACATTTTGGCTGCTCGACAGGGTGGACAGCGCAAAGGTGCTGGCAAAGAAATTAAAAGAGCATCCGGTATTCAAGGAGTATGAGATCGTTCTTGCTGCTGGTGATGGAAAACTGGACGATGATGACGAAACTATGAAATCGTATGATAAAGTGGTTGCTGCCATTGCCGAGCATGAAAAGACTATTACATTGTCGGTAGGACAGCTTACAACAGGAATTACTATACCGGAATGGACAGCAGTACTCATGCTTAGTAATATGCGTTCTCCGGCACTTTATATGCAGGCAGCATTCCGGGCACAGAATCCTTGTCTGTTTAAGATGGGTACATCCTTCAAGAGAAAAGAAAATGCTTATGTATTTGACTTTGATCCTGCAAGAACCCTTACCATATTTGAGCAGTTTGCTAATAACTTGAATCCTAATACTGCAAAGGGCGGAGGTACAGCAGAGGAGCGCAAGAAAAATGTAAAGGAATTGCTTAATTTCTTCCCAGTGATTGGTGAAGATGAACATGGAGAATTGGTAGAATTGGACGCGGAAAAAGTGCTGACAATTCCGAGAAAAATTCGTTCTGTTGAGGTTGTAAAGCGTGGCTTTATGAGTAACTTCCTGTTTCAGAACATCAGCAATATTTTTGGCGCACCAAAGGAAGTCATTGATATTATCACAAAGTTTGAACCGATAGAAGAACCTAAAAGCAAGGTAAATCTGACAGAGGAAGTGCAAAAAGATTTGTCGCTGGATGAAAATGGAGAAGTGGCTCTCAGTGATGAATTTGTAATTGGCAGAACGCAGGACGTTTTTGGCAATAAAATCTATGATGTGACCTCTCAGGTACAGAAAACAATGACACAGATGGAACAAGCACCGGACAAGGCACAGAAAGCAATCGACAAGTTGAAAGAGGCAGTAAAGCAGAGTGCGGTCAAGGCAGTCGTGGATACAGCACAGTCTACCTACGGTTCTGATATGAAAGCAGTCGATAAAAGACAGATTGAATCAAAACTGAACCATGAGGCAGATCGGATGATAGATAAGCTGCATACCAACTATGAGATCGAGCGAAATGTCATAGAAAATCAGCGTGTTGCCGAGCAGCAGGCAAGATATGAAACCGGAAAAACATCAGAGCAGATTGATAAAGAATTTGAGCAGAAGCAGAAAGTGGCTATGGAGAAATTCAATGAGGAGCTGACAATTGCTATTTCTGATTTTGCAAGAGAATCCACAAAAGAGACAGTCAAGACCGTAGAAACCAAGAAAAAGGAGCGTGAAAAGGAAACAATCGAGGATGGTGTCAGAGATCATCTGCGTGGTTTTTCAAGGACAATCCCGTCGTTCCTTATGGCATACGGAGATAATACGGTAACACTTGCGACTTTTGATACGATCATCCCGGGTAAAGTGTTTCTTGAAGTGACAAGCATCACACTGGATCAGTTCAAATTTCTGCGTGATGGTGGCGATTATGTAGAGGAAGAAACCGGACAGACCAAGCACTTTGAAGGGCAGCTATTCGATTCGGTGGTATTTGATGATTCTGTAAAAGAATTTCTTGCCTTAAAGAAAAAGCTTGCCGATTATTTTGATGAAAAGAGCGTAGAGGATATATTTGATTATATTCCACCGCAGAAAACCAACCAGATATTCACACCAAAGACAATGGTTAAGAAAATGGTGGACATGCTAGAGCAGGAGAATCCAGGATGTTTTGATATGCCGGATAAGACATTTATTGATTTGTATATGAAATCTGGTCTGTATATTACCGAAATTGTGAAGCGTCTGTACCAGAGCGATGAGATGAAAAAGCAATTCCCAGACAATAAGGAGCGTCTGAAACACATCTTTGAAAAGCAGGTGTACGGACTTGCTCCAACGGAAATCATATATAAGATAGCAACAAGTTACATATTGGGCTTTGATGAGGATACGAAGAATATCAAACATAATTTCAGACAGTTGGATGCTTTGCCTTATGCAAAGGATGGAACGCTGGAGCAAGTGTTAGATGAGTTATATCCTGAGTCGGAGTAGATGAGAGGATGCACCCGGAAACGGGTGCATTGCTTGTTGTGAGGAAAAGAATATTGTGATACTATTAAAAGTGTTTTATTTTAGTTACAAATATCAAAAATAAATTAATCAGTTAGGGTTAATAGAATAAGATTATTATAAAATAAACAGAAAGTATAGAGATGGAGAATGAAAGATAAATTCAAAAAATTTGTAAGACAACATTGGATTTTTATATGGGCTTTGCTAAGTGTTGTTTATGCGGTTATAGTTCAATTATTGTTTTCATTAAAAACATCAAATCAATTTTTTGTGGCACATTGGGGAGCAGGAGATATATTGACATATGCATCAACTATTTCCCTTGGTTTGCTTGCAATGTGGCAAAATAAAAAGCAGCAGGAGGAAAATGATATAACGCAAGAGCGAATGGAACGAATTATAATTCATGCAAACGAGTTGAGTATAATATCTAAAATGATAGAACATGAAGAGCGGCGCGTTAATGAACTTGATAAGCTGTTGAATAGATTTATGCAAAATTGCGATCCGCAGGCAGTAGCGATAGCGTATAGTGCTGATGATAAAATAGTGTGTATGACACAAGTGACTGAGTTGGAAAGAACAATAGATAAAGATTTTTTTGCTATAAGTAGATTGTTGGCTGAAGATAAAGTGCTAAAGTTGGATCCTGATAATGCCTTAAAAGTAGCTTTTGCTAAGTTGTATCAAACTGTCAAAAAAGACATTGGTGATATACGTCAGGAGAAAATAGATATGTGTGACATACATGCGGTTGGAAAAATGGTAGGGAAATTGTCGGCAGAGCGAGATACATTTATGAAAGAAAAAGAGGAGTATTTGGAGAGTATTCAAAGTAAATTAAGAAAATTGTTGTTTGAAGAAATTGCATTAGAAGATGCTAGAAAGATGTATAATTAAAGCAGTGATATAAAACAACATTCACAGTAGATTGACTTTTAGCATATGATAGTGTATATTTAAATTACAAAGAGAAGATACTACAGTCGGAACGGAGACTTAAAACCCGTTTCCAGTGGTCGGGATGAAGACCTAAAACTCATTCCCATTACAGAGTAAACTGCTAAAAATCAAAGGCGGATGGCTTCGGTCATCCGTCTTTCTTTAACCAAGGAGATAAAATGGCAGAGGAAAGTTTTAAGGAACGTGCCCGACAGGAAATGATAAAAGCTGCAAAACAGTATAAGGACATCTATGTTGATTATGAGTATCTAATTTGCTCGGTAACATTTGAGAAAAATGCCGAAAGCCTGTATTTATGCGGGTTTCCGGCATTTGTTTTATCAAAAGGCTCTAGTTTGGCTCTATTTGTGGGAACAATAAATGATAAATAGAAGAAATTTAATAAGGAGCATTATATGACCAAAGTGAATTTTTATGATAGCATTGATGATTCAATGCTAAAGTTTGCAGTTATTATTGCAAAACATAATGGAAAATGGGTATTCTGCAAGCATAGAGAAAGAAGTACATGGGAAGTGCCGGGAGGACATAGAGAACAAGGTGAGGATATTCTTGAAACAGCAAAGAGAGAATTGTATGAGGAAACAGGAGCCATTAATTTTGAGATAAATCCGATATGTATTTATTCTGTGACGGTGCCAGACAACTTTAAGGGGAAAGAAACCTTTGGAAAGTTATTTTTCGCGGAGATACATACGTTTGAAAAAGATTTACATAGTGAGATAGAGAAAATAGCAATTATGAATGAACTACCGCTTAATTGGACATATCCGGAAATTCAACCAAGACTGCTAGAAGAAGCGAGACAAAGAGGATTTTTGCCTAAGAAGGATGAAATAAAATGGTTATTTTTTGATGTTGGTTCGACGCTGGTTGATGAAAGTAGCGTTTATGAAGATAGGATGAAAAAAATAGCTGAATTATCTGGTATAACTCCGCAACAAATTTATGAACATGCGATATCATTGTACAGGAGAAATAAAAAAGGTGATTTAGAGATAGCAAAACAATTGAGGATAGAACTACCTAAATGGGAATCACAATATGAAAAGCTGTATACAGATTCTGAAAATTGCCTGAAAAGGTTAAGCAGAAATTATGAAATTGGTATAATTGCAAACCAACCATTAGGAACTTCTGAAAGATTAGAAAATCTCGGAGTGCGAAAATATATTGATTTAGTCATTGCATCAGCAGAAGAAGGTGTTTCAAAACCGGACAGACGTATATTTGAAATTGCTTTGGAAAGAAGTGGCTGTAAGCCGGAAAATGCTGTAATGATTGGTGACCGCATTGATAATGATATTGTACCAGCAAAACAGTTAGGAATGAAAACGATATGGATAAAACAGGGATTTGGAAGTTTGTGGACTGTAATGGACGAGAGTGAAAAAGCCGATATTGAAGTTAATAGCTTATCTGACATTTTGAATTATCTATAGGAGGGAAAGTGAATGTTCAAGGTTGCTATACTACAAAAACGTTCTATTAATGAACAAATAGATAAGAATATTGAAACTATCATTATGGCAATGGAAGAGGCTTCGGAAAACCATGCAGATATTCTATTGTTGCCAGAATGTTTTATTACAGGATATGATTTGCCTATGTCATATGAAAAAAGCATTGCAGATAATGATATAAGAATTGCCAAAATATGTGAGAATGCTAAAAAATATAAAATAGGCGTAGTACTTACTGCGTTTACAAAAGGTAGTAAGCAGCCACAGAACTCAGCCTTTGTTATCAATAAATCGGGCAATATATTGATGAAATACTCTAAGGTGCATACCTGTGATTTCGCAGATGAAAGAGATGTTGAATCAGGGAAAGAATTTAAGGTGTGTGATTTTGAAGGAATACAATTAGGTATTATGATTTGTTATGACAGAGAGTTCCCAGAAAGTGCAAGAATACTGATGTTAAAAGGAGCTGAGGTTATTCTTGTCCCAAATGATTGCGGTTCTATGCAACCAAGAATCATGGCACTTTCTACAAGAGCTTATGAAAATATGGTTGCAGTTGCTATGGCAAATCCGAATGGAGATAATGCTGGATGTTCCTGCGCATATAGTCCAATTTGCTGGGATAGAAATGGAAAATGTGTTGATAACACAGTTTTGCTGGCTGATGATAAAACTGAGGGAATTTTTTATGCGGAGTTTGATATGGAAGCTATTAGAGAATACAGGAATCGGGAAATGTTAGGAAATACATTTCGTAAGGTAGAAGCATACAGTCAGTTGTTAAGTAAAGAAATCAAGAAACCATTTATAAGGGATGGGCAGAATAGATAAGCCAGAAATAACAAGAGGGAATATTATATCGAGGTTCAGATGTAGAATGTCAATTGCTCTATGTAATGGGTGATATGGAGGCGGATATCAGAACACATCATATTCATATTGTAAAATGGAACGGAACTGAGTGAAAGAATTATATTCATTTCGGGGATTATCTTAATGTCAATGAAAATGTGGTATTGCAGTATGAAAATGGAAAGTAAGAGAGCATTATTAGAAATGCTGGTAAACATAAGGTGGAAGATAAGATGTGGAATAGGGGCAGAGGAAGGTGACTTCTGTAACTTTGATTATTAAGATAATCTATGATTGATTGAGAAACAATCGCAATAAGTTGCGATTGTTGTTGAGGTGAAGGGGGGATTGTGTTATTATTCAATATAAGTAGATAAAAGTGGAGGTCTTAATGAAAGTATTAGTTATGAATTGTAGTCCTGTAAGAAATGGAGCAACAGCAGAAATTGTTAATATAGTTACTGTTTGTCTGGAAAAGAAACATGATGTTAAAAACATATGTATTGATGATTATGATATAAAATTTTGCAAAGGATGTAGAACTTGTCATAATACAGCAAAATGTGTTCAGAATGACGATGTTGATAGGATAATTGAGCAATATGAATGGGCTGATATAGTTATATCTGTGTCTCCATCATACTGGGCAGATATACCGGGACAATTTAAAGTTTTTATTGATAGATGCACTCCGTGGTGTAACACACATGAACCGCACGCCAAAATAAGTAGTGGTAAGAAGGGATATACCATTGCATTAAGAACGGGACCAGGTATGGGAGAATGTGAGAGAATTATCGCAAGCATAGAACATTTCTATGGACATATGGAAATTGAGCGTTGTGACAGTCTTGGTTTATGCTCAGTGGAATATAAGGAAGATTTGGACTGTAGGAAAGAAGAAATTATAGAATTTTGTAACCAGATAGAGTAAGTGGTTTATTGTATCTTACAAATATTTCAGAAAGAGTTAAGGATAGGTGGTAAAATTGATTCGAAAAGCTACTTTAGAGGATGTTCCCCAACTTGTGAGTTTGGCAATTCAGATGTGGAAATCACACACAGTTGAAGATTTAGCAAAGAATTTTTGCGAACATATAAGAAAAGGAAAAAATATTATTTTTCTTGCGATATCAGAAGAACGTATAGTTGGATTTGCACAATGCGGATTAAGGTTTGACTATGTAGAGGGAACTGATTCTAGTCCGGTAGGATATTTGGAAGGCATTTTTGTTTTAGAAGAATATAAAAAAAGAGGTTATGCGAAAGAATTGTTAGGAGAATGTCAGAATTGGGCAAAGGATCAGGGGTGCTTTGAGTTTGCGAGTGACTGTGAGTTGGATAATGAAGATAGTCTTAAGTTTCATTTGAAAATGGGGTTTGCGGAAGCAAATAGAATTATTTGTTTTACG
>OIBW01000301.1_pt1 | contig 21713 bp, 20 predicted proteins | sample 1581131 | NCBI WGS metagenome assembly OIBW01 (sample SAMEA3882517, study PRJEB24775) | human gut metagenome | biome: human-associated habitat; feature: intestine environment; material: feces | place: Netherlands | collected 2009/2010 | reverse complement strand
AGGGCCTCATTGAGGAAGCCGGCCGCCTTGACCTGCCGGGCAGGCCGGTGAGCTTCCGCACCACGGATACCTTTTTGCGGGTGTTCGGCCTTGGCAGTCTGGCCGATCTGCCCCCGCTGCATGACGACCCCCAGAAAGAAGAACTGCCGGTGCAGCAAACCCTGGAGGAACTGCAATGAGCGCCGTGTTGGCGGTTGTGCTGATGGTGCTAAAAATAATCGGCATGATTTTGCTGGCACTGCTTTTGCTTTTGCTGTTGGCGCTGCTGCTGCCTGCGGGCATTCACTTCCGTTGGAGCCATATCGGCGGCCTGCGTTTACAGCTATGTTACGGCCCACTGCACTTTACCCTGTACCCGCGCAAAGCGGATGAAGAGGAAAAAAAGGCAGAACCGAAGGCAGAAACAAAGCAGGGGAACACGCCCAAAACCGAGCCGACTTCCGCCGCACCGCCCAAGCCAACCCCGCCGCCTGCAAAAGCGGAACTGCCCGCACAACCTACAATGGAAAAGCAGATGGAACCCACAGTAGCAAAGCCCGCAAAAGCGCCGGAAACATCCCCGCAGCCGGAACAGGCAGTACCAAAACCAAAAGCCAAATCTGCCCCGGCAGCGGAAACACCTGCCGCGGAACCACAACCGGAAGAAGATACCGGCCTTGTGGACCGCATCAAAGCGGCAGTCAGGGCGGACCCCGTTGGCTATGTGCGGCACCTGTTCAGCGTGCTGCGCGCCAGTGTGGGGCCGCTGCTGCGCGGCTTCCGCGTCAGCAAGCTGAATGTGATCTGGGCGATAACAGGGGAGACCGCCGCAGAAACGGCCATCCTGTACGGCCAGACGCTGACCACCCTCAACACCATCCTGACAATCGCACAGGACCACATTAAAATACAGGCGGATCAACTCTGGCTGGAGGCTGATTACACCGGCAGCGCCAAACAGCAGCGTGTGGTTTCGCTCAAACTGCTGCTCTGCCCGCTGCTGGCACTGGTTACAGTGGTGTGCTTTGTGTGGCATGCCCGGCATGACCCGCAGCTGCTGCCCCCAAAACACCCCAAATACAATACACCTGAAACAGAACAGGGAGGTAATTTATAATGGCAGAACATCCGATTGAAGGCATGATGGGCGTTACCATGGAAAAAATCCGCCAGCTGGTGGATGCCAATACCATCATTGGCGAACCGATCACGGTGGATGGAGCAACCATCATCCCCATTTCCCGCGTTACCTTTGGCTTTGCCTCCGGCGGCTCTGATGTTGGCGCAAAAACCAACAAGCAGATGTTTGGCGGCGGCACCGGTGCGGGCGTTTCCATTGCACCCATCGCGTTTTTGGTGATCAGCGGCGGCAATGTGCGCACCATCCAGCTGGTGGAACATGTCAGCCCGGTGGACAGCGCGATCAACGCTCTGCCGGACCTTGTGGACCGCATCAGCGCCCTAATCAAAAAGGACAAGCCCGAAACCCCGCAGGAATAAGCGGACAGATTTCATTTTTCCCCAACCGGAACCCGGCCCAAAGCGGGCTGTTCAACTGAAATGCCGGGAGGACATTCTCATATAAGCAAATCCACCCGGCGGATATTACCCTGATATTGGAAAGGAACACCATGGCAGAACAACGGATTCAAAAAGTACTCTCGGACCAGGGCGTGTGCTCCCGCCGCGCTGCAGAAAAATTGATTGATGAAGGCCGCGTCAAGGTCAACGGCCACCCGGTCACGCTGGGGGATAAGATGGACCCCGACTTTGATAAAGTCAGCATTGACGGCAAAAGCGTGCGCATTGTGCGCAAGCGCCAGTATACCTATCTGATGCTGAACAAGACCCGCGGCTATATTACCACCGCATCGGACGAACGCGGCCGCAAGACCGTTATGGATCTGCTCACCGGCGTGGACCGCCGTGTGTATCCCATCGGCCGTCTGGATAAAGACAGCGAAGGCTTGCTGCTGCTGACGGATGACGGCGCATTTGCCAACCTGCTCACTCATCCTTCCGGCGGCGTGGGCAAGCTGTACCGCGTTACTGTGCGCCCCCGTGCGACCGAGGAACAGGTTGTCAAAATGTCCAGCGGCGTTGTGCTGGACGATGGTGTAAAAACCCAGCCCGCCGTCATCCATGTTGTGGTGGATGAACCCGGCCGCACGGTGTTGGAGATCACCCTGCACGAGGGCCGCAACCGCCAGATCCGCCGCATGTGCTCCGCTGTCGGCCTGCAGGTCGTGCGCCTGCGCCGCAGCGCCGAGGGTCCCGTCAAGCTCGGTATGCTGCAGCCCGGCGAGTACCGTGAGCTGAAAAAGAGCGAGATCAATGCCCTGCGCAACGCAGCCATGAAATCTGCCGGCAAAGGGGAGAGCCGTGCTGCCAGCCCGGCCCGCCGTCCCGGCCCCCTTAAAAAGCGCACAAATTCTGACTAAAATTGCAGGAAATTCTGAAAAATGTGCAAAATTCCACTTGTGGAAACGTCGCGAACGTAGTATAATTCAATTAAATGGCGGATTTTTTGTAAAGTATTTTTATAAAAAACAGTCAGCTTTACCATAGGAGGAAACTGTATGGCAGCAAATAAGCCCGGCAAGGCAGAGATCCTTGCAGCATTTTTTGATGACGGCACCTACTCGCCGCTGTTTACCGACAGCGCAGTGAGTGCTGCTTACGGCTGTGCAAACGGCCAGAACGCCTACGTCGTGTTTGAGGACGGTTCTCCCGTCGGCGTGCAGGATATTGAAAAGAATATCCGCGTGCTGGAGATGGCCGCCGAGACCGGCGCACCGGTTGTTACGTTCTATGATTCCACGGGTGCCAAGCTTGAGGGCGGTCTTGATCTGCTCAACGCCAACGCCCGCCTGACCGCAGAGATTGCGCGCGTTTCTGGCGTTGTGCCTCAGGTCGCCGTTGTCACCGGTACCTGCGCTGGTACCAACGCCATCAACGCCGCTGCCGCGGACGTCTGTGTCATGGCAGAGGATGCCGAGCTGTTCTTGAACGCTCCGTTCAACGCTGAGGACAAGGTTGCAAACGCCGGCTCTGCCGCGTTTGCCGCCAAGGCCGGTGTCGCCGCCGTTACCGCTGCGGACGCCGTTGCCGCCGCCAAGCAGGCTGCTTCCATCGTCGCCCTGCTGCCCGCCAACAATCTGGCCGGTCCTGCGCTGTTCGACTTTGCCGCTCCCTCCAAGGCGCTTGACCTCGTCAAGTACACTGCGGCTGACGCGATCGCCGCTCTGGCCGATGAGGGCAGCACTGTGGAGCTCTACGCAGGCTACGGCAAGAACATCGTTACCGCACTGGCTACCATCAACGGCAGCGCCGTTGGTATCCTGGCCACCGAGAAGGCCGCCCTGTGCCACAAGTGCACCGCCAAGGCTGCCCGCTTCGTTCGTCTGTGCGATGCCTACAGCATCCCCGTTGTGACCGTCGTCAACACCGAGGGCTTCGGCAAGAGCGAGGGCGACGATCAGGCTGGCGGCATCCGTCAGGCTGCCCGTATGGCCGGTGTCTACGCCGAGGCTACCACCGTCAAGGTCGCCGTACTGGCCGGTGAGGCCGTCGGCCCTGCCTACACGGTCTTTGCCGCCTGCGCTGACTGGCGTGTTGCCGTGCAGGGCTGCACCGTAGCCCCGCTGGCTCCCGAGGCCGCTGTCACCGTTCTGTACAAGGACGAGATCTTCGCTTCCGATAACATCGTCAACGCCACCAAGGCAAAGGCTGCCGCCTACGCCAAGGAGGTCTGCAGCGCCAATGCCGCTGTGGCCAACGGTGCTGCTGACGCCATTGCCGATGCTGCCACCGCCCGCGGCGCTGTCGCTCAGGCTCTGGATATGCTGGCCAGCAAGCGCACTGTGCGCCTGGCTAAGAAGCACGGCAATATCACGCTGTAATCATCAACCTTGAAATAGGGAGGACTTTTCCATGAAAAACCTGATCGTTACCGTTAACGGCGTTGCTTATAATGTCACCGTTGAGGAAGGCACCGGCGCTCCCGCTGCCGCTGCTGCTCCTGTTGCTGCCCCCGCAGCCGCTCCGGCTCCCGCCGCTGCTCCTGCACCTGCTGCCGCTCCTGCCGGTGCCGCCGGTGCCGTCTCCGTCACCGCTCCTATGCCCGGCAATATCCTGGATGTCAAGGTCAAGGCCGGTGACTCCGTCAAGGCTGGCGACACCCTGCTGATCCTCGAGGCCATGAAGATGGAGAACGAGATCAGCGCTCCGCAGGACGGCACCATTGCCAGCGTCAATGTGCGCAAGGGCGACGTTGTCAACTCCGGCGACCTGCTCATCACCATGAACTAATAGAAAGGCCGGGTGAATCACATTGGCTAAGAAACCCATTAAGATTACTGAGGTCGTCCTGCGTGACGCCCATCAGTCTCTGCTGGCCACCCGTATGACCATGGACGAGATGCGCCCCATCCTGCCCGAAATGGACAAGATCCCGTATTTCTCCGTTGAGTGCTGGGGCGGCGCTACGTTCGACTCCTGCATCCGCTTCCTGGACGAGGATCCCTGGGAGCGTCTGCGCATCCTGCGCAAGGAGCTGCCCCACCAGAAGCTGCAGATGCTGTTCCGCGGCCAGAACATGCTGGGCTACCGTCCCTACGCTGATGACGCCGTCGAGTACTTCGTCCAGAAGTCCGTTGCCAACGGCATCGACGTCATCCGTATCTTTGACGCGCTGAACGACCCCCGCAACCTGCAGACTGCCATCAAGGCAGCCAACAAGGAGGGTGCCCATGTTCAGGCCTGCATCAGCTACACCCTGAGCCCTGTACATAACAACGAGTACTTCGCCAACTATGCCAAGACTCTCGAGGAGATGGGCGCTGACTCCATCTGCATCAAGGATATGGCCGGCCTGCTCAAGCCCTACACCTGCTATGAGCTGGTCTCCGAGCTGAAAAAGACCGTCAAGATCCCCGTGGACATCCACAGCCACTACACCGCAGGTCTGGCTTCCATGTCTATCCTGAAGGGCATCGAGGCTGGTGCCGACATCGTCGATACCGCTATGAGCCCTCTGGCTCTGGGCACTTCTCACATGCCCACCGAAAGCCTGGTCGCCGCCCTGCAGGGCACCGACTACGACACCGGTCTGGATCTGAACCAGCTGAATGTCGTCCGCGCTTACTTCAACAAGCTGCGCGAGAAGTACATCGCCAACGGCCAGATCAACCAGAAGTCTTTGGGCGTTGATGCCAACACCCTGCTGTATCAGGTTCCGGGCGGCATGTTCTCCAACATGCTCAAGCAGCTGAAGGACGCTGGTAAGGAGGACAAGCTCCAGGATGTTCTGGAGGAGATCCCCCGCGTCCGTGAGGATGCCGGTTATCCGCCGCTGGTCACCCCGACCAGCCAGATCGTTGGTACCCAGGCCGTCTTTAACGTCATCATGGGTGAGCGCTACAAGATGGTCACCAAGGAGTTCAAGGGCCTGGTCCACGGCGATTACGGCAAGACCCCCGCGCCCATTAAGAAGGAGTTCAGTGACTTCATCCTGAAAGGCGAGCAGCCGATCACCTGCCGCTTTGCCGACACCCTTGAGCCCGAGATGGAGAAGCTGAAGGCCGAGGCCTCCAAGTACGCCATCCAGGAGGAGGACGTTCTGACCTACGCCATGTTCCCGCAGGTCGCGCCCAAGTTCTTTGAGAAGCGCAACGCCCGTCTGCAGGGTGTCGATGCTCTGCACGCCGACTACGAAAACAAGTCTCACCCCGTCTAAGTAAAAGAATTGCCGCTCCCGCTCTGCCGCGGGGGCGGTTTTTGTTTACCGCGCCACAAAAACTGCGTGAAATATTGCAAAATCCCGGCGTCAGCCTTGCATCTTGCGCCCAAAAATAGTAAAATATAAAATATATGTGTTTATGAGGTGTAGGTTATGGTTTTGAGCATGACAGGATATGGCCGTGCCGGTGCGCTGCTGCATGGCCGTGACATCAAGGTTGAGCTTCGCAGCGTCAACGCGCGCTTTTTTGAGTACTCCTCGCGCCTGCCGCGCTCCTGCGCATTTCTGGAGGACAAGCTGAAAAAGCTCGTCGCCTCCAAGGTCAGCCGCGGCAAGGTAGAACTGAGCCTTTCCATCCAGACCGTCACGGCGGCGGATACCGTCGTCACCGTCAACTGGCAGCTGGCCGAGGGCTACCGTGCTGCGCTGAATGCGATGGCCGAGCGGATGGATCTGAAAAACGACGTCTCCGTCGGGATGCTGTCCCGCTTCCCGGACGTGCTGACCCAGACTGCCGCTCCGACGAATGAGGACGAGCTGTGGGAGGACGTCAGGACAGTGGCCGAGCAGGCCGTGGACGCCTTTGTCGCAATGCGCGCCGTCGAAGGCGAGAAGATGAAGGCCGATGTTGCAGGCCGCCTGACCACGATTGAAACGCTCGTCGCCAAAATCGAGGAGAACAGCGCGGGCCGCGTGCAGGCCTACAGCGATAAGCTCTACGCCCGCCTGCAGGAGCTGCTGGGGGATCGCAGCATCGACGAGGGACGCCTTGTGACCGAGGCCGCGATTTTTGCGGACAAGACCGCCATCGACGAGGAAACCGTCCGTCTGCACAGCCATGTGGCGCAGTACCGCGAGATCCTCGAGCTGGACGAGCCGATTGGCCGCAAGCTCGACTTTTTGACGCAGGAGTTGAACCGCGAGTCCAACACGATTGGCTCCAAGTGCCAGGACGTAGCCATCACGCGGCTGGTCGTTGAGCTGAAATCCGAAATCGAAAAAATTCGCGAGCAGATTCAGAACATCGAATAACGGAGGTTCGCCATGAAGCTGCTGAACATTGGCTTTGGCAACATGGTTAATGCTGACCGCATCATCGGCATCGTCAGCCCGGATTCTGCGCCTATCAAGCGTCTGGTGCAGGATGCCCGCGAGAAGGGCGCACTGATCGATGCCAGCTACGGGCGGCGCACCCAGGCCGTGCTCATCATGGACTCTGACCATGTGATTTTGTCCGGCATCCCGCTGGAAAGCCTGACCGGGCGTGCCAACGAAGAAACTGAAGAAAAGAGGAAGTAACGATGAAAGGTGAAAAATATCTGTTTGTTGTCTCCGGCCCTTCCGGCACCGGCAAGGATACCGTTGTTGCCGCTCTGCTGAAAAAGCACCCTGAAATTCAGCACACCGTCTCCGCCACGACCCGCTCCCCGCGTGAGGGTGAAAAGGACGGCATCAACTACCACTTCATGTCTGTAGCCGATTTTGAGGATCATCTGGCCCATGACCAGATCGTCGAGCACACAAAATACTGCGAGCACTACTACGGCACGCTGCGCAGCGAGATCGAGGGCCGCATGAAGCTGGGCATCCCGGTTATCCTCGTCATCGAGGTCGAAGGCGCAGGCAACATCAAGAAGATGTACCCCGGTGCAACGACCATCTTTGTGCTGCCCCCGGATATGCAGGAGCTCGAGCGCCGTCTGCGCTGCCGCGGCACCGAGGATGAGGAGACCATCCAGCGCCGCCTGAAGCGTGCCGAGGCAGAGATTGCAAACTCCGTCAACTACGACGAGCATGTCGTCAACATTGAGGTCGACTCCTGCGCCGAGAGCATTTATTCCATCATCCAGTTCAAGCTGCAGCACGGCAGCGACGAATGAGCCTGCTGCTGGCCCAGGCTGCTGTCAACGACGCGAACATCCACTTTGACAAGCTGTACTCCTACCGAATCCCCGCGGAGCTGGCCGGGAGGGTCTTTCCCGGCAGCATGGTGCTGGTGCCGTTTGGCCGGGGCAGCAAGGCCCGGATGGCCGTTGTGCTGGCTGTCGGGGAGGTGGGCGAGAGCGACGCCCCCAAGGGGCTGAAAACGCTCTACGATGCCGCCCCCGAGGATGCCCGCCTGACGCCGGATCTTCTGGAGCTTGTGCGCTTTTTAAAAGAGCGCACCTTCTGCACCTGGTTCGAGGCCGTCAAGGCAGTCATCCCGTATGGCGCACAGTACCGGCCCGCTGTCGTGGACGGCAGGCACGTCATGCAAGGCCGCCTGACCCGCTCTACGGAGCGCCTGTACACGCTGGCGGGGGCGCTGCCGGAAAAGCCAAAGCCCGGCCCACGCCAACTGGCCGCTGTCGCCGCCCTGCAAAACGGCCCGCTGACCGCGCGGCAGCTCGACGAGGTCGGTATTTCCCGGGCAACGCTGGACGGCCTTGTCAAAAAGGGCGTGCTGACCGCCGCCGAGCAGGACAAGGCCATCGACCTGTTTGCGGCCATCCCGTTTGACCCGCAGCCGCTGGAGCTTTCCCCTGAACAGCAGCAGGTTTTTAACGATCTGCTGCCGAATCTGGAGGATGCCAGACCCCACGCGGCACTGCTGCACGGCGTAACCGGCAGCGGCAAGACCATTGTGTTTCTGCGGCTTATCCAGCGCACGCTGGAGCTGGGCCGCCGCGCACTGGTCCTGGTGCCGGAGATCAGCCTGACACCACAGATGATACGGCGGCTCAAGTCCACCTTCGGCAGCCGTCTGGCCGTGCAGCATTCGGCGCTCAACAATACCGAGCGCCTTTTGCAGTGGCGGATGATCCAGCAGGGAAACGCCGATATTGTCGTAGGTACGCGCAGTGCAGTGTTTGCACCGCTGCAAAATCTTGGCCTTATCATCATGGATGAGGAACAGGAGCACACCTACCAGAGCGAGTCCGCCCCGCGCTTTGACGCCCACGATGTTGCCAAAAAGCGCGCGGTTATGGAAAACGCCCTGCTGCTGTTTGCCTCGGCCACACCACTGACCGAGACCTACCACGCCGCCCAAAGCGGCAAACTGAAACTTGTTACCCTCACCCAGCGCTACGGCGGGCGGCCCCTGCCCAGCGTCGATTTCATCGACATGCGCGCCGAACTGGCCGCAGGCAACCCGCGCGAGGTCAGCGTGCGGCTGGCGCGGGAGCTGCAGGAAAACCTCGACAACGGCGAGCAGAGCATTCTGCTGCTCAACCGCCGCGGCTACCGCACCATCGGCATGTGCACCACCTGCGGCCATGTGCTGAAATGTCCGAATTGCAGCGTGCCGCTCGTCTACCACAAGCCGCAGCAGGCACTGTTGTGCCACCACTGCGGCCATACGGTACACCCGCTGCCGCAGACCTGCCCCGAGTGCGGCGGCAAAATCAGCTACAGCGGCTTCGGCACCCAGCGGGTGGAGGAGGAGCTGGCCGAGCTGCTGCCCGGTGCGCGCATCCTGCGGATGGATCAGGATTCCACCTCCCGCAAGGACGCGCACGAGACGATGCTTGCACAGTTTGCGCGGCACGAATATGATATTCTGCTGGGCACCCAGATGGTCGCCAAGGGCCTTGACTTTGAAAAGGTCACGCTCGTCGGCGTTTTAGGCATTGACTCGCTGCTGTTCGGGCAGGGCTTCCGCGCATACGAGAGCGTGTTCAGCCTTATCACCCAGGTCGTGGGCCGCGGCGGGCGCGCCGCACTGCCCGGGCGGGCGCTGATCCAGACATCCGTGCCTGACCACCCCGTTTTGCAGCTGGCCGCCGCGCAGGACTACAAGGGTTTCTACCAGGAAGAAATCACCTTCCGCCGGTTCAGTCTGTACCCGCCGTTCTGCTCGTTCGTGGTCGTCGGCTTCATCGGTGACCAGGAGGGGGCCGTGTTCATCGCAGCCCAGCGGTTTGGCGCACTGCTGGGTCAGCACGCCGCACAAAAGCCCAATATCCCGCTGCGCATTTTAGGCCCCGCGCCGATGAACATTACGATGCTCAACAACAAATTCCGCTACAAGCTGACGCTGAAATGCCGCAATGACGCGGCGTTCCGCGCGCTTTTGCACGAGACACTGGACGCCTACGATGCCGAAAAGCTGCCGCAGAAGGCGTCCGTGATCCTCGATTTCAATTCTGATGGTGATTTATAACATTTGGAGGTTATTTTTATGGCACTGCGTACCATTGTGCAGGACGGCGACCCGATCCTGAAGAAAGTCTGCCGCCCCGTTACCAAGTTTGATGATCGTCTGGGCACTCTGCTTGACGATATGAAGGAGACCCTGCTGGCCGCGAACGGCCTGGGTCTGGCCGGCCCGCAGGTGGGCATGATGCGCCGCCTGTTCATCTGCCTGGATGACCGCGACCTGCCCGAGGAGGTTCCCGCGAACTACGAGTACAAGTTCATTGAGTTCATCAACCCCGAGATCCTCGAGCTGAGCGACGAGCAGGTCGAGCTGTACGAAGGCTGCCTGTCCTTCCCGGGACATAACGGCGCGATCAAGCGCTCGAAGCACGTCAAGGTCAAGGCACAGGACCGCCACGGCGAGTGGTTTGAACTGGAGGCCGACGACATGCTCGCCCGCTGCATCCAGCATGAGAACAACCATCTGGACGGCATCACCATCATGGATCTGGCCGAGCATTTCTATGAGGACGACTACCCCGAGGAAAACGAGGACTAAAATTTATGCGCATCCTGTTTATGGGAACTCCTGACATCGCCGCCGAAAGCCTGGCCGCCCTGCTGGACGCCGGGCATGAGGTCTGCGGTGTCTTTACCCGCCGCGACAAGCCCGTAGGCCGCAAGCAGATCCTGACTGCGCCGCCGGTCAAGCAGTTGGCTGTTGAGCACGGTCTTTCGGTCTACCAGCCCCGCACGCTGCGGGACGGCTCGTCCGATGAGCTTATCAAAGAGTTGGCGCCTGACATCATCGTCGTTGTGGCCTATGGCTGCATCATCCCGCCGCAGCTTCTGCATGTGGCGAAGTACGGCTGTATCAATCTGCATGTCTCGCTGCTGCCCAAATACCGCGGCTCCGCGCCCATCCAGTGGGCCGTGCTCAACGGTGACGAGGGCACCGGCGTGACCATCATGCAGCTGGACGAGGGGCTGGACACCGGCGACATCCTGATGGTGGAGCCGGTCACCATTGACCCCGAGGAGACGAGCGGTGAATTGTTTGACCGCGTCAGCGCCGTGGGTGCCGGAACGCTGGTCACCGCGCTGGAAAAAATCGAGGCAGGGGAGTTGACTCCGCGCAAGCAGGATAACGCTGCCGCCACTATGGCCCCGCCGCTGACGAAGGACATGGCACAGTTCGACTTTACGCAGGATGCCGCCCACATCCACAACTGGGTGCGCGGCATGAACCCGTGGCCCGTGGCGTGGTTCGCGCAGGACGGCAAGCGCATCAAGGTGTTGGAAAGCCGCCTGGCCGAAAACCCGCAGCACGCAGCCCCCGGCACCGTGCTGGCCCTGAAGCCGCTGACGATTGCCGCTGAAAACGGCGCTGTGGCGCTGCTGACTGTCACGCCGGAGGGCGGCAAGCCGATGGCGGGCACTGCCTGGGCCGCGGGCCGCCGCCTGAAAGTGGGGGACAGCCTGTGACGCCGCGCCGTCTCGCCGTCAAGGCCCTGATCCATCAGGAGCAGGCAGGCTACGCCAACCTTGTGCTGGACGCCGAGCTGAAAAAATGCACACCGCCGCTGGATAGCCGCGACGCCGCCTTTGCCGCGCGCATTTTTTACACAACGCTCGAGCGTCTGCCGCTGCTGGACTATCGTATAAATCAGTTTACGAAAAAGCCCGTCGCCAAGCTGGACGCGCCGGTGCGCGCCGTGCTGCGGGCGGGACTGGCACAGGCACTGTACATGAATGTACCGCTGCCCGCCGCTGTGAATGAATCGGTCAAGCTGACGCGGGCACTGGGAAAATCCAGTGCCGCAGGCATGGTCAACGCCGTGCTGCGCCGCGCCGCTGCCGCCGATGTCTCCGAGGCCGATTTTGCCGCCCCTCTGGACCGGCTCTCGATCTACTACTGCCTGTCCCGCCCGGTGGCCGAGCTTTTCTATGCACAGTTCGGGGCGGAGGCGTTCCCTCTGGCCGCCGCATTTTATGAAAAGCCCAAGACGACGATTCGCGTCAACACACTGCGCACGAACGATACCGCCCTGACCGCGCTTTTGCAGCAGGAGGGCCATACCGTGGCGCCCGGCCCCTGGCCGGGGGCGCTGGTCGTGGAGTTTGCCGGTTCGCCCGCCGCGAGCGCGGCATTCAAAAAAGGGCTTTTCCATGTGCAGGGGCTTGCCAGCCAGTTTGCTGCGCTCTGCGTTGACGCACAGCCGGGGCAGCAGGTGCTCGATCTCTGCGCCGCGCCGGGCGGCAAAAGCCTGACGTTGGCCGAGGCCATGCAGGACAAAGGCCAGCTTGTCAGCGGCGAGTTTGTGCCCGCCCGCGTGCCGCTTTTGCAGCAGGCGTTTGACCGCTGCGGCATCACCTGTGCCGTAGCGGTTGAAAATGACGCCACACAGCACAATTCCGACTGGCCAACGTTTGACCGTGTGCTCTGCGATGTGCCCTGCTCGGGTTTGGGCGTTATCGCCAAAAAGCCGGACATTCGTTACAAGGATTTGGACGGGATAGAGAATCTGCTCGCTGCCCAGCAAAAAATCCTGCAAAACGGCGCAGATTCACTTGCCGAAAATGGCCGTTTGGTGTATTCTACCTGTACAGTGAATGATAAGGAGAATCAGGCCCAGGTGGAGAAATTCCTCTCCGCCAATCCTGATTTTCACGTTGTACTGCCAAAGACGGCGCTGCCGGGGGCGGACATCACGCCGCTGGGCACGCTGTTTTTGCCCCACAGAACCGGGACGGACGGTTTTTTTGCCGCCATCCTGGAACGAAACTGACTGTAAACTCGTTCTTATAAAAGGAGGTGACCCCGCATGGGCGAAAAAATCTGTATTTCCGACCTGACGCTGGACGCGCTGACGGCCTACATCGTGGGACTGGGTCAGCCAAAATTCCGCGCCAAGCAGATTTTTAAATGGCTGCACCAGAAGCTTGTGACGGAGTTCTCCCAGATGACCGACCAGCCCAAGGCGCTGTTGGCCCAGCTGGAGGAGCAGTGCACGATTGCAGCCCCCGTCATCCGCCGCCGCCAGCAGTCTAGGGACGGTACGGTCAAGTATCTTTTGCAGCTGGCCGACGGCAACTGCATCGAGACCGTGCTCATGCGCTACAAATACGGCAATACTGTCTGTGTGTCCACCCAGGTGGGCTGCGCGATGGGCTGCCGGTTCTGCGCCTCCACCCAGGCGGGCCGCGTGCGCGACCTGACGGCAGGGGAGATCGCGGCGGAAATTTACACCGCACAGAAGGACACCGGCGAGCGCGTCTCCCACATTGTTTTGATGGGCATCGGTGAGCCGCTGCACAATTTTAATAATGTGATGGACTTTCTGGAGATCATCTCCTGCCCGGAGGGCGTCAACATCGGTATGCGCAACATCAGCCTGTCGACCTGCGGCCTTGTTCCCAAGATTGACGAGCTGGCGAAGCGCCATCTGCAGCTGACACTGTCTGTCTCGCTCCATGCGCCGGACAATAAGACCCGTTCCGGCATGATGCCGGTCAACGATGCGTTCCCGCTAGAGCAGCTGATCCCGGCCTGCCGCCGCTACCAGAAGGAGACGGGCCGCCGCATCAGCTTTGAGTATTCGATGGTGCGCGGTGTCAATGACAGCAGTGAGATGGCGCAGAAGCTCGCCAACCTCATCAAGGGCATGGGCGCGCACGTCAACCTGATTCCCATCAACCCCGTGGACGGCAGCCCCTATTCTGCCACCGACGATGCCAATGTGCACCGCTTCCAGAAGGAGCTGGAGGCACTGGGCGTCAACGCCACGGTGCGCCGCCGTCTGGGTACCGACATCAGCGCCGCCTGCGGCCAGCTGCGCCGCGAGGACGCGCAGGGAAAATGAGTCTTGCTCCGCAACGGAGCAGCGGAAAGGAACCAACCCGAATGAAGATTGCCGCGATCACGGACATCGGCAGCTGCCGGCAGGAAAACCAGGACAACTACTGTGCGCAGCAGCTGGCAGGCGGCACCGCCTGGGGCATCGTCTGCGACGGCATGGGCGGTGTCAACGGCGGGCGCATTGCTGCACGCATTGCTACCGACACCATGCAGCAGTATTTTGCCCGCCACATGAAGGCCCTGCAGCCTGGCATGGAAAAGACTTTCCTCATGCGCGGGTTCGACATCACGAACCGCGCCGTGTATGAAAAGTCCACCTCTGACCCCGAGATGCAGGGCATGGGTACCACCGGCGTCTGCGCTTATGCCAGCCGCGGCATGGCCCATGTGGTGCACGCCGGGGATTCCCGCGCCTACCTGTTCCACGCAGGCGGGCTGCGGCAGATCACCCGCGACCACTCGATGGTGCAGCAGCTCGTCGACAGCGGCCAGATCACGCGGGAGCAGGCTGCCGTCCACCCGCAGAAGAACCTCATCACCCGCGCGCTCGGCGTCTCGGCCAACATTGTGCCGGAGTACAACCGCTGCGAAATCGAGACGGGGGACATCCTGCTGCTGTGCACCGACGGCCTGACGAACATGGTCGCGGACGATGACATTGTGCAGGTACTGCGCGAGGTTCCTTTTTTTGATGCAACCAGCATTTTGGTAGACCGCGCCCTGCAGGCGGGCGGTCAGGATAACATTACGGTCCTGCTCATGGGCGTGGAAGCTACGGAGGTCAACAATGGATAATCTGATCGGCAAACGGCTGGATGGCCGCTACTCAATTGAAAGTCTCGTGGGTGTCGGCGGCATGGCCAATGTCTACCGCGGCACTGATTTAAAAACGGGCAACCAGATCGCCGTCAAGGTATTAAAAGACGAATTTCTGGACAATGAGGAACTGGTCCGCCGCTTCAAGAACGAGTCGAAGGCGATCTCCATTCTGAGCCATCCCAACATCGTCAAGGTCTATGACGTCTCTGTCACCGACAAATTGCAATACATCGTCATGGAATATGTGGACGGCATCACTTTAAAGGAATATCTCAAGCAGCGCGGCGGCGCCCTGACCTGGAAGGAGACCGTGCACTTTGCCACCCAGATTTTGAGTGCTCTGCAGCACGCCCACTCCAAGGGCATCATTCACCGCGACGTCAAGCCGCAGAACATTATGCTGCTGGCAGATGGCTCCATCAAGATGATGGACTTCGGCATCGCACGCTTCTCCCGCGCACAGAGCCAGACCGTCAGCGACAAGGCCATCGGCTCGGTGCACTACATCAGCCCCGAGCAGGCCAAGGGTGAGCGCACCGACGCCCGCACCGACATCTACTCTGTCGGCGTTATGCTGTACGAGATGCTGTCGGGCCGCCTGCCGTTTGACGGCGACGGTGCAGTGTCCATCGCCATCATGCAGATTTCGGAGAAGCCGAAGCCGCTGGCCGAAATTGCACCCCAGACCCCGGCAGGACTGCGCCAGATTACCGAGAAAGCTATGGAAAAGGACCCCGACAAGCGCTACCAGAGCGCCCAGGAGATGCTGGCCGCTATCGAAGAATTCAAGCGCAACCCGTCCATCCAGTTTGCGTATGAGTACCGCAGTGCCGAGGACAACCCGGAAAGGAACATCAACCGCGTGGTAAGCAATACAAAGCCCAGCCCGAAATCCACCAGCATCCACACGGGTGACGCCCGTCGTGTCGGCACCTCGAACCCGGGCCGCAGCAAATCTGCCCAAAAGAAGAAGAAAAAGGCATCCAAGGGCTTTTCCCTGCTGCCGATCTTCTTCGGCATGGCCGTGGCGTTTGTCATCGGCGCTGCCATCCTGATCTATCTGATCTTCACCAATTCCAGCAACCTGCTGTTCTCTAACCGTGCCGATGTGCAGGTCATCAGCTTTGTGGGCATGACAAAGGACGAGTTCCTCGCCACCGACTACAACAACCTGCTGCGCGCCGAATTCCCGGAGGAGTATTCCAGCGAACCCGCGGGCACGATCATCCGCCAGACCCCCAAGGCCGGGCGTACCGTCAAGGAGAAGCAGCGCATCGTGCTGACCGTCAGCCTGGGCACCCAGTACGTCACGATCCCCGAGACGAAGAACATGGTGGCCGAGGATGCCGAGCAGACCCTGAAGGATATGGGTCTGCGCGTGACCAAGAAGCCCATGTCCGATAACTCCGTGGCCAACGGCGCTGTTGTCTACACCCAGCCCGCCGCCGGGGAGACCGTCGAGGGTGACTCCACGGTCATCCTGTACGTCAGCCGCTCCGAGGTCAGCAAGGAGAGCCAGGTCCCGAGCCTGACCGGCAAGACCATTGAGGAAGCCCGCAATGAGGTCAAGGGGCTGAACCTGTCCATCCGCACAATCGAGCAGGCCAGCGAACAGCCCGCGGGCACGGTACTGAGCCAGAGCCCCGATGCCGGTTCCACGGTCCGTAAGTCGAGCGTCATCACACTCGTGGTGTCCACCGGCGTGCCCGAGGTCGTTGCCACTCCCGAACCAGTCGAACCCACTGTGAACGAGGACGGTACCATCACCGTGCAGGAGAGCTGGTGGCCGAGTGCTGACGGCAGTCACCAGATCCATCAGCTGACCGACGGTACCATGTGGAATGAGAACGGCCAGCGGTGCGACGCACAGGGCAACCCCATTGCCTGATGTGGGGGAAGTCATGGCGTATATTACAAAGGGCATCGGCGGCTTCTACTATGTAAAGACGCCGGACGGCATCGTCGAGTGCAAGGCGCGCGGCATCTTCCGCAAACGCGGCATCACGCCGGTGGCGGGAGACAACGTCACCCTGTCCGACGACGGCACAATGATCGATGAGATTTTACCGCGCAAAAATGTCTTTATTCGTCCGCCGATTGCCAATCTGGATATTCTGTTCATCGTTACCAGCACGACCCAGCCCGTACCCAGTACGTTGGTGCTGGACCAGCTGGCCGCCGCTGCCATCTACAAGGATGTGCAGCCCGTGCTTGTGGTGACAAAATCTGATTTGGCTGCTGCCGATATGCTGCGCACCGCCTACGCGGGCAGCGGCATCCCGCTGGTGCAGCTGAACTATGAGACCGGCGAGGGCCTTGACGAGGTCAAGGGCTATATTGAAGGGCATCTCTGCGCCTTCTGCGGCAACTCCGGCGTCGGTAAATCGACGCTGCTCAACACGCTGGCCCCCGCGCTGCACCGCGAGACCGGGCAGATCAGCCAAAAGCTGGGCCGCGGGCGGCACACGACCCGCGAGGTCGAAATTTTTGAGATTTGCGGAGGGCGTCTGGCTGATACGCCGGGCTTTGCCAGTCTGGAGGCGCAGAAGCTCTGCCGCATCCCGAAGGATGATCTGCAGCACACTTTCCCGGAGTTCGGACCCTATTTCGGGCAGTGCCGCTTTACGGGCTGCTCCCACCGCAGTGAGACCGGTTGTGCTGTGCGTGAGGCTGTCGAGGCCGGGACCATCAGCAAAACGCGCTATGCAAGCTACCTTGCCATGTATGAGGAAGCCAGCGCACGGAAGGAGTGGGAGAAATGAGCAGGCGTGCCGTGATTCTTTCCGCAGTGCCGGTTTCCACCGCACTGTGCCGCTATGTGCAGCCCGGTGATTTTGTTGTGGCCTGCGACGCAGGCTACCGCAATGCCGAACAGCTTGACCTGCGTCCCGACCTCATCGTCGGTGACTTTGACTCCGCCCCGCAGCCCAAAACCGAGCACGAGACCATTGTGCTGCCCCATGTGAAGGACGATACCGATACCCAGTACGCCGCCCATTGGCTACTGGAGCACGGCTATGACGAGATCACCCTGCTGGGCGCTCTGGGCGGGGCACGGCCGGAGCACACGCTGGCCAACCTTGCCACTGGGCTGTACCTTGCCAAAAACGGCGTGAACGTCCTGCTGGCCGATGAGCGCAGCGAGCTGCGGTATCTTGTGCCGGGCCGCGAGCTTATTTTGCAGCGCAGGGACTGGAAGTATCTCTCCCTTTTCCCGATGGAGGGTCGCCTGACCGGCGTCAGCATCCGCGGCGCGTTCTACCCGCTGGAAAACGCCGTGCTGACCGCGGACTATCCGCTCGGCGTCAGCAATGAGTTTATCGCGGACACCGCACAGCTGCAATGCTCCGGCGGCTGCGGTCTCGTTGTGCTGACCCGCGACGATGCGTAACATCGCAGCACCGCCCGGCATAGTATGACGTACACAAACACGGAAAGTGAGGTGTATGCCATGCATGTGGTCGTAGTTCGCTGCCCGCGCGCCTTCCGTTGGATCTTACGCGCAGCCTTCAAAGTCTGAATCCAAATTTTTCCCCTGCCTGTTCCGGGCAGGGGCTATTTTTTTGCCCTGCCGCATATAATGCCCCAGAACATAACCGGAAAGGGGCAAGCAATATGGAACTCAAGGTGTTCAAAGACACCATCGCATCCTACGGCGGACGCTGGGAAACACGGCTGGAGCTTCCCGTGGAAACGGAGATTCTGATTCCCGACTACCTGCCCGCCGTATTCAAGATCGTCAAATGCCTGATCACGCCCGTTGTGCTGCAGAACCGTGTGTCCGGCGGGCGCTGGCAGAGCGAGGGCTATCTGCGCTGCACCGTCTACTACCAGAGCGAGGAGCCCGGCACGCGCCTTTTGCGCACCGAGCAGAAATTTGCCTTTAAAAAACTGGTCGAGCTGCCCGCCGGGCAGTACGCCGACGGCCCGGCCCAGGTTTGGGGTGAGCCGGAATACTGCAACTGCCGCGCCGTCAGTGAGCACCGCATCGACCTGCGCGGCGCGTACATCCTCTGCGCCGCAGTGGCCGTGCGGCGGGAGTCCGAGCTGCTGACCGCACTGGCCGACTGCGGCATTGAGCAGTACACCCGCACGATGCAAGGCCTGCAATGCGCCGTGACCGAGGAAAAAACGTTGACTGCCGAGACCGCTGCGGCGCTGCCCGGCACCGGGGAAAGCGTGCTGGACATCACCGGCAGCTTTGCCGCCGGCAGCGCAGCGCCGGCCACCGGGCAGGTCAGTGTGCAGGGGACGCTGCAAATTCAAATATGCAGCCAGAACACCGGCACCGGCGAGCTGACCGTGCGCAGCAAGGATCTTGCCGTGCAGCAGACGCTGGAGCTGCCCGGCGTGACCGAGGACGACACAGCCCTTGTGCGCGGCGAGGTGCTGGCCTGCACACTGAGCGCAGTCGACGGCGCAGGGGAAGCGTCCCTCTCGGTGACCTGGAAGCTGCGCGTCGAGGTCTGGCGCAGCGTGCAGCACACCGTCGTGGCTGACGCCTACTCCACGCTCTGTAAGACCCAGACCGTGCAGACGGTCTGCCGCCTTTTGCAGAAAACCGCGGATTTGACCGGGCGTATCCCGGTCACGCTTGACGACGACCTGCCCGACGCCGAGGGCACTGTTCTCGGCTGCTTTGTAACGCTGGGCGCCCTGTGCGCCGCACAGGCTGACGGCAACAAGGCTGAAACACATTTAAAACTACTGGGCAAGGGGACTGCGCATGTGTTCATCAGCGATGCCCGCGGTGAGCTGACCTGCTACGACAAGGCGTTTACCTGGCAGCCTGACGGCCTCTGGCCCGGCAGCACTGACGGCGCATGGCCAAGTGTCGGGGCCTCCGTCGCGCGGGTCGCCAGCAGCAAAAACGGTGCACGGCTGCGGGTCGATTTAGAGATCGAGATCAGCGGTGCCCTGTTCCAGGCGCAGAGCTTTGACGCGCTCTGCGGCGTGGAGCTGGGCGAGGAATACGACGACAGCGACGGCCCGGCCCTCTATATTTACTACGCCCGGCAGGGGGAGCGCATCTTTGACATTGCCAGGCGCTACCATGCCCGCGCCCGTGACCTGGCCGCCGCCAACCATCTGGACACCAACGGTGACCCGCCGCAGGAGCTTACGACGGACACCGCCTGTCTGCTGATCCCCGCAGCGCTGTAAAGGAGGGACACATCCGTGACACAGGATCAAATCTACCAAAACATTGCACAGCGCACCGGCGGGGACATCTATCTCGGCGTCGTCGGCCCGGTGCGCAGCGGCAAAAGCACCTTTATCAAGCGGTTTGCCGAGCTGATGCTGCTGCCGCGCATCAAGAACGAGGCCCGTCGTGCCCGCGCCCATGACGAGCTGCCCCAATCCGCCGCCGGGCGCACCATCATGACAACGGAGCCGAAGTTCATCCCCGAGAAAGCCGTCAAGCTCGAGCTTTCGGGCGGCGGCAGCTTCAAGGCGCGGCTCATCGACTGCGTCGGCTACATGGTGGACGGCGCTCTCGGCCATGAGGAAAACGAGGCTCCGCGCCTGGTCAAGAGTCCCTGGTTTGACCACGAGGTCCCGTTTGACCTGGCCGCCGAGACCGGCACCCGCTGCGTCATCCGGGAGCACGCCACGGTAGGCCTCGTCGTAACGACGGACGGCTCCGTTGCCGACCTGCCGCGGGAGGCGTATCTCGACGCCGAGCGCCGTATCATCGCAGAGCTGGACGGCATCGGCAAGCCGTATATCATCCTGCTGAACTGCGCCGAGCCGGACAGCGACGATGCACAGCGCCTTGCCGCCGAGCTGGCCGAAACCTACGGCCACGCGGTCATTCCGCTGAACTGCACGACGATGACCGTCGAGACCCTCGACAAGCTGCTGCAAACGCTTTTGTACGAGTTCCCGATCCGCGAGATCGCCGTGCAGATGCCCGCCTGGGTCACGATGCTCGAAAGCGGGCACTGGCTGCAAAGCGCGGTCTACACGTCCATGCTGGATTTTGCTGCCTCGGTGCACCGGATGGCCGACCTTGCAGGCAAGCGCCCTCAGCTGGGGTGTGAATACATCACCGCCGCCAGCCTGACCGGCATGGATTTGGCCAGCGGCAGTGTCAACATCACCGCTGCCGTCGCCCCGGATATTTTCTATAAGATTCTCGGTGAACAGACCGGGCTGGACATCGTGGACGAGGCAAGCCTTTTGCCCTGCGTCGTCAGCCTGGCCCGGGCCAAGCGCGCCTATGACAAGATCAAATCCGCCCTTGACCAGGTCGAGGCCACGGGCTACGGCATCGTCATGCCGGGCATTGATGAATTGACATTGGAAGAACCCGAAATCGTCAGGCAAGGCGGGCAGTACGGCGTGCGGCTGTCGGCCAGCGCCCCCAGCCTGCACATCATGCGCGCCAACATCCACACCGAGCTTTCACCCACCGTCGGCAGTGAGCAGCAGGGGGAGGAGCTTATCAAAAGCCTGCTGGCAGACTTTGAGACCGACCCCGGCAAGCTGTGGAGCACGAATATTTTCGGCAAGAGCCTGAACGAGCTGGTCAGCGAGGGCGTGCAGGCAAAGCTGCTGCACATGCCGCAGGAGGCACGCAGCCGCCTGCAGCAGACGCTTGAGCGCATCATCAACGAGGGCTGCGACGGGCTGATCTGCATTCTGCTGTGACGGAGGAGTTATGTTCAGACGAATTTCCAGGCAGGAGCGTGAGCGCCGCGCCGCCAGGGCCGAGCTGGAAACGACCTTGCAGGCACTGCGCTCGAACGAGCGCGCCTTCACGGAGGCGCAGGACCCATTTTATATTGATCAGCTGACCTACCAGCACGCCGCGCTGATGTGCCGCTGCCGGGCGCTGCTTCGCACACTGCGGGCGGAAGGGGAGGAGCCATGACCGAATATTGGCCCTGCCTGCTCGCAGCTGTGTGCGCCATCGCCGTACTGCGCTGTGCCGCCCGCCAGCGGCACGGAATGCGCAGTCTGCTGGCAGGGGCCGTCTGCGGTCTGGGCGCGCTGGCCCTGCTGGGCCTGTTGGAGCCGGTGACCGGCATTGCACTGCCGCTGAATCGCTTTACGGCGTTCTGCGCGGGCGTTTTGGGATTGCCCGGTGTGACGGCCCTGTTGATTTTGCGGCTGCTTTTATAAAATGCCTTGCCAACAGGGCGGAAGTATGCTATACTCTTTTAGAAAACGAGTGGAACATACGGCGGCGGG
>OIBW01000294.1_pt1 | contig 21900 bp, 16 predicted proteins | sample 1581131 | NCBI WGS metagenome assembly OIBW01 (sample SAMEA3882517, study PRJEB24775) | human gut metagenome | biome: human-associated habitat; feature: intestine environment; material: feces | place: Netherlands | collected 2009/2010 | reverse complement strand
GGAAGAATAAAATCAGCCCCCTCCGTCTGGTGAGGAGGGGGCATTTTTGCAAGGAGAATACTTATGGGAATCGAAGCAAAATGGAAGAGCCGGGGCATCCGGGTAGGCAAACTGCCCTGCGGGCCGCTGGACAAGATAAGCGATGTGCCGGGCGTGACGGTGGGCCATTACACACTGGCGGATGGCGACATCCAGACCGGTGTGACCGCGTTGCTGCCTCACCCCGGGGATGTGTTCCATGACAAAGTGCTGGCGGCCTGCCATGTCATCAACGGCTTCGGCAAGACCACCGGCCTTGTCCAGATCGATGAGCTGGGCACGCTGGAGACCCCCATCCTGTTTACCAACACCCTGAGTGTGGGCACCGTGGAAACGGCGCTGGTCAAATATATGCTGGAGCGCAACCCCGATATCTGCGAGACCACCGGCAGTGTGAACCCGGTCGTCTGCGAGTGCAACGACTGCGGCCTGAACGATATCCGGGGCCTGCATGTCACCGAGGCGCATGTGGCTGCCGCTCTGGCAGACTGCAAAGCCGATTTCGCCGAGGGTGCAGTGGGTGCCGGACGCGGAATGCGCTGCCACGGGCTGAAAGGCGGCATCGGTTCTGCCTCCCGGCTGGTGGAGCTGGACGGTAAGTCCTACACCATCGGGGCAATGGTGCTCTCCAATCACGCCACCTTCGATGACCTCATCGTGGCGGGCACGCCTATCCACACCCTGCTGAATAACAGCATCCCGCCCCACGAGGATAAAGGCTCCATCATCACGGTGCTGGCTACGGATATCCCCCTGAGCGAGCGGCAGCTGCGGCGGCTGTGCCGCCGGGCGCTGGTGGGGCTTTCCCGCACCGGGTCCTACTGCGGCAACGGCAGCGGCGAGATCGTCATCGCCTTCACTACCGCCAACCGGGTGCCGCATTACTCGGAGAAAGCCCTGCTGCCCATGACCATGCTCCACGATGATGCCATCAACCCTTTGTTCCGGGCGGTGGCAGAGTGCGTGGAGGAAAGCGTTCTCAGCAGCCTGCTCCACGCTGAGACGGTTACCGGCAACCATGGCCAAACCTTCCGCAGCCTGACGGAACTTTTAAAAAACCGCGCCTGAAGCGCTGCAATACAGAAAAAAGCCCCGCATCGGACAGGCGCTTTGTGTCTTTGACCAGAACGGTCAGAGCACGGCGGTGTCCGGTGCGGGGCTTTTGCTTTACTTAATAGCGGCGGTGGATCTTTTTGGTAGGCTTGCGGCGGTTCCAGTTGGAGCACAGCAGCCACAGCCCATAGATCAGGGCGGCGATCAGGCTGAGCACCAGCACCACCTTCAGGTACAGGCTGGTCAGGAACTCCTTCACCTTGTCCACCCCGAATAGCAGCGGGTTGCGGGCTACGTCCTGCCCGGCGATCAGATCCACCACGCCGATGGTCTCGCCCGCCAGCTTCAGCTCCACCGTGCCCACCACGTCGCCCTGCTGGATGGGGGCGCAGACGTAGTCTGGCAGGTGGAAGTATTTCTGGGTGACGGTGCCGTCGCTGGTGGAGGGCAGCAGGGTCATCATGCTGTCGTTGGGGTACAGCTGCAAAGTGTCTGTATCGGAGGAATACTTTACCGGGATCTCCGCAATGGTCAGGTCGGTGTCCAGCGCAGCCTGAATGGAAAAGCTGTCGAACACCCAGTCCATCAGTTTGACCGTCTCGAACAGGGCAGGGCGGCGGTTGGCGTAGCCAAGGGTATCGCAGCTGTCAGGGCTGTCCATCACGCAGAAGATATAGGTGGCACCGTCCTTGTTACCCCACGAAACATAGCTCTGGGTGCCGGTATCGTTTTTAAAGGCGGTCACATTGCACATGCCGCCCTGCATGGCGCTGCGGTAGTAGCTGCCGCCGCTGGCTTTGCTCAGCGCGGCGTTCTGGCTGACCAGCACCGAGGAGGAGCGGTGTTTCTCCTTGGCGGGCATGGTAAAGCTGGGCGCGCCGGACACCTCCACAAAGGCGTCAAAGCTCATCAGGTAACGCAGGATCAGGTACATATCCACCGCGCAGGTGGTGTTGCCGCTGTCGATGCCGCAGGCGTCCGTCCAGCTGCTGGCAGTGGTGCCGATGCGCTGGGACAGGGTGTTCATCTGCGCCACCCAGCCGTCCAGATCGCCGCCGGAAAGGGTGTACGCCACACCCATGGCTGCCTCGTTGGCATTGCGGGTAAGCATGGCGTACATGGCTTCCCGGTAGGTGAAAGTCTCGTTGGAGCGCATATCTGCGTTATTGGTGTTGTAAACGTAGTCCGAGATGGCAAAGGGCATCTGGAAGGTGCTGTCCAGCTGGTCAGCGTAGTTGGTCAGCAGCACGGCAAGGGTCATATATTTGGTCAGACCGCCGGCAGACACCTGCTTTGTGCTGTCCTTATCATAGACGATGATGTTGGTATCCGTGTTCACGATATAGGCGCTTGCAGCCTGCACCTGATACACCGGGCTGGGGTCGAACATGGCCCCGGCGGGCAGCACAAGGCAGCTGAGCAGAAATACAAATGAAAGAACCAGTGCAAAAATACGTTTCATGTGGACAATTCCTTTAAAAAGCGATAAAATATACTAGATACGGCTGCGCTGTGCAGCGCGCCGGAAGATCAATTTTGCAGCAAGCGTGCTGTGTTCTATAATAATAACAGGTTTGCCGGGGTGTTACAAGAGCCTTGCGGTGTTTTACACCGTTCTTTCGCTCTGGCAGGGAGGGCAGGAATGGTATATCTTACAGGGGATACCCACGGCGATATCCAGCGCTTCAAGCAGGGCAAGCTGCGTTGGCTGGGCAAGAAGGACACCGTGGTGGTGCTGGGGGATTTCGGCTTTGTGTGGGACGGCAGCGCCGCAGAGCGCAAGCGGCTGGACTGGCTGCGCAAGCGCCCCTACACGATTCTGTTTCTGGATGGCAGCCACGAAAATTACGACCTGCTGGCACAGTACCCGGAGACCGAGCTGTTCGGCGGCAGGGTGCAGAGCCTTGGCGGCAACGTATACCATGTGTGCCGGGGCAGTGTGCTGGAGCTGGAGGGCAAGAGCTATCTCTGCTTCGGCGGCGCGGAAAGTCAGGATAAGGACGACCGGGAGCCGGGCGTGAACTGGTGGAAGCAGGAGATGCCCAGTGACGAGGAGTACGACACCTGCCGCCGCAACTTAGAGAAAGTAGACTACAAGGTAGATTATGTGCTGACCCACGATGCACCAAGCAGATTTTTGGATTTTACCGCCCTTGCCCTTGGCGAAAGCAACCGTCTGCACCTGTTTCTGGATGAGATCCTGCTCAAGCTGACCTACGAAAAATGGTTTTTCGGCTGCTATCACAAGGATGTGCAGCTTTCCACCAAGAGCCGGTGTGTGTTCTGTGACGTCATCCCCATGGGCGAGCGGCGCACCGGGCTGTTCCACCGATAGGAGGCAAAATGCAGGTCACAATAAAACTTGCCACCCGGGAGGGGGCGGCGCACATCAGCGGCATTCTGGCGGGCTTTACTCTGCTGGCAAAGCGCGGGAAACTGACCCTGCGGGTGCAGGACGAGCGGCAGGGCAGTCCCCTTGCCCGGGAAGCGCTGCTGGAAACCGAGATCGACGGCCGCACGGTGGTGTTTGACCTGATGGACGGCTACTTCTACAACGACCCGGCGGCGGTGCTGGCACTGTTCCACCGGGCGGATGTGGTGTTCAAACGTTCCTTTTCGGAGGAGAAGAACCGGCAGTTCCCGGGCGATATCCCCGCAAAACTGCGGCCGCTGGGGCTGAACTACTACGTTACCTGTCCGGGCTCGCCGCTGGAAGCGGAGCGCAGCGCAAAGAGCCGCCTGAAGCAGTGGGCGCTTTCCACCCGCTGCTACCCGCAGGACTTTGAAGCCCGGCTGACCCGGGTGCGCAAAAAGCCGCGCATCCTCTTCCTCACCCGTCTGTGGGACCCGGAGGAGCCGGCGGTGCAGCAATACCCGGACTTACAGGCAGAGTGGCGGCAGGTGAACGCAGACCGCATTGAGCTGCTGCACCGACTGCAAAGTGCCTTCCCGGCGCAGTTCACCGGCGGCGTGTCCGACAACGCCTGCGCCCAGCAGCTGTGCCCGGAGCTGATTTTGCCGGACAAGCTGACCGGCAAGCGCGCCTACCTGCACCGGATGCAGCACACGGAAATTTGTGTGGCTTCTACCGGACTGCACGGCTCTACCGGCTGGAAACTGGCCGAGTATGTGGCGGCGGGACGCGCCATCGTTACCGAGCCGCTGCGGTACACCCTGCCGGGCGGCTTTGAAGAAGGCAAAAACTATAAAACATATACGTCCCCGGCACAGTGCGAGGAGCAGCTGCGGCAGCTGCTGGCAGACCCGGCGGCGATCTTAGCCATGGCACAGCACAATGCGGCGTACTATCAAGCATGGCTGCGGCCGGAGCAGCAGGTGCGGCAGGCTTTGCGGCAGCTGGAAACAGGGGAAATGTAATGTGAGGGGGAAAACGGGGTATGGAAGAGCAGAAACGGCATAGCGGCTTTGAGACGATGCGCATCCTCAGTATGGTGATGATCGTGCTGATGCACGGCATCGGGCACGGCGGGCTGGGCAGTGCGGCACCGCAGGGATCGGCGGCATTCTGGATCTACTGACTGCTGTTTATTCTGGCGCGTGTGTCCACCAACTGCTTTGTAATGCTTTCCGGCTATTATCTGTCGGAGCGCAAGGGGGCTGTCCGCGCCGGGCGACTGTTCCGCATCGGGGCACAGGTATGGTTTTACTCCATGCTCACTTTCTGCGTTGCGGTCAAGGCGGGTGCGGTGCCGCTTTCAGCCATTTCGCTGCTCCGGGCACTTTTACCCCTTACCTCCAACGGCTACTGGTTTGCCTCGGCTTATTTTCTGATGTACCTCTCGGTGCCGGTGCTGAACGCGGTGGTGCAGAGCCTTGACCGGCGGCAGTACAAAACGCTGCTGCTGGTGGCGCTGCTGCTGCAAAGCGTGTGGGGCACGCTGTTCTACTGGGCAACGGATGAAACCTTTGTGAATAACGGGTACAGCTTTATCTGGTTCTACACCCTGTATTTTATGGCCGCTTATTTCCGCAAATACCGGGTGACCGTGCCCAGCGGGCTGTGTTTGCTGGCATATCTGGCAGCTTCGGCGGCGGGGCTGTTCAACCGGATGCTGGCGCTGCGGGTGGAAAACGCTTTGCACCTGAACGGTTTTGTGAATACCGTCAACGGTTATCAGGCACTGGCTACGCTCATCGCCTCGGCAGCAATGTTTTTGCTGTTCCAGAATATCCGTATCCGCTCGGACTACTGGCGGCGCTGGGTCTTTCGGCTGGCACCGCTGTCCTTCGGGGTGTATCTGCTGCACGACAGCGATTTTACCCGGGCGCTGCTGTGGCAGTTGGTGGATCTGCCCCGGTTCGGCGGGGCGCTGCTGCCCTCGCTGGCGTACCTGACCGGTGCAGTGCTGCTGATCGCCGCTGCGGGCTACGCGGTGGATGCCGTATATCAGCGGCTCTACCGCCTGCTGCACCTGCCCGCACTGGAAACAAAGCTGGATGCCCTGACCGCCCGCATCCTGCAAAACATTGTTGGGAGCAAGGAAACGTAAAGAAAAGCGCTGTCGCACGAGTTTTTGTGTGACAGCGCTTTTTTAGTTCATCGGCCCGGCCTTGTCGAACATCTGCTGCACCTGCGCGGCCAGCAAAGCGTGGGCAGGGCTTTCCAACAGCGGGTCGGCGGCAAGCAATGCAGCGGCCTCGCTCTGAGCGGCGTGCAGGGTACGTGTGTCATTCATCAGGTCGGCGATCTGTAAGGTGGGCAGACCATGCTGGCGGCTGCCAAAAAAGTCACCGGGGCCGCGGGTCTCCAGATCGTACTGTGCCACGGCAAAGCCGTCGGTGGTGGAGCACAGGAATTTCAGCCGCTTCTGCACGGCCTCGCTGGTGTTGTCGCTGACAAGGAAGCACCAGCTCTCGGCAGCGCCGCGTCCCACCCGCCCGCGCAGCTGGTGCAGGGCACTCAGACCGTAGCGCTCGGCGTTTTCGATCACCATCACGCTGGCATTGGGCACGTCCACGCCCACCTCGATGACGGTGGTGGACACCAGTGCGTCCAACCGCCCGGCCTTGAAATCCTCCATGACGGCGGCTTTCTCCTTGGGTTTCAGCTTGCCGTGCATCAGCCCCACCCGGCGGTCGGGCAGCAGCGTCTTGGCAATGTCCTCATAGTAGGTCTTGACGGCGTTCAGCCCGCCGTCCGGCACATCCTCGATGGCGGGGCAGACCAGATACACCTGCCGCCCTTTGTCGATCTCGCTGTCCAGAAAGCGGTACAGGTCCTGCCGCCGCTTGCCGGTGATGCACCGGGTCTTGACCGGGGTGCGCCCGGGGGGCAGCTCGTCCAGAACGGAGATATCCAGATCGCCGTAGATCAGCAGCCCCAGCGTGCGGGGGATAGGGGTGGCACTCATGACCAGCAGGTGCGGGTTCGCGGCTTTTTCTGCCAGTGCGCCGCGCTGACGCACCCCAAAGCGGTGCTGCTCGTCGATGACCGCCAGACCCAGCCGGGCAAACTCCACCCCTTCGCTCATCAGGGCGTGGGTGCCCACCACAAGGTCGGCTTCATCATTGCGGATGGCAGCCAGCGTGGTGCGGCGGGCGGCGGCCTTCATGCCGCCGGTCAGCAGGGCCACCCGCATCCCGAAGGGGGCAAGCAGCCGGTTGAGCCCCTCGGCGTGCTGCGCGGCCAGAATTTCGGTAGGCGCCAGCAGCGCGGCCTGATATCCCGCCCGGATGCACGCCCAGATGGCGGCAGCAGCTACCAGCGTTTTGCCGCTGCCTACATCGCCCTGCAACAGGCGGTTCATGGCGGTATCGCCCGCCATATCGTTTAAAATCTCCTCTACTGCACGGCGCTGCGCCCCGGTGGGGGCAAAGGGCAGGCTCTGCCAGAAAGGGGCAGGGTCGGCGCGGCGCATGGGTGCCCCGGTGGCCGCAGCGCCCCGGCTGCGCATCCGCCCGATGCCCAATTGCAGCACCAAAAGCTCCTCGTAGATGAGCCGCCGCCGCGCCGCTGCGGCCTGTTCCTCGGTGGCAGGGCAGTGGATGGCGCGTACCGCCTCGGCCTTGGGCAGCAAACGGTATTTTTGCAGCATCTCCGGGGGTAGTGGGTCGGGCAGCAGCTCCGCGTGGGGCAAAAGCTGCCGGATGCAGCGGGAGATGGCGCTGCTGGTAAGCCCCTCGGTCTGGGGGTAAACGGCCTCAAAGGGCGCGGCTTGGATCTGCTCAGCAGTGCGCACCTGCGGGTTGACCATCTGGCGGCGCAGCATCCCGCCGGTCACGATGCCCTGAAAATAGTATTCCTGCCCCAGCTGCAATTTCTGGGTGGCGTAGGGGTTGTTGAACCATGTGATCTCCAGACTGGCTACATCGTCCCCGGCGGTGATGCGCTCCATCCGCCGCCCGCCCGGCAGAATGCGCCCGCCGGGCTTTGCAAACACCTCGGCCTTTACCACGCATTCGGTGTCGGCGGGAGCTTCCGCAATGGAGTAGGGCTTGGAAAAGTCGATGTACCGCCGGGGGTAATGGCACAGCAGGTCTGCCAGCGTCACGATGCCCAGCTTTTCGAACCGCTCTGCGGTCTTGGGCCCCACCCCTTTCAGGTAGCGCACCGGGGTGTCCGGCGTTAAGGTAGTGCGGTTTTCGGTGGGCATGGCGTTTCAACTCCCTTCCAAGCGTAGTATAGTCATTGTAACACGGACGGGGAACAGATGCAAATATTTTGCCCTTGCGCGGCAGCTGTGGTATACTGACATTACAAAAAGGGAGGAGAGATACTGTGGAGATACGCAACGCAACTATGGATGATTTACAGGCCATTGCCGCCGTGGAGGCAGCCTGTTTTCCGGCAGCGGAGGCTGCCACAGCGGAAGAATTTGCCGGACGGCTGGCACACTATGCCGGTCATTTCTGGCTGCTGCTTGAGCAGGGGGAGCTGGTGGCCTTTGTGGACGGCTTTTGCACCGACACACCCGACCTGACAGATGAGATGTACGCGGACGCCACCCTGCATGATGAAAACGGCGCATGGCAGATGATCTTTGGGGTGAACACCCTCCCGCGCTGCCGCTGCCGGGGCTATGCCGGACTGCTGCTGCAAAGAGCCATTGCAGATGCCCGCGCACAGGGGCGCAAGGGGCTGGTGCTGACCTGCAAAGAGAAGCTTTTGCACTACTATGCAAAGTTCGGCTTTGTGAACGAGGGCGTTTCTGGCTCTACCCACGGCGGGGTGGTGTGGTATCAGATGCGGCTGCGGTTCTGAGGTAGCGTTACTTTTATTATAGCAATGCCGGAGCGTCTGCGGACGCTCCGGCATTGCATTTTCACGGGAGGAAGCTCCCCCGGCAGGGGACAGTGCAAAACAAAAATCCCGGAAGCCGAAGCTTCCGGGAATCTTTTGGAGGTGACGACCAGATTTGAACTGGTGGATGAGGGTTTTGCAGACCCTTGCCTTACCACTTGGCCACGTCACCATATAAGGGAGTGATGAATACCACTCCAATGGAGCGGCCGACGAGGCTCGAACTCGCTACCTCCACCTTGGCAAGGTGGCGCTCTACCAGATGAGCTACGGCCGCATGTTGGAGAGTTTTTGCTCAATCGCTCTCTCCGGGCGACGTGTTTTATTATAAACTATATGAGCGGAAAAGTCAAGCGTTTTTTACATTTTTTTGCATAAATTTTTATGCGTTTTCGCTCGGCTCATTTTCGGCGGTGGAAGGCCAGTTTTTGAGCAGTTCATTCAGATCCACCTTATAATTCTTGTTGCAGAACTGGCAGTTCACCTCGGCAACGGGGTCCTCGTCGCGCATGCGCTCGACCTCCTTTTTGCCAAGGGAGCGGATCATCTTTTCAACGCGCTCAAGGCCGCAGTCGCACTTGTAGGTCACATGGTAGCTGTCGAGAATATCGGGTGCAAAGCCGGCCAAAGCCAACTCCAGCATATCGCGGACGCTCTTGCCCTCCTCGAGCATTGTCGTCACGCTGGGCATGGCCTTGATGTTCTTCTCGAGGTGCTCGATCTCCTCCTCGGTTGCGCCGGGCAGCAGCTGCACGACGAAGCCGCCCGCGCAGCGGACGCTCAGGTCCTTATCGACGAGCACGCCCAGCGCGCAGACAGTGGGCACCTGCTCACTGATAGCAAAATAGGTCGTGATGTCCTCGGCGATCTCACCGGAGGTCAGCGGCACCTGGCCGATGTACGGCTCGCGCATACCCAAGTCACGGATGACGTCCAGCGTGCCGTCCTTGCCGACGGCTGCGCCGACGTTCAGATGGCCGTCAGCCCGCGGGGGAAGTTCCACAACAGGGTGCTCGACGTAGCCCTTGACGTTGCCGGTGCCGTCGGAAACGGCCAGCAGGCGACCTGCGGGGCCGCCGCCCTTGATCTGTAGCGTCACCGAGTCCTGGGTGCTTTTGAGCATAATGCCCATCATCGAGGCTGCCGTCAGCAGGCGGCCCAGGGCAGCGGTGGTGACGGCGCTGGTCTTGTGCAGGCGTTCCATCTCGCGGACGATTTCCGTAGAGTCAACACCGTAAAACACGATACCGCCGTTTTCGGAGATACCGCGCAGCATGTTATGATTCTGTTCCATTAGCTTTTTCCTCTTGTGTGTATTGCTTGACAGCCGTGATGATCCAGCGCGGGCTGTCGCCGCGCACCGGGCCAAAACTCTCGCCGTCGGCGACTTTGGCCACGGCGAAGCCGTACTTTTCCAACATGGCGCACACGGTGTCCAGTGCGTAGCTGTACTCGCTGAACGCCTCGTGGAAGTGCTCCCCCGTCTCGTGGTAGTCAATGTTGATGGTAATATCCACCCGCTGCGCCGCCTCGTCGTAGCGGTTCGACCAGTGGCAGTCGGCGTCCTCGGCCTCGATGTCAAAGGTCTGGCCTGCCAGAATGTGCTGGTGCTTATAGGGCGTGTTCAAGTCAAAAATGAACACGCCGCCCCGCTCCATAAAGTAGGCAGCCTTGCGGATGGCCTTCTCAAAATTTTCCTGCGGGCCAATGTGGCTGTAGGTGTCAAACGTAGACACTGCGGCGCGGATCGTGCCGTACAGGTCCAGGTCCAGCAGGTCCTGCTTCAGCAGCAGCAAGCGGCCCGTCAGGCCCAGCTCGTCGGCCTTTTCGCGCAGGACACTGAGCATCTCCTCGGAGCGGTCAATGCCGATGACATCATACCCTGCCTGGGTCAGCATCAGGGTCAGATCGCCGGTGCCGCAGCCCAGGTCGGCCAGGATGCCGTCTGTGATGCCGTGGGCCTTCAGTTCGTCGGTAATATAGCCGTAAAGCGCGTCATAGTCAGCCTCGCCGTTGAACTCGTCGTAGAAATAGGCAAACTCGTTGTAGGCCATCGGTCAGTCCTCTGTCTCGGGGGTCATGCTGGCCTCAAGCAGCGCGCGCAGCTCGTCCATGCCCAGCCCGTTCTCGGCGCTGGTCAGCACAACGCCCTGGCAGCCGTAGGGAGCGCAGATCTTTTCAAATTCTTCTTTGCGGGCGGCCATCTCGCTCTTTTTCAGCTTGTCGCCCTTGGTCAGCGCGGCCACAAACGGAATGCGGTGGTAGTGCAGGTACTCAAGCATCTGCACATCGTCAGCGCTGGGCGCGTGGCGGCTGTCCAGCAGCTGGACAAGCAGGCAGACCGCACGATCCGCCTCAAAATAGCTGTTGATCAAATCGTCCCACCGCTCGCGCTCGGCGTTGGAGACCTTGGCGTAGCCGTAGCCGGGCAGGTCAACAAAGTAGGCCGTATCAACGCGGTAGAAGTTGATGGTTGCCGTTTTGCCCGGCGTGGCGCTGACGCGGGCCAGCTTCTTGCGGTTGCAGAGCTTATTGATGAGGCTCGATTTGCCGACGTTGGAGCGGCCCGAAAATACGATTTCAGGGCGGTCACTGTCCGGCAGCTGGCGGGACAGACCGTAGGACGCGAGGAATTCGCTGTTGTTATAGTTCATGGGTGTTCCTTTATGTTTTGGGTGTGCTGTGTATTGCGGGGCGTCGAGGACGCTGCCCCCTGCATGCGCGGCACGGCGTAGTGCGGGCGGATATGGAATCCGCCCCTACGGGGGTTGCTGTAGGGGTCGATGCTTGTCATCGACCCGCGGACTTGGCGGCTGCCGTTCTGCTCCGTGGCGGATATGGAATCCGCCCCTACGGGGGTTACTGTAGGGGTCGATGCTCGTCATCGACCCGCGGGCGGGTGCGGGCCTCCGTCCCTACAGAGCGGCGTTCAAGGCGAATTACATCACCGCGGCGGGCTCCTTATGTCCCTCGGCGGGCTTGTCGTTGGCGATGAGAGAGGTTGCCTGCGGCACACCACGGACAGCGCGGGCGGGGGTGCGGCCCGGGCGCACAAGGGCGTGCTTCAGCACCTCGGACAGAGTGCCCACGGGGATGAAGCGCACCTTCTCCTTGACCTCGGCGTCCACCTCATACAGGTCGCTGGCGTTGTCCCTGGGGATGAGCACCGTCGAGATGCCCTCGCGGAAGGCTGCCATACTCTTTTCCTTCAGACCGCCGATGGGCAGCACGTTGCCGTGCAGCGTGATCTCTCCGGTCATGGCCAGGTCATGGTTGACCGGGATACCGGACAGCGCCGAAATCAGCGCCGTCGTCAGTGTGACACCTGCGGAGGGGCCGTCCTTCGGCACAGCGCCCTCGGGGGCATGGATGTGCAGGTCGGTGTTCTTGAACTTGTCGGGCGTGATGCCGTATTCTTCGGCGTGGACCTTGGCGTAGGTCACGGCGAGCTGGGCACTCTCCTTCATGACATCGCCGAGGCTGCCGGTGATCTCGATTTTGCCGGTGCCGTTCGGGATGACGGCAACCTCAACAGGCAGCATCTCGCCGCCGACACTCGTCCACGCCAGACCGTTGGCAATGCCCACGGCGTCCTTGCGGGAGATAAACGTCGGCTTGACCTTCTCGGGGCCGAGCAGTTCCTTGACCATCGCTGCGGAAACGCTGATTTTCTCGGCCTCCCCTGCCGCGATCTTCTGCGCACATTTGCGCAGCACCGACGTGATGGTGCGTTCCAGATTGCGCACGCCGGCCTCGCGGGTGTAGCCGTCGATGATGGCATACAGTGCGCTGCCCGTCAGGGTCACGCGCCCCTCCAGGCCGTTGTTTTTCAGCTGCTTGGGCAGCAGATGGCGCTTGGCGATGTTGAATTTTTCGGTGCGGGTGTAGCTGGGCAGCTCGATGACATCCATGCGGTCATAGAGCGGGCCAGGGATCGTGGAGGCATCGTTCGCCGTCGTGATAAAGAGCACCTCGCTCAAATCAAACGGAATATCGAGGTAGTTATCCTTAAAGGTGCGGTTCTGCTCGGGGTCCAGCACCTCGAGCAGTGCGCTGGACGGGTCTCCCTTGTAGTCGCCCGCCAGCTTGTCGATCTCGTCGAGCAGGATGACCGGGTTCGTGGACTTGGCCGTCGTGATGGCGCTGATGATGCGGCCCGGCATCGCGCCGATGTAGGTGCGGCGGTGGCCGCGGATCTCGGCTTCATCGTGGACGCCGCCCAGGCTCATGCGGGCAAATTTGCGGTCCATGCACTCGGCAATGGAGTGCGCAATGCTCGTTTTGCCGACGCCCGGAGGGCCGACAAGGCAGATGATCTGCCCCTTGACGTCCTGGTTCAGCTTGCGCACAGCCAGCAGCTCGAGAATGCGTTCCTTGACCTTCTGCAGGCCGTAGTGCTCACGGTCCAGCACCTTGCGGGCGTGGGCCTGATCAAGGTCGTCCTCGGTGGCGGTGTGCCACGGCAGGGCCAGGCAGGCATCCAGATAGCTGCGGATAACGCCGCTCTCGGCGCTGCTGCCCTGCATACGGGCCAGACGGTCACACTCTTTCAGCAGCTTTTCGGTGGATTCTTCATCAAGGTTCAGTGCCTTGACTTTCCCGCGGTATGTATCGGCCTCGGCGCGGGTGTCCTCGGCGTCGCCGAGCTCCTCACTGATGACATTCATCTGCTCACGCAGGTAGTATTCGCGCTGGCCCTTGTCCATGCGGGCGTTGACCTTGTCGTCCAGGTCGCGCTCGATGTCCATGATCTGGCATTCCTGCCGCAGCAGGGTCAGCAGCTTTTCGAGGCGGCCCAGCAGGGTCGATTCGTTCAGGATAACCTGCTTATCCTCATACTTGAACAAGAGGTTGGCGGGCATATACTCGCTCAAATACAGCGGCGAATCGGAGGAAACGATGTTATAGACGACATCCTTGGAAATTTGCGGGCTGTAGGACAGGTATTCCTCAAAGCAGTCCTTCAGGCTGCGGACGAGAGCCTCGACCTGGTTGCGCTTGTCGGCAGGGATGCCGCGCACCGCCACGGGGCGTACCGTGGCCTGCAGATACTTTTCGCCGACGTCCAGCTCCAGCAGACGGGCACGGGTCTTGCCCTCGACGAGGACCTTCACGAGGTCGTCGGAGACGCGCAGCACCTGCTTGATTTCGGCAATGACACCGTAGGCATACAGGTCGTGAAGGGCCGGTTCTTCCTCATCCATCTCGCGCTGGGCGACGAGAAAGACGCTGCTGTTGGCGTGCATGGCGGCCTCGATGGCGGCAATGGACTTGGTGCGGCCCACCTCAAAATGGACCACATTGTTGGGGAAAACCACCAGCCCGCGCAGGGCGATGGCCGGCAGATGCACCACATTGCGGGCGATCTTGATCTTTACTTTTTCAGACATTCTTACTCTCCCATAGCCTGCAGAACAGGCGTCTTGTTTGCGTTTGCGGCAAGCTCCGGCGGCAGCAGAATGCGCGCCGCACTGTGCGCGATCTCCGCGTGCATCCGCAGCTGGGGCGAGCACTCGCCGTCCAGCGTTGTGATGAGCGGGTTGCCGTCCAGCACCTCTATGTCAATGCTGCCTGTACGGAAAAACGTCATGTACGGGGCGAATTTTTCGGTGACGGTGTCACCCTCCGAAAGGTGCTCCCCTTTTTTGTAGCTGCCCAGCAGCCCCGGCAGCTTTAAACGCGGCACGGGCCGCAGCAGCACCACATCCAGCAGACCGTCGGTCATGCTGGCGTGGGGCGCGGCGCAGTAGCCGCCGCCGTACTGCTGACCGTTGCAGACCGCCAGCATCATGAAGGTGTCCTCCAATTGGCGGTCATCGGCGGTGATGCGCAGACGGTGCCTGAAGGTGCTGCACACGGCCTCGAGAATCGACAGCGTGTAGGCCGTTGTGCCGCCGCAGAAGGGCACGCGCCGCCATTTGGGGATGCCGTTGGCGACCTGGGCGTCGATGCCCGCGGCATAGATGTCGATGCCGCACCCCTGGGGCGTGCGGATGACGTCCGCTGCGAACGGCTGTGCGGCCAGCTGTGCGTCAAGGTCCAGGAACTGCGCCTGCGTGCCGAAGTTGCGCACATAGTCATTGCCGCTGCCGCAAGGCACGCAGCCGATGGCGGCGTTCGGGTGGCCGACGGTACCCTGCAATATTTCGTTCAGCGTGCCGTCGCCGCCGCAGGCGTAGAGGTATACTTCTTCCCCGCCGGCGGCGTATTGGGCGGCCAGGTCGCGGGCCTGCCCGGCGCGGCGGGTCACCTCAATGGTAGGATGAAGCCCTGCGCGGCTGGCAGCGGCGTGGATCTGCGGGATGAGCGCCACGCTGGCGTCCACCTTGCCCGCCGTTGGGTTTATGATAAAAATATGCTGCATCGGTTTGTCCCTTTCAGCATCGGTTGCTTGCGGTCTACAGATACTAATTATTGTAGCTTTTTTGCCGCAAAAGTGCAATACCTTGGAGGAAATTGGTTGACGGAGAGATTGGCTTCCCCCTCGGGGGAAGCTGTCAGTGGCCCCGACCACTGACTGATGAGGGGCGGATATGCCGTTGCTGCCCGGTAAAGTGCTGCGGCGGCAAGGTCTGCCCTCATCCGGCCCTGCGGGGCCACCTTCCCCCGAGGGGGAAGGCTTAGGAGTTCTCCCACACAGCCAGAATTTCGGTAACCTTTGCAAATATCGCGGCACTGGAGGTTTCGGGCTTTAAAATGCCGTCCTGCAAAACGGTAATGGTATACCGCGGGTCGTCCGCCGGGTAAAAGCCGCTGAACCAGTAGTTGAGCAGCTCCTCGCCGTTCTCGTCGTACTGGCCGGTCTGCGCTGTGCCGGTCTTGCCGCCTGCCGTGCCGGTTTTGGGCTGTGCCTCGCTGCCGATACCCTCCGACACGACGGAGGCCAGCATGCTGCGCAGCACCCGTGCCGTGGCCGCATCAAAGACCGTGCGGGTGTCAGCCGCCCGGGTCTGCCCGGTCAGCGTGCCGTCGGCGTCAACAATTCCCTGTACAAAGGCCGGTGTCCTGTACACGCCGCCGTTTGCGACGGTGTTCATCATGGCTGTAATTTGCAGCGGCGTCACGGTCAGCGCCCCCTGACCAAAGCTGAACGTCGCCAGCTCGCCTGGGTTTTCAAGCGCGGCGGCATCGGGCAGTGTGCCCGATGCGCCTTGCAGGCCGGGCGCAAGCTGCGCGGCCGTGCCGAAGCCGAGTGTCTCTGCCATTTTGCGAATGCGCTGTGCCCCCAGCAGGCGACCCAGCTCGATGAAATAGGTGTTGCAGCTTTGTTCCAGCGCGCCGCGCAGGTTGACCACGCCGTGGGCGCGACCCAGTGCACAGCGGTAGGTCTGCCCGGCAACCTCGACCTCACCCGTGCAGTCGTGGGTGTACCAGTCAAGGCCGCTCTCGTAGGCGGCTGCAGCCAGCACGACCTTGAACACCGACCCGGCACTGAATGCGCGGAGAGGCCGGTTGAGCAGCGAGGTATCGTTGGCGGCAATGCTGGCGGCGACATTCTGCGGGTCAAACGACGGCATACTGACCGAGGCAAGCACCTCGCCGGTGGCCGTGTCCATCACGACGATGCAGCCGCGCGGAAGATACACCGTGGCCAGCCCCTCACAGGCGCGCTGCAGGTCGGCGTCCAGCGTCAGCCGCACGCCCTGCCCCGTGCCGGGTGTTTCCACCGCCACAAGCGGGCTTGTGTCCGTCAGCAGGCGTCCCTGCGCGGTCATAAAGCAGGTCACAATGCGCGCGTCTCCGGAGGCGGTCAACAGGTCGTCGTAGGCTTTTTCCAAGCCGGACACACCGCGGCCCTCGCTGTCCAGATAGCCCAGCAGGTGCGCGGCGGTGCTGCCGCCGAAATGCTGCGGCACAGTGCAGGTCGTGATGCCCTGCGTGGTCAGGTCGCGGTCCACCTGTATCAAAAAGGGACTTGCAAGGTTGCGGCGCTCATACAAAAGGCTCTGCTCCGCATACGGGACATACGGAAACAGCGCCGTGTACCCGGCGTCTCCGGGCAGGCAGAGTGCGTAATACTGCGGGGAAAGGCCGGTCAGCCTGCGGCCCGTGCGGTCATAGAAATCGCCCCGGGCGCGCGGCAGGGCCAGCGTCTGAACACTCTGCCCGCCCGCACTGGCGGCATAGGCCGTCTGCTGTCCCACCCAGTAGGTGCGGCAGAGCACGACGCCCGCCAGCAGCACCAGCACAGCGCAAAGCCCATACAACCGACGCAGAGACAAGGCACATCCCCCCGGTGGGAGTATGGGCGGCGGGTCAACCTAAAATACCTCTATTACCTATATAATTTTGGGTTGAGTCCTGTTAATTGCGCAGCCTCCTGACAGCCCAAAGCACCAGATACACCGCCGCCACGCAGGGCAGAAAGCCCATGGCGTCAATCGCAACGTCGCTCAACTGCGCGGCACGGCCCGGCACAAAATACTGGTGGAACTCATCACCGGCCGCGTACAGCATACACAGCGCCGATGCCAGCAGTGCCTTTTGCCGCAGCGTAACGCGGTGCAGCCACAGCTGCACGGTCACGGCCATGCTGACGCCGAGGGCACAGTAGATATAGACATGCGCCCACTTGCGGACATTGGCGTTCAGGTTTGTGGTGCTGAACCACAGCGGCGTGATGGCTTTTATCCTGCCGGCCTGCACGGTCTCAGTAACGGCGCGGCTGACCTTGGTGGACAGCTCCGCCGGCTGCGAGGACAAGACAAAGATCACTGCCATAATCGCCAGCGTAACGGCCAGTGCCGGATATTTTGCGTATTTTTTCATGGCGGCTCCCCCGCTGCGTTATTTCTGTCTATTATAGCACACTTTGCCGGTTTATACAAAAAGGCCGAAGCCTCTTTTTGCGGAGACTTCGACCTTAAGGCAACACCGCACAATTCCCGCCTGACGGCTCAAGCACCGCTCCGGCGGGAATTATGCGGTGTTGCCTTATATTTTAACGATTTTCAAAACGAATTTCAAACGTTTTTTCTGGAAAGTTTTCAATACAGCTCCGCGATGATGTCCACGCACTTGTCGATACCGATGACGCCGCTGTCTAGCGTCAGGTGATAATTTTGAGCGTGTCCCCACTTCATGTTGGTGTAGAAGCGGTGATAGGCGGCCCGGCGTTTATCCTTATCCCGCAGGCGCTCCTCCGGGGACTGCTCCCGTTCGCCGTACACCTTGACGATGCGCTCCGCACGGAACTTCATATCCGCGTGGATAAAGACTTTCAGGCAGTCTGCCTTGTCCTGCAGAATATAGTCGGCACAGCGGCCAACAATGACGCAGGGACCCTTTTCCGCCAGCTCCGTGATGACCTTGTACTGATGCTCCCACAGAATATCCTCGTTGGTAGGGCCGAACATTCGGTTGGAAAAAGCTGCCGATAGGAAGCTCCCCGGTGCATACTCTCCTGCTTCTTTTACATAGTCCGGCGCAAAACCTGTTTCCTTTGCCATTTCCTGAATGATCTCTGCGTCATAGCACGGAATACCCAGCTTTTCCGCCACCTTTTTGCCGATGGTGCGTCCGCCGCTGCCAAATTCGCGGCTGATGGTAATGACTCTGTTTTTCATACTTTCTGCACTCCTTCCACATTCAATTCCCGATAGGTTTTCACGATGATGATCGCCGAGATGATAAAGGTCAGAATATCCGACACCGGCATGGAATACAGTACGCCGTCCAAACCAAAGAACACAGGCAACAACAGGGCAAAGCCCACACCGAACACCACCTCACGGAACATGGACAGCAGCGTGGATGTCAGCGCCTTGCCGACTGCCTGCAAGAAGATAAAGCACGCCTTGTTGACGCAGGCCAGCACCATCATGCAGAGATATGTGCGGAACGCCTTAATAGCAAAGTCCGTATAGTAGCTGCTCTCATTGGCTGCACCGAAAATGGCGATGAGCTGCCGAGGGAACCCCTCTGCCATCACCAGCGCCACCGCACCCACCAGTGCTTCGGCAATCAGCAGCTTGGTGAACAACTCCCGAACACGCAGTTTCTTCTCTGCACCCATGTTATAGCCCACGATGGGGATGCAGCCTGCCGCCATGCCGACCACGATGGAAATGACGATCTGGAAAAACTTCATCACAATGCCGACCACAGCCATGGGGATCTGCGCGTATTGCTCCTGTCCGAACACAGCGTCCAGAGCGCCGTATTTGCGGAGCATATTGTTGATGGCCGCCATGGCCGCCACCAGACTGATCTGCGAAAGAAAACTGGTGATACCCAGCGTCAGCATTCGTCCGCAGACAGTTCCCCGCAGTGCATAATCGCCGGACGCAGGCTTGATGATCTTCATGTGCAGCAGATACCACACAGCAAGAAACGCCGTTACCACCTGACCGATGACCGTGGCCACTGCCGCACCCATCATACCCCATTTGAAGACAAAGATGAAAATGGGGTCGAGGATAATGTTGATAGCAGCGCCTGCCAATGTGGAGATCATGGCGAACTTGGGGTTGCCGTCGGCACGGATGATGGGGTTCATGGCCTGCCCGAACATATAGAATGGGATGCCCAGCGTGATATAGAAGAAGTACTCCTGCGAGTGGTGGAAGGTCTCCTCATTCACCGTGCCGCCGAACATGGCGATGATGGTGCTTGCGAAAATGAGGTATACCGCCGTCAGAACAAGACTGCTGGCGACAGATAACACCACCGCGTTGCCCACGCTTCGCTTGGCCTTATCCACCTCGTTTCTGCCCAGCGCCATGCTGACGAAGGCGCAGCAGCCGTCGCCCAACATGACGGCGATAGCCAGCGCCACCACCGTCAGCGGGAACACCACCGTATTGGCGGCATTGCCGTAGGAGCCGAGGTAGCTGGCGTTGGCGATAAAAATTTGGTCAACGATATTGTAAAGTGCGCCCACCAGCAGCGAGATAATGCAGGGGATGGCGTACTGCCGCATGAGCTTGCTCACACGCTCTGTCCCCAAGAACTGATTTCCGGTTTCCAAAAAAATCACCTTTCTTTCAAAAAATAAAAAATGCGTAAGTCCCAGAACATCCGGACTTACGCATTTCTGCTACACGATTTGCCTATGAAGTTTTCGCTCATCTTGCCATTTCTCACCCGATTCCGCAAAAAAAAGCGCGTGGCTGCTCTGCAACTGGATTTACGCAGAAACGCCACACGCTGTACATTTATTATAGCGGATTTGGATGGAAATTTCAAATGCTTTTTGAATGATTTTCGTCTCGTCGATCCTACTTTTTGCAATCACCATGCTGCCGGATAACATAAAAATCGGCACCTGCTTTTGAGGCAGGTGCCGATTTCTGTTACCCTATAATGCGCTTGAATTTTTGGCGTAAGTGGCGTAAGTTAGGCGCAAATTCTCTTTTGCGCATCCAAAAAATCAAGCAATTTCAAGGCTTTGCGGCGTCTCTTAGTACATGCCGCCCATGTCAGGGGCCGGAGCAGCCGGAGCCGGGGGTTCCGGCAGGTCAGCGACAAGGCTCTCGGTGGTCAGGACCATCGCGGCGACGCTGGCAGCGTTCTCCAGAGCAGAACGGGTGACCTTGGTCGGGTCGACGATACCGGCCTCGATCATATCCTCGACGTACTCCTCCTTCTGGGCATCAAAGCCGTAGTTGGGCTTGTTGGCCTTCAGGATGTTGTCGATAACGACGCTGCCCTCGAGGCCAGCGTTGGCAGCGATCTGGCGCAGAGGAGCCTCCAGCGCTTTGCGGACGATCTTCGCACCGGTGCGCTCGTCGCCCTCCAACTCGCCGACCAGCTTGTCGACAGCGGGGATGGCGTTGATGGTAGCCGTGCCGCCGCCAGCGACGATGCCTTCCTCAACAGCGGCCTTGGTCGCGTTCAGGGCATCCTCGATGCGCAGCTTCTTGTCCTTCATCTCGACCTCGGTAGCGGCACCGACCTTGATGACGGCAACGCCGCCGGCCATCTTGGCCAGGCGCTCCTGCAGCTTCTCGCGGTCAAAGTCAGAGGTCGCAACGGCGATCTGGCTGCGGATCTGGGCAACACGGTCTGCGATAGCCTGCTTGTCACCGGCACCGCCGACGATGGTGGTGTTCTCCTTGGTGACCTTGACCTGGCGGGCCTTGCCGAGCAGCTGCATGGTGGCGTCCTTCAGCTCATAGCCCAGGTCGCTGCTGATAACCGTGCCGCCGGTCAGGGTGGCGATATCCTGCAGCATCTCCTTGCGGCGATCACCAAAGCCGGGTGCCTTGACGGCGACAACGTTCAGGCCGCCGCGCAGACGGTTGATGATGAGGTTGGACAGAGCGTCGCCCTCGACATCCTCTGCAATGATCAGCAGCTTGCGGCCGGACTGGATGACCTGCTCGAGCAGAGGAACCACATCCTGGAATACGCTGATCTTCTTGTCGGTGATCAGGACAGAGCAGTCGTCATAGACGGTCTCCATCTTCTCAGTATCGGTGACCATGTAGGGGGTCACATAGCCGCGGTCAAACTGCATGCCTTCGACGACCTCGGTGTAGGTCTCGGCAGTGGTCTTGTTCTCCTCGATGGTGATAACACCGTCAGCGGTGACCTTCTCCATTGCGTCAGCGATCAGCTGACCGATCTCGGCATCGCCTGCAGAGACAGTGCCGACACGGGCAATGTCCTTGCTGCCGTTGACCTTCTGGCTGTGCTGCTTGACAGCGTCGACAGCAGCGGCGACGGCCTTCTGCATGCCGCGCTTGATGTCCATCGGGTTTGCACCGGCGGTGACGTTCTTCATGCCCTCATTGACGAAGGCCTGTGCCAGAACGGTAGCGGTGGTCGTACCGTCACCGGCGGCGTCGTTCGTCTTGGTGGCGACCTCGCGAACGAGCTGTGCGCCCATGTTCTCGAACTCGTCCTTCAGCTCGATCTCCTTGGCGATGGTGACACCGTCATTGGTGATGAGCGGGCTGCCGAACTTCTTGCTCAGCACAACATTGCGGCCCTTGGGGCCCAGGGTGACCTTAACGGTGTTGGCCAGCTGGTCGATACCTGCGCAAAGCGCCTTGCGGGCGTCCTCGCCCTGCTTGATCTGTTTAGCCATAATAGATCTCTCCTTTTCTGAAACTTAATTTATTTATGATTGTTAACATTATTATATTATATTTTCTTATATTTGTAAAGACTATTCTGTAACTTTCCTAAGGAAACCTGCAAGCAATGCGCCAAGAAAACCTGATGGAAAATTTCCGCCAGGAGCAGCAAAAGTTGCACCTGAAACTGCAATTGCTCCGCGTCCCTATATTTTTTCATAGCGTTTCAAGAAGCTCTGCGATCTTTTCTTTTTGAGCAAGCCCGTCAGAAAAAGCAGTCGCACCGCCAGCGGCTGTGCCAAGTTTAAGAGCATATTCATAATCGCCCTGCAATATACCAGCGGTAAAGCCTGCCACCATTGAATCCCCACAGCCTACCGGATTTATAACCTTGCCCGGTACATTGCCCATTGAATGAACCTCTCCGTTTTCATCAATTAGCGTTGCACCGTCTTTTGAACGGGAAACAAGCACATTTCTTGCACCCATTTCCTGAAGCTTTCTTGCATAATGTGCAATTTCATA
>OIBW01000275.1_pt1 | contig 22658 bp, 28 predicted proteins | sample 1581131 | NCBI WGS metagenome assembly OIBW01 (sample SAMEA3882517, study PRJEB24775) | human gut metagenome | biome: human-associated habitat; feature: intestine environment; material: feces | place: Netherlands | collected 2009/2010 | reverse complement strand
AATTTGTAAAATTACAAAAATACGCCAATTTTACGCCAAACGATGCAGAGAATGAGCAGATTTGATGCTTATGGAAGTGGCGATATGATATAATACATTTTTTAAGACGGGAAATGCTTGATTTTACGGCATTTCCCGTCTTTTTTGTTTCTAATTTGTTACTGGTTCAGCGTAAAAAATATTATTTTAATAGGGCAACGGTTTCCCGTAACTGTTCAATAGTCTTGTGATTATACACCCTGTTTCCCACATCCTTTGACTTATGACCCATCAGCATATCAATACATTTTCTATTGCCTTTGGCGTTGTCAAGGTTGGTTTCAAAGGTGTGCCGTGCTTCATGCGGGGTCTTATCTGCACCTATCTTTTCCATGACTTCACCCCAACACTTATAGTAATTTGCCTGACTGAACTTTTTACCCTGATAAGTGAACAGGTACTTGTTACCTTCATCAACCAGTGCTTTCACAAAGGGTCTGATTCGTTCATGTATCGGAACAATACGGCACTTTCCGGCAGCGGTCTTGATACCACCTTCAAAGTACCATTCCTTGATGTTCACCTGTTCCGTTTTCATCCCAAGCAATTCTTGAAGTCTGAACCCGGTATAAATATAAATCAGCACGGTATTCACCCAAGGGTCATTTTTTATTTTCCATAGTGCATCAATCTGTTCTTGGGTGAATGGTTCACGGGTTGTTTCAGGTATTGGTGGGGCGGTGGTTATTTGTGAATACATCTTATCTATCAGGTCAATTTCAAATGCGAACCTGTCAAGGTGTCCGAACAAGTTCTTGATCGCCCATTGTGTAGAGTATGCACACCCGCAGTTGTCAATGCAGTCTTGCATCTGATAGGATTTCATTGACCTGTACTTCACACCGTAGTATTTGGAACAGTGCTTGAACGCTGCCCGCAAGGACTGCTGATTTGATTTTCCTAACCTTGGCAACTTGATTTCAGACCAACGCTGATAGAGTACAACCAAGGTCACCTTTTCCCGGTCAATATCCCAAGGGTTGTTGTTATATTCAGCCAATAGAATGTTCGCCTTTTCTTCTGATTCAGCATAACCTATTGGTGACTGTTTGGCGTGTCCTTCTTCATCATAGATTGTCACCTTGGCAACCCAAGGGCGTGACCTATGACCTTTTAACTTGGTTACGCATCCGTAACCGTTTGGGTTTCTTCTTCCCATGTATATCATTCCTTCCTGATTGAAATTTCATGGAATGGATGATATAATTGTATCTGCATAGCCTATATCATCCTATTCCTTGGTATAGAGTTATTAGAACCCTAACCGCTGCAACGGTTGGGGTTCATTTTTTTATTAAAAAATAGATAACTTCATCAAAATATTTACATCAACATTCTGTCTGATGTAGTCTAAAAATTTCTGTTTTCGTTTATTTATCCACGCTTCAGTTTTTAGTTCCATCTTTGCCTTATCCATATATGACTGATAGCACTGACGAATCAAAGAACAATAATTTTCATTGGATAAAGATTGAATCAATACATCGAGGTTTGGAACATTAACACCCTGATTTGCATAATATTGTAGTTCTTCCAGTTTGGATAAACACAACTTATATCTTGAACACAATGTTTCAGGGTTTGTTGTAGTTCGCATCAAAGTGTATGATTCTTGTATTATCCTGATATTGGTTGAAATAGTCATATTTGTACGTGTGCTTTCAAGACCAAGTGAAACCAAGTAAGGTATTTCATCTTTTGTAATAACAGAACCATCGGTGTGTACGATGACATTATCATCTTCGGTATATGAAACTGTTGGTTCAGTAACATTATGAACCTGTCCTGATTCCTTGGGTTTCCTCAAAAGTAAAAATCCAATTAAACAAAATATGACTGCTTCAACAATAAAAGGTATTTTCAAATCTTCTGTAAAAATAAAGACAACACAGAACCCGGAAAACACAAGAAAAGCAATACCGAAAAATCGCTTGATGAATTTTAATATTTTCATAAAACTTACCTTCCTTCTTTTTGGTAACCGTTCGTAACTGTTGGTATCTGTTTAAGTAACTGTTGTAAATGCAGTGTTTTCAATAGAGTAACGGCTGGTAACTGTTTAATACTACTTTTCTTATATTACAAAATATCTTAATATGAATTAAGAATATAAAAAGTAAAAATATAAAGTATAGAAAGGTAACCGCTACCCGCTACCAGCTACCAACCGTTACCTTTTTTGAAAATCAACTGCAATGATATTTCCGTACTGATGGAAAATTATGCCATTTTTTGATTTTCCCTTTTTTCCGTAACGGTGTATTTTGATAATGCAACCGTGTCACGCAATTCACCCATGATCTTATTTTTTCCTGTTTCATTCAGTTTGGCAAACAGTTCAACAAGTTCATACATATCTGAACCGTAACACTTTTCTATCAGATCACGGCATTTCTTTAATTGCTGATCTTCTTCTGTTTCTTTCCAACCCATGATATAAGCGGGGGTTGTTTGAAGTGCATCAGCAATCTGTTTTATTTTTGATTGCCGTAATTCCTGAATACCAAGTTCAATCTTGTTTATTGAAGTTTTGCTTTTATATCCAATCTTGTGTGCAAGTTCTTCTTGTGACATTTCCAGTGCTTCACGCCTTGCTTTTATCCTTTCACCTATTGTCATTTAATCACCTTCTTCCCGGTTAGTTATGCTTAAAGAATACCATAAAATAGATTGAATATCAACTTTTATCAAATTTTTTATAAAAAAGTGTTGACATTTTATCTACCGAATGGTATTGTTGTGTCAGTAGATAAAACATCTACTCGAAACAAAGCAAGTAGGAAGGAACGGGTGAAGCGATAGGGCTACACGCAAGTGACATGGTGGTCAGGCTGCCGGATAGCAGACAGAGCGTGTGAAGAATAAACATGACCCGTCAAAGTAGTTGAAGAAAACAGGAACGGTAGGGCAAGAAAGCAAAGTATTCAGAACTATTTGAAGAAAACTGAACAGGCTGAACCAATCAGCACTTTACCCCTAAAACAAGAAACCGTTAAGTGGAAGAATCAACCGCACGAGATGACACAGCACTTTGTTTCACAGGTCAGGAAGTTCCCCGACTTCCTGACTACTTCAAAAAGAACTGTTGCAGCAGTTCCGGGGAAAAGAACCAAGGAATAGGATTTCAGTTCTTTCAAAAAATTGTCTATTGTGTGTAGGTCAACAGGTTTTGGTGGTTTTAATGTGAAACCCCGGCGGTTTGAACAGTACCGTTCAAAAAGTTCAATGATGTGTAACAGGTTTTCAGATTTTAATGTGAAATCTGATAAAGGAAAGACACCCCTGATTGTACTAAGGTGTGCTGACAATAGACAACTTTTTGAAGGAACTGGGAAAGGATAAAGGCAATGATTGATTTCATAAAAGATGCGGATTGCACCAAGGAAACGCCTGTCAGATTAGGTGTTCCTGATGCACCGATATATGGCAAGGGCATCAAATTGAAACCGAGGGTTGACGGTAGAACTGATTCAGAGCATTTCAAGAAAATCTATTTGCCGGAACTTTTGCCACTTGAAGAATATGATCTGATAGTCGTTTTGATTTCCGGCGGTAAGGATTCAGTTGCTTGTTACCTAAAACTTCTTGAACTTGGTGTACCAAAGGAAAGAATAGAGTTTTGGCATCACGATATTGACGGCGGGCATCCTTCAAGGCGTATGGACTGGAAATGTACCCAAAACTATGTAAAAGCACTTGCAGATGCAGAGGGTATCAAGTTAAGGGTTTCTTACAGGGTGAACGGTTTCTTTGGTGAATTGTACCGCATAGGTGCATCAGAACCGATTGAATGGATTGATCCTGATACTGGGGAAGTCAGACAGTGCAAATTGTCAAGTAATTACCTGAAATGTAAGGAACTAAAAGAACAGGCAACAGAAGAAATGGAAGAACTTCTGAAACAGTATGGTTACAGAATGAAGTTTCCGGCAAAGACTGGTGACCTGTCAAGGCGTTGGTGTTCCGCTTATTTGAAAATATGTGTTGCAGATACCGTTGTCAGTAATCTTGACCGACTGGGTGAACTTGAAGAACTTGGTGGAAAAAGACACAAGTTCCCGGCAAAAGGCGGTACACATTCAGGGCGGTGGTGCAGCGGTAACTTAAAGGCAGCAGTCCAAGACAGTGTGACGGCAAACCTTGAAGAAACCAAGCATGATAAGAAAATACTGATTGTGTCAGGTGAACGCCGTGGTGAATCAGCTGGGCGGTCAAAGTACAATGAAATGGAAATACACCGCACCAATGCAGAAGCCAAGGCACACAGAATTGTTCATCAATGGCGGTGCTGCATTGATTATTCTGAAAAGGATGTGTGGGAACTGCTGAAACGGCATCATATAAACCCACACCCATGTTACAGGATAGGTTGGAACAGATGCAGTTGTATGATGTGCATATTTTCAACACCCCGTTTATTTGCCGGGGTAAAAGAACTTTTTCCTGATGATTATGTAGCACTAAGGCATGATGAAGAAGTTCTTGGATTCACCCTTGATAACAAAAAGAACCTTGATGAATTTATAGGTGATACAAAGTCATGTGTCTGTTGGGATGACAGGAAAGCAATTCATTCAATACTTACTGGTGAGTTCACAACAGATGATATATACATAAATGATTGGAAATATCCCGTTGGTGCATTTCATGGTGCAGACGGTGGTTCATGTTAGAAAGAAGGTGATGAAATGAAGAAAATAGTTGCAGCATGGATTGAACAGATTCTTGAATTTCCAACTAAACTTGAATACCTTGCGTATATGGAAAGCCTGAAAAAAGGCAAACCGCAGAAGTTCAAGGAAACATCATTTGAACAGTTGGAATCAGGGGTTGTTAGAATAACAATCAGGAAACAGTATAACAACAATGCGTTCCCTGATGATGAAAAGGAAGGTGAAAAGTAAGATGACGAACACAGAGTTATTAAGGGGAAAAATCAACGCATCCGGCTATAAATTGCAGTTTGTGGCTGAAAAGTGCGGGTTGACTTACTTTGGACTTATGAAGAAGGTCAACAATGAAACAGAGTTCAAGGCAAGTGAAATCAAGGCACTGAAAGACCTGTTAAATTTAACAGATGATGATGCAACTAAGATTTTTTTTGCCTAAAAAGTAGATAAAATATCTACCACAAGAAAGGATAGGTGATAAATTATGAAATTCAGCGAAAAGTTGAAACAGGCTATGCAGCAGTTAGGAATCAATCAGGCACAAGTTGTTGGATTGACCGGGAAAAGTAAGGGGTCAATCAGTATGTACCTGAATGGCAAGACCACACCGTCAGAACAGGTTCAAAGTGATATTGCAGTATCACTTGGACTTACCCCTGACTATTTTGAACAGGAAGAAACCCCGGTGACATTCAAACCGTCAAAGTGTGAAGATGGCATCCAAACCTTAACAGTACATGAAGTTGCTAAATTGATGCACAAGCATACAAACACAATAGCACTTGGTTTACAACAGGGGGTTTTCCCTTGGGGGTATGCAATTCATACCAGTGAACACCGTTGGTCTTACTTCATCAATGCAAAGCGTTTTGCAGAAATTGAGGGGGTGACGGTCAGTGCCTAAGATTCAATACAAGGAAATAAATTTCAGGGGCAAAAGTCTTGAACTGATAAACCTTGTGAATCAGGTGGTTGAAGAATATCAGGCACAGGGATATGAACTGACACTTAGACAGGCATATTATCAGTTGGTTGCCCGTGGTTATATACCAAACAATGAACGCAGTTATAAGAACATTGGGAATCTTATCAATGACGGTAGACTTGCCGGGTTGATTAACTGGCATAGCATCACAGACAGAACCCGCAACCTTAGAAGCAATAGTCACTGGGACAATCCGGCTGATGTGATCGCATCTGCAAGATACAGTTATCTGCCGAACAAGTGGGACGGTCAACCGAACTACGTTGAAGTGTGGGTTGAAAAGGATGCCTTAGTTGATATTGTGGGACAGGCTTGCAGACCACTTGACACACCATATTTTTCATGTAGGGGTTACACTTCACAGTCAGAAATGTGGTCAGCAGCACAGCGTTTCATTAGTCAAGATTACCGTGATAACAGGGTGATTATTCACTTAGGTGACCATGACCCAAGCGGTATTGATATGACAAGGGATATTCAGGAACGCTTGCAGATGTTCGGTGCTGATGTGTATGTGAAGCGTGTAGCACTGACCATGAATCAGATTGGTACATATAACCCACCACCTAACCCGGCAAAGATCACTGACAGTAGAGCATCAAAGTATATTGATGAATACGGCAATGAATCTTGGGAACTGGATGCACTTGAACCACAGGTCATCACTGATCTGATAACCAATGAGGTCACAGCACTAAGAAATGATGAAATTTACCGTTCAGTATGTGATTCAGAAGAACGTGGAAAAGATGAACTTAAAATGATAGAACGCAACTATGACAAGGCTGTTGCATTTTTAGAAAGTGAGGAATAAACCATGAAAAAATATGAATTTACAGGAGAAACCAAAGAAATCAGATTATTATTCAGAACTGCCACGTTGCACCGCATCCGTGCGACTGTTGCATTTGGCATTGTAGAAGTAGGTGACCTTGGTGGTTGGATTGAGAAAGAAGAAAATCTTTCCCATGAAGGAAAGGCTTGGGTTTGCGGTGATGCCAAGGTTTGGGGCAATGCCAAGGTTTGCGGTGATGCCGAGGTTTGGGGCAATGCCGAGGTTTGCGGTGATGCCAAGGTCTTTTCTGTAAGTCATGTGTTAGTGATTGGAGCAATCGGCAGTAGAAATGATTTCACCACATTCTATCGTGACAAGGACAATGAAATTACAGTCAAGTGTGGTTGTTTCCTTGGAAAGATTGATAGATTTCTTGAAAAAGTCACACAGACCCACGGTGATTCTAAATATGCCTTAGTTTACAGAGCAGCAGTTGAAGTTGCAAAGTTACAGATTGACCTTTCAGGTGAAGCACCAAAGGACGCTGATGAAGAATGAAAACTTTGAATTTCATGCCACATCAGGAAGATGCACTGAACAGAACTGAACAGTTTAACCGTTGTGCTTATTATCTTGATATGGGACTGGGTAAGACCTTTGTGGGTGCTGAAAAAATGTATTTGCTGAACAATTCGGTGAATGTGGTCATCTGTCAGAAATCCAAGATAGATGACTGGGTTCAGCACTTCAAAGAATATTACCCAAGTGACCGTGTGATGAACCTGACCAAGAAAAGTGAAGCAATCAATTTCAGGACACTTGTTGATACCAAAGAATTATATAACAAGGATGTTCAGATTATAGGCGTTATCAACTATGAAACTGCTTTTCGGCGGGATTGGTTGCTGAAACTCAAAGGGTTCACACTGATGCTTGATGAAAGTTCACTGATAACCAATGAAACAGCACAACGGTCAAAGTTCATTCTGAAAATGCAGCCGGAAAGCGTGATTTTATTATCAGGAACACCAACAGCCGGAAAGTATGAAAGGTTGTGGTCACAGGTTCAGTTGCTTGGGTGGAACATTACAAAAAAGGCATTTTGGTCATCATACGTTCAGACTGAATGGGTTGAAAACGGTGATGGGTACAAGAATGAAGTGATAACCGGGTACAAGCACACGGGACACCTGAAAAAGAAACTTGCAGATCACGGCTGCATCTTTATGAAAACCGCTGATGTGATTGAACTGCCGGAACAGACTGAACAGAAGATATTCTTTAAGGTGACACAGGCATACAAGTATTTTATCAAAAACAGTTACATCATGCTTGATACCCTGAATATGTGCAAGTTCAAAGATGATTCAGATTATTACGGCACGGATGTGACACCACGGGTTGAACTGGTCGGTGACAACAGCCTGACCAAGATGCTATATGCCCGGCAGTTGTGCGGGCAGTGGCACAAGGAAAAACTGGAAGGTTTGCGGGACTTGGTTGAATCAACAGAAGATAGGCTGATTATATTCTACAACTTTACCGCAGAACTTGAAGCAATGCAGAAAAAACTTGCTGATCTAAACAGACCCTATTCAGTTGTGAATGGGTCAAAGAAGGACTTGACCGCATACGATCAGGCAGATGATTCAATCACATTCATACAGTATCAAGCCGGGGCAATGGGTGGTAATTATCAGAAAGCAAACAAGATTATTTATTTCACCTTGCCACTTGGAAAAGGGTCATGTGATATGTGGGAACAGTCAAAAAAGCGTATTCACCGCATAGGACAAGCCAAACCGTGCTTTTACTATTACTTACTGGTGAAGGGTACGGTTGAAGAAAAGAACCTTGCAGCATTGAAGGAAGGAAAGGAACTGACAGATGAATTATTCAAAAATACTTAACTGGATATTTGGAATCATGGCATTTATCGGTGTATTCCTGATAATTGGTGCAGTCGGTGCATCTGACTATGCGGTTGAAATGGGAATATATGAACCACTTACCGCACACCTGAAAGAATATATCATTGGTGCGATTCTGATGATTCCCGGAATCATTTATTTGAAAATCACGGAAAGGGGTGATGAAACATGAACTATTCAAAGAACCTTAGAAAGTCCGCAATGGCAAAGCGGGTCTTGATCTTGCTTGGTGTTGCCTTTTGTGTTGGGTTAGCTGTTGGGGGTGTGTCTGTATATGCCCTGAAAACTCATATAACCGCCAAGGACAAAGAGAAATCAATAGAACGCACACTTGAACGGGATAATATAGAAACCCTTGTATATGGGGCGTATGATGACAGAACATTCACACAGGAAATTTCCCTTGACTGGGGTGCGGGTGATTTAGATTTCACACCGCTTGACTGCAAGATGCCGGAAGAACAACAGGAATTTACATATTACCTTTGTACCGGGTACAACATTGATTTTACCCTTGTTATGGCACTGATTCAGAATGAAAGCAGTTTTGACCCAGCGGTCATCAGCAAAACCAATGATTACGGTTATATGCAGATCAATCAGATCAATCATCAGTGGTTGACAGATACCCTTGGTGTTACGGATTTTACAGACCCGTATCAGAACATCAGGGCGGGCGTGTTCGTACTTAGAAAACTGTTTGAACGGTATCAAGATACCAATATGGTCTTGATGGCGTACAACATGGGTGAAGATGGTGCTGCCCGGTTGTGGGAAAAGGGTATCTATTCAACAGATTATACAGAAAAAATACTGAACTATCAGACACAGTTCAATGAACAGTTGGGCGGTGAGTAAATGGCAGCAGAAAAGAATTTTGAAAACAAAGTCAAGAAGTTCCTGAAGGACAAGGGTGCTTGGGTGCTGAAATACTGGGGTGGTGCAGCTTATACAAAAAGCGGTATTCCTGACCTGTTGGTATGTTTCAACGGTTGGTTTTTAGGAATCGAACTGAAAGCACCAAACGGCAGACCGTCAGACTTGCAGTTATACAACCTTAGAGAAATTGAAAAGGCGGGCGGTATAGGCATCCTGTTATATCCAAAGGACTATGAACAGTTCAAGCAATTTATTGAACACATTGAACTGGGTGAATTACCAGTCAACTTATACGGTGTTTATCCATTCCTGACAGAATGGAATCAACATAAAAATAATTAAAGGAGTGAAAGAGTATGGCAGCAAAAAAGAAAGCAGATGCAGCGGTTGAGAATACCGCAGAAGTAACACAGGAAATAGTTCAGGAAGAAATTGAACAGGTGGTAGCAGACAATGCAAAGGAACTTGACAATAAGAAGTATGTGGTTGACCACTTACTTTCAACCAAGCGTGAGGGAATGGAAGATCTGATTGCATACATGGAAGAAATCGGATTCTTTGAAGCACCTTGCAGCGGTGGAAATCATCTTGCGTGTCAGTTCGGTCTTGTTCATCATAGCAGAAATGTGATGATGGCAGCAGAAAACATTGGTTATGCACTTCTTGGCAAGGTCAAGTATGCAGAAATCCGTGATTCAGTCATCATTGCAGCAGCGTTACATGATCTTGGCAAGTGTGGTGATTATGGCAAGCAGATGTATGTGCCTAACATTTTGAAGTCAGGCAAGGCATCAGAAGCCAAACCGTTCAAGCGTAACCCGGCACTTCTTCCACTTGACCACGCAACCCGCAGCATCAAGTTAGCAACCCTTTTCATTGACCTGACGGAAGATGAAGAATTTGCGATCAGATACCATGATGGTCTGTATGAATCAGCAAACTATGCGGTGAAGGGAAATGAAACCCCGTTATATTTGATTCTGCACTATGCTGATTTATGGTCAAGTAGAGTAACAGAAGGTAGCACAGATGAAGGAAGTGAAGAATAATGGATAAAAGAGATAAGAAAATCAGACAGTTAGAAGATGAACGCAATCATCTGATGGCTGAAAATCAGGAATTGAAATATATCATCAATGATATTCAGTCAGTGAATGACATTATGCGTGAAGATATTGAAAAGGAATGTGCTGCTGAATGTGGTTGTATTGTAATTGAAGGGAGTCGCACAAGTGCAGCATATCAGGATTTAGTTGGTATTCTTCTTGCAAATAACTATTCTGTTGAGGTCATACCAATGGATGAACGCAGAAAGTTAAAAATCATCATCAAGGAAAGTGAGGTATAAGAGTATGGTAAATGAAAGACAGGGAAAGGTTTACAATCCCCGCCCGGTATATAACAGAAAGTTATTACGTTCAGTGATTCGTGCGGGAGTTCAGAAACAGTTTGGTCAGCATCATGTTTCTGCTAATATGGCGGGGAACTTTGAAAAAATCAGAAAGGAACAGGTGAAATAGTATGGCACAGATGCTTTTGATTATGGGTGAATCAGGTACAGGAAAAAGTACCAGTATGAGAAATTGCGATCCGGCAACAACTGCCGTTGTGAACCCGGTTGGTAAGCCGTTACCGTTCAAGGGTAAGTTCACAATGCTGAACAGTGAAGTTGAATCCCGCAAAATCTGCAAGTTTATGAAGGAACAGGTAGCAGCCGGGAAGAAGTTACTGGTGGTTGATGACTTCCAGTATATCCTTTCTGTTCCATACATGAACCGTATCAAAGAAAACGGTTGGGACAAATGGAATGACTTTGGTGCGAACTACTTTGAAATCATTGAGGTGTGCAAGGAACTTCCTGATGATGTGGTAGTTGCTTATATGACCCACACAGAAACCCTTGAAAATGGTGTAACAACTATTAAGCTGATCGGAAAGTTACTTCGTGAGAAGATCACCATTGAAGGACTTTTCACCATTGTACTTAGAACAGGCGTGAATGAAGGGAAATATTACTTTTATACACAGAACAGTGGCAAGGACACCGTGAAGTCACCTATGGGAATGTTCCCGGCATACGCCATTGACAATGATCTGAATTATGTAGCCGATAAAATCCGCAACTTCTATGAAGTCGGTGAGTATAAGACAGATGCAGAAATGGGTCAGGCTGATGCACAGGCTGCATCCGATCTTGAAAAGCCGGATGCAAACGGCAGACGGGCAAGGGGTGGAAAAAAGACCACATCCACAGCAACACCACCTACTGCAACAGAAGATGCAGCACCAAAGACAGGCAGAACCGCCCGCAAGACACATGATGAAGTGGTGGCTGAAAATAATCAGAAAATGGCTGATTATATGGCAGAGCGTGACAAGGCTATTGATGCGGTTGCTGATGGGCGTGAAGAAATCCCGTTTGATGAAGCGTGTGCAGCAGCGGATTCTGTACCGCAGCCGGAACTTGAAACACCGCCAAGAAGAACCCGCAAGGAAAGAAAGTCTGCTGAACAATCTGAACCTGTTCAGGACGGTACAACAAATACTAATTCTGAATCTGTCACACTGGATGCAGACACATACTTCTATGTTCCGGCTGATGATAACTATGTGATGAAGCACAAGGGTGACACGGTTGACCTGATTGTTGACGGTGTTGAGGTTATGAAGGTCATCAGCAAGGAAGAATTTGGTGAAGGTGTGAAGCGTTTAGCACAGGCAGACAACCCTAAGCCGGAAAACCCTATTGACGGGGCAATGAACCCGCCGGAGAAGGGCAGACGCACAAGAAGAAGTGCAGCACAGGCACAGCCTGATAATGCAGATACAACAGCGGATGAAACCCCGGCAGTAGATGAACAGCCGACTGGCAGAACCCGCAGAGTAAGAAAAACACGCTAAGAAAGTGAGGTAAAAGAACATGAACAATCCTTTTGGTTTACCTGATGAACTGTTTGGTGCAATCCTTGCATCAGCAATCACGGAAGGAATGAACACGGCAAACAACCGTTCAATGAAGAACCCGCACCCGGTAGCACCTAAACAGGATGTACCGCCGGAAGATGGTGCAACTGCTGCAAAGAAAATCTATGATTCCTATGTAAAAGCCGGGTTCAATGAGGTTCAGGCGTTTGAGTTGTTAAAGTTAGTATTAAGCAAATAAGAAAGGTTAAAAGGTGAAAAATTATGGCTATTGATTTCAGTGCATTTGATGAAAAGGTTGATTTACAGGAATTACAGAATGAGGTGCAGAACGCACCTGACAATGATTTTGCTGATGCGCCGGACGGTACATATATCATTGGTATTGAGAAGATGGAAATTAAGTTGACCAAGGCACAGGATAAGTTGATGTTTGCAGTTCAGGCAAAGATCAAGGAAGGTGAACAGGCAAACCGCATGATCTTCTTCAACCGTGTTATTTCCGGCAACAGTTCCGCAAAGTGGACGGACGGACAGGCAATCAAGTCTGTATGCACTTGGGTGAACAAGCTGATTGCAGAAGATGACACACCTGTTGAATTTGTGAACTATGCAGATTTTGCAGATCAGATTCTTGATGTATTCCAGTCCATTCAGGGTGCGATTGAAGTTGAGGTTGATTATAAGGCAGATGCTTTCAACCCTATCACAATCAAGGAAGTTTTTGACTGTTAAAAAATTTTACTTGTAAAGTAGATAAAATATCTACAAAATAGAAATGTCAGGCGGTGGCGGGGTCACACCTTCCACCGCTATTTTCAGAAAGGGTGAATGTAGTGATATTTTATGACTTTGAGGTTTTCAAGGAAGATTGGCTTGTCGTTTTCATTGATGTGACCAAGAAAAAAGAATATGTGATAATCAATAACCCTGATGAATTAAAAGCCTTATATGAAGCGAATAGCAAGGATATATGGGTAGGTTATAACAACCGCCACTATGACCAGTACATTATGAAAGGTATTCTGTTGGGAATGAACCCAAAAAGAATCAATGACTGGATAATTGTTGAAAAAAGGGAAGGGTGGCAATTTTCATCAGCGTTCAACAAAGTTCCAATGATTAACTATGATGTTATGCCGAACCCCCCGGTTGGTTTGAAAACATTGGAAGGTTTTCTTGGCAGCAATATCAAGGAAACGGATGTTGATTTTAGAATAAACAGGAAATTGACCAAGGAAGAAATTGAAATGACGGTTTTCTACTGTCGGCATGATGTGGAAGAAACCATCAAAGTATTCCTTGAAAAAATAGATGAATTTAATGCAATGCACGGTATCATTCAGGCTTTCCCGGACATTGTGAACCTGTCTGATATAGGGGACAGTGAAGCAAGAATCACCGCAAAGGTGCTTGGGTGTTCCCGCAGATCATTTGAAGATGAATTTGATTTTTACTTCTTGCCGTGCTTGCAACTGAAAAAATATAAATATGTTCAGGACTGGTTTGAACAGAAAAGACAAGAGCCTTGTCAATGGACTTGGCACACATGGATAAATACTCAAAACGCACATGGTACAAGGAACAGGGACTTGAAACCGTGGTTGCGGGTATTCCTCATTCATTCGGTTTTGGCGGTGTTCATGGGGCAACAGCCACACCAATTCACAAGACCGGGCAACTGTTGCACGTTGATGTAAACAATTACTATCCTTCAATGCTGATTGCTTGGGGACTGGTTACAAGAGCAGCAACTAATGACAATTACCCGTTGGTGTATAACACACGAAAAGCCATGAAGGAAAAACAGATTGCTGCAAAAAACGCCGGAAACAAGAAAGAAGTCAAGCGGTGGAAGAAAGCACAGTTGCCATATAAGAAGATGCTGAACGCCTTGTCAGGTGCAATGAAGGATGAAACCAATGCAGCGTATGACCCAAGAAACAATAACTGTATGTGCATCAACGGTCAGTTGATGTTGCTTGACCTGATTGAACACCTTGAAGTTGTACCGGGATTTGAACTGATTCAGTCCAACACGGATGGTCTTATTATTTGGATTCCTGACACAGATGAAGCCTTTGAAATGGTTGATGATATTTGTTGGGAGTGGGAACAGCGTTGTTCAACAGATCAGTGTTCAATTCTTCTTGAACTGGATAACATCAGTGAAATCTATCAGAAGGATGTGAACAATTACCTTTGGGTTGGTATTGACGGCGGTGTTGAAAGAATCGGTGCTTATGTGAAGGAACTTTCAGCGGTTGACAATGATCTGCCAATCCTGAATAAAGCACTGGTTGACTACATGGTTAAGAAAACCCCGGTTGAACAGACCATCAATCAGTGTGATGACCTGATTATGTTTCAGAAGATCGTCAAGTTATCAGACAAGTATGATTGGGTGGAACATGAGCATTGCACCCCGCTTGTCAGTCATATAGGCAAAAGAACAATCAAGACGGTGTATGAATACCCTGACAAGGACAAATACACATATAAGTCATACAGGGTGTTTGCATCTAACGATCAGCAGCATGGAAGATTGCTGAAACGTAAACAGGTGAAAACCAAGGGTGAAAAATTCGGTAATACACCTGACCACTGTTTCATTTTCAATGATTCAGTTGTTGGGGTAAAAACACCGCCTGAACTTGATAGGCAGTGGTACATAGATTTAGCAAAGAAACGCTTGAAACAATTTGGTGTTGTAGCGTAACACCGGGAAGGAAGGTTTTTCATGGATTTAGAAATCAGATATGAAAATGGTTCAATGACTGTTCATCTTGAAGAATTTTTGAACATCCGCAACATTGCCAAGGTCAGGAAACTGCTGAAACTTATCAGAAGCAGTTTCACCCCGGAATGTGAACAGCAGATTAAAGAATTTGTTCAGGACTGGATTGAACAGTTTGAACAGAAACAGTTGGAAAATGAACGGTATATCACAGGGTATGAACAAAAGGTCAGTTATTGTCAGAAGCAGTTGCGGGATGCCTTATATACCCGTGACAGTTACAAGAAGTCAACACCACTGCACAAGTCGGAAGGGTGGGACAAATGGAATGAAGAAGTGAAGGGGTGTAGAAAGGAACTTGCAGAAGTGAAAACACTGCTTCGTTTCTATCAGTCCCGGTACAACAGCAACATCAGGAATAAGGATTTTTATAAAAAGGTGTTAGAAAACATCACATAAGGTAGGTGATAAAAGATGCTTTACAAAGGTTATGTTGAAACCAAGGGCAAGGCAAGCATTGAAAAACTGAAAAACAGAACCACATGGAAAACCTATGATGAAGTGAAGAACCTGAATGGATTCGGCGGGGTTTTGGCTGATGACACCATCCTTATTGACATTGATGATTCTGACCAATCTGAAATTCTGATGAACATTGTGGAAGAACTGCAACTTGACTGTAAAGTCCTTTGTACCAGTAGGGGAAAACACTTTCTTTTCAAGAACCGCACTATTGCAAGGAACAGGACACACGTTCAGTTGGCTGTTGGTCTTACTGCTGATATAAAAGTCGGCAGTAAGTTATCTTATGAGGTTATCAAGATTGACGGTGAAGAAAGATTTTGTGAATGGGATATTGAAGAAGGTGGAAAGTATCAGGAAGTTCCCAAGTGGTTGTTCCCGGTCAAGGCAACCGCAGACTTTGTTGATATGGATGCCGGGGACGGAAGAAATCAGGCACTTTTCAATTATATCCTGACCCTGACTGCAAATGATTTCACGGTTGAAGAAACCCGTGAGTGCATCCGCATCCTGAACAAATTTGTACTGAAACAACCGCTGTCAGATGATGAACTGGAAGTGATCTTGCGTGATGATGCTTTTCAGAAACCTGTTTTTTTCCTTGGCAGCACATTCTTGTTTGACAAGTTTGCAGTGTTTATGAAGAACACGGCACACGTTATCAAAATCAACGGACAGTTACACATATACAAAGATGGTGTGTATTCCAATGGGTACAAAGAAATTGAATCAAACATGATTCAGCATATCCCAAACCTGAAAAAGATGCAACGCCGGGAAGTTCTTGACTACATGGAACTGATCGTTGATGAAAAAGAACAGTCAGATGCAAACCTGATCGCTTTCAACAATGGTGTATATGACCTTGTGACCGGGGAACTGAAACCATTCAGCACGGACATTGTTATTACTAACAAGATTCCTTGGGACTACAAGCCGGATGCCTATTCTGAACTGGCAGATAGTACACTGAACAAGTTAGCGTGTGGTGATGCAGCGATCAGGGCATTGTTGGAAGAATGTATTGGTTACTGCTTTTACAGAAGAAATGAGTTAGGCAAGGCGTTCATTCTGACAGGTGACAAGTCCAATGGTAAAAGTACATTTTTGGATTGTGTCAAAGCAATCCTTGGTGATCGGAACATTTCAGCACTTGACCTGAAAGAACTGGGGGACAGGTTCAATACTTCAATGATGTTCGGCAAACTGGCAAACATTGGTGATGATATTGGTGATGATTTCCTTCAAGGTTCACAGGTCAGTGTGTTCAAAAAAATAGTAACAGGTAACCGCATCAAGGCAGAACGTAAAGGACAAGACCCGTTTGAGTTCAACCCGTTCATCAAATTGTTATTCAGTGCAAATGATATTCCCCGTATGAAGGACAAGACAGGGGCGGTACTTAGGCGTTTGGTCATCATCCCGTTCAATGCCACGTTCAGCAAGGATGACCCTGATTATAGACCATTCATCAAGTATGAGTTGACACAACAGGATAGCATTGAATATCTTATCAGACTTGGTGTGGAAGGACTAAAAAGGGTAGTCATAAATAATGGATTCAGTAAGTCAGATAAGGTTCAGAATCAGTTGGATGAATATGAACAGGAAAACAACCCTATCCTTGCATTTATCAATGACACCGGGGTTGACATGATCGAAAATGAACCAACCGCTGATGTATATAAGCGGTATCAGGTTTTTTGTGCAGACAATGCAATGCAGCCAATGTCAAATATTGTGTTCAGTAAGCAGATCAATAAAAGGCTTGGGTTCAGAGTAATTCAGAAAAAAGTGAACAATAAAAATTGTAAGATATTTGTTTCATAGCAGAAAGGAAGGTGATTGAATGTGTCAGAAAAACTGCAAATATTGGAACTTTTTGGTGGCATAGGGTCACCAAGGGTTGCCCTTAGAAACATAGGTGTTTCAGTAAAATCTATTGATTATGTGGAAATTGATGAAAAGGCTGTCAGGTCATACAATGCAATGTTTGAACAGGAATCAGCATATTCACCGCAGACAGTAGTGGGGTGGAATCTTCAACCTGATATTCTGATTCACGGGTCACCGTGTCAGGATTTCAGTATTGCGGGGCATCAGGGAAAAGCAACGGCAGCAGACGGAAGAATAAACAAAGGAAAAGGTGCTGATGAAGGTTCAGGGACAAGATCATCCCTGATGTGGGAAACGGTACATATTATTGAACAGATGGGTGAGTGGAAACCAACTGTTGTGATATGGGAAAACGTAAAAAATGTTTTATCAAAGCACATGGTTCACAACTTCAACCGTTACCTGTCATATATGGAAAAGTTGGGTTATTCCAATAATTACAAAGTGTTAGACTGCCGTGATTATGGAATACCACAGGCACGGGAACGGTGTTTCACAGTATCAATTCTTGGTGACAATGTTTTTGATTTTGAACTGATGGAAAAAAGACCCATGAAGAACATTTCAAATTTTCTTGAATACGGTGATGTTCCTGATTGCTACTTGGTGACACAGCCAAGTGTTTATTCAGTAATTGGTAAGAAAGGAATCAGAAGGGCAACCATAATCAAAGATTATGTAAATACTATTACCACAAGACAGGATAGGACACCCGCACAGGTCATTGATCTTGGTGGTGGAAAATACAGATATTTGACAGAACTGGAATGTTGGCGGTTGATGGGGTATTCGGATGATGATTTTTATGCAGCAGAAGCAACTTGCAGAGTTGAACCGGGGAAAATGAACAGAACCTTATATCATTAGGCGGGTAATTCCATACCCGTACCGATATTTGAAAGTATGTTCAGTGCAATGCTGAATAGTGGGATTATAAGAAAGGAAGGTATCAATTAGTGAAAGGTGGAAGAAATACAGAAGGTTATGCAGACCCAACGGCAACTATTGCGGTTGGTAGAGTTGCAAAGGAAGAACGTGAACAGATTGAATGTGAAGCAGCAGACAAACGTGCCTATGATCTGATTAAGGTTTTGAAGTACATCATCAAAGGTGCGGGGTTTGAACTGACTGAACGTGTTCAGGTAAAAGATACCAAGACAGGAAGGGTTTACAGATGATTGAAAAAATAAAGAAATTCATCAGAATAATCACAATACTGCTGATGACCGTCCTTGTCATATTTCTAATATACACAGTATTCAAGTATGAATGGAAAAACGTACTTTGTGTTGTAAGCGTCATTACGGTGTTTCTTATTATCTGTTGGGCGTTTGATTGGTGAAAGGGGTGAAGTCAAATGTATGATGAACAGGAAGATGCTGCACAGTTAGAATGGTGTCGGCAGTGGTCAGAAGAACATAAAAAGAAAATGACCCGGAAGATGCAGAAGAAGATCAGACGGGTTCAGCACTGGTGTAACTGTAAGTTGTATGTCAAGTATGCTTGGTATGAGTTTCGGGCAATGGTGAAAGGATAAGGTGAATGATTATGGAAAATAAGATTTTGGAATTATTAGAACAGAAGGGCAGTGTATCAATGAATGATGATATTTTCCCATTGGTGGAAAAAGAATTTGAAGGTCAGGTGATTGGTACAGAACTTTATGAACTTGCACACCAATACATATCACAGTTGTTGTATGGGGTGCATACTGCCGGGGTTGCCGTGATTGCAGTTCCTAAGTTTGCAGCGGGTCAGCAGTTTGGTCAGATGGTTGTTGCTGATGTGATTTATACAAAGGTGAATGATACACCGTATGATTTTATGCAGTAGTTGCGGTTGGTAACTGTTGGTAGCGGTTCACGGTAACGGTTGAAAGTCTTTATTTATGCGGTTTGTAACGGTAGTAACTGTTAAATGTAATTTTCTTATTATTTTTATTTATTAGTATTTTTTATGTATCTATAAAAAGTAAAAATATAGAGTATAAGAGTTTAACAGTTACCGTTACCAACCGTTACCGTCAGTATTTACAAGGCTTTCAAGACATTTTTTGTCAATTTTCAACCGTTACCCAACCGATACCAAGGAAAGGACAGGTGAAAGAATGAAAACATTATCCGCAAGGGAATATTTAGGACAGTTACAGGAACTTGATACTAATATCAATCAGGACTTAGAACGCCTTGATGATATGAAAATCAATGCTTGCAGTACCGGGGCAATAGATTATTCTGCTGAAAGAGTGCAGACAAGTCCGTCAGGTGACAGTTTATGCAAGGCAGTTACAAATTATGTTGCTTTCAATGATGAAATCAATGCAGAGATTGACCGCTTTTCAGATGCCAAGGAACAGATCATCAAGCAGATTAGAGGTCTACACAATGCAAGGTATTCACAGGTGTTGTTCAAGGTGTATGTGCAGTTTAAGAGTTTGAAAGTTGCATCAGGTGAAATGGGTATGTCATATCAGTATGTCAGGAATCTTCACAAAAAGGCACTTACAAGGTTTGAAGAAACTTATGATGATCTGCATTACTTAACTTAATGTATATTTACTGTCACATGAAACAACAAAAAGAGCGTTTTACGATAGATTTTGTTGTTTCAAGTATATTGTGTATTCTTGAATCTAATGATAGGATGTATCTTGACAAGATGGGAATTGTGAAGAAGCGGTTGTTTTTTCACAATTCTTTTTTGTTTATGCCGATATTTGCACCCTGAAATGTAATGTTTCAGGGATTTTTTATTGCAAAAATACATGAAAGGGGTGTTGTTTGATGGCAAAAACGGCAAAATTAACTGAAAAACAGCAGCGTTTTGTTGAAGAATACCTGATTGACCTGAACGCAACACAAGCAGCCATTCGTGCGGGTTATTCGGCAAAAACAGCAGATCAGCAAGGTTCAAGGATGTTGGCAAATGTCAAGGTTCAACAGGCAATTAGTGTTGCAATGGCAGAACGCAGCAAAAGAACAGGAATCAATCAGGACAGGGTTGTTTTAGAACTTGCCCGCATTGCTTTTGTGAAGATGACAGACCTTGTTGACAGTCACGGAAGAATAAAAGACGGTGCATCAGAAGATGACCTTGCTTGTATTGAATCCGTGAAGTACAAACAGTCTGAATCAGAAACCGGGTCAAGTGTTGAAAGGGAAGTGAAGATTTCACCAAAACTGAAAGCACTTGAATTACTTGGTAAGCATTTGGGTATGTGGAATGACAAGATTGATGTGAATATCACACAGCCTATTGTTATCACTGGTGAAGCTGCGAAGTGGAATAAGTTCCAGTCAGAGATTGAGAGGACATATTCACAATATGTTTTTGGGTATCAGAAGTTTATCCTGTACCCGGAAGATTACAAGGCTACAAAGTCCGGCAAGAAGAAAGTGCTGCTGCCTGAACTGGTTGGTAAGGGTTACGGTACTTTTTGGCGTTGGAAAGGTAGATATAGGGTATGCAAGGGTAGCCGTGCATCCAAGAAATCAAAAACAACTGCCCTTTGGTACATCACCAATATGATGAAGTACCCACAAGCAAATACCCTTGTGGTCAGAAAGACTTTCAGAACCCTGAAAGATTCCTGTTTCACAGAATTGAAGTGGGCGATTCACCGCCTTGGCGTTGATGCCTTTTGGGAAATCAAAGAATCACCACTTGAAATGACCTATAAACCGACAGGTCAAAAGATTTATTTCAGGGGACTGGATGACCCCCTGAAAGTAACATCAATAACCGTTGACATTGGTTGTTTGTGTTGGATGTGGATTGAAGAAGCCTATGAGATCAGTTCAGAAGATGATTTCAATATGCTTGATGAATCAATCCGTGGTGCTGTCCCGGAAGGTTCAGGACTGTTCAAACAAATAACACTTACACTGAACCCGTGGAATGAACACCACTGGATAAAGAAGCGGTTTTTTGATAACACAGATGATGAAACCCTTGCAATGACCACCAATTACAAGTGCAATGAATGGTTGGATAAGGCAGACTTAAAAGTCTTTGAAACCATGAAGAAGCAAAACCCAAGGCGTTACAAAGTGGCGGGTCTTGGTGATTGGGGTATTGTAGACGGTCTTGTCTATGAGAATTGGGAAGAAAAGGCGTTCAGTGTTGATGAAGTCAAGAAGATTGCCGGGGTCAAGTCTGTATTCGGTCTTGACTTTGGTTATATAAATGACCCGTCAGCACTGTTTTGTGGTCTGATAGATCAGTCAAGCAAGACCATTTGGGTCTTTGATGAAATGTATCAGCCGGGCATGAGTAATGAAGCCATTGCCGAACAAGTTCAGCGGATGGGATATGTGAAAGAGAAAATCACAGCCGATTCAGCAGAACCAAAAAGCATTGACCGCTTGCGTGAACTGGGTCTGAAAGGAATCAGGAAAGCAAGGAAGGGCAAGGATAGCATCAACAACGGCATTGACTTCATTCAGGACTATCACATTATCATTCACCCAAGATGCGTGAATTTCATCACAGAGATCAGCAACTATCAATGGGACAAGGATGCCAAGACGGGTAAGAAACTGAACCGCCCTATTGATGATTTCAACCACCTGATGGATGCAATGCGTTATGCGATTGAACAGATGGCAAAAGGTGATGCCTTTAGTTTTGATTAAGCAATTACCGGGTAGAATACACGGTGTCAGCAGCCGTTTCTTTTTGGACGGTAGGAAAAGGTTGTCAAATGCTTACTCCGGGGCGGTTGCAATCGGTGACCGCCTATGACACCTGTATAACTACTTTTTGAGATATTAGAAACAAATTAGTAACACATACCCTTGGAAACATAGTGTTTTCAGGGGTTTTGATTTTATTATGCAATGAAAGGGGTGAATTGAACAGTGTTCAGTTCCTTTGTGGATGCGATAACGCTAAAACTTAGCAATTTCATACTGGAAGGGGCAAAGTCACACATGACCGACTTGGAATTTCTTGAAAAAGAAATCCTTGCTTGGAAATGTTCACCCCGTAGGATGATGCAGATTAAGGGATTTCTGTATTATGACGGTGACCATGATGTGATTCACCGCAAGCGTACAATGATAGGTGAGGACGGCAAACTTGAAGTTGTTGAGAACTTACCAAACAACCGTATTGTTGATAACCAGTATGCAAAAATGGTGAATCAGAAAGCCAATTACCTGTTCGGCAAGCCGTTTACATTAAACGGTGACAATGAACAGTACATTGAACTGCTGAAAAAGGTATTTGACAAGAAGTTCATGCGAACATTAAAGAGTGCGGGCAAAGCTGCATACAATGGCGGTATTGCTTGGCTATATCC
>OIBW01000260.1_pt1 | contig 23271 bp, 25 predicted proteins | sample 1581131 | NCBI WGS metagenome assembly OIBW01 (sample SAMEA3882517, study PRJEB24775) | human gut metagenome | biome: human-associated habitat; feature: intestine environment; material: feces | place: Netherlands | collected 2009/2010 | reverse complement strand
TAAAAATCACAAGAGTTATATACGAGACACCCCTACCCATATAAACACCCCCTCATAGCTCTTAAATAAAAAGAATACTTTATAAATGTAGTCCAACGGCTGACAGGAATAAGCATTCTTATTAATCTAAGAGCAGGCACGATGCACTATTATCACAACCAACCTATAATTTACTAATGCTCCTCATTTCCTTTGAAAGAATCTTTAGGGAAAGACATAGGACAGCCTAAGATACAAGCGAAGAAATTCACTTGTGTTTTAGGTTTGTTCCTATTTAATCCATTCAATCAATAACCATTTAATTCAATTTCATTATGAGAGATTTAGTAATTATGCCAGCTATGGCACAGCGTAGAGAATCATTAAACATGGGTGAGTTTGCAGAAGAAGCAATCATTGTGGAAGAAGTAACAGCACCCAAGAGAGTAAACCATTTCATTGAAGCCAATACACAGGAAGTAACCTTGCAGCACCTACAACAAGACTGCATCATTCCAAGTTTTGCATCAATGGAAGAAACCATTAGCCACCAATCCTTTATAGGTGCAGTAGTGGATGCAGCTAAGGATTACTTTCATGGAGAACAGTTTGATATGCCAGAGATTAGAATCTCACACCCTATCAATGGCAGAATACCAAGTGCATTAGGTAAGAAAGCTTCTGAACTGACTGATGAAGAGAAAACTTTGTTCTATCAGAGAATGTGTTTCTGCTTTGAAATTCCATCCATTGTACATGATGAATACGGTAATCGTTTAGCGTTATCCATTGGTGGAGTGAGAGCATATAACGAGATTAACTTGTACAGTAAGAAATCTGTTGAGAAATTTAAAATCTTCATAGGATTTAGGAATAGAGTTTGCAGTAACCTCATGCTTACTACTGACGGTTTACAGGATAAGATAGAAGTCCTAAGCGTACAGGAACTATATGCAGCAGCATTGAATCTGTTCCATGCTTACAACCCATCCAAAGACCTGCATCTGTTAAGGACACTTGGGCAGATGTCAATCGCTACAAGCGAGTTCTGTCAGATAATAGGCAGGATGAGATTATATCAAGCTCTTACACCCAACCAACAGAAACGCTTACCTCGTCTATTGTTAGGCGACAGTCAGATTAATGCAGCTTGCAGAGCATTCGTTTCTGATGTGAATTTCAAGAGTACGGGGGACAGCATTACAGGCTGGCAGCTCTTAAACCTGCTCAATGGTTCTGTAAAGTCAAGTTACATTGATAACTTCTTGGAGAGGAATCTTAACTGCACAGAGTTTGTACAAGGCATCCAACGTGCCAAATTAGGAGATAGTGAATACGCTTGGTTCTTAGGCTGAGTGGATTGTTGATTGAGAGAGGAAAGGACATCATTAACTTGGTGTCCTTTCTTTATTTCTACCAACTTATTAAATATTGTACATTATGGATATAGATTATACTGTGGGTGAAGTGGAACTGTCCTACAAACCCAAATTCAAGAAACTGCATAAGGTAGTCAGTTCAGAGGACGCTTATAAATACTTACTTCCTACCTATAAGGAGGGAACTATCTGTTACAAAGAATATTTTAAAGTCTTGTTTCTAAACCAAGCCAGCCAAATTTTAGGTTACACTCTCATTTCAGAGGGAGGAATTACTGAAACTTGTGCTGATGTCAGAGTAATTCTACAAGCTGCATTGCTCACCAATTCAGTAGCCATTATCCTTGCACATAATCATCCAAGCGGTAATCTGAAACCAAGCAGGCAGGATATGGAGATTACTAAGCAGGTCAAGAATGCAGCCCAACTTATGAGGATTACAGTAACAGACCACCTCATATTAACAGATGCAGGATATTACAGCTTCGCAGACGAGGGAGAATTATAATAAGGTAAAGGACACTCAATTTCTAAGTTGGGTGTCCTTATCATATTCACTTCTGCTATTAGTGAATGTTCCTTTAGTAATCAGCGAGTTAGTAAATCCAACTCAGAATTAATATTCACTTCTATTCGTTTCATTATAAAACAGAACATTATGTCACTCAAATATTCAAGCACAACCGCAGACTATCTTGTTTGGTCTGATGCAATGAACCTCATAAGGAAGTTAGCCAAAGACGAGAATTATAAAATCTCACTCCTTATTAGTTTAGGATGCTTCACAGGATTAAGAATATCTGATATTCTATCTCTAAGGTGGAAGCAGATATTAGGTACTGACGAGTTTACAGTAATTGAGCAAAAGACAGGTAAGGTAAGGACTATCAGATTGAACCCACAATTACAGCAGCACATTAAAGAGTGCTACGAGCATATAAATCCAGTTGGAATCAATGCACCAATTCTTATAAGTCAGAAAGGCACTATCTTCACAGTTCAGAGAATCAATATCATTCTTAAAGAGGTGAAGAAGAAGTACAAGTTAAAGATTAAGAACTTTAGCTGCCATTCTCTTAGAAAAACTTTTGGTAGGCAGGTCTATAATATGAACAGCGATAACGCTGAACTTGCCTTAGTAAAGCTCATGGAACTGTTCAACCATAGTTCTGTTGCCATTACTAAAAGATACTTGGGATTAAGGCAGGAAGAAATCTTACAGACTTATGACTGTTTGAGCTTCTAATTGATTGGGACAGGATTATTAAGATACATCTTTATAGTGGTCTGAACAGTTCTGTCCCAAATCAATAGAATATTGAGCTTAGATACATCTAAAGTCCAATCTTGGTAGTTTAGCATTTCAGCCTTATAGAAGTAAGTCAATTCCATAAGTTTACAGACTTTAGAACTATCTCAACTCTTATTAGTTAAGCCACAGGTAGCACTTCTTGAATATCCAACAATATGCTGACCTAAAGATAATAATTCAAGGTAGGTAAGAATATTCAGAATTTAGTTTTTATATGGAGAGAAGTGAATTTGATACCCACATGGATTTAGAGAGTTCAGATGCAACTCTGATTAAATATCTCATTCAGACTATGTTTGAGAGCAGGAGATTTACTATTTCTCCTCACTCCATGCTTAGTGATTTAAAACCTTTCATTATCTTTGCACCAATTCCAATGAACTAATGAGATAGGGAGTTGGAAGGACATAATTTAATGAGAGCATAACGAATTATCCTCTATTTGGAATCTGGACAATTTCATAAGTTAGGGATAGTAGTTCAATATGCTCATGCTAATGCTATATACCTACTTCATCTTTATGGAGTAGTGGATATATACATTCAGCATGGGCTATTGTCTATTACTTAACTTAGGGCAGTCCAGAGCCTCAAATAGGGTAATATTCAATAGTTCCCATGCTCTTTTATTTTTATAATAGCTTATCCATAGGGAACAGGTGAGCGTAATTGTCAAGAGATTATGAAGCATCTTCTTTATGGGTTAATCATTCTTAGCATGGTAGCGTGTACATCTAAAAAGAACAGTTACACGCAAGAGCAACTATATGAGCAAACTTCTTCTGGAGTTGTCTTAATTCAGAATACATATTATTATAAAATCACATTATCAAATAATGGATTCTATTCAACCAACTACGTCTTCTCTAAATTACAAGATGGGGAACTTAAAAACATATCTCATACCATATCCAATAATTTTAATGAAGTAAATGACACTATTAAGAGTACAACATTTGGCACAGGTTTCATCATATCTCCAAGAGGAACGATTGTTACTAACAGTCACGTAATCAATCCTACTGCTAACAAAGCTCTTATCTATCAAGCATTTATTACATACTTAAAAGAAGAAATAGATAAATGCAACCAACGAATTGCAATAGAGCAACATGATTTAGATATATTTGAAAAGGAAATTAGAGATAATAAAAGACTCAATTCACAAGGCTATGCTATGATGATAGAAGGAATTCAAATGTGTAAGAAAACAATAAAAGCATACACAGAATACAGAGATAACCGTTTAAGGGAAATGGGATTAAGTAACTTTGAAGTGGAGCTGTGTTCTGAAATTAAAATAGCATATAATGGAAGCCATATAACATCAAGTAATGATTTAATAGATTGTTTCGTAGTAAAAGATGTTCCTAATTATGATTTAGGAATAATCCAAATTGCTGATGGTAACAACTTCTGGAATGTTTGCAAGTTAGGGGAAGCTCCTAAATGGTCTTATGAGCAAATGGAAGTAGGTTGGAGTAACATTCATAATGCTGGAACAATTAGTTGGTTCACCATCCCACAAGATAAATACATTTTTAATCTTTATAATAATGAAACTCATAACGATGAAGAAATTAAACTATATATGATAGGTTACAATCAAGGACCAACATTAGCATTAACCAATGATGGAATTAAGGCACAAATTACACAAGGTTATATCAGTCAAAACACTGATAGCATTAAGATAATGTACTCAATACCTGCTCTACAAGGTTCAAGTGGTAGCCCTGTTGTTAATCAATATGGGGAATTGGTAGCTATAAATTTTGCAGGCATTAATAATACACAAGGTTTTAATTATGGAATAAGAGTTGAGAGATTAAGAGAAATTGTAAATGACAAGTCCGTTAAAGATAGAATGACTGTTCGTCAATCAAAGAATAAGCCAATAAATAACGATTCTATTAATTCCATTGAATCCATAAACAATTAATTAAGAATGAAAATATTTAGATTATTAGCAACCTCACTGCTGGTTGGATTAAGCATGGGAGTTAGTTCCTGTAACAACGAGGTAAAAAGCTCTGATTTAGAAGATAGAGTAGATGAAAATGGGAAATATATAGTTTATAAGAAAGGTGATAACAACCCATTTACTGGTATCTCTATACCAACTAAAAATCCCAATATGAAAGTTTTTTATGAGTCTGGAATAGTAATAAAAAAAGAACAAGTAACTGATAATGGTTACAAACGTGTCACAACCTACGATTCTGATGGAATAACTAAACAAAACAACACAACATATTATGATGCAAACGGAAATGTTTGTACACAAAAAGATTTTCTGAAGAACCTATATAATTAGAATTTTAAAGTACATGGATATATTTTCAGTTTTCACAGCAGGATTTTTTATTGGAGGATTTATCATAGTTATTATCATGTGTAGTTTTAAAGATTAATATTTACAATATGAGAAAGAATATATTATTTCATAGCATCTTGTTCATAAGTCTTTTCTCATGCCAATCCAAACAGCAGGAAGATAAGCAAATTTCCACCATAGACAGAACTTTACAAGTCAAAGCTACTTCTATCTTAGAGAATAAGCTATCTGAACTTAATGCTTTATCTGGGCAAGCTATTGTTATGGAAGTTCAGACAGGGTATATAAAGGCTATGGTTGGACTTGAAAGGAAAGACAGTGCGAACTACCAACCCAATGAAAACTTCTCCCAAGCACACGAATCAGCACTGATGCACCCTATATCCATATTGGCAGCATTGAAAACAGGTAAAGTCAAATTAGCTGATACGGTAGATGTAGGTGATGGAAGTTATTCTGTTAATGGAACAGAATTGAAAGACCATAATTGGCATAGAGGTGGATATGGTAAAATCTCTATCAAGCAAGGTTTAGCTTCAAGTTCAAACATTGCTGTTTATAAAACAATGGAGAAAGCATTTGGAGATGATGCACAAGCATACTTCAATCTGTTGAATAAGGTGAATTATGGTAAACCAGACAGCATCGCAGGAATAGCTAATCTGAAACCTGCATACTTTGTTACTCCTAAAGATAGTGGTTGGAGTGATACAGCCTTTGCATGGTTCTGCATTGGATATAATCAAACTATTACCCCTATACAAATGCTAACCTTTTATAATGCTATTGCTAATAGTGGAAAGATGGTACAACCTCAACTTTACAAAGACAGTACAACGGTTCTCAATCCACAGATAGCAAATCAAGCCAACATTGACAGTCTGAAACAAACATTGGAATATGTGGTAACTGATGGTTTAGGACAACCTGCCAAGTCTGATAAGGTACAGGTAGCTGGTAAAACAGGAACAGTACAGCTTGAAGATGGAAGCTATATTGTAGAGTTCTGTGGTTACTTCCCTACCAATGCTCCCCAATATTCTATCATTGTTTCCATTCATAAAGATGGACTACCTGCAAGTGGTGGATTAATGGCAGGTGATGTGTTTAGGCAGATAGTGGATTACATGAACGAATAACAATCTAAAGGAAGCAGCATTTGAGGAAACTCTTATGCTGTTTTCTTTTTTATATAAGCACTACGAATGTTACATACTAACAACCCAATTCTTTGGAATATAGGAAACTAATATTTAACTTTGTACCATAGGTTTAGCTGTTGACTAATTGTTGACTGATAAACTTCCAATGAGATTATTAATACGTTGACATATTGCAATTTAATAGGATGAAATTTAGAGCCTCATAATCTGGAGGTCCCAGGTTCAAGCCCTGGCTGGTCCACATTAAGAATCAAGCACTTACGAGAAATCGCAAGTGCTTTTTTCTTTGTCTGCGTAAACAATGCGTAAACAAACGGTTTGAGTTGGCTCTGTTTACGCATAGAATTTCTATGAAATCCTATGCCATTCTATAACATAGTTCATTGAGATATTCTGTTAATATGACTATACTTGGCGGTTAAATAAGCTCAAATATATTCCATTTACACTTTGATTTATAGAATAATATCGTACTTTTGTATCGCGTAATGCATTTGTGGCAAGCCATGACCTTGGTGGTGCTCTTTCTTGAAAAAGAAAAGTGAGTTTGCCTAACCGCCGTGGGAGGGTTATCCCATTCCGATGAATCAATGCGTAGAGGGAGTGCCAGTCGGAGGGTACTCTATGACAAACGAAACGCGAGAGTTGCTTCAGGGGTTGAGACCGATTAGCATAAGCCCAGTTACCAGTCAGCGACAGAAGACGACGAGATTGCACCGCTGCATATAACGACAATGTTTTTATCTGCCTAAAGGATAGGGACTCTGTGGTTATATGCAGTGTTTTGTGTATGTATGCCTCACATTGCAAAGCGTCTGTATTCAGAGGTTATGTTGAACATAAACAATGAATGCAATGGAAAAACTGACAAAATCCATGTCCCTTTTCAAAGAACGTAACTGTTCTGTTTCTATCGTGTTGGACTCACGTACTCGCAGAAAAAATGCGTATGAGTTTCCATTATCTCTTCGTTTCACGGTAGACCGCAAATTCTTTTATTTCACAGTTGGAAGTTCTTTTACTGAAAGAAAGTTTTCAGATATTTGTAATGCAACTAAATGTAAAAGCGAGAACTACAGACTTCAAAAAGAGTGGAAAGATACCCTTATTCCCAAATACAAAGAAATTCTGATGAACCTGAATAAAGGTGGTATCCTGACATTTGAAATGGTACGTCAATGTATCATGGGAGAAGAAGTCGCAACATCCAATGAAGAAACAAATAAACCACAATCTTTTATTGGCATATGGGAAGAAATCATTAGCGGATTACGGACAGACGATGATGGTGCACGCTTTACTACAGCAGAGAGTTATGAGTGCGCACTCAAATCATTAAGAAAGATACTCGGACCAAATATGATTAAAGGATTTTGCATTAGTGCAGCAGAAATTCAGAAGTGGAAGGACGGAATGCATAATGGGGTAAAAGATGAGAATGGGAAGATAATAGGAAAAATCAGTGATACTACCGCAGGGATATATTTACGCTGTTGTCGTGCCGTATGGAATAAGTGTGTACATGAAGGCTATCTCAAAGATGTTCCTTATCCTTTCTCTAACAAGAAGGAAAAAGGACTTGTAAGTATTCCTAAGAGTGCAAAACGGAAACAAAGTTTCCTGAGTGTTAATCAAATGACAGAACTATATAACCTCTTTGTATCCAAGAAATATCCCGAATATTGGTCAGAAGAATATACCAAACGCGCTCACTACTCATTGGGATTGTTTCTTGCCCAGTATTTGTGTAATGGGTTCAATATGGCAGATGCAGGGCGATTGACTTACGATAATTATTATTATCAGACACATGGCAAAGCTTTCCGCTTCAACCGTAAGAAAACTTCCCGAAGAAGTACTGACGGTTCCGAAGTAATCGTTCCTATCATACCTCCTTTACAATATATTTTAGATGAAGTGGCTGCACCTCCGACCCGAGGCGGTTTGGTCTTTCCCCACATATTAAAAGGAGCTGAAACAGAAGAACTGCGTCGCAAATATACAATGCAGGAAAACTCTAATGTGAAAGACCGTATCATCAAAATATGTCACGAAGCACTGAAGTGGGATAAATCCATCTGTCCGTCTGGTACATGGTGCCGTCATTCGTTTGCCACAAACTTACATAATGCCGGAGTAGATATGGATTATATTTCTGAAAGCATGGGACACGCTTCTTCTGATCATGCAATCACTCAAATATACATTGAGCACTATCCACTTGAAATTCAGATGGAAAATAACTCAAAGCTGTTGAATTTGACAAAAACTTCTGAAAGAGATTTGTTATTGGCAAAACTGACGAGTATGTCCACTGAGGATTTATCCAAATTGTTTAAACGACTATAATACGATTTTAAGGATGATTCATTTCATAGAGAGAATAAGGGACTATTTTACTAGAAAGGATTGTGCTGATATGGCTATTCGTACTTGGAAATCCGCCAACGAAGAATTGTATGCCAATTTCTGTAAACGCATGGATGCTGTTGGAAAGGGTAACTTATCTATTTTGACAGATATGTATCAGATGATGCGGGAATGTACACCGTCAGAAGCTTTGCTGTTATATAACTGGCTTTCTGAACTTATAAACGGAAACGGCAAAAATGTACAGAATATAGCCAATCAACAATGGGCCGGTAAGTATACAGATATTATAGCCCAATGTATTACCAACAAACGGTTATGGATAGGCATAAACATAAAAACGGCTACGGTAGAGCTACTCACATCCCCAAAGTCAGAATTACTTATGGTTCATTCCAAAACACCTCTTGAAATTTGGAGTCGTTTGCCACAGGAAACGAAAGCCTATTTGACTGGGCAGTTGGATGTACTAATGAAAAACAACAAAGGATGCTATCTGTTAAGCAATCTTGAAAGAAAAATGGTGTATCAGTTCTTGACGTACATTTCCCAAATCATCGTCCTATCCCACGCCGTGTTTGTTGGAGAGTTTGTGGCTAACCTGTACGATTATGTGATAGAGAAAAAGGAGGCCTTAAGTTATTGTATGTATTATTTCGTAATATTTGACCACGGCCTTTCACGTATGGCTAAGTTACTTGACCGTCTGTTGAGTAGTGAAGAAGTTGATAATGGAGATATGCTTCTGATAAAATCGTGTATTGCTTTACTTGTTAATAAAAGCATAGAGATAGGAACTGAAAGTAAAGCCGAATGGGAAGCAACGGCTGAAGTATGTAATCCGGATATTTGGAAAGAAGTTATGTTTGCCTTGCGAAAAGTGAAAGGTAAACGTGGAAACAGAAAAATAATACAATCATTGGATGGCATCCTTATTGGGGATAAGGAACGTATCAAACAAGGCATTTACTCTTTTCTTGAAGAGAACACCGAGGATATAAGCCTTGCCTATTTATTGAAAGCTCTGGTAAAAGCTGGAAGAATGAAGGCTTCTATAAGATACATGACATTTCATCGTGCCATCGAACAATTCTACCAGCGACATTACGGACATGACATTCCACAGAAAAGATATGGTGAAATCAAAGACATTACATTGACTTCACCTCAAAGAGGAAACAGTTATATCAAAGCAAAACGGATAATAGACCGATGGACAGATTATTTTATAAAAAACGGGTAGTTGGGAAATACAGCTATCCGTTTTTACTTTCTGTAAATATCTGTTGTAAATCGGTCGGTTATATTAAGGTATAAATAAGCCGACCAATACGCTGAGTTTCATACAATACCTTTGCTTGTGAAATCGGTTTCACAGAGTTAAACCGAGGCTTAAAGTATTCAATAACTAAACAAATAAAGGTATGGAAGAAAAATTCAATCTAAACCAGTTGCTCCAAAAGCCCATCGCTATGATGACCGGCGAGGAACTTTGTTTTCTAATTACAAAAAGTGTAGAGTCCACAGAAAAAGCTACATCCCCAATAGCTCCAAAAGGCAACTACTATGGAATAGAGGGTATTGCCCGTGTGTTTGGATGTAGTGTACCTACGGCTAATCGCATTAAAAAGAGCGGTATAATCGACAAGGCTATCACACAGATAGGACGAAAAATCGTAGTGGATGCAGACCTTGCATTATCGCTGGCAAAGGAATCAGGTGGTATCCACATTAAAGAGTAAACAGTATGGAAGAGAATTGGAAACAGCAGCTGGCAACAGACAGCTACGGGAATCTTTTCCGCTCCATAAGCAATTATAGGCTCATCTTTACATCGGATGAAAACTTGAGCATGATAAAGTACGATACCTTTTCTCAGGATGATATATGTTTCTGTTCTTTATTCCATAATGTCAATGGCAATAAAATTGATGAAGAGTCAGTTGGAAAGATACAAGACTATCTGGAAAGGACATACAAATTATATCTGACGCAGAATAAGGTATTTGAAATATTAAAAACAACCTCTTTGGAACGTGGTTTTAATCCTGTACAGGATTTTATCACCCAAGAAATATGGGATGGACAACCTCGTATAGCCACAACTATTATTGATTATTTAGGAGCGGAAGATACCCCACTAGTAAGGGAACAAACAAAGTTATGGTTCGTAGCGGCTGTTGCCCGGGTTTTTACTCCCGGTTGTAAGTTTGACAACGTATTGACTCTGCCTGGTCCCCAGGGCATCGGAAAAAGCACCTTTTTCAAAACCATCGGTGGAAAGTGGTTCAACGATTCGTTCTCTTTTGCCAGTGGTGACAAGGAGAAAGTAGAAACCATAACCAATGGTTGGATTATAGAAATAAGTGAATTGAACGGTTTAAAACGGGCAAATGACGCAGAGGCAGCCAAAGCTTTTCTGAGCCGCTGTAGTGACTTTATGCGTCCTGCATACGGACATAAGGTAGTGGAATTTATGCGGCACAATGTCTTTGCAGCTACTACTAATGAAACAAATTTCCTGCAAGGTGACAATGGAAACCGTCGCTGGTGGATAATCCCGGTCAAAGGCAACGGTCATGTATCAGAATGGTTGGATATTTTACAACTTACTGTTCCTCAACTTTGGGCAGAAGCGTACGTCTATTATCTGCAAGGAATGAAACTTTACTTAACACCAGATTTAGAAATCAAAGCAAATGAGGTACAGGGGCAACATTCCAACATTCTTGTTGACCCCATCATGGAAGATTTGGAAATGTACTTGGAGCGTGAGATCCCCATTCAATATGCAAGTTGGACTATTCCTAACCGATTGGCTTATCAAAAAGGAGCATACCCAGATTCAAACTACAAAATGACCACACTCAATATGGTTTGTGCCCGGCAGATTATAGAGGAACTACCCAATGATATAGTCAGACGCAATCCGTCTAAGTACACATCACAATATATTAATCGCCTGATGTCTATGATTCCTAATTGGAAACGAAGTGATCAGGAGAAGGTCAAGGGGCTGCACCCTGCATATTGTGACAAAACAGGACGGACAAAACATCCTTGGGTGAGAGTAGATACACCAGGCGAAGAAGCCAATGCGACATTATTATTGTGAACAGAATTTACCATTCAAATTAAGGGAAAAGACAAATATCATGTCCCTTTGTCCCTCTTTCCTCTAAAAAAATAATAAAAACAAAAAGTAGATAAAAAGAAAGTTATAAGATATGCATGGGACATGGGACAAAATGAATTGACTGTATGAAAAAGGAAGAGCTAATCAAGCAAATACAAAAGTATGAACCACTACTGGCAAATGCGGTCAGCCATATGGTGGAGTATATTCAAGACAATTATTCTGCAGCATATCCAAGCAAGGTACAAACCGAAGCTGTGAACGATTATTTGCGGAGTGTTTATGCTGACGGAGATGGCAGTATGTCAGAAAAGAATTGTGAACACCGCCGTATCGCTTCACAGAAAATCACGATTGCTGCTATTCCTGTTTTGGATAACTACCAACTTGATAAGCTGCAAAATGTACTTGACCATATAGCCTACGACAAGGAATATTATATGCCAGAGAGAGGATATGGAATGCACCGTTAACTTTCTCTTTTGGCTGCACTATTTATAAAAGATCTTCAAATAAACAGACGATGAAATCAAATTTGAACTATTGTATAGTACTTTCGTCAGAGCAGCTTACGTATCTGTCAGAAAGTAAATACGGCATTGACCGTATGAAGATTCTGCACCGCCTTATTGAAAAGGCAGTATTGAAAGAAACCAAGTATGCCATAAAAGGCTTCTCTACGACCTTGCAAGTGGGACAAGCCGTCCTTTCGGAGGTAGAATTGTCCAGCAAATTGGGCTATGATAAAAAAACTGTATCCCGTGTACTTGACAAGATGAACCAATTAGGAATTGTCACATCTACACAAAGCAACCGTACAAGCATCCATACACTGAAATGTATATCGGCATGGATGCAGGACGGCAACCGAATTGACAATCCTTTCTATATCCGTTTAAAAGACAGACCTGACGATATGGAAGGAATGCCTGTAAACTCAGTTAAATGATACGGTTAGTATTTTGTCTGTGTTCCATAGTAAATTTGGATAGCCATATTGAAGAAGATTTTCTCAACTATAAGAATCAAGAATGGCATAAAACAAATATAGATACAAAACTTTGTAATGGTATACTTTTGTATTGACACAAGTAATACCTGCAGTCTTGATAAGATAGTTTTTTTACCCTATTGTTTGTTATATATTATGCTTCTGTTTTACCACAAACTATAGCAGAGGAAAAATTCAGTGAAAAATATTTAGAGTAAATGTCAAGTATAGCAATATCTAAAACGTAACGTGTCCAAAGCGATTATGTGTGGTATTGCAAGAAGTTCCTATGTCGCACAAATTCGCTAAGCTCATTCGTACTACATAGGCATTTTTCGGCGGTCGCAAGCTCCCACCGTATTGTACCTTTTAAATTAAAGACCACTTATAAATGTATAATAAAACATGAAAAAGAAAATCGATAATAATACCAATGAAGAGAATAGCAAGAATACCAAGAAAATTATAAGACGTAACCTGCGGCTTGAAGCCCGTGTAACAGAGAAGGAATATTTCCAAGCCACAGAACTAGCCAAAACCTGCGGTTTGTCCATAAGTGACTACATACGCCGTACAGCTTTGGGGCAACATCCACGACAACGGCTGTCTGAGCGTGAAATAGAAGCCCTATGTAGTTTGACAGATGCAAGGGGTGACCTTATCCGTATTGCAGCAGCCGTTAAGTCCATACAAGCAGATAAACGAGCCATGTATTTTAGTGATACAAGGTTTGTGGAACAATGGATGATAGCAGCAACGCAACTAATTAATCGCTGGAACCAGATAGAAAATTACCTTACCGAATAATTTACTTACCCATTATGATAGCAAAGGCCTCTACCATATCACATGGAGCGAATGCCATAAGATATTCCGTCAACAAAGAGAAAGCGGATATAGTAAAAGCCAATCTCCTTCCAGATAATATTTCTCCGGAAGCAATGTATGGGCGAATGATGCTTGTTCAAAAAAAATATGCTGAGAAAATCAATAAGGGCAGACCGCTTGGCAGGAACGTGATAAGAATTGAAATTTCCCCATCCGAGGAAGAAAGCCGGGGATGGACAATGGACGATTGGTTACGTTTGTCAAATGAGTTCATCCGCGTATTTGATTCCATAGATCTCTCTGGTAAGACCAAGAGGGCTTCTTCACAGCATACCAACCTCAAGAACTCTCAATACATCGTAGCTCTACACCGGGATTCCCAAAGTGGCATTCTCCACCTACACATTGATGCCAACCGTGTGGATATGGACGGAAAAATCAATGATAGCCATAAGATTGGCGAGAGGGCTGTTCTGGCTGCGAACATCATCAACGAGAAACGAGGCTGGATACAGTCTGAAGAAATAGGCATACACCATAGGCAGGAAATTTCAAACATCTGTATAGAGATACTTCGCTCTATGGAAAAATTCAGCTGGCAGCAGTATGAAACAGAACTGAAAAAACGAGGCTATAAAGTGCATTTGCAAAAAAAAGATGGAGGCGGAGTTTATGGCTATTCCATTAAGCGTGGTAACTCCACCTATAAGTCGTCCGTGTTGGGTATCGGGAGAAACCTGACCCCTTCAAAAATAGAGACTACTTGGGCAAAACTTCATTCGCAGAAAAGGAAATTTGAATCGAAAGAGCCTACTTCCCGACAAACACGGACAACTGACAGGACTCCTGTTATACAACCTTCAACTATTTCACAGCCGGTTATGAAACATTATGATATAATGACAGACGAATATCACAAATTCCACGTGGAGATACCCGAAGCCGCAGACAATATCATCCGTCAAGATTGTTCTTTGGAGGATGCCCATCCATTTGCCAAGATTGAAGAGATACAGCACACGGCTCTTTTGCTTTTTGCTGGATATTTGGATGCTGCTACAAGTATGGCGGCATCAAGTGGTGGAGGCGGCTCTGACACAGGTGGTTGGGGAAGAGATAAGGACGAGGATGAACTTGAATGGGCACGCCGCTGTGCAAGAATGGCAAATAGTATGTGCAAACGTAAGAAAGGACTTCACAGATAAATTAACAATCAAAAAAACATGAATCATGGGAATTAGAAAATCAAAGCATCCGCAGGTGGACATTGACAGCTTGATGGACGGAATTTGTGCGGATCATCAAATCCAGCAGGAAACAGCCGCCACAAAGGAAAGGCTGGAGGAATTGCGGATTGCCCAAGCGACCTTGCAGGAAGCAACCGAATCATTGAAACAGGCGACCGCCGCCCTGAATGAAGCGGTGGTTACTCTTAATGCCACCAAAGGAAGTGCGGACAATATCGTTTCCGGCATTTGCAGGGTGATTGTGGATGCACAAAAAAACACGAAGTTCAAGGTGCAAATTGAACGGGAGGACTTGGAGCAGATGATGAACCTCTCACAGGCAGCATTAAAGACGGATGAGATACTGATGGAGCAGCACCGTACCGCACAACTTCAAAACATGGAAGAACACGAGCGTAAAGTTGCAAACATACTCAGTCGGAACAAGGGTGTATGGATTTCTGATTTTTGGATGAAAGTGCTTGCCATTGCCATACTGGTATATACTCTTTTGACTTTCCTGTATGTGGAAGTCAAGACATAAGCTGTCATTTATGAGTTTAGCGTAAACTTGCATTTGGGATAATTGGAGCAACCATAAAATGAGCCATATTTGCCCTGCCGTAAAATAAGCTGACCGCCACATTGGGGACAAACACCTTGGCTTATCAAATTTCTGCTCTTATATTGTTGGCTTCTGGCATTATACTTATGTCGCTTTAAGTCTTCTTTGTTTGCGACAATATGATTTTGTTGGATGGTCTGGATAATTTGATCAATGGCTGTTTTATCAAGAATAGGCGTTTTGTATTGGGAGATAGCCCATGTCAAGTTGCATCTGTTTACAACGATATGGTTTTCAACATGGACTTTCAAATCTGCGGCATTATTGAATACCACAATGGAAATAAAAGGAATATCCACAGAACATTTAAGCAAATAACGAAGAAACCTTACATGCCCTTCATTTTGCTTAATGGGATTATAAAATTGATGCCTGCTTTTATAGATTATTTGTGTCCAATATTCAGAGTTTTCTCCTCCCAATATCCAGCCTTTGTAGCCCTTTGTCTCAATAACAAACACTCCATAGGGAGATACAATGATATGGTCTATCTGTGTAGAACGACCGTTACTTTCAAACAGTAAATCATTGAAAATAAAATATTCATCCGACAACTCCGATATTTTGTTATAGACAAGTTTTTCAGAATATTTGCCCTTCCATATCGGCATCTTCAATTTAAGGAAGATTACTAATACAACAAAGAGTATAAAGCCAATAACAACCATAAATTAGAACGAATTTAATAAATTCTCTTAATCCATCTTTTACTTGACTCAAATCCCCATTGAACATGCCATCTTCTTCCTGTCACTTTGTCAAGTAGGAGAAATTGATACATATTTTGCGTCGGATACAATTCAAATGTTCCACACCCTGTGCCAAGCGACAGGTCTTCGTCATTAAGTGTGGCTGAACCTTCTTTATCGTCTTCCAAAGACCATTGTACAATTTCTATTTTTCCTGTCATTGTATCTAATTGCAGGAAATTGTAAATATTTTCTGTTGGATAAAGTTTATATCTATCAAGCCCATGTATTCGGAAATCTATATCTTCCACAAGGGCTTGAATTTTTATTAAGGTTGAATCATTTGCCGTTTTATTTGAACTGGAATTCGTTTGATTTTGTGCAAGAGCAGAAATCGAAATAAATAGTAAGCTAAAAAGAATAGAAATTTTTCTCATGGCGTTTTATATTATATTTGTTTGATTTTTCCCCAATCAAGGTTAAATGATTCATTATTTTGTGACAACCATATTAAATATTGTTGGTCAAGTTGATATACTTCCTCTATTGATTTACCTTTATATTTTCCGAAACGTATAATATCCTTAGGAGAAAGGGTTGGTCTATTTTCCATGTGATATTCTAAAACCTTATCAACATCTGTATATAAATGTTGTGATTCTAAAATAGCCCATTTTACATATTGCCAATCCTTTATTATGACATCTTTTAATGACATCCCTTTATATTTTCCAAATTCTAATATATCGTCAAGTGTTAATACCTTAATTGTATCAGTGTTTTTTTCGCCCAATATGTCTATCAACGACCAAGAACCACAACCACGACATGGAATTAACTGAGGCTCTGTTTCATTTTTTGTACACCAACATTGTTCTGGATTATCTGAACTATCTGCTCGAACCCCATTTCTATAGTAGAAGCCCCAAACATCACCATATTTACCAAATTTTCCGTGTGGCTCTACGCGAACAACTTCAACATATTGATTGCGATACCAATCCGAAACTCTTCCATCAGGAAATCTTTGTGCAGTAAAAGGAAGTGCTCGACCAATATTATAATAAATTTCCGTTAGATTTTGATGTGGAAATTTACAATTTACTGCATTTATCAATGTATGTTTTTCTTCGTCTGTCATACTCTTATGGCTGATTTAATTTACACAAAATTCTTTTCACCTAACGTGGTCCAAGGAACTTATCTCCATTAAGATGTATCATATGGTCTGGCATATCAGCAATCCACACCTCAGTTTCCCACGCAAGTTGTTCGGAAAATTTTTTGAATGTCACAAAATCAAGAAATGCTGTTACATAAATCTTTCCTGCAGTAACCTTTTCCGTCATGGACTCAATCTCCAAAATTCGTTTGGGGTCCATTGGACCAACCGATGTTACAGATTCAATAAAGTATATCCAATTCTTATCTTCTCGGTAGAGAACCACATCAGGCATCTTGTCGTGCAATGTAATTTCAAAGCCAAGTGCAGAAAGTTTCTCTATGTTTTTAACCATATCTTTCTGAATCGTATCACCAACATACAGGCATTCCGAATGAGGTGCAAACCTTGGAGCGAATTCTTCTATGATTGCCTTTTGTAGTTGATTATGTTTACCTGGACTAAAGGTAAAATCTTTATCATTTATCTTAACAGGCATCTTTTGCATTCTTTTTTTTGATGCATAAAGATTGGAAAGCGTATCATGTTTGTAAAGGAACTGCGCTAACGATGCACTTTCTTCGCAAACACAATTTTCATTATCGCTTATCGATTGAATAACTATTAAAAATTCTGGAGTAATTCGATAACGATAATTGGGACTATTTGTTGCTTTGCCGTTATCCTCTATTAAAGCTGCCGTTCTGAAAGGGTGCATAGCTTGCTTACGAAAAGTCTCTCTTGAATTTTCTGCATATATCACTCCATAGTTGTCAGCTATGAAAGCTATAATATCATGGATTCTTATCCAATCATTTGTTGCATCACTCCAAGGTGTTTCGTTCTTTAATTTTGCCATAGCAAGCAATGTCAGACAACAAAGTGCCCCTTGCTGTCTGGCTGGCATATTAAGTTTTACCAATAGGTCTTTTGCTATATCTAATTTATCCATTTGCTAAGTATTATATTACAATTCATAACAGACAATTCTTTGTGCATCAATTCTCTACCCATTTCTTCAATGATATTTCGCTCTGGAATTGGTATCTGATTTATTTCCGTTGAATTAACCTGAGTTGAGCCATTGAGAATTCTGTAATAGTTATCATACAGACTGGAGTTCAACAGGACATACAATCCATACGTTACGCAAGGTGAATCACATTTGATAAAATTGATTTTATTCTGTGTGCTGATATATGCAAATTGTGAATATTTTTGCTTCAAATATATACCACACTGCAATCTGCGTTCTTCTTCTTTTGATGTAAAACGCTTCACCATTAAAAAATCACTATTTTCCTGTAAGAATCCTTTTCTATCAGTTTTAATAACTTCACTTTCTTTTCCTAATGGCCATGTTACACGGCCATTTTGAATGTGCTGAGAATAAATCAGAGGATATGCGCCATCTTCCAATTGGTCTCGTAATACTTCCCTTGTCCTAAAATCAACTATGATTCCAGTCTGCATCTTCAAATTTAGTTCAGGCAGTGTTTTAGGAAAACGATTTATTTGATTGAGAACCATTGCATCTTTTTCATTCGTAACGAGATAGACAAATAGATTTTGAGCTACAACAGTTTCATATGGGGCACGAAATTGTACAATATCATCAAAACTGGAAGTTGAAGAAGATGTGATTGACACATAGTCTGGAATGTGCTTCGTCTTCTTTACTTTTATAATAATTGTCTCTTGTAATACAGTTTCTCCATCAAAGACTTTATCCCTGCTTTCAAACAAGTGCATATCTGTGATTACACAATGTTCGAATAGATATTGCCTAAAACGCTTGAAATATGCTCCGGAAGTCCAAGAACGAGGAACAATATACACTAATTCAGAATCTTGTTTCAAATTATGAATACCCATAGCCCAAAATAGGAAATACAAGTTTGGTGCACCATAGCAAACACTTGGCATCGCTTTCGCTTCCTTTGCTTCTTTTGGAATTTTCAAATATGGAGGATTTCCTATAATATAGTCATAGAGCTTCATATTATCTGAAAATAGAGAATTATTCTCAAATAATTGGCTCGTCAAATAATTGTCCTGTATAATCTCATAACTTATACCGTATTCTTCCTTAGCTAAATCCAAATTGGATTTCAGTAAAGGTAAGACTAGATCATCGGTTTCATAACAGGTAAGATATATTCTACCTTTATAACCACATTGAATCAATTTATCGATTACCGCAGCAGACAGTATTCCAGTACCTGCACCTGCATCTAACAGATGTAGTTCAGGTTTTGTCAAATCAAAACAGAAAAGAGATGCCATAAAATTAGCAGTAGCCATATTCGTAAAGAACTGACCATACTTCTTCCGTTTTAATTTTGGCACTGAAGCAATAAAATTATCCGTTTTATGTATTATTGAACTTAGCATTTTATTTCTTCTCTATTGTTCCATCTACAATCAACTCTTTCAGTTCAACCGAAAGTAGTTGGGCTATTTTATACAAAGTCTCTAAATTGGGTTGTTGACGATTGCAACAATAGGCATTTGTTGTACTAAAACTTTTCCCTATCTGTTCAGAAAGCCATTTTTGGGATAAGTCTTTCTCTACCAATACTGTTTTTATTCGGTTTAATTTCATCATTACATATTGAAGTCTTATGCAAAATTACAAAATAATTGGCTAAATATAGCATTATATACGATAATCATATTCTGAGTTACATTATCATTCAACGAAAGATACATTTTCCTTTGTAAGTATTTCTTTCAAATTATTGTGAAATATAGGGGAGTTTATTAATGCCTGTTTTATCACATATTCACAATCATTCGCTTCAAAACCATCCTCTATCATATTGCTCACGTCCTTAAGACAATCGCCAAATGTTTTCTTTGAAGAATTGTTCTTTACATACTTCACAACGGTTCTTATGAAATTCATGATGATTTTCCCACTAGCTGCTTTATATACAGAAAGTACCTTTTGTCCGTCATCTCCCATTGTATTCTCCAAAAGACGAAATTGTTTATCTGGTATTTTCCCTTGCTCTAATCGAAAATCTACGTCTACAATTCCGTCCAATCCTGCCTTAACATCACATTTCAAGTATTGATCTTCTGGAGGGGTATCCAAATAAGCATTCCAGAATTTTCGTGTTCCATTTTCCAGTATCGTATCACTCTTTCTTTCATTGCACTGAGAACAACTGGGTATCAAATTAAGCGGATGTACAACGAAAAGGGGATAGTTTTCCTGTGGAATATAATGATCCATGGTATTAACAAGATTTACACCACATAATGGACAAAATTCATTTAAATAACCCCTTTCTGTTAGAACTTGATTCCTTAGTTTTTTTATTGGATTCCTATTATACGAATAGAGGCTTTTCAACTCTTTCTTTTCTGTACTTGTAAGATTAGGATGCCAACCTACAAGGTTTTCTAGAGTATCCTTAGCGAACTCTGTTTTGTATTTTTCTATATAATTCTTATGTGCAATAATTTGAGCATTGCATCGATCTTTGAACTTATGTCCTTCATCACAGTTATCATCATCCTTGCGTTTTTTTGTCCCATTTATCACAGAACTTATAAACGAAATTGGGTCATCTGTTACGGGTGTTAATTTTCTCATGGCTTTGTATTACTATTTATAATTGTACGTACCAGCATTTTTAGATCAAGACTTAGTTCATTATGCTTACCTCTAATCTCATTCAATGCTTTTTCATAGTCATAATTACAGCTTTTGACAATCTCTTTTACTATATGTTCATACGTCTTGTCTTCATTTAGATTTCCGAATACAATATCTGTCAGTACAGATATATCTTCGCCAAAACATTCAATTCCTATTTTAGCAACATATAGCGAATCTTCTGTTCTCTTGAATACCAATACATTATCAGACATCAATTCGCGAACAACAAGAGGAGAATGGGTAGCGATGATAGCATAAGATTGGAATTTTGTCAATACATTGGTTATGGCCCGTAAAAGAACCATTATGGCATGTGGATGCAGATGTTGCTCCGGTTCGTCAAATATGATAAGTGAATCAAATCGTATGTTGGCGATAATCTCCGTTAATGCATATACAAATATGGATTCGCCTGAACTCATATACGTACAGAAGCTGTCGATTGTTTCATTACATAATTCATATTCTCCATTATTCTTATGATAGAAACTTATTATTACTTCTTCTTTTATTACTTCGCTCATGATATTCCTCCATATTTCTAACAAGGAATCCACATGTTCCCTTCTTAGTATTTCTTTTAGGTTTGATTTGAAAACTGCTATTTGATTTTCATGCTTTATCAATTCATTTTCTGAAGAGAAAAGTCCATTATATCTGTATTCTATGGCACAATTGTCAAGATGTGTTGGATATATATCAAACGGAGAATAACTGACCATCATTACTTTACTGAAAATAGGAGCATTACCTTCAAACTCCTCTGATTTATGATAAGCAATCCCACTACATATTTTCTCTAACAAAGAAGACTTTCCTACTCCGTTTTCACCTATCAACCCAATGATTCGTTTTTGGGAAGGACATTGGTAGTTAAAGTCAAATCTATACACCTGTTTTCCATTATCAGAGTTATCATAAGGAGGTTTGAATTTTATACCAAAAGAATAGGCATCACCTATTTTCATTCCACGAGCATAAAATTTACCCTCCCTTAATGCACGTTCCGAAGTGTTGGCTCTTAAAAGTGAAGTATAGAAGGCTCTATTTTCCGGTATATCAATAGAAAATATGTCATGCAAATTTTGGTTAATAGCTACATCTTTCAGTGCATTTAAATATAGTGGTGCTTTTTCTTCAAATAGTTTATACATATTAGAATAATACTCTAGTTCATAGCCTAATGAACAATAGTCTTTTCCCAAAGAAGTGAACTGCTGTGGGAGAGTTTCCTTTGTATTTAGCTCTCCACGTTTCATTATCTTTACCCTACCTATTTCGTTGACTGATTCTGCATTTTTATAATATATACGGAACCATGTTTTATAGTTATAATCATTCCATTCATCATTAAAAGTGACAACAAAACATTTATCAATATTCGGAATATGCACCTCCTCTTCTCCAAAAGTACTATAAAATGTTATCTTTGAATTACAAAGGATAAAAGGTATATCACTTTGATCTTTTTGTGTTCCTTGGTCATTACTCTCTTGTATTTGCAATGTTCCATTCTTATCCACAATATTCATATTATTCAGGTAAAGAATAGAATCCAATTCCACCATGAGTTGTTTATTCGACCTTATTTCATGCAGATTTATTAAGCCGGTAATAAAAGTCATTAATCTGACCTCATCATCCCGTATTTTTAGGATATTAATGTACAGCTTATCTGTTGGCCAATCATCGTTTTGGAAATAATGCTTATTGATTTCATCTCCCAAACACTTATATCTTTTGTCTTCGCCTGTTGATGGTTTTTGATAAACATCCCATATACTACTAATCAAATTCAAAAGATCATTGTTACCAGATAGAATTTTATCTGCTTTTTTTATAAAGTTATACAGTTCTTTTATTAACTTGGAGTCCATATTAATTTATTAGAATTTTATACAAAAAACAAAATTCAAATCAGAAGGAAAGAAGATATTTCCTCTTCCTTTTGCTTTAATTACTGTTGAAATATTGTCTTCTATACTTGCGATTACATTATGTTTGTCGTAAAATTATAATATTTTTGCGACAACTTCAAGATTTGAATAAAATACGGACTTTATTTAGCTTAGCTTGCGGTGATGTTATTTGTCCAACAAGCTTAATTGTAACATCTATCTCCCAAATTTTGCGTAAACAATGCGTAAACAAACGGTTTCAGTTATGGGTATTTAATGAGTTTTATAAGAAATAGTAAAATTTATAACTGCTTGATATTCAATTAATATTGATAAAATGAACTATCGTAGAATATCATTTTATCGTTCTCATAATCTGGAGGTCCCTGGTTCAAGCCCAGGCTGGTCCACGAAGAAAGTCAAGCAGTTACGATCTTGTAACTGCTTTTTTTATGTCCTTGCGTAAACAGAGAGGCAACATTAGGTAAGGAATCAACGTAAAAAA
>OIBW01000257.1_pt1 | contig 23415 bp, 10 predicted proteins | sample 1581131 | NCBI WGS metagenome assembly OIBW01 (sample SAMEA3882517, study PRJEB24775) | human gut metagenome | biome: human-associated habitat; feature: intestine environment; material: feces | place: Netherlands | collected 2009/2010 | reverse complement strand
GAAATGTGATTTCAGGTCATGTAGTGGAAAAAGGCACGGAGAACAGCCTTCCGTATGCTACCATATTGATTGTGGAAACCGGGCAAGGTACGGTGAGTAACGAGGACGGGGAGTTCCGTTTCAAGAAGGTTCCGGCAGGAAAGTACACATTGAGAGTTCAGCTACTGGGCTATGAGACACAGGAAAAGAAAGTGACCGTCAGTAACGACTTCACGGTAGATGTTCATTTTTTGATGAGTGACGAAAGTATTATGACGGACGAGGTAGTCGTATCGGCCAATCGCAATGAAACAAGTCGCAAGGTGGCTCCGGTGGTAGTCAATGTGATGAATGCCAGGCTTTTCGAATCGGTGAATTCTACCGATTTGGCTAAATCCTTGAATTACCAGTCGGGGTTGCGTGTGGAGAACAACTGCCAGAACTGCGGCTTCCCTCAAGTGCGTATCAATGGGCTGGAAGGACCTTATTCTCAGATTCTTATCAATAGCCGTCCGGTAGTCAGTGCTCTGTCCGGTGTGTATGGCTTGGAGCAGATTCCGGTGAATATGATAGAGCGTGTAGAGGTTGTCCGCGGAGGAGGGTCGGCCTTGTTTGGTGCTAATGCAGTGGGCGGAACCATCAATATCATCACGAAAGACCCCATCAACAATTCATTTCAGGTTTCTTCAACAATGTCCAATATGAACGGCAAGGTGTGGGAACAGTATATGGGAGCCAATGCCTCTTTGGTGTCAAAAGACAATACGTATGGCATCGCTTTGTATCAGTCTTATCGGAACCGTAATCCGTATGATGCGGACGGGGACGGTTTCTCGGAGTTGGGAAAGCTGAATATGAATACATTCGGGCTGCGCACCTATTACCGTCCTACGCAGTTCAGCCGTATCAGTCTGGAATATCATACCACGAATGAGTTCCGCCGCGGAGGGAATAAATTTGATTTGCAGCCGCACGAAACGGATATCACCGAACAGACCAAGCACGTCATCAATAGTGGCGGATTGAGTTATGATCTGTTTTGGAAAGAATACAAGCATAAGCTTTCTTTCTATTCTTCCATCCAGCATACCGACCGTAACAGTTATTATGGTGCGCAACAGGATGCGAATGCATACGGAAAGACGAAAGATCTGACTTGGGTGGCAGGCGGCATGTATGTGGGTAATTTTGAGAAAGTTTTATTCTCTCCTGCTACTTTTACCGCCGGGCTGGAGTATCAGAACAACTCCCTGCACGATGTTATGACCGGTTATCACCGTGATATGAAACAGGATGTGCGCATTGCCAGCGCTTTTGTGCAGAACGAATGGAAAATGAATCAGTTTGTATTCCTGGCCGGCTTCCGTCTGGATGACCATAACCTGATTGACAATCCCATCTTCAGCCCCCGTCTGAACCTGCTCTATAAGCCCAGTGACAAACTACAGGCACGTATTACCTGGTCTACCGGTTTCCGTGCGCCGCAGGCATACGATGAGGATTTGCACGTTACGGCAGTAGGAGGTGAGGGCGTGCTTATCAAGTTGGCGGAAGGGCTGAAGCCTGAGCATTCGAACAGTATCAGCGGTTCCATTGATTGGACGGCGAATATTGGTCATTTCCAGACCAATTTGTTATTGGAAGGGTTCTATACCGGATTGGATGACGTGTTTGTACTGGAGGATATGGGCCATGACCAGAACGGTAACAAGGTGAAGGAGCGTCGTAACGGTAACGGGGCACGTGTGTATGGCGTGAATCTGGACGGAAAGATTGCACATGGACGTGATGCGGCTTTACAGGTGGGCTTCACGGTGCAGCGCAGCGAATATACTGAGCTGGAGGCATGGAGTGAGAATCCTGAGGTAGCGCCGGTGAAGCGGATGCCCCGTACTCCTGACTATTACGGTTATTTCACATTGACATCTGCTCCGTTCAAGAATTTCGACTGCTCCTTGTCCGGTGTGTACACAGGCCGGATGCATGTGCCGCATTTCGCACCGACAGAATTGCCCGAGGAATATATAGGACAATATATCGCTAAAGATGAAATGGTGCATACTCCTGATTTCTTTGATTTGAATGTGAAACTGAATTATACGTTTGTATTGAATGACCATATCAAGTTGCAATTGAACGGTGGAGTGCAGAATATCTTTAATGCTTTCCAAAAGGATTTGGACAAAGGTGGTTATCGTGACTCGGGTTATTTCTATGGGCCTACACAGCCTAGAACGTATTTTGTGGGGATCAAGATTACGAATTGAATAATCTGCTGATTGGTCAATGTGCTAATATGTCAATGGGTTACGCTTTGTTCCACATGGCACATTAGCACATTGTCACATTGACAAATTAGCAGATTGATTTATTATCAACTACTGACAAGTGACTATACTTTTCTGTAATCCGGAATCCCGGATCGGGATAATTATATAAGGGGAAGCGGTGTTCTGTTTCTCCTTCCATATATTTCCACAGACTGGCATATTCTTCTTTCTTCTCGCCCATTTCCTGCAATTGCAGCATATATTGCCAGATAGACTTGTTTTCCTTGATGTATATTTTTTTCATCTGATGAATAATCGGACTATGCTGGCGGGTTGGGTCATGGTCAAATTCCAGTATCCGTTTTCCCTCTTTTGTCATACCGATAGTTACGAAAGTCATGCTCTTGCCTATACCCGGCAGGTTCAGTACGTTGCGGTCTGTTGCTACGAAAGGAATCTGATGGAAGGTGCAGAAACGCTGTACGGCTGCCGCACGGTCTTTACTGTTTCTCAACAGGTTCAAAAACTCCTTTTCTTGCTCTGCGGAGAGTTTTCCCCATACCTTTTCCTCTTCTTTCTCCTGCAAGGAGCGGCTGTTCGGTGTGAATACGGCATAATTCTCCTCAAATCCTTTTACCGAGAAGGTGTAATAGCATAGTACACCCAGCCCATTCAATACTTTGCGCAGTTTGGCGGTGTGTCCGCGACGGGAAGCAGCCACATTATATACTAACTGGTTGGTGATAGTCCACCCGGCTGCCAGTATCTTGCGGATAGCTTCACGCGCTTCGGGTGTTACTTCCAGCGGAGTCTGGAAATGCGTTTGAATCAGAAATTGGCTGACTCCTACGGCAGATGCCTTTTCTTTGAACTCGCGTAAGATTTCCAATAGCTCGTCATTGATTCGCATGGGCAGATATACCGGGAGCCGGCTGCCCAAGCGTACTCGTTGCAGTTCCGCATATTTCTCTCCTTCGGCGCGGTGCAGGTTTGCGTTCCGTTTGCGGACAGCCATTTTGTAGACGGCTTTCAGTATATTGCGCAGGGTCTTGTTCTGGCTCATCAATGCATCGCCTCCTGTAATCAGGATATCCCTGAGCTGAGTGTCGTTCTCGAAATATTCCATCAGTTTTCTCAACCTCTTGTCCCAGCTCTCTTTCGGCTTCAATTCCTCGAAGTTGAAGTTCAGACGTTCACTTTGAAAGTCGTACATGCGCTGGCAGGATGCACATAGGCCGCCGCAGGCACGTCCCATCGAGTCGGGGATAAGAATGGCCACATCGGGATAACGGCGGTGAATGTTGTGTCCGTCCGGCAGCAGCCATCCGGCAGCGTTGGGCTTTCCGTCCTCTACTGCATCTTCTTTTTCCCATGCGTGGATGTTACCGTAAGTTTCTACCAATTGGGAAGAGTACAAGATATAGCTGCGTATGGCTTCGTCATCATATCCTTTTCCGGTAGGATTCAATAATGACAAATAATAAGGGGTGATGAAGACAGGCATTCCTTTCTTGCGTGCTTTGTGATAAAGCTGCAAGGTTTCTTCGGACAGGGAGTTGCCTAGCATCCGGTTCAGTTCGGTAGGGTTTTTTACGGCCATTGCCAGATGAAAACGGGCTTCGTTCCACCATTGGCAGACCAGCCGGCGTTTGTCCTCTTCCGTGCTTCCTTCGGGAAAAAGGTAGCGGCTGGAGGGTGCGTGTCTGTTTTCTATTTTCTGGATAAGAAGGGAGATGATACGTTCTTTGTTTTGTCGGCGGATAGCCCGGACATCCTCATTCAGTCCGCTGGGCCAGCGTTTCATCCACTGTTGCACTTGTTTTTCATCAGGTAGCTCCTCTTCTTCGTGATAAAGCCGGTCGAACTGGTGATACAGGTCAATCCATAAATCAACGGAAATCTCTTCATTGATGATACGATTCGTTAAAAACTTCCAAAGCAGTGAGATGGTTTCTATTTTAATCTCCTGTTCTGTAGAGGCTTCGTAAATGGTTTTTCCATCGTTATCTATCAGTCTTTTAATTTGCCTTGCGGCAGCAGGATTGTAAATAGGACCGGATAATAGATAATCGTTCAGCTTGTTTTTGAAAGCTGTTTCATCCTGGCTTTCTGAAGCCAATGAAGTGAGTTGGGTTAATCGGGTTTCGAATAGTGTTTTAATGCCATGGGTGGATAACATCTTATTCTTTTGTTTCATAAGCAAACGGTTGTTAAGAAAGTGAATACTATAAATAACATATTTCTCGTAGAAAAGTTATCAAACTGTTAACTTCATGCTGCTAATATAGTAAAAAAGCTTCTTTTATGCAAATTCATTAACAAAAAGACTCTTTTTATAAATAGCATTATTTTATAGAGTACATTTGCTTTGTGCTTTCGTCTTTTTTTAAAGCCCGGAGCTTTTATCGGGAAACGAAGAAATTCGTAGTTTTGTAGAGCTTTGCTTGTTTGCAGGTCAATCAAGCTGAAGAGAAACCTCATTTTAATAAATGGAAAAACAACATAGAAGTAAATAAATGGAACTGAAACAACTTTTTACCTTTGCAGCAGCCTGTTCGCTGGCACTTTCGGTATCGGCGCAAGATAGAGTACACTATACAGGCACGGAGCTGTCTAACCCTACCTGTCATGACGGGCAATTGTCACCCGTGGTAGGGGTACACAATATTCAGGTGATGCGTGCCAACCGGGAACATCCTGCACCCGATAACGGCAATGGATGGACATACAATCATCAGTCCATGTTGGCTTATTGGAACGGACAATTCTATATGCATTATCTTTCCGATCCTTCGGACGAGCATATTCCTCCCTCACAAACTTTCCTGATGACCTCGAAAGACGGTTATCACTGGACAAACCCGGTGACCCTTTTCCCTATCTACCGGGTTCCCGATGGCTATACCAAGCCCGGACGCACAGACAAGGCAAAAGATCTGGATGCCATCATGCATCAGCGTGTAGGCTTTTATGTGTCAAAGAGCGGCCGACTGATAGCCATGGGAAACTATGGCGTGGCGCTGGACAAGAAAGATGATCCGAATGACGGGAACGGAATAGGCCGTGTAGTTCGCGAAATTAAAAAGGACGGTTCCTTCGGCCCCATTTATTTCATTTATTATAACCATGCGTTCAATGAAAAGAATACCTCTTATCCTTATTTTAAACGGAGTAAAGACAAGGAGTTTGTAAAAGCCTGTCAGGAGATTCTGGATAATCCCCGCTACCGTATGCAGTGGGTGGAGGAAGCCGACCGCAATGACCCGTTGATTCCTTTACACAAAGAATACAAAGCGTATTGTGACTATACCTTGCCCGACGGCCGTTTGGTAAGCCTGTGGAAACACGCCCTGACTTCCATCAGCGAGGATGGCGGAAATACATGGGCGCAACCGGTGGAACGTGCGAAAGGTTTCGTAAACAGTAATGCGAAGATATGGGGGCAACGTTTGAGTGACGGTACATACGCCACGGTGTATAATCCTTCCGAGTTCCGCTGGCCACTGGCTATTTCGCTGAGTAAGGACGGCCTGGAATATACCACTTTGAACCTGGTGCACGGCGAGATTACGCCGATGCGTTACGGAGGTAATTATAAATCATTCGGTCCTCAGTATGTACGGGGTATTCAGGAAGGTAACGGGACTCCTCCCGATGGTGATTTATGGGTGACTTACAGTATGAATAAAGAGGATATGTGGGTGTCTCATATTCCTGTGCCTGTCCGCGCACATGCCAGCGAGCATGCTGACGACGATTTTGCCGGCTACAAAGATTTGAGCGAACTGACCGACTGGAATTTGTATTCCTTGCAGTGGGCTCCCGTATCACTGGATGGAAAATGGCTGGTGCTGCAAGACAAGGACTTATTCGATTATGCCCGTGTGGAGCGTAAGATACCTGCTACAAAAGAACTGAAAGTATCTTTCGAACTGATGGCGGAACAGAACGATAAAGGACTTTTGCAGATAGAATTTTTGGATGAAAACGGCATTGCCTGTTCCCGTCTGGAACTGACTCCCGATGGACTTTTCCGTGCCAAAGGAGGTGCGCGGTTTGGTAATTTGTTGAAGTATGAACCGGGCAAGACGTATAAGGTAGAAGTGGAGCTTTCTGTTGCCAACCGCATGGTAATTGTCTATGTGGATGGAAAGAAAGTGGGGCAACGTATGTTCTTTGCGCCCGTTCCGGCCATCGAGAGAGTGATGTTCCGGACCGGAGCGCAACGGACTTATCCTACGGTGGATACCCCGGCGGACTGGTATGGCATTCTGCCGGATGCGGGTGAGCAGGAACCCTTGTGCACCTATCGTATAGCCAACTTTAAGACGGCTTCTGCTGATAAGGATGCCGGTGCGGCTTTCTTGAAATATAAGGATTTCAAGCCCTATGTGGATTATTTCAACAGCATGGAGGATGAGAATATAGCCCAGGCTATTCCCAATGCCCGTGCATCTCAATGGATGGAAGAAAACATTCCTCTTTTCGAGTGCTCTCAAAAGAACTTCGAGGAAATGTATTATTATCGTTGGTGGACGCTGCGCAAGCACATCAAGGAAACTCCGGTGGGCTATGGTATGACCGAATTTCTGGTAAACCGTTCGTATGCCGATAAATACAATCTGATAGCTTGTGCCATCGGTCATCATATTTATGAGAGCCGCTGGTTGCGTAATCCGGAATACTTGAATCAGATTATCCATACTTGGTATCGGGGTAACGAAGGAGGCCCGATGGCCAAAATGACCAAGTTTAGCTCGTGGAATGCGGATGCGGTACTGGGACGTTACATGGTCGATGGAAACAAGGAGTTTTTGTTGGATATGGTAAAGGATTTGGAAGCGGAATATGCCCGTTGGGAAAAGACAAACCGCCTGCCCAATGGACTTTATTGGCAGGGAGATGTGCAGGATGGTATGGAAGAATCCATCAGCGGAGGCCGTCGTAAGCAATATGCCCGTCCCACTATCAACAGTTATATGTATGGCAATGCCAAAGCACTCTCTCTTATCGGCATCATGACAGGAGATGAGGGCATGGCCATGAAATATGGATTGAAAGCCGATTCCATTAAAACATTGGTACAGGATAAGTTGTGGAACACAGACCATCATTTCTTTGAAACGATGCGTGGAGATGCGTCCGCCGAGGTACGCGAGGCTATCGGCTATATCCCTTGGTATTTCAATTTGCCGGATGCTTCTTCCAAATACACTGTGGCATGGAAGGAAGTGATGGACGAGAAAGGTTTTTCCGCACCTTACGGACTTACCACTGCCGAGCGCCGTCATCCTGAGTTCCGCACGCATGGCGTAGGTAAGTGTGAATGGGATGGGGCTATCTGGCCGTTTGCATCTGCACAGACTTTGACCGCAATGGCCAATTTCATGAATAATTATCCTCAGACTGTATTGACAGACAGCGTGTATTTCCATCACATGGAACGCTATGTGGAGTCGCAGCATCACCGTGGCCGCCCCTACATAGGCGAGTATCTGGATGAAGTGACCGGTTATTGGTTGAAAGGAGATCAGGAACGCAGCCGTTATTACAATCATTCTACTTTTAATGATTTGATGATTACCGGTTTGATAGGGCTCCGTCCGCGCATGGATAACACAGTGGAGGTGAATCCGTTGATTCCCGAAGGAAAGTGGGATTATTTCTGTTTGGATAATGTGTTGTATCATGGCCGTAACCTCACTATTTTGTGGGATAAGGACGGCAGCCGTTACCAGCGTGGAAAAGGTCTGCATATCTATGTGGATGGAAAGGAAGTGGGACACGCCGATACATTGACCCGTGTCCTTTGTGAGAATGTGCTATAAATTTGAATAAAGGGGATGTCTTAAGATAATAAACAGACTGTTGAAAGAAAAATGAATTACAGAAAATTCTTAATAGCCGCTTTGTTAGTTATGTCTTTCGCCGTGCAGGCGAAAGACATAACTGTTACCCGCCTGACGTGTGAGATGCGCGACGGAAGAGTGACCACCTCTGATACCCCTCGTTTGGGATGGCAGATGAGTTCGCCGGAAAATGGCACGCGGCAGACCGCTTATGAGATAGAGATTCGGGATGTATGGGCAGGAAAAGTAGTCTGGAACAGCGGCAAAGTAAAATCCGCTCAAAGCCAGTTGGTTTCCTGTGCGGATGCGGTCTTGGAGAAGGACAGGCATTATACTTGGCGTGTCCGTGTCTGGGATGAGGCTGATACGCCTTCGGCATGGAGTGCCCCCTCTGATTTCAGTATCCTGACTTCCGAAGCGGCTTTCGCCGGCAGTGAATGGATTGGGGCCATTACCCGTAAGGATGCCCGCATACCCGAAGGTCGGAAATATCATGGCAGTGAACTGAAAAAGCCTGAGGCAAAGGCCGCCTGGGATGCTGTGGATACTTTGGCAAAGAAAAGTATTTATCTGCGCCGTGAGTTCCATGTGGCAAAGAAAGTGAAAGACGCCACGGCGTATGTATGTGGCTTGGGCTTTTATGAATTTTCGCTGAATGGAGAAAAAGTGGGAGACAGCGAATTTGCCCCTCTTTGGAGCGACTATGACAAAAGTGTCTATTATAATACTTATGATGTCACCTCGCAAGTGAAGAAAGGCGGTAACGCCATCGGAGTCCTGCTGGGAAATGGATTTTACAATGTGCAAGGCGGCCGCTATCGTAAACTGCAAATCAGTTTCGGCGCTCCCACGCTTCGTTTTCGGATGGTGGTGAATTATGAAGACGGAACCAGTGAAACGATTGTTTCCGGAAAGGACTGGAAGTACGATTTCAGTCCCGTACTGTTCAATTGCATCTATGGCGGAGAAGATTATGACGCCCGCCGTGAGCAGAAAGGCTGGAACATGTTCGGTTTTAAAGAGCAGGATTGGCATCCTGTCGTGATTCAGGAAGCCCCCAAAGGGGTGCTTCGTCCGCAGATAGCGCAACCGGTAAAGATCATGGAGCGTTATGATATCCGGAAAGTGACCAAGCTCACCGCTGAACAGATAACAGCCGCCTGCAAGTCAACCAAACGGACGGTGGATCCGTCTGCCTTTGTGCTGGATATGGGACAGAACCTGGCCGGGTTCCCCGAAATTACCGTCCGTGGAAAGAAAGGGCAGAAAATAACCTTGCTTGTATCCGAATCCCTGACGGACGAGGGAGCTTGCAATCAGCGTCAGACCGGCAGACAACATTATTATGAATATACTTTGAAAGGGGAGGGAGTGGAAACTTGGCATCCTCGTTTCTCCTACTATGGCTTCCGGTATATTCAGGTGGAAGGTGCTGTGCTGAAAGGGCAGAAGAATCCCTTCCGTCTTCCGGTGATCCAGAAGATACAGTCGTGCTTTGTTTATAACTCGGCTCCTAAAATATCCACCTTCGAATGCTCCAACCGCATCTTCAATGATGCCCACCGGCTGATAGAGAAAGCGGTGCGAAGCAACATGCAGTCTGTGTTTACGGATTGTCCGCACCGGGAGAAACTGGGCTGGCTGGAACAGGATCATTTATGCGGTCCCGGTTTGCTGTACAATTATGATTTGACGGGCTTTGTTCCTCAGACTCTTCAGAACATAGCCGATGCACAGCATGCCAACGGCGCGGTTCCTACCACTGCTCCGGAATATGTGGTGTTCGAGGGCCCCGGTATGGATGCTTTTGCCGAATCTCCCGAATGGGGATGTACCTTTGTGGTATTACCTTTCATGTATTATGAGACGTATGGGGATGATTCATTGATTAGAAAATACTATAACGGAATGCGCCGTTACATTGATTATATGACTACCCGTGCCAATGATGGAATCGTTTCTTTCGGACTGGGTGATTGGTATGATTATGGAGATTTCCGGGCCGGATTTTCTCGTAATACGCCTGTTCCTTTGGTAGCTACCGCCCATTATTATATGGTTGTTCGCTATCTGGTGGAGGCGGCACGTATGCTGGATAATAGGTATGATGTAGCATATTACACTCATTTGGGTGAAGAAATTAATAAAGCATTCCATCGGGAGTTTTATCACAAGGACACTCGTCAGTATGGTACGGGAAGCCAGTGCAGCAATGCCTTGCCTTTGTTCCTGGGAATGGTTCCCGCCGATGACAGACAGGCGGTGCTTGATAATCTGGTAGCGGATATAAAACGCCACGGCAACCGGCTGACCACCGGTGATGTGGGTAACCGTTATCTGTTCCAGACTTTGGCGCGTAACGGGTTGAATGAGCTGATGTACACCATGCACAACCATGAAGAAGCACCCGGCTATGGTTTCCAGCTGAAATTCGGAGCTACCACGCTGACCGAGCAATGGGACCCGCGGCAAGGTTCTTCGTGGAATCACTTTATGATGGGGCAGATTGATGAATGGTTCTTCAACTCGCTGGCGGGTATCCGCACCGTTGAGGGAAAACCGGGAATGAAGGAAATAGAAATACGTCCCCGTCCGGTAGGCGATTTGACATACGTCCGTGCCTCTACCCAAACCTTGTACGGAAAAGTTGCGGTAGACTGGACCCGCGAGAATGGAGTCTTTACATTGAAAGTAACGATACCTGTAGGGTGTACGGCACGCGTATTCCTTCCCGATGAAAAAGAGCCGAAGATAGTGGAAAGCGGAACTTATTCTTTTAAGAAATAAACGCGGTTTTCATAGAAAAAGCCCCCTAAGGGTATTTGGTAAAACTAAAATCAACTAATGAACAATATGAATAAACGTACCTTTTTAAGTCTGTTACTATGTGTTTGCTGTCTGTCTTTTCTGCATGCGGAGCGTGTGGATATGCAGCAGGCAGGTGCCGATGTGCAAGGCAGGAAGCTGAACACAGCATTGATTAATTCCACCATCGACCGCCTGAACGCCCATGGTGGAGGAACCCTCTTTTTCCCCGCAGGAACTTATCTCACCGGTTCCATCCACATGAAAAGTAACATCACTCTGGAACTGGAAGCAGGAGCCACCTTGAAATTCTCGGAGAACTTTGACGATTTCCTCCCTTATGTGGAAGTGCGTCATGAGGGAATCATGATGAAAAGTTTCCAACCGCTGATTTATGCCGTGGATGCAGAGAACATCACCATCAAGGGTGAAGGGACACTGGACGGACAGGGCAAAGCATGGTGGACGGAATTTTTCCGCGTCCTTGTAGATCTCCGGGACAACGGCAAGAGAAACATCAACAAGTACCAGCCCATGTTCGAGAAGGAAAACGACCTGAAAGCCCTTTACGCCGAAACCAACGAAGACTGGCACGGCACATTGGACCGTCGTTTCTTCCGTCCCCCTTTCATACATCCCATCCGTTGCAAGAATGTACGGGTAGAGGGCGTGAAGATTATCAACTCTCCCTTTTGGACCGTAAATCCTGAGTTTTGCGATAATGTGACCATTAAGGGCATTACCATCCACAATGTGCCTTCCCCCAATACGGACGGCATCAACCCTGAGTCTTGTAAGAACGTACACATCAGCGACTGCCACATTTCGGTAGGCGACGACTGCATCACCATCAAATCCGGACGTGACCTGCAAGCACGTAAACTGGGCGTTCCTTGCGAGAATATCACGATTACCAATTGCACCATGTTGAGCGGACACGGTGGTGTAGTTATCGGCAGCGAGATGAGTGGGGGAGTGAAGAAAGTGACCATCAGCAATTGTGTCTTTGACGGAACCGACCGGGGGATTCGTCTGAAATCCACCCGTGGTCGCGGAGGCATTGTAGAAGATATCCGTGTAAGCAATATTGTGATGAGTAACATCAAGAAAGAGGCTATCGTCCTCAATCTGAAATATAGCAAGATGCCTGCCGAACCGAAGAGTGACCGTACTCCGGAATTTCGTAATATCTATGTGTCGGGTGTGACGGTCCGTGATGTGAATACCCCCATTATGGTGGTAGGCCTTCCCGAAGCGCCTATTACCGGTATTGTGATGCGTGATGTGTATATTCAGAATGCCAAGCAACGCTGTGTTTTTGAAGACTGCAAGGACTTGGTGCTGGATGATGTGTATGTGGATGGTAAAGAAATAAAATAGACTTCCCGATGAAGAAACAACTATTATGGTGCATGGCGGCACTCTCTTTTTCCGCTGCATCTGCACAAACTTATGAAACCCGGTTCGCACGTCCGTTATCCGATGTGTTGAATGACGTTGCCGCCCGTTTCCAGGTCCGCTTGAAATATGACGTGGATACGGTGGGGCGTGTGCTTCCGTATGCCGATTTCCGTATCCGGCCTTATTCATTGGAGGAAACGCTGACCAATGTGCTTTCCCCCTTCGATTATAAATTCGTAAAGCAAAGTGACAAGGTATATAAGTTGAAACCTTACGAATACGCCCGCCGCACGGATGCCGACGGAGAAAAAATGCTGGCATACCTTAGTGGTTTATATAGTGATAAAAGTCAATGGGAACAGCGCAGGGAGATTCTCCGCAAAGAGGTGCGCCAACGTCTGGGACTGGATGATATGCTGGGGAAAACAGTGAAGGATGCAAAGCCTGTTCTTTCCAAAATACGCAAATTTGATGGCTATACCGTGCAGAACTTTGCATTGGAAACCTTGCCGGGACTTTATGTCTGCGGTTCAGTCTATGCCCCCCGCACCAAAGGCAAACATGCACTGATTATCTGCCCCAATGGTCATTTTGGACAGGGACGCTACCGCAAAGACCAGCAGCAGCGCATGGCGACTCTGGCACGTATGGGGGCTGTCTGTGTGGATTATGACCTGTATGGTTGGGGTGAATCCGCCTTGCAGGTAGGAGGAAAGGCGCACCATACTGCCGATGCGCACACCATTCAGGCTATGAACGGAATATGGATACTGGACTATATGCTGGCAAACCGTAAAGATATAGATCCTGCATGCATCGGCGTGAACGGTGGTTCCGGCGGAGGAACGCAGACGGTGTTGCTTACCGTCCTGGACGACCGTTTTACAGCTGCCGCCCCTGTGGTCAGTCTGGCCTCTCATTTTGATGGCGGTTGCCCGTGTGAAAGTGGCAAGCCCATCCAGTTGGCAGGTGGAGGAACTTGCAATGCGGAGCTGGCCGCCCTGTTTGCCCCGCGTCCCATGCTGGTGGTTTCCGACGGAGGAGACTGGACAGCCACGGTTCCCCGTTTGGAATATCCTTACTTGCAACGCATCTACGGTTTTTACGGTGCGACGGACAAGGTGAGCAATGTACATTTGCCGCAAGAACGCCATGATTTCGGTCCGAACAAGCGCAATGCGGTTTATGATTTCTTTATAGACGTGTTCGGCCTTGACCGGAACATGCTGGATGAAAGTAAAGTAACCATTGAACCGGAAGACGCATTGAAGAGCTTTGGTGAGAAAGGTGAGAAACTGCCTGCCGGAGCCTTGAGATATAAAGAATGATTTTGTCGTTTATTTATTAGGTTAAGAGTTAGTGTAGAATCTCCCTCTTGCATAGCCTGTGAAGGTGAGCAAGGGGGAACTTTTTTTAGATATGGGGGATTAATACTTTTTGTCGGGTATATCAGGCCTTGTCATGCGGACTGTTAAGTCTTTTTGTACGGACTGTTACTATAGTCTTCGGCAGTGGACCGTACAGTCTGCTACAGTGGACTGTACGGTCTGCCGTAGTGAAACATACGGACTACTGTCGTAGTCTGTAAAAGGTAACCGTAAGAAATGCTTTAATGGTACTGAAAAAAAGACTTAATGGAGCTGAAGCGATGAATTAACTCTGCATTTATGTTATAATCATCTTTAATTCTCCATCCTTGTGGCGCTTTCGGTCGTTTTCTTGTTTATAGTTGCGGATTCAAACCGGTTTCTACATCGGATTTCAGCCGGGTATAATGGAAAAAGCGGAGGTTATAATAAGATAATGCGTTTCTGTAATATGGCAGCAATCTGTTGTCTCAGTTGCGGGGCGCTGATGGGCTTGGCCATATAGCCGTCGAAGCCGTTTTCCATGGCCCGTTGTTCATCACTGGCATAGGCGAAAGCGGTAACAGCAATGATAGGTACATCCAAGGATAGTTTTCGTATTTCCCGGGTGGCCTCATAGCCATCCATCACCGGCATATTGATATCCATCAGAATTATCTGAGGGGTATGGAGCTTATACAAATTGACCGCCTCTTTTCCATCCCAGGCATGTACCAGGTTATATTCTCGTTTCAAGATAGATTGGAACAGCCGGTAATTGCTCTCATTGTCTTCGGCGATCAGAATGGTCAGCTTGTCTTTTTGCACGGAAATGAGTTGATGCTCTTCCTCTTTCTTGTTCTCTGCAGCGGCAGGCTGGTATGGAATGGTGAACCAGAAAGTGGATCCTTTTCCTTCCTCGGACTCAACACCGATGCGTCCTCCCATGTGCTCTACAATTGTCTGGCAAATGGATAGCCCCAGTCCTGTACCCTGTACAAAAGAGTTCAGTTTGACGAAACGTCCGAATATGGAGTTCACTTTGTCGGCTGGAATGCCGCAACCGGTATCTTTAACATAGAAATAAAGTTCTTTGTCGCATAGTTTGTAGCCGAAGGTGATGCTTCCTTGTGAGGTAAATTTGCTGGCGTTGTTCAGTAAATTGTTCAGTACCTGCATCAGACGGTTCTTTTCCGTTCTTATGAGGCAGGAGGGAAGTCCTTTCTGTACAATCAGTTGAATGCCGTTGCTCTCTGTCCGATAACGGGTAACACTTTCTATCTCGGAGATAATATCATTCAGTTCCACGTTGGAATAACAGAATTCCAGTGTGCCGGCCTCTATTTTCGATAAGTCCAGTATGTCGCTGATTAATTGCAGCAGCAACGTATTGTTACTTTCAATGATATTGATATATTCCTGCTTTTCCTGTTCCTCTTCTGCAGCAGCAAGGATGTTTGAGAAACCGATGATAGCATTTAGCGGAGTGCGTATTTCGTGGCTCATATTGGCAAGAAAAGCGGACTTCAGCCGGTTGGATTCTTCCGCGCGGTCCTTGGCTGAAAGCAGTTCGTCTTCCATTTTCTTCCGTTCAGTTATGACTAGGGAAGATCCTACCAAAGTGAGCGGCATTCCGTTTTCGTCTTTGCTTTCCACAGCTGCCTGCGCCTCTATCCAGTCTATTTTCCATTGTGTTCCGTCATTGGCCAGCACGCGGTATTCCTCTTTTACTTTCTCTATTTTCCCGTCTGCCAGGTCACGGTAAGCCTGTATCACGCGCGGGCGGTCTTCTTTAATGATTTTAGCGAAGTATTGCTCATCCGAAACGCTCAACTGATCTTCGCTGATGCTTCCCGGCATGGCCGCCATGGCAATGGGGCGGTTGAGATCGCATAAAATGGTATGGTCTTTCAAATTCCATTTCCAAGGTACGATGTTGGCTACTTCCAGTGCCATGGAAAGTTTATGGTTCGTGGCGCTCAGCATTTGCTGCGCATTGTGCAGTTCGGTGCTGTCCATGCAGAACACATCCACTGTGTCCGGTTCGGTAGAGCAATTCAGGACAACATCATAGAAGGTGTTGACGGTCTTAAAATAATATGGGAAGGTGATCGATTTCTTTTCTTTTAAGGTGATACTCATGAAATGGGTGAATTCCGGCAAGGACTCCGGGAAAATTTCAGAGGCTCTTTTCCCTATTATATCGGATTTGGGCAAGAAACATCGTTCGAAATAACGGTTGACATCCCGATAGATGCTGTCTATAATATTTCCTTCTTTATCCCATATTACCTGTTCCTTCATGTAAAGGATAGGCATATTGTCTATCAGATTGGTATATTGTGTGTTCGTGTCTATTTCATTTTGCTGGGCGCGTCTCAGCGCTTTCAGCATTTGAATGCGTTTTTGCTGTGTCACGGCCATCAGTATAAAAGCAATGAGTACACTTAGGATGATCCATTTATATTTGTTCAGAAAGTTGGCCGGTTTGTCATAGAAGACGGTGTCACCAGGGCATAGGTCGGGATCGAGTCCTTTATTTACCAGTCTTGTGTAGTTGAATGCGGGGTGTGCTTCGTTGGGTTCATAAAAAGGTATGTCGCTGGCTTTCTTCCCATGTAGTATCTCGTCTATCGTTTTCAGTAATTGCCTGGTAAAGATTTGGTCATTATACATGTATCCTCCTACCATGCCGCCGTCATCCATACCTGCATAGCGGATGGTGAACAAAGGGGCGGAGATGCTGGCGATACTTCTGTAGGCATTAATCAGAAAATTGCTTGAAGTGAACGATTCGGTGAACCAGGTGGATACCAGAATGCCTGTGGTCTTGTCTGTTTTACGTACGGCATTATATAGCTGATGCAGACTGTTGGTACGCGAGGAGATGTATTCGTAATCCATTTGCGGGTATTTGTCTTTAATCAGCTCTCGCAGTTGCTTGTCATATTCCGGATTGGGGTAGATGCCGTCTCCCAGGAAAATCAGTTTCTTCATACCGGGAATCATCCTGCACATCAGTTGCACGTTTTCTTCCAGATAGATGGGGGTGTGCATGTAGGTGAAATTGAACTCTTCTGCCAATTCGCTCATGTGTGTCTTTTCTTCGGGGGTGACTGTATCTCTCTGCCTGTAGAATTTCTCATGGTACACATAGGGGTCGGCTCCGCATACAATGGCAGGTACTTTACCCCATAAAGATTGAATCTCTTCTCTGAAAATCAGGCTCATGCTCCCGATGAATACCAGCAGGCGGGGAGGGGTGGAACCATATTTCGAGGAAAGAATTTCTGGGAATCTCTCGATTTTAGTGGAGTCGCCTACCATAAAAAGATTCAGATGCTCTATGTAAGCGTCCATGTTCTCTATTCCAGCTATTTTATGAACAATGGGGGTGGTGATGCTGTTGCTCCAGGGAGAGGATTCGTTGTAGCTGTTCAGAATCAGAATATAGTTCCCCGTCTCGGTGTTTTCCTGTACATGGGAGGCTTTGCCGATGGTTGCAAAGAGGGTGAATATACAGGTACATATCAGTAACCGTTGTATATGGGCTACACACGTTCTTTTAAGATTTCTGTTCATTATTGATGTCCTACTCTTCTTTTATTATATAGCTACGATGCTTGTGATGCAACAAATGTACTATTAAATTAATGAGTGGACGAAGAAATGGAAATGTTTAACAAATATTAAAAGAGACAGGACGGGATGGAAAGTTTTCGTATAGGCAAATGGGAGATGATTGGATGGGAATTCCTGCCGGCCGATATGGCAGTGGGGCGCGAATGCTGATAAAGGGAGTGGGAGGGGAAGTCATTCTTTTGTTCTATTTCTTTTTTATATAAAGGAATAGTCTTATATTTATCCCGTCATCTTATTTTTGAAAAAGTAGGGGAACATCACTTAATCAGAAGTAGTTATGGAATATCACTTACGTACTAAATTGAATGGAAATATAGCAATGACTTCCTGTTTCCATGAAAACTCCTTTTTGCAGCGTGACAGGAGTCTTTATAAATTTATATGGGTGCGGCATGGAACGTTGGATGTGGAAGTGGATCATGTGGTGATGCATCTGGAAAAAGAGGAAATGATTTCGCTTACTCCTTTGCATCATGTGCAGATAAGGGGAGTGGGCGGTGAATACCTCACTTTTTTATTCAATAGTAACTTTTATTGTATTTACAGGCATGACAGCGAGGTGTCTTGTAACGGATTCCTGTTTAACGGTTCTTCCCGTGTCATGCGTTTGAAGCTTTCGCCTTCCCAGTCGGCCTGTCTTGACAGTATTGTCGATATTTTCAGGGGGGAGTGTGGAATACAAGACAACTTGCAGGAAGAAATGTTGCGTATTATTCTGAAACGTTTCATTATCACTTGTACCCGCATAGCCCGTGAAAAGTTTGATGTGGACCCGGGACGTGAGAACATGTTTGATGTGATTCGTCAGTTTTATGTACTGGTTGACAGTCATTTTAAGGAGAAGAAGCAAGTACAGGATTATGCTGATATGTTGTGCCGTTCTCCCAAGACTATTTCTAATCTCTTTTCCCTTTACGGACTTTCTTCTCCTTTGCGTGTCATTCATGAACGCGTGGATGCGGAAGCCAAGCGCTTGTTGCTTTATACGGGTAAGAGTGCGAAAGAAATCAGTGAGATTCTGGGATTTGAGGATTTGGCTACGTTCAGCCGTTTCTTTAAGAAAATGAACAAGGAGAGCCTTTCGGAATACCGGAAAAGAGAGAAGCGGGAATAATTGCCAACCTATATGGGGAAATTGCCATTTACCGGAGGGGGAAAACCACCGACCTTTGCACCAGGAAGTTAAATCTTTTAATAATGAAAGCAATGATGGCAAAATTAAAATCTCTGTTTGTTGCGTTTTTAACAATAGCAGCATCTGCCCAAAAACTGGGTATCAATCTTATCCGTGTGGCAATCCTTGTAATTTTTGTATGGATTGGTGGTCTGAAATTCTGGAACTATGAAGCCGAAGGAATTGTGCCTTTTGTGGCGAACAGTCCCTTTATGAGTTTCTTTTATACTAAGGATGCTCCTGAATATAAAGAATATAAGCTGAAAGAAGGCGAACTCGATGAAACGAAGCACCTGTGGCATGAAGAGAACAATACTTATGGGTTCTCTCATGGATTGGGTATTTTGATTATGGGGATCGGTATCTTGACGTTTTTAGGCATCTTCTCTCCGAAAACCGGTTTGGTGGGGGCCGGACTGGCTATTGTCATGACATTGGGCACTTTGTCTTTCCTTGTAACAACGCCCGAGGTGTGGGTCCCCGATTTGGGAAGTGGCGAACAGGGATTCCCTCTGCTGACGGGCGCCGGTCGTCTGGTCATTAAGGATATTGCTATTCTGGCAGGAGCTGTTGTCGTTCTTTCGGATAGTGCGGGAAGGGTATTGAACCAGTTGAAAAAGTAAAGTTGGAAAGACCGGTCACGGACATGCTCTTTTATAGGGGGGTATATGGATGCATTCCGGCGAGAGGCAAGTATTTCCTGCAAGACATAACTATCTATGAGGCAAGTTGCATCCTGTGTCATCTTGCTGTCTGTCAGCTATTGATAATGAATGCAAATTTGGCAGATTCTGCGGTTAACCCCTGTTAAGTGCTTATCTGTCTGTGTTAAAAGAGGAAAAAAAACTCTGACAAACGGTACAACCGTACAATATTTGTCATTACATTAGCGTCATAAATGTTAAACCAAACTTGAAATTAACAAATTAATAGATATTAAGTTATGAAACAAGCAACTAAAATGGTACTAGGCGCAGCAGCAATTGTAGCAGTCAGCGCAGGTGTAGCAGGAGTAACGGCTTATTCTATGTTGAAACCCGAGCCAAACAAAAGCGTGGCTTTTAATGATGTGTTCCAACAAAATCCGAATACAAGACTCGCCGCGTTGGACGCCACTCAAATGCAACCGGTGGATTTGACTCAGGCAGCGGAAAATTCAGTGCATGCAGTAGTTCATATAAAGTCAACTCAAGAATCAAAGACTCAGACGGTTACCGTTCGTGATCCGTTCTATGATTTCTTTGGTGATATTTTTGGAAATGGCAGAGGCGGCGGTCAGCAGCGTCAGGTGCAGACTCCTGAAAGAGTGGGATTCGGTTCCGGAGTGATCATCTCGAAAGATGGATATATTGTAACGAATAACCATGTAATCGATAATGCTGATGTGATCAGTGTCAAACTGAATGACGGACGTGAATACAAGGGACGTGTAATCGGCACAGACCCCAGCACGGATTTAGCGTTGGTTAAAATTGAAGCGGATGAGCTTCTTACGATTCCCGTGGGCAATTCGGAGGCTTTGAAAGTAGGTGAGTGGGTATTGGCTGTGGGTAATCCCTTTAATATGACTTCTACGGTAACAGCCGGTATTGTGAGTGCCAAAGCCCGTTCTTTAGGGGTATATAATAATGGTGTGGAATCTTTCATCCAGACAGATGCTGCGATCAACCAAGGCAACAGTGGTGGTGCATTGGTGAATGCAAGGGGTGAACTGGTAGGTATCAATTCCGTACTTTATTCACCTACAGGAGCTTATTCGGGTTATGGGTTTGCTATTCCAACCAGTATTATGACGAAAGTTATAGCCGACTTGAAAGAATATGGAACCGTTCAGCGTGCGGTATTGGGCATCAAGGGTACTCCGATTAATGATGACCAGCAGATGATGCCGGAAGAAATCAAGAAGAAGGTGAAGGAACTGGGCGCCACCGACGGTGTGTTGATTGCTGAGATAATTGAGGGAGGTTCTGCGGCCGGCAACTTGGAAGTAGATGATGTCATTATCGGTATTGACGGAAAACGTGTGAAGAACTTTGCAGAGTTGCAGGAGGGGTTGGCTAAACACCGTCCGGGTGACAAAGTAACCGTCAAGGTGTTGCGTGACAAGAAAGAAAAGGATATCGAGATGACCTTGAAGAATGCACAGGGAACAACGAAAGTGGTGAAGAGTGCGGGCATGGATATCTTGGGCGCAGCATTCCGTGAAGTTCCTCAGGAATTGAAGAGACAATTGAATTTGGGATATGGTGTGGAAGTCACAGGTGTGACAGACGGTAAGATGAAGGCTGCCGGTATCCGTAAAGGCTTCATCATCCTGAAGGCAAACGGACAACCTGTCAAATCAGTAAATGATTTGGAAGATGTGCTGAAAGCTGCTACCCAGTCACCGGATCAGGTATTGTTCCTGAGTGGTATGTTCCCATCAGGTAAACGTGCGAACTATGCAGTGGATTTGACACAGGAATAAGAAGATTTTTAAGGTAGAAAGTTTCAATAGGTAAAGTTTAGAGGATGCACGGTAAGGGTTACTTCCGTGCATCCTGATTTTATAGTCAAACAGGACTGATAACCTTATTTTCGCAAAATATTTAGGAAAAGAAGGACAAAGATAGTCTTTTTTGATTTATTAGCTAATATTTTTCAAACAAAAATGGATGTATTCCATTTAATGTTGTAAATTTGCATCCCAAATTTGTTTTATAGAGAATGAGACAATTAAAGATTACCAAAAGTATCACTAACCGAGAGAGCGCATCTCTGGATAAGTATTTACAGGAAATAGGCCGTGAAGACCTGATTACTGTAGAGGAAGAGGTAGAGCTCGCTCAGCGTATCCGTAAAGGCGACCGGGTAGCATTGGAAAAACTGACACGTGCCAACTTGCGTTTCGTCGTGTCTGTAGCCAAGCAGTATCAAAATCAGGGGTTAAGTCTTCCTGACTTGATTAATGAAGGCAACCTGGGATTGATTAAAGCAGCCGAAAAGTTCGATGAAACCCGAGGCTTCAAGTTTATCAGTTACGCCGTATGGTGGATTCGTCAGTCTATTCTCCAGGCATTGGCAGAACAGTCACGTATTGTCCGTTTGCCGTTGAATCAGGTAGGCTCGTTGAACAAGATCAGCAAAGCCTTCTCTAAATTCGAACAGGAAAACGAACGTCGTCCTTCTCCGGAAGAACTGGCCGATGAACTGGAAATACCTGTAGACAAAATCTCGGACACGTTGAAGGTTTCAGGACGCCACATTTCTGTAGACGCTCCTTTTGTGGAAGGAGAAGACAACAGCTTGCTGGATGTGCTTGTGAACGACGACTCGCCTATGGCAGACCGTTCCTTGGTTAATGAGTCACTTGCGAGGGAAATTGATAGAGCACTCTCTACGCTGACCGAAAGGGAGAAGGATATTATCCAGATGTTTTTCGGTATTAATACGCAGGAAATGACGTTGGAAGAAATCGGCGATAAATTCGGCCTCACTCGTGAGCGCGTACGCCAGATTAAAGAGAAAGCCATTAGAAGATTGAGACAAAATTCGCGTAGCAAGCTGCTTAAGTCTTATTTAGGGTAAGAAAGATTCGGTTTCCGAAAAGAAAACAAAGCACAAGATGGAAGGTTGCTTCCGTCTTGTGCTTTTGTTCATAATATACCAATAATGCCTATCGGCTGCACTATGTGCCGCATGGTAATGGGCACATCAGCAAATTATTATAGTTAATTAATCTATTACTTTTTCGTATTTGTCCGTAAATAACTACTTTTGTCCTCTAATAAAATTATAAAATTAGAATTATGAAATCCATAAAGATTCTGTGCTCTTTATTATTGGTACTGACGGTATGCTCGGCATTCTCATTGAAAGGAAGTAAATCTGTTTATATAGTAGGCGTATCCGCATCGTTTACAGATTCATTGGTTTATTTCACGGAAATCCAGTTGCTGGACAGTGTGAGTCTGGATAAGAATAAGATGTTGCCGGAACGCTCACAATACAGTAATCAGCTGAAAAATTATCTGGAAAACGAGGAAGGGCTGACGAACCGTACTTGCTTTGTTTATTTCTCGAACAGCAGAAAGAAACTGCAGAAGACCATCAACAAGATGAAGACCAAGTATCAAAAAGGAAAGACCTTGCTGATTCGCGAAGTGAACCCCAATGCGTTCAAGTTCAAGAAACCGGAAGAGTAATCCTTTTCTTATGAAAAAGATTCTATTTCTATTCTTGGCAGCCTGCTTTTTCTTCTCTTGTGAGAAGGAAACAATCGTGATTCCTCAGCAACATGCCGGAAGAACGGTTCTGGCATTCTTTTGGGCGGATAACAGTTTGAATTCCAGTTTGCGTAATAATATTCAGACGATGATGCAAGGACTTCAGGCTATGAAGGATTCGGCTGCTTTATTGGTATATTGGGATGGTGAGGCTTCGGATATCAGTTGGCCGGAGCCTTGTATCGTAGAATATGTAACCAATGGTCAGGGGGGTATCAACAGCCTGTCTAAAGGAACGATAGATGCAATGATGGCTGATAAGAATACATCTATCTATGATTTGATTGGTATTGGTAACATCAGAAAAAAATATCCCCCTCAGACATCGACGGAGAAAACCGTCATGCAGACAGTGATAGGTGATATGATGAGTGCTTACCCGTCGGAAAGTTATGGAATAATCTTTGGATCTCACGGTTCGGGATGGTTGCCCACTATTACCGGCACCCGTTCTATAGGACAAGATGGCGGGCGGTATTCCAGTGACACAGCGTTGATACCGGAATTGGCGGAAGTGTTGCGTACGGTAAATCCTCAAAAGTTTGATTTTGTCTTGTTTGATGCGTGTATGATGGGGTGTGCCGAGGTGTATTATGAGCTGAAGGATGCTGCCAGATACTGTATCGCTTCTGTACTTGATATACCGGCAGCCGGATTTCCTTATGCAAGTGTGATGCCTTATTT
>OIBW01000235.1_pt1 | contig 24275 bp, 18 predicted proteins | sample 1581131 | NCBI WGS metagenome assembly OIBW01 (sample SAMEA3882517, study PRJEB24775) | human gut metagenome | biome: human-associated habitat; feature: intestine environment; material: feces | place: Netherlands | collected 2009/2010 | reverse complement strand
TGCTGAAGTCCTTAACAGGGGTATCGAGTGTAAAGCCGTACCGCTTGCCCAGCGCCTTATAGGTCATTTCGGAGATGGAGCCCTCGGCGTAATACCAGCCGCTGGCCTTGATGGCGCTTTCCCGGATGGACTTGCGCTTGTCGGGGATGACGCGCGCCGGGTCGACCTTCATGAAGGTGCCGAGACCCGTACACTTCTCACAGGCACCGAAGGGATTGTTGAAGCTGAACATCCGCGGGGTCAGCTCCTCGACGGAGATGCCGTGCTCGGGGCAGGCGTAGCTCTGGCTGAACATCATCGGTTCACCGCCAATGACATCGATGACGACAAGCCCGTTTGCCTGCGCCAGCGCGGTTTCTATGGAATCGGCCAGACGCCCGCGGACCGTGTCATTGATGACCAGACGGTCCACAACGATCTCAACGGTGTGCTTGATGTTCTTTTCGAGGTTGATCTCCTCGCTCAGATCGTACATATTGCCGTCAACGCGCACGCGGGCAAAACCGGCTCGGCGGGCGGCATCCAGCTCCTTGGCTTGGGTGCCCTTGCGGGCACGCACAACGGGGGCCAGCACCTGAAAGCGGGTGCACTCCGGCAGCTTCATGACTTCGTCGACCATCTCGTCCACGGTCTGCTGGGTAATCTCCCGCCCGCAGATCGGGCAATGGGGCACGCCGATGCGGGCGTACATCAGACGCAAATAGTCGTAAATCTCCGTTACCGTTCCCACCGTGGAACGCGGGTTGTGGCTTGTTGTTTTCTGGTCGATGGAGATGGCCGGGGACAGGCCGGTGATCTCGTCGACATCTGGCTTTTCCATCTGGCCCAGGAACTGGCGGGCATAGCTGGAAAGGCTTTCCATATAGCGGCGCTGGCCGTCGGCGTAGATCGTGTCAAACGCCAGGCTCGACTTGCCGGAGCCGGACAGGCCGGTCATGACGATCAGCTTATCTCTGGGCAGCTCCAAATCGACGTTTTTCAGGTTATGCTGCCGCGCACCCTTGATGACAATGCGGTTGTTCGGGTCGATTTTGATTTTGGAGCTGCGCTTTGCAGGCTTTTTTTCGGGTGTTGTACTCAATTTTTATATTTCCTCCTGCCCTTGCGTGTTTTGGCAGCGGCCTTGCGTTCACTGGTGTCGGCGGCGGTGGGATCCTCTCCGCGTTCCAGCCGCTGAATTTCGTCGCGCAGTTGTGCGGCCAGCTCAAATTGCAGCAGCCGCGCGGCCTCCTTCATTTCCTTGGTCAGGCGTTCAATTGTCTGCTGGCGCTCGGCGCGGCTCATGCGGTGCTGGCGCATCCGCTTGTTTTCCTCGCTCATGCTGATTTCGAGCCCGTCGCCGATGGCCTTGACGATGGTTTTGGGCGTGATGCCGTGTTCTTTATTGTAGGCGTCCTGAATGGTGCGGCGGCGCTCGGTCTCCATGATGGCGCGCTCCATGCTGGGCGTGACCTCATCTGCGTACATGAGCACAACGCCGTTGGCGTTGCGGGCCGCGCGGCCGATCGTCTGAATCAGGCTTGTCTCGCTGCGCAGGAAGCCTTCCTTATCGGCATCCAGAATCGCAATCAGCGACACCTCCGGCAGGTCCAGACCCTCGCGCAGCAGGTTGATGCCAACAATAACATCAATTGCGCCAACGCGCAGGTCCTTGATGATCTCCATGCGCTCAAACGTGTCGACCTCGTGGTGCATATACTTCGTCTTGACGCCATGTTCCTCCAGATAATCCGTCAGATCCTCGGCCATCTTGACGGTCAGCGTTGTGACGAGTGCGCGCTCGCCACGGTCGATGCGGGTGCGGATCTCGCCCAGCAGGTCCTCGATCTGGCCCTCCACCGGGCGCACCATGATAAGCGGGTCCAGCAGGCCGGTGGGGCGGATGACCTGCTCCGCCACGCGGCTGGAATGCTGGCGTTCATATTCACCGGGGGTTGCAGAAACAAAAATCTTCTGATGGATTTTGGCTTCAAATTCTTCAAATTTCAACGGGCGGTTGTCAAACGCCGACGGCAGACGGAAGCCGTATTCGACCAGCGTTTTCTTGCGGCTGTAGTCGCCGCCGAACATACCGCGCACCTGCGGCAGCATAACGTGGCTCTCGTCGACCATCAGCAGGAAATCATCCGGGAAATAATCCAGCAGCGTTGTGGGCGTGGAGCCGGGCGCACGGCCTGACAGGACAGCGGAGTAGTTCTCGATGCCCTTGCACATGCCGACCTCCTGCAGCATCTCCATGTCGTAGTTGGTGCGCTGCTGGATGCGCTGGGCCTCCAAGAGCTTGCCCTCCTCGGTGAATTTTTTGACCTGTTCCTCCATCTCGGCCTGAATCTTTTTCAGGCCCTCCTGCATCTTTTCGGGGCCGACGATATAGTGACTGGCCGGGAAGATGGCAACATGACGCACCACGTTCTTGTGCTCGCCTGTCAGTGGGTCAAACTCCACAATGCGGTCAATCTCGTCGCCGAAGAACTCGACCCGAATCGCAAATTCGTCGTTGTAGGCCAGGTGGATGTCCACCGTGTCCCCTTTTACGCGGAACTTGTTGCGCATGAAGTTCATGTCGTTGCGCTCATATTGCAGCTTGACCAGGCGGCTGCAAAGCTCGTCGCGCTCCATCTGCATACCGGGGCGCAGGCTGATGACCATGCTGCGGTAGTCGATGGGGTCGCCCAGCGAGTAGATGCAGGACACCGACGCCACAATGATGACGTTGCGCCGTTCTGACAGCGCCGCCGTGGCCGAGTGGCGCAGGCGGTCAATCTCGTCGTTGATGGCACTGTCCTTCTCAATATAGGTGTCTGTGGACGGGATATAAGCCTCGGGCTGATAGTAGTCGTAGTAGGAGACGAAATATTCTACCGCATCATCGGGGAAAAAGCCGCGCATCTCGGTACAGATCTGGCTGGCCAGCGTTTTATTCGGCTCCAAGATCAGCGTCGGGCGATTGCACCGGGCGATGATGTTCGCCATCGTAAACGTCTTGCCGGAACCGGTGACGCCCAGCAGCGTCTGGGCGTCGTCACCCTCATGGATGCCCTGCATCAGCGCTTCTATCGCCTGCGGCTGGTCGCCGGTGGGCTGAAACGGTGCCTTTAAGTGAAAGACTTCGTCCATAGTCGTTCCTTTCGTGTACAACGAATAGTTGTACAATGATTATAACACGACAAATTTTTAATGTAAATAGGTTTGCCGATATTTTGTACCCAAACCGCAGAAAAATGCGCCCTGCCGGGACACGGCAAGGCGCATGGGCGGCGTTCAGCGGCTGGCAGCCTGCAGCACGCCGCTGTTTACGCGGTATTCCGGCAGACTGCCGCGGTTCAGCATCGAACAGCCATCCTCCCCCGCTATGATGATATGATCCATGATCGTAAAGCCGAGCTGACCGGTGACCTCCATAATATGGTAGGTCGTCAGGCGGTCCGCCTCGGACGGAATGGCCAGCCCGGTGGGATGGTTGTGTGCCAGAATGCCGCAGGTCGAGTTGGTGCGGGCCACGGCGCGCAGCAGCTTGCGGGTGTCCACGGCCACGCGGTTGGGAACGCCCTCGGCAATGCGCAGGTCCTGCACAGGGCGGCAGGCGTCGTCCAATAAAATCAGGTAGAGCTGCTCATTCTGCACACCGCGGAACAGCGGTTTTACGTAGGCGATGGCCGTCTCTGCCGAGTTCAGCGACAGGCGGGTCTTGCGCTTTTTCAGCTCATAATAGCGGCTGCACGCCATGACGGTAGAAATCAGCCGCGCACTTTTGGGGCCGACGCCCTCGACCCGCATCAGCTCCTCGGGCTCGGCCTCCAGCACCTTGCAGAAATCGCCGAAGTGCTGAATGAGTCTGTGCGCCAGCGCGTTTGTGTCTGCCCGCGGGATGGAGAGAAACAGCAGATATTCCAGTGCCTCGTGTTCGGCCAGGCTGTCCAGTCCGTCTCGCTCGACGCGCTCCTGCATGCGGGCGCGGTGTTTCGCGTGGAGATTTTCGTCTGCCATTTTTTCACATCCCATCTTTACGTTCTGCTGGTTTTATTATATACTGTAAAAAGACTTTTGCCAACCGTTTTTACTGATGAATTTTTAAAGAGGACACGATGAAAAGTTTTACCGCAGGACCCAATGAAAACGGCGTGCGCCTGAGCCGCTTTGTGGAGGGCGTGACCAAGGATATGCCCCGCAGCATGATGTACAAGGCGTTCCGCAACAAGCGCATCAAGGTCAACGGCAAGCGCGCCGAGCCTGATACCCGCCTGAGCGCAGGCGATTTGATCGAACTGTACATCAACGACGAGTTCTTCCCCGTGGGCAAGCCCACCGCCAAGACCGCCAAGCCGCGTAGGCAACCGCCTGTGACCGTGGTGTATGAGGATGAAAATTTTGCGGTGCTCTACAAGCCCGCGCATCTGCTCTGCCACAGTGACCGCACCGGCGACGCCAATCTGGTGGATGCTTTTGCGTCCTATCTGGAGGCCAAGGGCGAGTATGATCCCCACGCAGAAAAGCGATTTGCCCCGGCGCTGTGCAACCGGCTGGACCGCGGCACCGAAGGTCTGGTGCTGGCCGCCAAGAGCTACGCCGCGCTGCGCGACCTGAACGCCATCATCCGCGACGACATGATGAAAAAGGAGTATCTGACCATCACGGTGGGGGCACCGCCGCAGGGGCGGTTCGTCGCATGGCTGCAGCACAGCGAGAAAAATAACAAGGTGCGCATCCACGCCCGTGAGAGCGAGGGTTACAAGCAGATCATCACCGAGGTGACAGTCATCCGGCAGGCAGGGCCGTTTGCGCTCTGCCGCATTGGGCTGATCACGGGCCGCACCCACCAGATCCGTGCGCATCTGGCGTATCTGGGCCATCCGGTACTGGGCGACATCAAGTACGGCAACCACAAGATGAACGAGCGCACCGGGCTGAAAACACAGGCTCTCTGCGCCCAGCGACTGACGTTTGGCCGAATCCCCGAGGAAAACACGCTGCACTATCTATCCGGCAGGGTCATCAAGCTGAATGACCCTGAAATCGTAAAGACGTACGAACGACTGACGGCAGAAAAATAAGCTCTGCCGCGGCTGGCGGCTGGAAGCATCCACCCCTGCAAGCAACGATGCTGTTATCCGTAGGGGCGCATTCCATATCTGCCCGCGGGATATTGCCGAAAAATCAAAAATACCGGGCCGCTCCCCACATTCGGGAAACGGCCCGGCAATTTTTTATGCCAGAACGAAGTGATAGACCAGAGACAGTGCCACGATCAAGGCGCAGACAATGGCCGTGATGGGCGGGGCCAGGTGGATGATGCGCTCGGCCATGACGTCGTCCTCACTGGTTTCGTCGTCATCGGCGTAGCGGCCACGTTTTTTGGACTTCTTGTCGTAACCGTTGTCCTCGTCATCGTAGTCGAGGTCATCGGTATCGTACATCTGGGTGCCCTCATCGTCGTCCTCATCATCGTCGAACAGACGGCCCTTGGGAGCGTAGCGGCGGACGCGCTCGGCCTCGGCATCCTCGTCGTCATCGGCGTAGCTGCTGCCTTGAGGCTCAAACGCGGCGGTTGCCTGCTCGGGTTCATAGGCGCTCTGCGGTGGGATGTCCTGCTGACCGGTGATGGCTGCCTGCACGGCGTTGGCCATGGCGCGCGGGTCGCTGGCAGCCGGGGCAGGCTGTGCCTGCGGCTGCGGTGCGGGAGCGGGCGCAGGGGCCACACTGCTGGCGACGGCGTTGACCTCCTGCTGCTGGCGCTCGGCGGCCTGGCGGGCCTCCTCCAGAATAGCGGTCAGCGTTGCCTTGATACCGGCGCGGTCACCGCCGCACTCAGAGCAGACGGTGGTGTTTTCCTCATTGGGATGGAACGCACCGCAGGCGCAGAACCAGCCGTACTCGGTGTCCTGGGGCACGCAGGTCAGTTGGACATTGCCGGTGCGCTGCTGCAGCGTCTTGGCGATGGAGCCGGGCAATACGCGGGGCATGTTTAGACGCACGCGCTTGTAATTGCGCAGGTCGACGCCGCGGCCATTGAGGAACGCGCGATCCTGCTCGACCTCCACGCTGGAAACCGGCGTGTCGCTGACATAGACAGCGTCATCGCTACCGAACACGGCACCGGGCTGGGCGTTGAGCTGCTCATAGTAGAAGTCATCCTCGCACAGGACCTGACCGGCGGCATCCTTACATTTGAAGTGGACGACCAGGCCGGTCAGCGGCTCGGTGCCGACATTCTTGAAGGTCAGGCAGACGGCGACCTCACCAGTCGTGTCACCCTTCAGCAGTTCGACACGCACGAACTGCACCGGACTTCCGGCGGTATAGTAGTTTGCGCGGGACTGCGCCATCAGGGAAAAATTCTGATCCATAGTTACACCTACTCTTTACTCTTGCGTGTCGGGCTGGGGGTTGGCCGGCTCGGCAGGCTGCTGGGTTTCGGGCTGTTCGGCAGGCTGCACAGGTGCGGCAGAATCCGGCGCAGGTGCTTCAGGCTGGGCGGTCTCGCTCCTGCCCAGGTCATAAGGCGGCAGGGTCCCGCCTTCCATCAATGTTTTGAATTCCTCACCGCTGATCTTTTCGCGCTCCATAAGAACGCCTGCTACCTTGTGTAGCTCGTTCATGTGCTCAGTCAGGGTGCGGCGGGCGGTCTCATAGGCCTCATCCACAATGTCGCGGATCTCGTTGTCGATCTCGGATGCGATAGCCTCCGAGTAGCCCTTGCCCTGGCCGAAGTCACGTCCCAGGAAGGTCTCGCCGGGGTCACTGCCGTAGACGACAGGCCCCATCCGCTCGGAGAAGCCGTAGCGGGTGACCATGGCGCGGGCCGTATCGGTGGCGCGCTGCAGGTCGCTGGACGCACCGGTGGAGATGTCCTCCAGCACAAGCTGCTCGGCCACACGGCCACCCAGCAGGGTGACGATGTTCTCAAACATCGCGGTCTTGGTGACGTAGCTGGGGTCCTTCTCGGGCAGGTACATTGTGTAGCCGCCCGCACCGCCGCGGGAGATAATGCTGATCTGGTGCACGGGATCGTGGTGCTTGCTGAAGTAGCCCGTGATAGCGTGGCCTGTCTCATGGTAGGCAGTCAGGCGGCGCTCCTCGTCGGTGACGACGTGGCTCTTCTTCTCAGGGCCCATCATGACCTTGACGGAGGCTTCCTCGATCTCCTTTTCGGTGATGGCCTTCTTGCCCTGACGGGCGGCCAGCAGTGCAGCCTCGTTCACGAGGTTCTCCAGATCAGCGCCGGAGAAGCCTGCCGTGGAGCGGGCAATCGTTTTCAGGCTCACATCGGGGCCGAGAGGCTTATTCTTTGTATGGACGCGCAGAATCTCCTCGCGGCCCTTGACGTCGGGCAGACCGACGTAGACCTGACGGTCAAAGCGGCCCGGGCGCAGCAGCGCCTTGTCCAGAATGTCCGCGCGGTTCGTGGCAGCCATGACGATGACGCCATCGTTGGCATCGAAGCCGTCCATCTCGACCAGCAGCTGGTTCAGGGTCTGCTCGCGCTCATCGTGACCGCCGCCGAGACCTGCGCCGCGCTGACGGCCCACTGCGTCGATCTCATCAATGAAGATGATGGAAGGCATCGTCTTTTTGGCCTTTTCAAACAGGTCGCGCACACGGGAGGCACCGACGCCGACGTACATCTCGACGAAATCGGAACCGGAAATCGCGTAGAACGGCACACCGGCCTCACCGGCACAGGCACGGGCCAGCAGCGTTTTGCCGGTACCCGGAGGGCCGACAAGCAGTACGCCGTGCGGAATGCGCGCGCCGAGGGAGTTGAACTTGCTCGGGGCCTTCAGGAACTCAACGACCTCCTGCAACTCGGCCTTTTCCTCATCGGCACCGGCCACATCGGCAAAGGTTGCCTTGCGCTGGTTCTCCTGCTGATCTTTGACCTTGGCGCGGCCTACATTCATGATGCCGCCGCCCGCGCCGCCGCGGTACATCGACATGAACAGCATACCGATGCTGCCGATCATTGCGACGTAGAAGATGATCTCCAGCCAGGGAATGCTCGTCTTGGCGGCGACGTAGTCAAACACCATCGGCGCATCCGGGTTGGCCGCGTTGTACTCGTCAACAAAATCGGAGATCTTGCCGGTGTTGAAGTCGCCGCCGTAGGGCAGCTTGTAGGTCATATAGACGGTGCCGCCGTTGGCGGGCAGGGCGTTATCGTCCGAGCTGTACACGCCGGTCAGCAGACCGCCGGTGGGCAGGCTGGCTGCAGCGTTGGACTCCGGCAGAGCAGCCTTGCCCTCCTTGAGCCACAGCTCCAGGCTGCCGGTGCCAAGGTCCAGACGGAACGATGTCACCTGCTGATTTTCAAAGTAATAGTAAATCTCGGAGTAGGTCGTGTCCTTGCTGCCGGACGCTGCCAGCAGCGGCGAAAGGCTGACGATGAACAGGACCAACACCATCAGGACGGCTACCACGAGGATGCCGCTGAATTTCGGTTGTTTTTGCTTCAAGAAATCAACTCCTATCCGGTGTGCACACCGGGCATTTTATCATTCGCCGGAATATACTTCCGGCTTAAGAACACCCACATAGGGCAGGTTGCGGTACTTTTCGTCGTAGTCCAGACCATAGCCGACCACGAACTCATCCGGCACTTCAAAGCCGCAGTAGTCCGGCTCGATGTCGGCCATGCGGCGGCTGGGCTTGCTGAGGATGGTGCAGATCTTCACGCTGCTGGGGTTGCGCATTTTCAGCACCGGAACCAGCTTGGACAGCGTGATGCCGGTGTCCAGAATATCCTCAACGATCAGCACGTCCCTGCCGGTCAGGTCGGCATCCAGGTCCTTGATGATCTTGACAAGGCCCGTGGAGGACGTGTTGGCACCGCCGTAGCTGGAAACGACCATAAAGTCGATGGCGCAGGGAATCTGAACCGCGCGCATCAGATCCGCCATAAAGACGACGGAACCCTTCAGGATCGAGACCAGAAGCAGGTCTTTGCCCGCGTAATCGCGGCTGATCTGTGCGCCTAGCTCGTTGACCTTGGCCTTCAGCGCATCTTCCGATACAAGAATGTGGTCAATATCATTGTCCATGCTGTACATCAGAGTTATGCCTCCCCTGTTTTTTCTGTCCGCACCGTCAGTACCTCGTGGGTGTACTCATCGGGGGCACATCCCTCGGCAAAGCCGCAGCCCCACAGCCACAGCACCTCACTGCCGTCAGCCAGCAGCGGCAGCAGCGGCCTTTCGGCCTGCGGTATGCCAAGTTCATTATAATATTTTTTGAGTGTTTTTCGCAGATGGCGTCCTGCCGGGCGGAAGAAGTCCCCCGGCTGCCGTGTGCGCAGAATAGCATTCCTCTGTATTTTAGCACAATCTGCGCAACAGTTTAAGTCTTTTTTGAAAATTGGTTGATTTTTTAGAAAATCTTCATACTTTACGACCTGAAATTTCACAAAATAACCACCCGGAAGGTAAAAATCACCCGGTTCAAAGGGCTGCGGCGGCGCGGGAAGGGTCTGAGAACCCTCCCGCGTCAGGCAGACGAGCAGGCCGTCCTGTATTTTATAGTTTACGTCCGGGGTCAGCTGAACAGCACCCTCTCCCTTTAAAACAAGGAAGTGCAGCAGGCTGATATACTTTTCCTCGGCGTCGCGCACGGGGCTGACCAGCGCGTGCAGCGCGGCGTCCAGCACAGGTCCCTCGGCGCGGCGCAGGACCGTGACATCATAGCCGCCCGGCACAGTAGCCGCCTGCAGAAGGGCGGCGGCCTCGCCGGTCAGCCAGTCGTCCAGCGCGCGCATCTGGCGGCAGAGCCGCGCAATGCTGCGCTCGGCGGCGGGGTTGGCGTATTGAAGTGCCGGGATGGCATCATGCCGGATGCGGTTGCGCGCATAGACGTCCTGGTCGTTCGTCTCATCCCGGATATAGTGTTGCCCCAGCGCGGCACAGTATGCCTCGGTGTCGGCGCGGGTCAGGCAGAGGCAGGGCCGCACATAGCAGCCGCGGCGCGGCGGGATGCCGGTCAGCCCGTGCAGACCCGTGCCGCGCGCCATGCGGAAAAGCACCGTTTCAGCCTGGTCGGACATCGTGTGAGCCGTGGCAATGACGGCCTCCTCCCGCGCGGCCAGCTCATCGAACCAGCCGTAGCGCAGACCGCGGGCCCAATCCTCGCTCGGGCGGGGCGGCACCTCTATGCCTTCCTGCACGGCGTCATACAGGAACAGCTCCACGCCGTTCCGGCGGCAGAAGTCCGCCACAAAGTCGGCATCGCGGCGGGCGGTCTCGCCCCGGATGCCGTGGTTGACGTGGGTCGCCAGAACCTCGATCTCCAGCGTGCGGCGATGGCGCAGTAAAAAAAGCAACAAAGCCATCGAGTCTGCCCCACCGGAGCAGGCCGCAATGACTCTGTCGCCAGACTTGAACAGACCCTGTCGGCGGCAGTTGTCCAACAGAGCCTCATCCATACGCTGTACAGTTTTTTCCGCGTCAGAACTCATGGGTCACATCCAGATTGCTGAAGCGCGTGTGCGCGCCGTCCCAGCCCAGACGGACAACGCTCGTCTCGCCGTGGCGGTTTTTGGCTACGATGCACTCGGCCTCATTCTCATTGGCCTGGTTTTCCTCGCCGTTCTGGGCATTGTAGTAGGCCGCGCGGTAGAGGAACAGCACGATGTCGGCATCCTGCTCGATAGAGCCGGAGTCGCGGCCCGTCGTTTTTTCCGCTGCACGGGACAGCTGGGAAAGCGCGATGACCGGTACGTTCAGTTCTTTTGCCATGATCTTGAGGTTCCGGGTAATGTCACTGATCTCCTGCACGCGGCTCTCGGTGCGCTTGGCACTCTGCATCAGCTGCAGGTAGTCGATGATAACGAGCCCGATTTTTTCCTTCTTGGGATCCTGGTTGATCGTGCGAATTTTTGCCTTGATCTCCGGCACCGAGATACCGGAGGAATCGTCCATGTAAATCGGAGCGTTGTAGAGCAGCGACGTGGCCTGGGCAAAATCGTTCCAGTCGGAGTTGTTCAGACGGCCCGTGCGGAATGCCTGGCTGTCGATGTTCGCCGTGCTGGAAAGAATGCGGTCCGTCAGCTGCTCGCAGGTCATTTCCAGACTGAAAATGATCGTCGGCACCTTCTGCTGGCGGGCAACGTTTGTTGCAATGTTCAGCGCAAACGAGGTCTTGCCCATACCGGGGCGGGCGGCCAGAATAATCAGGTCCGAGCGGCCCAGTCCGGTCAGGACCGTGTCCAGATAGTTGAAGCCCGTGGGGATACCGGCGAACTTGTCGCGGTCCGCGCCGCTCAGCTTCTGCATCGTGTCGATGACCTCGAGAATGGACTCGCGGATCGTCTTGACGCCCGACTTGTCGCGCCCGGAACGAATATCGTATATCTTCTGCTCCGCGCTTTCGAGCAGAAGATCGGCGTCCTCGCCGGAGGCGGTCTCGTTCAGGATGGACCGGGCGGCGTCGATCAGGCGGCGGCCCTGGTACTTCTCCTTGACGATCTTAAAATAGGAATCAACGTTCGAGACCGAGGGCAGCGTCTCGGCGATGCGGGCCAGATAGACCTTGGCGTCGTCGGCGCTGGCAAACGTCTTGTTGCTGGCAAGCGCATTGACAAGCGTGACAATGTCAACGGCCTCGCTCTCGGTGTAGAGCGAACGCATCGTCTCATAGATGGCGCGATTCTGGTCCGAGTAGAACATCTCGGGCTCCATGTCGGTGATGAGGCGGTTCAGCACCGTTTCATCCACCAGCGCCGCGCCCAGCACGCTCTGCTCGGCCTGCATGCTGTAGGGCATCTGGATGCCCAGGCTGGCAAGGCTTACTTCTTCATTTTTCGGCATAGCGGACATCCTCCTTCCCTGCCAGACGGCAAATTACAGCTCCTCGACCTTCAGCTTGAAGGGCGCGACGACACCGGCGTACAGGCGCACGGAGGCGTCATAGCTGCCGAACTCCTTGATGGCGGAAGGCAGCTCGACCTTCTTCTTGTCGATTTCGGTGCCGGTCAGGACGGTCAGCAGCTCGGCGACCTCCTTGCCGGTGACCTTGCCGTACAGCTTGCCGGATGCACCGCCCTTGACCTTGGCGGTCACGACCTGGCCTTTGATCTTGGCGGCCAGCTCCTCTGCGGCGGCGCGTGCTTCGGCCTCGTGGTGGGCCTTGGCCTCGCTCTTGGTGCGGGCCTGGTTCAGTGCTGCGGCATCCGCGGGGGCTGCCAGGTTGCGCGGGAACAGGAAGTTGCGGGCGTAGCCGTCCGAAACCTCGTGGATCTCGTCTTTTTTGCCGATGGTCTTGACGTCCTGTTTGAGAATGATCTTCATAAGGGTTTCCCTCCCAAAATTTTTATCACAATTACCGCGCAGTATTTTCCTTTTGCGCCGCGCGGTAAAGGTCGATTTGTTCACGGATGCGGTGCTCCGCATCCTGCAGCGTGCAGTTCTGGAGCTGAGCACCCGCCATCATCAGATGGCCGCCGCCGCCCAGCGGCTCCAGAATGACCTGCACGTTCAGTGCGCCCATGCTGCGCGCCGAGATATTGACGCCGTCGTTTTTGGCGACTGCCACAAAGCTGGCGTCGACGCCGTTGATGGTCAGCAGATCGTTGGCTGCCATCGGCAGCACAACATTCATACCGGCCTCAAGCTCGTCCGACAGGGCAATGGCACAGCCCTTGTATATGTAGGCCGCCTCCACAATGTGGGCGCGGGCCTCGTACTCCTCTTTTGAGGTGTTGAACAGCAGCTTGGTGTCAGCGGTCTGGGCACCGCGGCTGCGCAGCCAGGCGGCAGCCTCAAAGGTTCGCACGCCGACATGCAGCGCAAAGCTGCGGGTGTCCAGCATGATGCCGGCCAAAAGTGCCTGAGCCTCCAGCGGGGTGATGTTGTTCTCCTTCGGCATGAACTGCAGAAGCTCACACACCAGCTCGCTGGCGCTGGACGCATAGGGCTCATGGTAGATCAGCGTCGGATTGTCGATGTGGCCCACCGCCATGCGGTGATGGTCGATGACGACGACGCGCTTGCACTTTTCGTAGATCTGCTGGCTTTCCAGCAGGCGCTTCTGGTAGGTATCGACGACGATCAGCAGCGTATTCGGCGTGATGACGTCGAGCGTCTGATCGGGTGCGATAAAGTCGTGGCCCTCGCCTGCATCAAGAAAAGTCTTGAGCAGCGGCCCTGCGAGCGTAGCCTCGCTGTTGATGGCGATGACCGCGGGCACATCGCACATTTTGCAGATGCGCAGCACGCCGATGGCGGAGCCGACGGCGTCGAGGTCACTCATGCGGTGCCCCATGATGATAACGCTGTCGCTGCGCTTGATGAGGTCGCACAGCGCGTTGGCAATAATGCGGCTGCGGACGTGGCTGCGCTTCTCGACGCCGTGGGAGATACCGCCGTAGAACTCAAAGCCGTCAACGGTCTTAACGGCGGCCTGGTCGCCGCCGCGGCCCAGGGCAATGTCGATGCTCTCGCGCGCCATCTGGTGGCATTCCTGCAGGGTCTTTCCGCCGTGGCCGACACCAATGGACAGCGTGGTCAGCCCGCCGGGATGCAGCGCACGGACCTTATCGAGGATGTCAAAGCGCTCCGCCAGCATCCAGCGGACGTCACGCTCCTCCACCACTGCGATGTAGCGGCTGTTCGTGACCTTGCGCAAAAAGCCGGTGCTGCGCCCGATGTATTTCTCCAGCAGACTGTTGATAGCCTCCAGCTCCTTGGCCTGCTCACTGTCCTTCATATCGTCAAACAGCTCGTCATAGCTGTCGATGACAATGATGAGACAGGCCGGGCGGCTCTCGTTGTACTCGTCGAGTGTTTCTTTATAAAGCGTATCATTGATGAGATACACAAGGCTGGCCCCGCGGCTGCCCTTGGCTGAGCCTGCATAGGCCGTAAAGCGGCGCTCCCCCACTTTCAGGTCCTGCCCGTGCGGGCGGGAGCAGACAGCCAGATCCAGCTCCGGCAGAACGCGATTCACCGGGCGGGTCACCGCGTCGTAATCGTTCAGCACATCCTGCCTGAAATACTGGTTGTACCACAAAATGCGCCCGTCGTTGACAAGCACCGTGGGGATGGGCAGATTTGCCAGGCTGTACTGGATACGGCTGTTCTCAAAATCGGTGCTGCAAAGCTGCCTGGCCAGAAACGCGCGCAGGCGGCGGCGCTGGTAGAGCACTACACAGAGCGCGATCAGTACCAGCACCGCAGGCACGGCCAGCAGGGCAGGCTGCGTCAGGGCCACCGGCACGACCATCGCGGCGATGGCGACCAGCAGCAACAGCAGCAGAGCGGCAATATCCAATCCATCCTTGTGTTTCATCGTACACTCCCCTGTTCAGGAAAACAATTACACTTCCAGCAGAATTGGCAGGATCATGGGGCTGCGCTTGGTGCGGCGGTAGATATAGCTCGACAGCGCCTCGCGCACGCGGGCTTTGACGCTTGCCCAGTCGTGCAGGTTGTCGGCCAGGCTGCGGTCCAGGGCCATCTCCACCTGGGTGCGGGCTCCCTCCATCAGCTCCTCGCTCTCACGCACGTAGACAAAGCCGCGGCTGACGAGATCGGGACCGGAGAGAACCTGTCCGTTGCTGCCGTCGATGGCGGCGGTCACAATGATGATGCCGTCCTCCGACAGGTGGTGGCGGTCCCGCAGGACCACGTTGCCTACATCGCCGACGCCGTAGCCATCGACCATCACAGCGCCCGCTGTAACAGTGTTCTCAACGGTCATGCCATCCGCGGAAAGGCGGATGTTCTGGCCGTTCTCGGCGATATAGATATTCTGCTTCGGGATATAGCCCAGATGCTCCGCGGTCTCGGCGTGGCGCTTGAGCTGCTTGAACTCACCGTGCACGGGCAGGAAGAACTGCGGGTGGGCCAGCGTCAGCATGAGCTTCTGCTCCTCCTGGCAGGCATGGCCGGACACGTGGGTGTCGTACATATTTTCGTAGATGACCTCGGCCCCGAGAGTCAGCAGGCCGTTGACGACCTTGGTGACGGTCTTTTCATTGCCGGGGATTGGGCGTGCCGAGATGATGATGAAGTCATTGGGGCCTACGCGCACCTGACGGTGGCTGGCCTGCGCCATGCGGGACAGCGCGCTCAGCGGCTCGCCCTGGCTGCCGGTGGTGAGCACGACCTTCTCGGGCGGGTACTTGTTGATTTCGTCAATCGTGATAAGCACATTATCCGGCGCGTGCAGGTAGCCCAGCTCGCGGGCCATCTCGGTGTTGGAGACCATGCTGCGCCCACTGACGGCGACCTTGCGGCCCGACTCAATCGCCAGGTCGATGATCTGCTGCACGCGGTAGATGTTGGAGGCGAACGTTGCCACGATGATGCGGCGCTTACCGGCCTTGGCAAACAGGCGGCGCACGCCTTCGGCGACAGTCTGTTCAGTGGCGGTGAAGCCCGGGCGCTCTGCGTTGGTGGAATCTGCCAGCAGCGCCAGCACACCCTTGCGGCCATACTCGGCAATCGTGGGCAGGTCGGTCACGGCGTCGCCGGACAGCGGCGTGTAGTCGACCTTGAAGTCGCCGGTGTGGATGACCACGCCCGCCGGGCAGTCGATGGCGAAGGCCAGCGAGTCCGGGATAGAGTGGTTGACGTGGATCGGCTCAACGGTGAAGCAGCCGAGCGTGACCTTCTGGCGCGGGCGGATCTCATGGAAGATCGCGCTGGACGCAAGGCCGTGCTCCTCGAGCTTGTTCTTGATAAGACCAATCGTCAGCTTGGCGGCGTAGATCGGCACATTGAATTTTTTGAGCAGGTACGGCAGACTGCCGATGTGGTCCTCGTGACCGTGGGTGATGAACAGGCCCTTGATGCGGTCCCTGTTCTCGAGCACGTAGGTGAAGTCCGGGATGACCAGATCGACGCCGAACATATCGGCATCCGGGAACACAAGGCCGCAGTCAACGAGGATCATGTCGCCCTGGCACTCATACAGCGTAATGTTCTTGCCGACCTCGCCGAGGCCGCCCAGCGGGCAGATGTGCATCGGGATGGCCGGGGTCATCTCAAGATGCTCAGTGCTCTTTGGACGGCGTCCGCGGCGCTGGCCCTGGGGGCGCGGTGCGGCAGCCTGACCGTTCTGGGGTGCAGCGCTGTTCTGATTCTGGCGCGGGCGGCGCGGACGCGGAGCCGGGATGCTCTGCGCGGCGGCGTTCTGCTCGGCAGTGGCCGGGGCCGCGGGGCGCGGGCGGCGGGGGCGGGGCTTGTGCTGCGCGTTGGCAGCGTTCTCCCCCTGGGGCTTGGGTGTGCGCGGCTTGCGGGTATGGGGCGCACTCTGGCCGTTCTGGGCAGGCTGTGCGGTATTTTTACGTTTTGGCTTGAACTCTTCCATCGAAAACCTCCGAATCGTCGTATTTCCGGGCTGGTGCCTGCCATCTGCAGGTACCGGAATCCCTCAAAAGCGGTTGCGATCTATGTATTTTAAGAGCGGATGCTCCTATGCCTAATGGAATGGGCGCGGAAAGCCCGCCTGAAAAGACGCGGCCAGGCCCGATAAAACACACAATGCAATTACACTCTATTATAATCGGAAATGGCGTCTATGTCAAATATCTTGCCTTATGAATCCAGGCTTGCTATAATAGTAGTATTATAGACCAGAATACGGAGTACAACGCATGAAGCATATTGAAATTTATACCGATGGTGCCTGCAGCGGCAACCCCGGCCCAGGCGGCTGGGGCGCGATTCTGCGGTTCCGCACGGCACAGAAGGTGTACGAGAAGGAGCTTTCCGGCGGCGAGGCCAACACGACCAACAACCGCATGGAGATGACCGCCCTGCTGGAGGCGCTGCGCCAGCTCAAGGAGCCCTGCGCCATTGACCTGTACAGCGACAGCAAATACGTCATTGACAGCCTGCAAAAGGGCTGGGCCAGGGGTTGGCGCGCCCGCGGCTGGAAGAAAGCAGACAAATCCCCCGCCCTGAACCCGGATCTGTGGGCCCCGCTGCTGGCCGAGAGCGAGAAGCATGAAATCACCTACCACTGGCTGAAGGGCCACGCCGGACATCCCGAAAACGAACGCTGTGACCGCATGGCTGTGGAGCAAAGCAAGAAATACGGCGGGCGTCAGGCCTGACCTTGGCATTAGGAGAGAAACATGGACGGTTTTAACACATTTGAAAAGCAGGATAAGGTCCTGCTGGGACTGAACAGCGGCAGTGACGCCGCCGCAGCCATGCGCATTTTGCAGCAGCAGGGCTTTGCGGTGCAGACATTCACGGCTGAGCACGAAGTCACGCCTGCCGCACTTTTGCAGCTGCTGGCCGACAAAGCTGCCGAGTTGGACTGCGCGTTCATTGCCACCGGGCACTATGCCCGCATCGAGGTGGACGGCGAGGGGCTTTCTCACCTGCTGCCTGCTGCGGACGCCGAGGCAGACCAGAGTGCCGCGCTGGCAGGTCTGCCGCAGGAAGTGCTGGCTAAGCTGGTGCTGCCGCTGGGCGAGTTTACCAAGGCAGAAGTGGCGGAGATGCTGGCGGATACGGCGGAATAAATCTTACGACAGCAAAAATGCCTGTGCAGGTTTGAAGCCTGCACAGGCATTTTTGTTTGCGTTGGCTTCCCCCACGGGGGAAGCCGTCAGTGGCTCCGACCACTGACTGATGAGGGCAATGACCCGTTTTTGAGTAGTCAGATACACCTTGCCCTCGTCCGGCCCTGCGGGGCCACCTTCCCCGAGGGGGAAGGTTTTTGAGAGTTTCACTTTTTCTTTTTATGCTTCGGCCAGGGCCACCATTTGCCCTCTTTTTCGTGCATCCAATGGGCGAGCGGATAGAAGATCATGGCCAGACCGCCCAGCAGGATCAGGATGTACAGCCAGCCCGCAAAGTCAAAAATCACATCCAGTGCGGCCAGCGCAGCCAGAAAGAACCCGGCGTACATCATGAACTGGCCGTTGTGCACCACATAGCCGTTCCAGTTTTCAGGTTTGATCTCGTCGCGGCCCTGGTCGCCCCAGACATGGGGGTTCTTCATTGCGGAGTAGCCGTAAAACGCCAGCACGATACCGATAACAAAAAGGAATTCAAACAATGGGGTGTCCTCCCGGAATTATTTTTTGAAGAAAGGGCTGAAATCAAACGTTGCAAAGTAGTCCTCCGGCGTCTCGGCGCGGCGGATGAGCTGGTGGGAGCCGTCCTCCTTCAGCAGGACCTCGGCACTGCGCAGCTTGCCGTTGTAGTTGTAGCCCATCGAGAAGCCGTGTGCGCCGGTGTCATGGATGTAGACAATGTCGCCGATGTCGATTTCCGGCAGCATACGGTCAATGGCGAACTTGTCATTGTTCTCACACAGACCGCCGGTGACGTCGTACTTGTGGTCGCAGGGGGCGTCCTCCTTGCCCAGCACCGTGATGTGATGGTAGGAGCCGTACATGGCAGGGCGCATCAGGTTGGCCGCGCAGGCGTCAACGCCGATGTACTCCTTGTAAATATGCTTCTGGTGCAGCACGGTGGTGATAAGTGCGCCGTAGGGTGCCAGCATGAAGCGGCCCATCTCAGTGAAGATGGCGACATCACCCATGCCGGCGGGCACCAGAATCTCCTCAAACTTCTTGCGCACGCCCTCGCCGATGGCGGCAATGTCGTTGCTGCGCTGGTCGGGGCGGTAGGCAATACCGACGCCGCCCGAAAGGTTGATGAACTTGATTTTTGCGCCGGTGCGCTTGTGCAGGCGGACAGCCAGCTCAAACAGGACACCGGCCAGCTTCGGGTAATAGTCGTCAGTGACGGTGTTGCTGGCCAGGAAGGAGTGGATGCCGAACTGCTCGGCACCGGCAGCCATCAGTTTTGTGTATGCCTCGGCCATCTGATCCTCGCTCATGCCGTACTTGGCGTCGCCGGGGTTGTCCATGATACCGTTGCCCAGCTCGAACACACCGCCCGGGTTGAAGCGGCAGCAGACGGTCTTGGGCACGCCCGCGACCTTTTCAAGGAACGCAACGTGGGTCAGGTCGTCCAGATTGATGTATGCGCCGAGGTCGTAGGCTTTCTTCATGTCCTGCGCGGGCGTGTCGTTGGAGGAAAACATGATGTCGCTGCCTTTGAAGCCGCAGGCCTCGCTCATGAGCAGCTCAGTATAGCTGGAGCAGTCAACGCCGCAGCCCTCCTCCTGCAGAATCTTCAGCAGGTAGGGGTTGGGCGTGGCCTTGACGGCAAAGTATTCCTTGAAGCCCTTGTTCCAGCTGAACGCGGCGTTGACCCTGCGGGCGTTCTCGCGAATCCCCTTTTCATCGTAAAGGTGGAACGGGGTGGGAATATCGGCGGCAATCTCTTTCGCCTGGGCAAGGGTAATAAACGGCTTTTTCTGCGGCATGATTGTATTTCCTTTCCCTTTATATGCTTCGTATAGGCTTATTATATACGGTTTGTAAGGTGACGGCAAGAGGCTTTGGGAAAAATAGCGCTGTAGGGGCCGGACATGTCCGGCCCGCGGCTGTATGGCAAGCATATGCTACTGGGAAGGCTGCGGGCGGGGCATGCCCCGCCCCTACTACGCAGCCAAAATGAAAAAGACCGTTCCAGAACCGGAACGGTCTTTTATCCTATTTACAGCACAGTCTCCGCGTGGTCGCCCTGAATGTGGAGTCTGGCGGTCAGCAGGCGGTTGTCAAGTTGGCGACAGGTCCAGCGGTACGCAGGGTACAGGAACAGGCAGGCCGCGATCCATGCGGCGGGATTGGACAGTTCCGCGCCGAAGTATCCCAGAATCGGGACCAGTACAATCGCCACCGCCGTGCGGGCGACCATCTCGGCCACACCGGCCAGCATAGCGAGTGACGAGAAGCCGAGTCCCTGAATGGTGTAGCGCCAGATGATCAATGCCCCCAGCGGCACGAAGAACACACTGTTCCAGAACAGATACTCGCGGCCCATGGCAACGATGTCGACCTCCTTGGCTGTGTCAAGGAACAGCGACATGATCTGCACGTCGGTAAAATGCAGAACGAAAGCCGATGCCACACCGTAAATCAAAATAATAAGCATTGCGCTGTTGACGCCCTGCCGCACACGATCCATCCGGGATGCGCCGAGGTTTTGCCCGGCGTAGGTTGCCATGGCCGTGCCGACGCTCTCCATCGGAACGGTCAGCAGCCCCTGGGTCTTGCCTGCTGCGGTGACGGCGGCAACGGCGGTGCTGCCCAGCACATTGACCGCCCACTGCATGATGACGCTGCCAATGGCCGTGATGCTGCACTGCAGACCCATGGGTATACCGATGCCCAGCAGACGTGCGCAGGCCTTTTTGCTGTAGGCAAAGTCAGATTTCTGCATCTTCAGCACATCAAATTTACGGCTCAGATAGATAAAGCTCAACACACCGGAAATGACCTGCGAGATGTCAGTGGCCAGCGCCGCCCCCAGAACACCCATCTGAAACGGGATGATGAACAAAAGGTCGAGCCCGATGTTGAGCGCACTGGTCAGGATCAGAAAGTACAGCGGCGTCTTGCTGTCGCCCAGTGCGCGCATGATGGCCGCCACCATGTTGTACAAAAAGATGAACGGGATGCCCGCAAAAATCCAGCCGATGTAGATGACCGCGCCGTCAATGATGTCGTCGGGTGTCTGCATCAGCTGCATCATCGGGCGGGTCAGCGCAACGGTGCTGATGGTCAGCACCACGCTGCCCGCAATGCAAAGCCACGCGGCGTTGGCCACATGGCGGCGCAGATCACTGTAATCCCGCGCGCCGAACAGCTGTGCAATGGGAATCGCAAAGCCGTTGCAGACGCCGATGACGAAACCCAAAATCAGATAGTTGACCGAGCCGGTAGCGCCGACAGAGGCCAGCGCACTGACACCGCAGAAGCGGCCGACGATGATGGTGTCCGCCAGCGCATAGAACTGCTGGAACAGGTTGCCCAGCACCAGCGGCAAGCTGAACAGGAGAATAACTTTGAGCGGACTGCCGCTCGTAAGGTCTTTTGTCATAATTTTTCATACCCTATTATATACGTGCATAATTTCGTGCGGATTGTATTATAGCACGCACAGATACAAATGCAAGAGGGCTGACCACACAAATTTTGCGTTCTTTTCGGCAAAACAGCACCGGATGGCAAAAGCGTATTTTCTTGCGCAGCGGCGGCAGATTTCAGGCGCCTGACAGGTGTTATTTCCAGAATGCGGCCAGCTCCGCTGTCAGCGCCTGCGCCGAGTCCACGGTTTTCAGCTGCTCCCAGTGCGGCGGCATCAGGCGGCGGGTGTCGGGGGCCAGGAACCGGTCATCAATGAGCAGGACAACGCCGCGGTCCTCCGGCGTGCGGATGACCCGGCCTGCCGCCTGCAAAACCTTGTTCATGCCGGGGAAGCGGTAGGCATAGTCAAAGCCGGAGCCGCGCGTCTGCTCAAAGTAATCGCGCAGCTGCTCCTGCCGCGGGCCGACCTGCGGCAGGCCCGGGCTGACAATGGCTGCACCGATGAGGCTCTCCCCCGTCAGATCGACGCCCTCGCCAAAAACGCCGCCCAGCACCGCAAAGCCCAACAGCGGTCCGCCGTCGGATTTCTGAAACTGTGCCAGAAACTCCGCGCGTTTTCCCTCGTCCATGGCGCTTTCCTGACAGAGGGTCGGCTGGTCCGGGTAGCGGGCGGTGAAATCCTCCCACACCTGCTGTAAATAGCTGTAGCTCGGGAAAAACGCCAGATAGTGCCCGGCCCTCGCCCCGGACATCACGGCCAGCAAGTCAGCGATCTTGGCAATGCTGTCCGCGCGGTCCTTGTAGCGGGTGCTGACGTGGCGGGCGCACCACAGGCCCAGATGCTCCGTATCAAACGGGCTGCGCAGCGCTACAGCGCGGGCATCGGGCAGACCGCACAGATCTCTGTAATAGCCTGCCGGAGCCAGCGTCGCGCTGAACAGCACCGCCGCGCGGCCCTTGGCAAAGTCCGCCGCCAGAAAGTCACTCGGGTCCAGGCAGAGCATTGCGGCACGGACCTCACTGCCGTGGGCAGAGATTTGCAGTACAAAGTGATCGTCGAACGTATCCGCCACGCGCAGCCAGGCGCGGATGTCAAAGTATAATTGCAGCAGTGCCTCGTGGGTCTCGTCGGGGTCGCGGTGCTCGTCAAGCCAGATCTCCAGCGGCTCGCAGAGCCTTGTCAGCGCGCGGTCAAGCGCATCGGCGCGGGACTTTTCAAAGAACGTGCGGCCAAAGCGGCTGTCGCCGGGCGCTTTCTCGCAGCGGTGCCGCCACTCGATGAAGATGTCATTGACCTTTGTCAGCGCGTTTTTCAGGCTGCTTTTGCCCTTGCCCAGCCGCTTTTTGGCGTCGTAGAAGGCGCTTTTGGCAAGGACGGCACTGTGCATGTCCCGGGCGCGGTCCGGAAGATTATGTGCCTCATCGAGCAGAAACAGATAGTCCCCCGCTGTGTCAAAAAAGCGTTCCAAGTGCACGACGGGGTCAAACAGGTAGTTGTAGTCCCCGATGACTACATCACACCACAGGCTTAGATCCAGCCCCAGCTCAAACGGACAGACCTTATGTCTGCGAGCCAGCATCTGCAGGGCGTCAGCGGTCAGAGCGTGGGTGTCCAGCGCATCCCACAGCGCCGTCCTGACGCGATCATAGTAGCCTTTGGCATAGGGGCATGCCTCGGGCGTACACTCGCGCCGATCCTGCATACAGATTTTGTCCTTGGCGGTCAGCGTTACGCTGCGCAGCTTTAAATCGGCGTCGGACGCCCGCAGCAGCGCCAGCGCGTTCTCCGCTGCCGCACGGGTCGTGCCGCGGGCTGTCAGGTAAAAGACGGGGCCGCCCTGCTTCACAGCCTTTAACGCCGGGAACAGCACGCTCATCGTCTTGCCGATGCCGGTGGGTGCCTGGCAGAGCAGCTGCCCGCCCTCGGTGCAAATCTTGTACACCGCGCCGATCATGGCCCGCTGGCCCGGACGATAGCCGGGAAACGGAAATTGCAGCGCCGCCAGTGACGCGCGGCTGATGCGCTGCCACTCGGCGGCACGCTTGGCCCACGGCGCGTACTGCGTCAGCAGGTCGGTCACAACGGCGTCCAGCGCGTCGGCGGTGTAGTCATGACTGAAACGAAATTCCAGTTCCTCATCGACCTGAAAGTAGGTCAGCCGCACCCGCATAGCGGGCAGGCCGTTCTGCCGCGCGTAGATGGCCGCATAGATCTGCGCCTGTGCCCAGTGCTCCGGGCTTTGCTCACCGGTGATGAGCTCTGGCGGCAGAGTTGTGGTTTTGATCTCATCAATGGTCGGCATGCCGTCAGTATCGGTAAAAATACCGTCGGCACGGCCCTCCAGCGTGTAGGTGATTTGGGCACAGGCGTAGTCCTGCTTCAACGTCGCCTCGGCCTGGTAGTCCGGGTACTCTTTTACGGCGGCACGCTGCAATTTGCGGTGCAGGCGTGCGCCCTCCAGCGCGCGGTCAAAGCCGGTAAAGCGGCTGTCAATGCTGCCGGTGCGCAATAAAAACTCCACCAGACGCCGTATGGGCAGCGTCAGTGCCAACGCTTCAGGCTCCATGCCGCTTTCCTCCTTGCATCCGGTGGTATCTTTTTAATAGGTATGTTCGCAGACCTCTGTGATTTTCTGCCGCAGGGCCACAAAGTCGCCAAATACAGCAGGCTTGTTGTCTGGGTAACGCAGCAGCGCTGCGGGGTGGTAGGTCGCCATGAACAGTGTGCCCTGCTTGTCGAAAAATTTACCGTGGTCGCGGGAAATCGAGAAGCCCGGGTCGAGCATCCGCTGCGCGGCCACACGGCCCAGACAGACAACGATTTTGGGACGGATCAGCTGAAATTGCTGGCGCAGCCAAGGCATGCACGCGGCGGATTCTTCCGGCAGCGGGTCGCGGTTCTGCGGCGGGCGGCATTTGACAATATTGGCAATATAGACGTTTTTGTCACGGCTCAAGTCGACGGCCTCCAGATAGTGGTCCAGCAACTGGCCGCTCTTGCCCACAAAGGGAAGACCCTGCTCGTCCTCGTTGGCACCGGGGCCCTCGCCTACGAGCATGACCTCGGCGTGTGCGGCACCCTGGCCAAAGACGACGCTGTGGCGCGTCTCGCACAGGCCGCAGCGGCGGCAGGCCAGGCATTCCTGTTGCAATGCTTGCAGTTCCATAATATACTTCCTCTGACATGGTTAAATCGGGCGCGGCGCACCCATACTGTAAGGAAAAGGAGGGGCAGGCGTATGGCACTATTTTTGCGGGGACTCTGCCTGCTGGCGGGGTATCTGTTCGGCGGTTTTTTGACAGCGGAGGTCGTGGCGCGGTGCACGGCGGGCGTCAGTGCGCGGGATATTGGCACCGGCAACCCCGGCATGGCGAATATCGCGACACA
>OIBW01000215.1_pt1 | contig 25342 bp, 13 predicted proteins | sample 1581131 | NCBI WGS metagenome assembly OIBW01 (sample SAMEA3882517, study PRJEB24775) | human gut metagenome | biome: human-associated habitat; feature: intestine environment; material: feces | place: Netherlands | collected 2009/2010 | reverse complement strand
GCGAATCGGTTATTGGCGCCAACGTAACAGAAAAAGGAACAACCAATGGTATGATAACCGACTTGGACGGAAACTTCTCGCTGACTGTACAAAAAAATGCAACGTTAGTAATTTCCTATATCGGATATGTCACACAAGAGATTGCTATCAAAGGAAACACTAATCTCAACATTATATTAAAAGAAGACTCCAAAGCATTGGAGGAAGTAGTCGTTATCGGTTACGGTACAGCAAGAAAATCAGATGTAACGGGGTCTATCGCATCAGTAGGTGGTGATAAACTGCAAGAAATGCCTTCTACGAATATTACGTACGCCTTGCAAAATCGTGTAGCCGGCGTAGATATGACGCAGACATCTTCACAGCCTGGTGCTACCATGCAAATCCGTATTCGTGGTACTCGTTCACTGACTGCTTCTAATGACCCGTTAGTAGTGTTGGATGGTATTCCTTTCATGGGAAACCTGTCTGATATTAATCCCGGTGACATTAAAAGCATGGATATTCTAAAAGATGCTTCTTCCACTGCCATTTATGGTTCACGTGGTGCTAATGGTGTTATTTTAATCACTACGAACAGAGGAGCCCAAGGTACACCTGCCAAATTTACATATAACGGTTATGTAGGTGCAAAATCCGTATTCTCTAAATATCCTATGATGGACGGACCCAAATATAACTCCTAATTTAACTTTGCATCAACTTAATTGCCTCATCAACAGATACACATGTAGCAAATCTCTTTGGCCACATCATATCATTGTAATATTTATAGGTTTCTTCTCCAGACATATAGTCGTTATCAAACGTTGAATTTGCCCCTTGTGGAACAATTACTTTATATCCTCTTTCAAAAGCAGATTTCACAGTTGCATCTATACAGAAATTTGTCTGTAACCCAACTATCATTAATGTATTTTCATCTTTAACATAATCTGTAAAATCTTTATTTCCGAAACAACTATTGATATTTTTTGTAAATATCTTTTCACCTTCCCTTGGATGCACCTGTTCTGCAATCTCGAATTCTTCATCGCCGATTGAAAATCCCGTTCCTGGTCCATCATCATGCTGAAAATAGATAACCTCTATTTGATTATCTCTAGCTGCTTGTATAATTCTTGAAGTATTATCAATAAATTCATCAAAATTAAAAAGTCTGCTATCTGTTATTCCTTTTTGTATATCTATCACAAGTAGTTTCATTTGTTTCTCCTTTACACATAAAAATCCCGATTTTTCGTTCTCTGTGACTTCCCAATAAACCGGAAGTCAACGAATGGATGCCACTTTATCAGTCGACCATGATCTCCTAAGAGCCACATAGGAGATTAAAAAGTTTGCAAGCCAACCAGCTGGTACAGCAAGCCAGACAAAGGCAATGCCGAAACGCGGTGCACAGATCAGGGCAACGGACAGACGAATCGCAAGGTTCACCATGTTTGCAACGAGGAACGGACGCATAATTCCGAGACCGCGAAGAACTCCATCGGTTGCCATCTTGATACCCATGAAGATGAAAAAGTAACCAAGCCACCTCATATAATCACCAGACACCTGATAGGCCAACGCCGTTCCGTCTTTTCCTAAGAACAGCGAGGAGATCTGCGTGTGTAGCGTTTCAATGACGAGAAAGGCAAGAACGGCAAAGCACCCGTCCAGCACCAGCGCCGCATGGTAGCCTTTTTTGATGCGTTGGGGTTTGCCTGCGCCAAGGTTTTGGGAAACATACGGCGAAACCGCATTGCCGATGGACACAAAGATCAATGAAAAAACATTTTCCACCCTCATCGTTGCTGTATACCCGGCGAGTGCCTGTGTACCGAAAGGATTTACCACTGCCTGCACAATCATCATACCGATGGACACTGTGGACTGCTGTAAAACCGACGGCACCGCAATGCGAAGCATGGAATACAGCTCCTGCCGTTCAAACCTGTTAAAGGGGCTTTTATATTGCTGCATCCGTGCAAAGAAAATCAAAAACGAAAACACTGCGGAAATTCCCTGTGCAATCAGGGTTGCAATAGCCGCACCGAACACACCGAGACCTAGCCCGGCTACCATCCAAAGATCCATTAAAATATTCAGGATGGACGAAAAAATCAGCAGTCCTAGCGGAATTTTGGATTCGCCGATTGAGGTGAACATGGTAGAAAGAATGTTATACATAAACAGAAACGGAAAGCCCACAAAATAGACCCGCAGATACAGTACTGCATCATCCAGTATGTCGGCAGGGGTTTGCAGTCCACTCATCATCGAGTTGGCGAAGAAAAAGCCAAAAACACCAAGGACTATACTTAGAAGCAAAAAGCTAATTAAGGAGGTTGACACGATTGTTTTCATTTTGCCATACTCCCTGGCTCCGAAATAACGGCTCACAAGCACACCGGCTCCGACACCGGCTCCCAGTGCCACACAAATGAACACATTGGTCAATGCTGCACATGCACCGACAGCTGCAAGTGCGGAAGAACCAACAAACTGGCCGACAATAATAGAGTCGGCCATATTGTATATTTGCTGAAAAAAACTTCCAAGAATCATTGGCATTGCAAAAACCGTCAACGCTTTGAGGGGCGTATCGGTTATCAAATACTCATCTTTCGACATTATCATATTCCTCCATGGTATCCCATTCACTTACCTTTGCAAATTCCGATTTATCTAATTTCTATTAACATCTATTTCACTGTTCATGAACCCCTCAGAACGGTCGAATTGCAGGATTGGTCGTCAGCTTTTTGTTCTATAAAATTCTCTCCAAACACCCTGGCATCTAATCCACTCACTCAATTTGCATTATCTAATCCGAGGTTACAACCTGAACGAAATTTTGCGTTGGATATGTTTCCGTAAGATATAGCCGGGCATATTTGATAGTTAAATGTACAATTTTAGATTTAGAAAAAGTCATCAAACAAGCCGAATTTTATATTGCTTAATTATTTTCTTGACATCAATACTACCGTCTCAATGTGTGCTGTGTGGGGGAACATATCTACGGGTTGGATTTTTTGGGCTTTGTAGGGGCTGTTTTGGGTTAGGTAGGCTAAATCTCTTGCCAATGTTTCGGGGTTGCAGGAAACATAGACAACCTTTTTCGGAGACATTTTGATTAGTGAGTCGAGAAATTTTCGGTCACTTCCGGCTCTTGGCGGATCCATGAACACAACATCGGGCTTTTCGTCCTCGTCTGCAGCTTCTCTCATGAACTCGCCCGCATCGGCTTTGTAGAAACGGATATTTTTCAGATTATTTGCTCTTGCGTTTACGATTGCATCCCTCACGGCATCGCCGTTAAGTTCTGCACCGATAACATTGCCTGCGCCGTTTTTGGCGGCAATTATGCCGATTGTGCCGATTCCGCAGTAGGTGTCAAGCACGGTTTCGTTGCCTTTGAGATTTGCAAATTCAATTGCTTTGCCGTACAAAACTTCGGTTTGAACGGGGTTAATTTGGTAAAAGCTTTTCGGCGAAATTCTGAACCTGCAACCGCAGAGAATATCCTCAATATAACCCTTGCCGTACAGCACTTTCTGATTGTCACCGAGTACAAGGTTGGTGCGGTAGGGGTTTATATTTTGCACAATGGTTGTGATTTCGGGAAACTGTTTCAGAATCGCTTTTACAAAATTGTTTTTTGACGGAAAAACAGGTGTACCTGTCACAAGCACAAGCATAATCTGATTTGTCGCAAAGCCTCTTTTCACAAGAATGTGACGGAGAAAACCTTTGCCTGTGTCCTCGTTATAGGTTGTCATTCTGAAAGAGGGGAGGAGCTTGCGTACTGCAACGATGATTTTGTCGGCAATAACATCCTCTGTCTGACAGCTGTCAATTCCGACAACATGATGACTGCCCGACTGATACACACCCGAAATGATTTTGCCCTTTTTGTCCGTATAAAAAGCCGCCTGAACCTTGTTGCGGTAGTGGTAGGGAGTTTTCATTCCGATGATTTTTTCAACGGTGCAAAAGCGTTTGAGAAGTTTTTCGACTTTCCTCTGCTTGAATTCAAGCTGTTCGGGATATGACAGATTTTGCAGTTGACAACCGCCGCATTTTTTGTAAACTGGACAGCTTTGTTTATTGGTTTCAGGTCTGTTACTCATAATATTTCCTCACATTTTATTGCATTGTATATATCCTTTATTTTATCATCAATCATATTGATATGCAACAGAAACAAACCCTAAATGACAAAGAAAAACGCAGGAGGGAAATCCGCTCCTGCGCTTTCTGATTATTAACTGGTATATCGAAAAATTGAGGATTATCAGGTTATTTGTAATCAATTAAAGATTTGTGTATCCCATAAGGCTTTCATCAACCTCTTTGGCAACATCTCTGCCCTCACGAATTGCCCAGACAACAAGTGACTGTCCTCTGTGCATATCGCCTGTAACAAATACATTTTCAACATTTGTCTTGTGTGAGCCTTCTGCCGTTGCAACATTGGTTCTTGCGTTTGTTTCAACACCGAATGCCTTGGTTACATAGTTTTCACTGCCGAGGAATCCTGCCGCAATGAGTACGAGTTCAACATCAACCTTGTATTCTGAGCCTTCAACCTCTTTCATCATAAGTCTGCCTGTTTTAGCATCCTTTTCGGGTTTGAGCTTAACAAGTTCCGCACCTACAAGATTACCGTTCTTGTCAGCAATGAACTGCTTAACGGTTGTCTGATAAACTCGTGGATCGTGACCGTAAACTTCAATAGCCTCTTCCTGACCGTAGTCTGTTTTGCAGACTCTCGGCCATTGCGGCCATGGGTTATCGGCACTTCTTGTGTCGGGAAGTTTAGGCATCATTTCAAGCTGGAGAACGGATTTTGCACCGTGTCTGATGCTTGTGCCGACGCAGTCGTTACCTGTGTCGCCGCCGCCGATTACCATTACATTCTTGCCTTTCGCGCTGATGAATGTACCCTCTCTGAGGTTGCAGTCAAGAAGTGACTTTGTTGTTGATTTGAGGAAGTCAACGGCAAAGTGAATGCCGTTAGCCTCTCTGCCGGGAACTTTGATATCTCTCGGATTTGATGCACCGCAAGCAAGGATTACACGGTCAAAGTCCTTGAGAATTTCACTTGCTTTGATGTCTTTGCCGACATTTGAGCAGGTTTCAAAGGTTACGCCTTCTTCTTCCATAATGTTAATCTTGCGTTCGATAACATCTTTTTCAAGCTTCATATTCGGAATGCCGTACATAAGCAGACCGCCTACTCTGTCATTGCGTTCAAATACCGTTACAGAGTGACCACGCTGATTGAGCTGGTCGGCTGCGGCAAGTCCCGATGGACCCGAACCGATGATTGCAATTTTCTTGCCTGTTCTTACCTTTGGAATTCTTGCGTCTGCAAGACCTTCCTCATAGGCATTTTCAATGATTCCGTATTCGTTGGCTCTTACGCTGACAGCGTCACCGTTTGCACCGCAGGTGCATGCCTTTTCACAGAGAGCGGGACATACACGGGATGTGAATTCGGGGAAGTTGTTTGTAACTTTAAGACGGTTGTAAGCCTGTTCCCAGTTGCCCTTGTAGATGAGGTCATTCCATTCGGGAATGAGGTTGTTAAGCGGACAGCCTGAGAATGCAGAACCAATCTGCATTCCTGCCTGACAGAAAGGCACGCCGCAGTCCCTGTTTTTGCTGATCCTCTTTGCTGAGGGGATCGTGAAATTCGTCAAAATTTTTGATTCTTTCTTTTACGGAGTATGCCGGGGCATCCTCACGCTTATATTCCATAAATCCTGTTGGCTTTCCCATAAATATCCCCTCCTTATTTATTATTCACAATTTCGTAGAAAGCTTCAATTTGTGCCTGCTCGTTTGTAAGACCTTTTTCTTCATAAGCGGCAATTGCAGCCATCATTCTCTTGTAGTCGTGCGGAATAATCTTCTTGAATTTCGGAAGATACTCGTCAAAGTTATCAAGGATTTTCTTGCCTCTCTGTGAACCTGTTGCTGCAACATGTTCTTCAATAAGCGTCTTGAGTTCGATTATATCGTACTTTTCTGTTACCTCAGAGAAGAGAACCATTTCCTTGTTGAGCTTTGTGTAAAGATCTCTTTCTTCATCAAGAACATAGGCAACACCGCCGGACATACCTGCGGCAAAGTTTTTGCCTGTTTTGCCGATAACAACAACCCGACCGCCTGTCATATATTCACAACCGTGGTCGCCGACACCCTCAACAACTGCCGTTGCGCCTGAGTTTCTTACGCAGAAACGCTCGCCTGCAACACCATTGATAAATGCCTTGCCGCTTGTTGCACCGTAAAGTGCAACATTACCGATGATGATGTTGTTACCTGCGTCAAATGTTGAGTTCTTCGGAGGATAAACTACCAGCTTACCGCCTGAAAGTCCCTTGCCGAAGTAGTCGTTTGAGTCGCCCACAAGTTCAAGTGTGAGTCCCTTTGGAATGAATGCGCCAAAGCTCTGACCGCCCGAACCGTTGCAGACTACTGTAAATGTATCGTCATCAAGGTTGTTGTAATGCTTTCTTGTAACCTCAGAACCGAAGATTGTACCGAATGAACGGTCAGTGTTTTTAACATTGACTTCAACCTTTTTCTTTGTGCCTTTTGCAAGAACCTTTGCAAATTCTTTGCAGAGGATTCTCTCGTCAAGTGTTGATTCAAGTTTGAAATCATAAAGGCTCTTCTTGTTGTATTCAACCTTTTCCGAAACAAAGTTTGTATCAAGAATGTTAGAAAGGTCAACCTCGGCAGCCTGTCCTGTGATGCCTTCTTTTCTCTTGATGAGGTCAATTCTTCCGACAAGCTCATCAACGGTTTTTACACCGAGCTTTGACATATATTCACGAAGTTCGCTTGCTACAAACTTCATAAAGTTTATTACATATTCGGGCTTGCCGCAGAATCTTTTTCTGAGCTCGGGGTTCTGTGTGGCAACACCGAACGGGCAGGTATCAAGGTTACATACTCTCATCATTGCACAACCGAGAGTTACAAGCGGAGCAGTTGCAAAACCAAATTCCTCTGCACCGAGCATTGCGGCAATTGCAACATCACGGCCGTTCATAAGCTTACCGTCGGTTTCAATAACAACCTTGTTACGAAGGTCGTTCATAATGAGCGTCTGATGAGCCTCGGCAAGACCGAGTTCCCACGGCAGACCTGCATTGTAGATTGAGTTTCTCGGAGCAGCGCCTGTACCGCCGTCATAACCTGAAATAAGGATTACGCCTGCACCTGCTTTTGCAACGCCTGCGGCAACCGTACCTACACCGCATTCCGAAACGAGCTTAACAGAGATTCTTGCATCTTTGTTAGAATTTTTGAGGTCGTAGATAAGCTGTGCAAGGTCCTCGATTGAGTAAATGTCGTGGTGCGGTGGGGGAGAGATGAGCGATACACCCGGTGTTGAATGACGGGTTTTTGCAATCCAGGGATAAACCTTTTTGCCAGGAAGATGTCCGCCTTCGCCCGGCTTTGCACCCTGAGCCATTTTAATCTGAATTTCGTTTGCAGATGTGAGGTATCTTGATGTAACACCGAAACGACCTGACGCAACCTGCTTGATTGCAGAACATCTGTCAACCTTCTGTCCTTTTGTGAGAAGTCTTTCAAGGCTTTCGCCGCCCTCACCGGAGTTTGACTTGCCGTGAAGCTGATTCATTGCAATCGCAAGTGTTTCGTGAGCCTCCTGTGAGATTGAACCGTAGGACATAGCGCCTGTCTTGAAACGCTTTACGATTGAATCAACGCTTTCAACCTCATCAAGCGGAACAGGAGTTTCCGCAAAGTTGAAGTCGAAAAGACCTCTGATATTTACAGGATCCATTTCTTCGGAAATCATATGAGAATACTTTTTGTAAAGCTCATAGTCGCCTGTTCTTGTTGCCTGCTGGAGCATATATATAGTCTGCGGATTGTAGAGGTGTTCCTCTTTGCCGCTTCTGAACTTGTGTGAACCACGGGATTCAAGCTCATCGCTTACACCGAGGTCAAGCGGATCAAATGCCGCTGTGTGAAGTTTGTCAACATTCTTTTCGATATCCTTGATTGTGATACCGCCGATTCTGCTGACTGTGCCTGTGAAGTATTCGTCAATAACATCCTTGCCGATACCGATAGCCTCAAAAATCTGTGAGCCCTGATATGACTGGATTGTTGAAATACCCATTTTTGACGCAATCTTTACGATGCCGTGGAGAACTGCGCTGTTGTAATCGTCAACTGCTGCGTAGTAGTCCTTGTCAAGAAGGTCGTCACCGATAAGCTCGTGGATTGTTTCCTGAGCAAGATACGGGTTGATTGCACTTGCACCGTAGCCGAGAAGTGTTGCAAAATGATGAACTTCTCTCGGCTCACCGCTTTCAAGTATCATTGCAAGTGAGGTTCTCTTCTTTGTTGCAACAAGGTGCTGATGAAGAGCGGATACTGCAAGAAGTGACGGAATTGCAAGATGGTTTTCGTCAACTCCTCTGTCGGAGAGGATAAGAATATTTGCACCGTCATTGTAAGCCTTGTCAGCTTCAATGAAAAGTCGCTTAACAGCCTTTGAAAGTCTTGTGTTCTTGTAGTAGAGAATAGGGATAACCGCAACCTTAAAGCCCGGAATGTGCATATTCTTGATTTTGAGAATATCGGTTGATGTAAGAATCGGGTTGTGAATCTTCATAACCTTGCAGTTTTCGGGACGCTCCTCAAGGATGTTGCCGTCCTCACCGATATAAATTGTTGTTGATGTTACAACTTCCTCACGGATTGCGTCAATCGGCGGGTTTGTAACCTGTGCAAAGAGCTGTTTGAAGTAGTTGAAAAGCGGCTGCGGTTCTTTTGAAAGAACTGCAAGCGGACTGTCTGTACCCATTGCGGCAATTGACTCTGTGCCGTTCTTTGCCATAGGAAGGATTGATGTCATAACATCTTCGTAGGTATATCCGAAAGCCTTCTGGAGTTTTTGTCTTTCTTTATATGAATGCTCCTCAACCTTCATATTAGGAATTTTGAGGTCTTTAAGACAAACAAGATTACTGTCGAGCCATTCGCCGTAAGGCTGTTTTGACGCATAATACTCTTTAAGTTCATCGTCATCAATGAGTCTGCCCTGAACCGTATCGACAAGAAGCATTTTGCCCGGGCGAAGTCTTTCCTTTGTAACAATCTTTGCGGGATCAATAGGAAGCGCACCGACTTCCGATGAAAGAATGAGGTTGCCGTCATTCGTGATGTAATATCTTGACGGACGCAGACCGTTACGGTCAAGAACCGCACCCATAATGTCACCGTCAGAGAAAAGGATTGACGCAGGACCGTCCCACGGCTCCATCATTGTTGCATAATACTGATAGAAGTCCTTTCTCTTCTGGCTCATTGTGCCGTTATTATCCCACGGCTCCGGAATTGTAATCATAACGGCAAGAGGAAGCTCCATACCGCTCATTACGAGAAATTCAAGTGTATTATCAAGCATTGCAGAGTCTGAACCCTCTGTGTTTACAACAGGAATAACCTTGTCAAGGTCGCCCTTGAGATGCTCCGAACGCATTGTTTCCTCACGGGCAAGCATCTTGTCAGCGTTGCCTCTGATTGTGTTGATTTCACCGTTGTGAACAATCATTCTGTTAGGATGAGCTCTCTGCCAGCTTGGATTTGTGTTGGTTGAAAAACGGGAGTGAACCATAGCGATTGCAGACTCGTAATCATCGTCCTGAAGATCAAGGAAGAAGTTACGGAGATCGCCGACAAGGAACATACCTTTATATACAATAGTTCTGCTTGAAAGCGAAACTACATATGTGTCTTCATTACTCTGTTCAAAAACTCTTCTTGCAACATAGAGCTTTCTGTCGAACGGGAGACCTCTTTTTACACCGTGAGGTCTTTTGATAAAGCACTGCATAATTGCAGGCATACATTCAACAGCTCTGTGACCGAGTACCTCGGGCTTTGACGGAACATTTCTCCAACCGAGAACTGTAAGACCTTCTTTTTCTGCAATGATTTCAAACATCTTCTTTGCCTGATTTCTTGCAAGCTCATTCTGAGGGAAGAAGAACATACCTACAGCGTAATCTCTTTCGGAACCGAGCTTAATGCCGATTTCAGCAGCTGCCTTCTTAAAAAATTTGTGTGAAATCTGGAGAAGAATACCTACGCCGTCACCTGTTTTGCCTTCGGCATCCTTACCTGCTCTGTGTTCGAGAGTTTCAACAATTGTCAGAGCGTTTGCCACGGTGTCGTGTGACTTGATACCCTTAATATTAACAACAGCTCCGATACCGCAGTTATCATGTTCAAACTTCGGAGAATACAAAGTCTTGTTGTTCTCTCTGACTGTCTGTTCCATTAATGATCACCCTTTCCTGTTAATCACAAAAATTATTCAGCGGACTTTTTATATACATATATATGTAAAAGGAAGTTTGCTTTCGTAAACTTATCGGTTCAAGGTGGCAATTAATGTTCTGCCGGTTAATAATCAATCATATATATGTAATTGTAAAATGCCCAATCTCTTCTCAGCGGTAAAACCGCTATGCTCAGCCTGTGCTATATCCTGCAAAGGTGAATGTGCAGGTCGGCTGATGTTCTGAAATGCCCTGTCATCGTTGATCAAGAAAAATCAGCACTTAGATTATATAACTATACATTGTGCTTTGTCAAGGGAAAATAAAGGAAAATTGCAACTTTTAAGGGTGAAACTTTCATTTTACTGTGATTGTTGTAGAAAATATGCAACTCTTATTGGTGTTTCAGTTTAATTTTGCAGGAAATTTAATAAAACTTGCAATTTCAAAACTTTTTTCAAAAAATGTATTGACAAATTCGCAAAAGTGGAATATACTAACAACATCAAAGACAGCAAGGGCGCTGTGAGCTGAGGCTTACAGTGTCCTTTTCTGTTTTTATAAAGCAAAAATCAGACCATTAAAATTTATTTTCAAAATGGATAGGAGAGAATTAAAATGGCAAAAGTTCCCGAAATTTTTGGCAGCATGGTATTTAATGATCAGAAGATGCAGGAAAGACTTCCAAAGTCAACTTACAAGGCTTTGAAAAAGACAATCCAGAACGGTGAACCGCTTGACCTCAGCGTTGCAAATGTTGTTGCGGCTGCTATGAAGGACTGGGCAGTTGAAATGGGCTGTACCCACTACACACACTGGTTCCAGCCGATGACAGGTATTACAGCCGAAAAGCATGACAGCTTTATCGCACCGAACGGCGAGGGTCAGGTTATCATGGAGTTCTCAGGTAAAGAGCTTGTAAAGGGCGAGCCTGATGCTTCTTCTTTCCCAAGCGGCGGTATTCGTGCCACATTCGAGGCAAGAGGATATACAACATGGGATCCGACATCATATGCATTCGTTAAGGACGGAACACTTTACATTCCTACAGCATTCTGTTCTTATACAGGCGAGGTTCTCGATAAGAAAACTCCTCTTCTTCGTTCAATGGAGAGAATTAATACAGAGGCTGTAAAGATTCTTCATCTTCTCGGCAAAGAAAATGTTACAAGAGTTACAACAACAGTAGGTCCGGAGCAGGAATACTTCCTTATTGATAGGGAAGCTTACGACCAGAGAGAGGATCTTATTTATACAGGCAGAACACTTTTCGGTGCAAAAGCTCCTAAAGGACAGGAACTTGACGACCATTACTTCGGTGCAATCAAGACAAGAGTTGCTGCTTATATGAAAGACCTTGACGAGGAACTCTGGAAACTCGGTATCCTTGCAAAGACAAAGCATAACGAAGTTGCTCCTTCACAGCACGAGCTTGCTCCTATCTTCACAACAACAAACATTGCAACCGATCACAACGAGCTTACAATGGAAGTTATGAAGAAGGTTGCCGAAAGACACGGTCTTGTTTGTCTTCTTCACGAAAAGCCGTTTGCAGGTGTTAACGGTTCCGGTAAGCACAACAACTGGTCAATTTCAACCAACACAGGCGAAAACCTTCTTGATCCCGGCAAGACTCCTGAAAACAACCTTCAGTTCCAGCTTTTCCTTGCAGCAGTTGTAAAGGCTGTTCACGAGTATCAGGATCTTCTCAGAATCACGGTTGCATCGGCAGGTAACGACCACCGTCTCGGCGCTAACGAAGCACCGCCTGCAATCATTTCAATGTATCTCGGTGATGACCTCGGCGAACTCGTTGATTCAATCATCAATGACAGAGAATATGTAAGCAAGGGTAAGCAGAAGATGAGAACAGGCGTTGATGTTCTTCCTGACTTTATGAAGGATACATCAGACCGTAACCGTACATCACCTTTTGCATTCACAGGTAACAAGTTTGAATTCAGAGCACTTGGTTCTTCACTTAACATTGCCTGTCCTAACTATATGCTCAACACTATGGTAGCCGAAGAACTTTCAGAGTTCTACGATGAGCTTAAAGATGCGGATGATATGGACGCAGCTATCAAGGCTCTTGTTAAGAAAGTATTCATAGAGCATCAGAACATTATCTTCAACGGCAACAACTACGCTCCCGAGTGGGTTGAAGAGGCTGAAAGAAGAGGACTTCTTAACCTCAAGTCACTTCCTGACGCAATGGAACATTTCCTTGACAAGAAGAATGTTGACCTCTTTGTTAAGAATAAGATTTGTTCGGCAGACGAAATCCGTGCAAGATATGAAATTGAGCTTGAAAGCTATTCTAAGCAGATTAACATTGAGGCTCTCACAATGATTGATATGGCTAAGAAGAACATTCTTCCTGCCGTTACATCATATGTAAGAGATCTTACGGATACAGCACTTGCCAAGAAGGCACTTTCAGACGCTATTCCTACAAGTGTTGAGGAAGACCTTATTACAAGCCTTTCAAACAAACTTGTATGTTTCTCAAAGAAAACTGCAGAGCTTGAAGAGGCTGTTATCAAGGCAAGCGACTACAGCGATGATAACCTCAAGTATGCTAAGTACTACAGAGAAACAGTATTTGCACTTATGCAGGAACTCAGAGCTGTCGGTGACGCAATGGAAACAGAAACAGCTTCGGAATACTGGCCTTATCCTTCATACGGCGAACTTCTTTTCGGTGTGTGATTGATAGAACCTCTATTTATACTAAATAACATTATTTATATTGTATAACAGGTAACACAACGGCGTGTGATTGACAGAATTAAACTGTCAACTCCACGCCGTTTTTGTTATTTTGATAAAAGGAGAGATTTATATGGCAGAACTAATTTACGGAGGCACAGGCGTCTGGTTTATGATCGGCGCATTACTCGTGTTCTTTATGCAGTGCGGATTTGCAATGGTTGAAACCGGTTTTACAAGAGCTAAAAACGCAGGTAACATCATTATGAAAAACCTGATGGACTTTTGTATCGGTACGGTTGTATTCAGCCTGTTAGGCTTCGGACTTATGATGTCTAAGGACTATGTCGCAGGATTCATCGGTGTTCCCAACCTCAATATGTTCACAGACTGGATGAACTTTGATTGGAACTCATTCGTATTCCAGCTTGTATTCTGTGCTACAGCAGCTACTATCGTTTCAGGTGCTATGGCAGAGCGTACAAAATTCTCGGCATACTGTGTTTACAGCGCAATTATTTCACTCGTTGTTTACCCGATTGAAGCAGGTTGGGTTTGGAACGGTCAGGGTTGGCTTGCAAAGCTCGGCTGTATCGACTTTGCAGGTTCAATCGTAATTCATATGGTCGGCGGTATCTCGGCACTTGTCGGCGCAATCATTCTCGGACCCCGTATCGGTAAATACGGCAAGAACGGCAAGGTAAACGCTATCCCCGGTCACAGCATCACACTCGGTGCTCTCGGTGTATTCATTCTTTGGTTTGCATGGTACGGCTTTAACGGTGCCGCTGCTGAAGACGGCGCTCGTCTCGGTCAGATTCTTCTTACAACAACAATTGCTCCGGCAGTTGCAACAGTAACAACCATGCTCTTTACATGGATCAAGAACGGCAAGCCTGATGTTTCAATGTGTCTTAACGCATCACTCGCAGGTCTTGTAGCAATCACGGCAGGTTGTGCAGATGTTGACGCAATCGGCGCAGCAGTTATCGGTATCGTTTCAGGTATCCTCATCGTAGTAGCAGTTGAATTTGTTGATATCAAGCTTAAAATAGATGATCCTGTCGGCGCATTCTCGGTACACGGCGTAAACGGTATGTGGGGCGGCCTTGCAGTAGGTCTTTTCGCAACAGGTAACGGTCAGAACGGTGTTACAGGTCTTTTCTACGGCGGTGGCTTTGCTCAGCTTGGTAAGCAGGCTCTCGGTATTGTTACAATCGTAGCTTGGACAGTTGTTTGCATGATTATCGTATTCACAATCATCAAAAAGACAGTAGGTCTTCGTGTTACAAAGGACGAAGAAATGAAGGGCCTCGATATCTGCGAGCACGGTCTTATCAGCGCATATGCAGACTTTATGCCAATCGGTGTCGGTACAGCTTCACTTGATGAAACATTTGATGTTGACAGCAATGTTCCTGTAACTCAGGCAGTTCCCGTTCAGCTTGCCGGCAAGTATGATATGGCTACCGACGGCACAAAGATTACTAAGATTGACATTCTTCTCAAGCAGTCAAAGCTTGAAGCTCTTAAAGAAGAAATGGATAAGCTCGGCATCACAGGTATGACAGTATCTCAGGTACTCGGTTGCGGTGCTCAGAAGGGTAAAGCAGAGTATTACCGTGGTGTTGCTATTGAAAGTAACCTCCTTCCTAAGATGAAGGTTGAAATCGTAGTTTGCAAGGTTCCTGTAAAGGCAGTTGTTGATGCGGCTGTTAAGGCACTTTACACAGGTCACATCGGTGACGGCAAAATCTTTATCTATGATGTTGAAGATGTTGTTAAGGTTAGAACAGGCGAAACAGGCTACGACGCTATGCAGGATATTGAATAATCCCCAATAGCTTAATTAACCTATCCTTTTTAATTCACATAAACCGAGACGCCCCGAACGGCAATAGCTGTTCGGGGCGTTTTGGCTCTATACTATATATAATATAGTGTCAAAAATCAAAGTTTACACTATGAAGGATATTTGAATTATACAGCTTAAAACCATAAATAATAATGAAAAGACAATTTGTTGTAAAGCCCGAAAAATGTTGAAAAGTGTAAAACAAATTTGCAATGAAAATGTTTTTACAAAATTGTAAAAAATATTGTCATAATTCCTTTAAGTAAATAACAATAGGGGTTAATCTTGTAAAATAATAAGATGAATGAAACAATATGCGGTGGTGAGGTTCTTGAAAAATGCTTTGTTGATTTCACACTCTGAACAGAGTGCCGTTTCTTTGTCACAATTGCTCGGAAGCGAAGGCTATACGGAGATTTCCGTCTGCCAAACCTCACAGGAGGCTAAGGAGCTTGCAAATGGTGAGGTTTTTGACCTCATCTGCGTCAATGCACCGCTTGAAAAGGAAAACGGCATTGAGCTTTCAAAGTACTTTGCCGGAACAACCCGTTCAAGTGTTGTGATTATCGTTCCGCAGCGAAATGCGGATTATGTGAATGACGCACTCACGGAGCACGGTGTTCTTGTTATTGCAAAGCCCGTAAACAAGCACCTGTTTCACCACTTTTTGCAGTTTACGGAATGTTTTAAGATGCGTATGTTCCGTGTGATTGAGGAAAATGAAAAGCTCAAGCATATGGTTGCGGATATGAAGATAATAAACAGAGCAAAGTTCCTGCTTATTACCTGCCTTAATATGTCCGAAGATCAGGCGCATCGCTATCTTGAAAAACAGGCTATGGATCTCAGAACAAGCAAGCTTGAGGTTGCAAAGCAGGTTATCAGAACATATGAGAACTGACTGCAATTTTTTAGTTTATTGAAAGGAATGTGTTTTTATGAGCCGTGCGGCATACTTAATCCTTGAAAACGGAACAGTTTTTGAGGGCAAGGCGTTTGGTGCCGAAAAAGAAACTACGGGAGAACTTGTTTTTACTACAGCAATGACAGGTTATCTTGAAACACTCACCGACCCCAGCTATTACGGTCAGGTGGTTATTCAGACATTCCCTTTAATCGGCAACTATGGTGTTATCCCTGCCGATTTTGAAAGTGACTCTCCGTCGCTGAAAGGTTATATTGTACGAGAATGGTGCCAAGTTCCTTCAAACTTCCGTTGTGAGGGTGATCTTGACACCTTTTTAAAAGAGTCGGGAATTCCCGGTATTTACGGAATTGACACTCGTGCGCTCACAAGAATTGTGCGTGAATACGGTGTTCTGAACTGCAAAATCTCCTATTCTCCCGATGTGACAAAGGAAGAACTTGACGAGATTAAGAACTATGTTATTACAGAGGCTGTTGAAAGCACTACTATAAAAGAAAAAGAGCATTTTGACGCTGAAAACGGCGACCTCAATGTTGTACTTATGGATTTTGGCGCAAAGCATAACATCGGCAGAGAGCTTGTCAAGAGAGGTTGTAACCTTACAGTCGTTCCCGCCCACACAACAGCGGATGAAATTAAGGCTATGAATCCCGACGGCGTAATGCTTTCAAACGGACCGGGAGATCCTTCGGACAACACAGAGATTATTGCAGAGCTCAAAAAGCTTTGTGACTTCGGGATTCCGACCTTCGGTATCTGTCTCGGTCATCAGCTTCTTGCGCTTTCACAGGGTGCAAAAACAGAAAAGCTCAAGTACGGTCACAGAGGTGCAAACCAGCCTGCAAAAGAGGTTGAAACAGGCAGAGTTTACATTACATCACAGAACCACGGCTACGCTGTTGTAAGCGACAGTATGCCCGAAAACGGCAAAGTAAGCTTTGTAAACGGTAATGATAACACCTGCGAGGGCGTAAACTACACAAATATGCCTGCTTTCTCGGTTCAGTTCCACCCGGAAGCTTGCGGCGGTCCTCACGATACAGCATTTTTGTTTGACCGTTTTATTGAATTGATGAAGAACAACAGAAAATAAGAGTCCGAAATTCGGATTACTATTCAGCATAAGAACAGATACAATAATTACTTGAACGAGGAATGATTATATGCCACTCAAAAAGAATATCAAACGAGTTATGGTAATCGGTTCGGGCCCTATCGTAATCGGTCAGGCTGCCGAATTTGACTATGCAGGCACACAGGCTTGCCGTGCGCTTAAAGAAGAAGGACTTGAGGTTATTCTCGTAAACTCAAACCCTGCTACAATTATGACTGATAACGCAATGGCTGATAAAATCTACATTGAGCCGTTGACGCTTGAAACAGTTAAGAGAATCATCAAAAAGGAACGCCCTGACAGCCTTCTTTCAACCCTCGGCGGTCAGACGGGTCTTACCCTTTCAATGCAGCTTGCAAAAGAGGGCTTCCTTGATAAATACAATGTTCAGCTTCTCGGTGCAAACCCCGAAACAATCGACAAGGCAGAGGACAGACAGCTTTTTAAGGACACAATGATTGAAATAGGTCAGCCTGTTATTCCGTCACTTGTTGTTACAGATGTTGAATCAGCTGTTAAGTTTGCCGATGAAATCGGTTATCCTGTAATTATCCGTCCTGCATTCACACTCGGCGGTACAGGCGGCGGTATTGTCGATAACGAGGAAGAGCTTCGTGAAATCACATCAAACGGTCTTGAACTTTCTCCTATCACACAGGTGCTTGTTGAAAAATGTATCTCAGGTTGGAAAGAAATCGAGTTTGAGGTTATGCGTGACAGCGACGGAAATGTTATTACTGTCTGCTCAATGGAAAACTTTGATCCTGTAGGCGTTCACACAGGCGACTCAATCGTTATCGCTCCTACGGTAACACTTGCCGACAAGGAATATCAGATGCTTAGAAGTGCGGCTCTCAACATTATCTCTGCACTTAAGGTAGAGGGCGGTTGTAACTGCCAGTTCGCACTCAACCCCGAAACATTTGAATATGCGGTTATCGAGGTTAATCCCCGTGTATCCCGTTCATCGGCACTTGCGTCAAAGGCAACAGGTTATCCTATTGCAAAGGTTGCCGCTAAAATTGCTATCGGTTACACACTTAATGAAATCAAGAATGCCGTTACAGGTACAACATACGCTTGCTTTGAGCCGGCGCTTGACTATGTTGTTGTAAAATTCCCGAAATGGCCTTTCGATAAATTTGTATATGCAAAGAGAACACTCGGTACTCAGATGAAGGCAACAGGCGAGGTTATGGCTATTGCTCCGACATTTGAGCAGGCTATTATGAAAGCCGTAAGAGGTGCCGAGATTTCTCACGATACTCTCAACGACAAGGAATTTGCAGAGCTTTCAAACGCATCGGTTTATGACAGACTCAGCGTTTGCGATGACAGAAGAATCTTCTGCGTATATGAGGCTCTCAAGAGAGGCATTACAGTAGAACAGATTCACAACATCACTCTCATTGACGAGTGGTTCCTTGAAAAGCTCAAAAATCTTATTGCCGTTGAAAACGAACTCAAGAACGGCGAGCTTACGGAGGACCTCTATGTTCGTGCCAAGAACAAGGGATTCCTTGACAGAACAATTGAAAAAATCACAGGCAGGAAGGTTGAAAATCCGCTTGTTCCTGTTTATAAAATGGTTGATACCTGCGCCGCAGAATTTGAGGCTGAAACGCCTTACTTCTATTCAACATTTGATAAGGAAAATGAAGCTGAGGAATTCATCAGAGAGCAGAAGAGCGATAAGAAAACAGTTATCGTATTCGGTTCGGGTCCTATCAGAATCGGTCAGGGTATCGAATTTGACTATGCATCTGTTCACTGCGTATGGGCACTCAAAAAAGCAGGCTACGATGTTGTTATCGTAAACAACAACCCTGAAACAGTATCAACAGACTTTGACACAGCCGACAGACTTTATTTTGAACCGCTCACAACCGAAGATGTTATGGGCATAATAAAGACAGAGAATCCGTTCGGTGTAGTTGTTGCATTCGGCGGACAGACAGCAATTAAGCTCACAAAGTTCCTCAGCGACAACGGTGTAAATATTCTCGGCACATCATACGATGCCATTGATATGGCAGAGGACAGAGAGCGTTTTGACGAGCTTCTTGAAAAGTATCACATCAAGCGTCCCCGTGGCGTAACGGTTATGACAACAGACGAGGCTCTCGATGTTGCAGACAAAATCGGTTATCCTGTTCTTCTCCGTCCGTCATATGTTCTCGGCGGTCAGAATATGATTATTGCATTCAACGAAGATGATGTCAAAGAGTATATGGCAATTATTCTTGCACAGAATATTGAAAATCCGATTCTTATTGATAAGTACCTTCAGGGTACAGAGCTTGAAGTTGACGCCATTTGTGACGGTGAAGATATTCTTATTCCGGGTATTATGGAGCATATCGAGCGTGCCGGTGTTCATTCGGGCGACTCAATTGCGGTTTATCCGGCATGGAATCTCTCAGACAGAATGACTCAGATTATTATTGAAAGCTCAAAGAACCTTGCAATCGAACTCCGTACAAAGGGACTTGTAAACATTCAGTACCTTATCTATAAAGACGAACTTTATGTTATCGAGGTAAATCCCCGTTCTTCAAGAACAATCCCTTACATCAGTAAGGTAACAGGCGTTCCTATGGTTGACCTTGCAACAAGAGCAATGCTCGGTGAAAAGCTCAAAGATATGGGCTACGGCACAGGTCTTTACAGAAAGAGTCCTTACATTGCGGTTAAGGTTCCCGTATTCAGCTTTGAAAAGCTTATCAATGTTGATAACCACCTCGGCCCCGAGATGAAGTCAACAGGTGAAGTTCTCGGTGTTGCAGGCACACTTGAGGAGGCTCTCTATAAGGGACTCATCGGTGCAGGCTACAAGATGAAGAAAAAGGGCGGTGTGTTCATCACAGTCCGTAATTCTGATAAGGCTGAAATCGGTGAAATCGCAAAGAAATACTACGACCTCGGATTCAGAATCTACGCAACAGAGGGTACAGCGGATGTACTCAAGAAGTACGGTATCGATGCCGTAAGCGTAAAGAAAATTCACGAGTCCAAGACAAATAATACTCTTACACTCATTGAATCGGGCAAGATTCAGTATGTTATTTCAACATCTGCAAAGGGCAGAATTCCTTCAAGAGATTCTGTTAAAATCCGTCGTAAGACTGTTGAAAGAAATATTCCGTGTCTTACATCTCTTGACACGGCAAATGCACTTGCAGATTGCCTCAAGAGCCACTATTCACAGCACAGCACGGAGCTTATCGACATTAACCACATGAGAGAGGAAAAGCTTATGTTAAAATTCACTAAGATGCAGGGTATAGGCAACGACTATATCTATTGCAGCACTTTTGATCAGGAAATCAGCAACCCCGAGGCGCTCGCCGTAAGACTTTCCGATAGACATTTCGGTATCGGCGGTGACGGTATTATTCTTGTTTGCCCTTCAAAGGTTGCAGATGCAAAGATGAAAATGTACAACCTTGACGGTTCAGAAGGTAAGATGTGCGGTAACGGTATCCGTTGCGTAGGTAAGTTCCTCTATGATCACGGTATGGTTGATATCAACGAAAAAGACGAAATTACAATTGAAACACTCAGCGGTATCAAAAAACTCAAGGCTTATACTTCAGGCGGAAAGGTTAACCGCCTTAGAGTTGATATGGGCAAGGCTATTCTTGAACCGAAGGAAATTCCTGTTCTTCTTGACGGTGACAAGGTTGTTGACAGACCTGTTGAAATTGCAGGCAAGAACTATAACATCACCTGCGTATCAATGGGCAACCCACACTGCGTGGTATTCATGGACGATATTGATAATCTTGACATTGAAACCGTAGGACCGGAGTTTGAAAACGATAAGCTCTTCCCTGAAAGAGTGAATACAGAATTTGTAACAGTTCTCGATGACCATACAATCAAGATGAGAGTGTGGGAGCGTGGCTCAGGCGAAACATGGGCTTGCGGTACAGGCGCTTGTGCCGTTGCGGTTGCCGCTTGTGAAAACGGTTTCTGCAAAAAGGGCGAAGACATCAAGATTAAGCTCAAGGGCGGCGATCTTATTATCAACTATACTGATGAAACGGTATATATGACAGGTAATGCGGAAAAAGTATTTGAAGGCGAAGTTGAGGTGTAATCGTGGAGATAACCGAACATAAGAAAAATAAAAAATATATATTTGTAACAGGCGGTGTCGTATCCGGTCTTGGCAAGGGTATCACAGCCGCATCTCTCGGCAGACTTTTAAAGGCAAGAGGGCTCAAGATTGTTGCTCAAAAGCTTGACCCGTATATCAATGTCGATCCGGGTACAATGAGCCCGTATCAGCACGGCGAGGTATATGTAACGGAGGACGGTGCAGAAACCGACCTCGACCTCGGCCATTATGAGCGTTTTATTGATGAGGACCTTAACAAGTATTCAAACCTCACAACAGGTAAGGTTTACTCAAATGTTCTTGAAAAGGAGCGTCACGGCGACTACCTCGGTAAGACAGTTCAGGTAATTCCTCACATCACAAATGAAATCAAGTCTTTTATCTACAATGTAGGTGAAAAGACCAATGCAGATGTTGTAATTACGGAAATCGGCGGTACGGTGGGCGACATCGAAAGCCAGCCGTTCCTTGAGGCTATCCGTCAGGTATCTCTTGAAGTCGGCAGAGAGAACAGCATCTTTATTCATGTAACTCTCGTTCCCTATATCAAGGGCAGTGAGGAACACAAATCGAAGCCGACACAGCATTCTGTAAAAGAGCTTCGTTCACTCGGTATCAATCCCGATATCATCGTTCTTCGTTGTGACGAACCTCTTGAGGAGAGCATTTTCAACAAGATTGCACTTTTCTGCAATGTAAAGCCGGATTGTGTAATCGAAAATATTACTCTCCCAACGCTTTATCAGGCACCTCTTATGCTTGAAAAGAGTAATTTCTCAAATGTTGTATGTCGTGAGCTCAATATTGTAACGGACAAAAAGCCCGACCTTTCCGAGTGGGAAGAAATGCTTAGCCGTATCAACAACCGTACAAAGAAATGCACGATTGCTCTTTGCGGTAAGTATGTTGCTCTCCATGACGCATATCTTTCTGTTGCAGAGGCACTTCGTCACGGTGGCTATGAAAATTCCGCTGATGTTGAAATCAAGTGGGTTGACTGCGAACTTCTCACAAAGTACAAGGTTGACGAGCTTCTCGGTGATGTTGACGGTATCCTCGTTCCGGGCGGCTTCGGTAACAGAGGTATCGAAGGTAAGATTATGGCTGCAAAATATGCCCGTGAGCATGATATTCCGTATCTCGGAATCTGCCTCGGTATGCAGACTGCAGTAATCGAATACGCAAGAGATGTTCTCGGCTATGCTGATGCCAACAGCGGTGAGTTTACACCAGAGGGCAAGCATAATGTTATTGACCTTATGCCTGAACAGGAAGGCATTGAGGATATGGGCGGTACAATGCGTCTTGGTGCATATCCGTGTGTTATCAAGCCCGATTCGCTTATGGCTAAGGCTTACGGTCAGCATGAAATTTCAGAGCGTCACCGTCATCGTTATGAGTTCAATAACGATTTTAGAGAGGAAATTGAAAATGCAGGCATGAAGATTACAGGTACTTCACCTAACGGACTTCTTGTTGAGGCTGTTGAAGTTCCCGACAACCGTTTCTTCGTTGCTGTTCAGTATCATCCCGAATTCAAGTCACGCCCGAACCGTGCTCATCCGCTTTTCAGAGAATTTATTAAAGCATCACTTGAAAAGTAATTGATTTTTCCACTTAACTTTCAGATTTAAAGGACTGATTTTAATGAAGATTAACAGAAATTTTGACAATCTCGTTCCTAACTATCTTTTTGCAGATGTTGCAAAAAAGACAAATGCATATATTGCGGCTCATCCCGATAAAAAGGTTATCAAGCTTGGTATCGGTGATGTAACCCTTCCGCTTGCTCCTGTTGTTGTTGAGGCAATGAAAAAGGGCGCAGAGGATCTTGCTCACAAGGAAACCTTCAAGGGTTATCCCGATTATGAGGGTTATGAGTTTCTCAGACAGGCTATTTCAGATTATTACAAGAGCTTTGGTGTTGCAGTAGGCGCTGACGAAATCTTTGTATCAGACGGTGCAAAGTCTGACTGCGGTAACATAGGCGACATCTTCTCAAAGGATAATATTGTTCTCGTAACAGACCCTGTTTACCCCGTATATGTTGACTCAAACATTATGGCAGGCAGAGAAATTGTTTATGCCGCATCAAATGAGGCAAACGGCTTTGCCGCTCTTCCTGATGAAAATGTAAAGGCAGACATCATCTACCTTTGCTCACCTAACAACCCGACAGGTTCTGCATACAACGCTGAACAGCTCAAGGCTTGGGTTGACTATGCTCTTAAAAACGATGCAATAATTCTCTACGATTCAGCGTATGAGGCATTCATCACAGAGGATCTTCCTCGTTCAATTTTTGCAATCGAAGGTGCAAGAAAGTGTGCAATTGAAATGTGCTCACTTTCAAAGACAGCAGGCTTCACAGGCACAAGATGCGGTTACACGGTAATTCCTAAGGAGCTTGAGCGTGACGGTCACAATATCTATGCAACATGGTACCGCCGTCAGGCAACAAAGTTCAACGGTGTTTCATGGCCTGTTCAGTGTGCTGCTGCCGCTGTATTCAGCGAAGAAGGTCAGAAGCAGATCAAGGAGAACATTTCTTACTATCAGGAAAATGCAAGAATTATCGCATCTGCTCTTGATGAACTCGGCATCTACTACACAGGCGGTAAGAACTCACCTTACATCTGGCTCAAGTGTCCGAACAATATGGGCAGTTGGGAATTCTTTGACCTCCTCCTCAATGAGGCAAATGTTGTAGGTACTCCGGGTGAGGGCTTTGGCGAAAACGGTGCCGGCTACTTCCGTCTTACATCATTCGGTGACAGAGAAAACACGATTGAGGCTGTTGAGAGAATCAAAAAGGTTCTCACAAACCTCTCAAAGTAATTTGATTGAATTCAGATTATTATATTGAATAAAACACACAGCGGATAACCCGAATTTTAAGGTTATCCGCTGTTTTTATACGGCGAGCCGCCCCTACGCAAAAAAAGGACATTCCATTTGGAATGTCCTTTTGATATCATATTAAAATCAGAACTTAATCTTTTCAGTGATATAATCGTTGAGCTTGTCAATTGCAACTCTTTCCTGCTGCATTGTGTCACGGTCACGAACCGTTACACAACCGTCGTCAACAGACTCAAAGTCATATGTGATACAGAACGGAGTACCGATTTCGTCCTGTCTTCTGTAACGCTTGCCGATTGAACCGGCATCGTCATAATCAGTCATAAAGTCGGCTGAAAGCTGCTCGTAAACCTTGCCGGCCTGCTCATTGAGCTTCTTTGAAAGCGGAAGAACGCAAGCTTTGTACGGAGCAAGCGTCGGATGAAGTCTTAACACAACTCGTGTATCCTTTTCGTCAATAACTTCTTCATCGTAAGCCTCAACAACAAGAGCAAGGAAAAGACGCTCAACACCGAGTGACGGCTCAATAACATACGGAATGTACTTCTCGTTTGTTGTCGGATCAAAATACTCAAGTGTCTTACCGCTTGTTTTGCTGTGCTGTGTAAGGTCATAGTCTGTTCTGTCGGCAACGCCCCAAAGCTCGCCCCAACCGAACGGGAAGAGATATTCAAAGTCTGTTGTGGCTTTTGAATAGAAACAAAGCTCCTCTTTTGCATGGTCACGAAGACGGAGATTTTCTTCCTTAATATTGAGAGAATAGAGCCAGTCACGGCAGAAACCTCTCCAGTATTCAAACCATTCAAGGTCAGTGCCCGGCTTGCAGAAGAATTCAAGCTCCATCTGCTCAAACTCACGAACACGGAAAATAAAGTTACCGGGTGTGATTTCGTTTCTGAAAGATTTACCGATTTGCGCAACACCGAAAGGAACTTTCTTACGGCTTGTTCTCTGAATGTTAGAGAAGTTCACGAAAATGCCCTGAGCAGTTTCGGGACGAAGATAAATTTCATTCTTGCTGTCCTCTGTAACGCCCTGGAATGTTTTGAACATAAGGTTGAACTGACGAATGTCGGTAAAGTTGTGCTTGCCGCAGTTAGGACACGGAATCTCTTTTTCCTTGATGTAATTCATCATTTCTTCATTTGTCCAGCCTGCAACATTTGTACCGTCAAAATCTTCAATAAGGTTGTCGGCACGGTGACGGGTTTTACATTCCTTACAATCCATAAGCGGATCAGAGAAACCGCCGAGATGACCCGATGCAACCCATGTCTGCGGGTTCATAAGGATCGCACAGTCAACACCTACATTGTACGGAGACTCCTGAATGAATTTCTGCCACCATGCACGTTTTACGTTATTTTTAAGCTCTACACCGAGATTTCCATAATCCCATGTGTTTGCCAGGCCGCCGTAG
>OIBW01000140.1_pt1 | contig 33534 bp, 27 predicted proteins | sample 1581131 | NCBI WGS metagenome assembly OIBW01 (sample SAMEA3882517, study PRJEB24775) | human gut metagenome | biome: human-associated habitat; feature: intestine environment; material: feces | place: Netherlands | collected 2009/2010 | reverse complement strand
GGCCTCGCAGAACCAGACCATCGCCGCGAATATTGCCGCACAGTACCCTGAAGCCAACGATCTGGGCGTCTCCACGCTGATCGGAACTGGTCTGATTCTGTTCCTGATCACGTTCGTGGTCAACTTCATCGCCCGTAAGCTTACCGAGAAAGCGACTGCGTGATGACTGCTGCTGAGAACACTGAAAAGACTCCGATGGACGGCGCGCCCGAAATCGACTTCGATCGTTTCCGCCCGACCCGTTCCGCCATCCAGCGCCGTAATATCATGGACCACTTCATGTGGGTCCTGATCGCGGTGGCGTTTGTGATCGCCTGCATCCCGCTGATCTCCCTGCTGTGGACCACTATCGTCAACGGCATCAAGCGCCTGAACCTGAACTTCCTGAGCTACAACATGACCGGTGTGGTCGGTGGTAACCAGACCCCGTCCGGTGGTTACGGCGGTGTGCTGCACGCCATCATCGGTACTCTCGAAATCACCGCTGGCGCTATGGTTATCTCCATTCCGATCGGTTTGATGTGCGCCGTGTACCTGGTCGAATACTCGAACCGCGGCAAGCTCGCCACCACGGTCTCCCTGCTCGTCGACGTGATGAGCGGCATCCCGTCCATCGTGGCCGGCCTGTTCGCCTTCTCGATGTTCACGATTCTGATCGGCCCCGGCACCATCAACGGTTTCGAAGGCTCCGTCGCACTTTCCCTGCTGATGCTGCCGACCGTGGTCAAGTCGTCCGAGGAAATGCTCAAGATCGTGCCGCACGATTTGCGCGAGGCCTCGTACGCCCTGGGTGTCACGAAGCAGCGCACGATCACGAAGATCGTGCTGCGCACCGCCCTGCCGGGCATCGTTTCGGGTGCGATTCTCGCCGTCGCCCGCGTGATCGGTGAAACCGCTCCGTTGCTGATGACCGCAGGCTACATCGCCTCCACGAACGTCAACCTCTTCTCCGGCCAGATGACCACGCTTCCGGTGTACGTCTACCAGGAGTATTCCAAGCTCAACGCGAACTGCCCGGCCAACGCTTCCGCGGCCTGCGTCACCACCATCCCGATGGAACGCGCCTGGGCCGCAGCCCTTGTGCTGATCCTCATCGTGCTGATCCTCAACCTCATCGGCCGTCTCGTGGCGAAGATCTTCGCCGTCAAGTCGGAACGCTGAGCGCGGTCGAATAGTCGAAAACATAAGAACAATAAGGAAAACAAATGGGACAACGTATTGATGTCAACCATCTGAACATCTTCTACGGCGACTTCCTGGCCGTGGAAGACGTGAACATCAACATCGAAGCCAACAAGGTCACCGCGTTCATCGGACCTTCCGGCTGTGGCAAGTCCACCGTGCTGCGCACCCTCGATCGCATGCACGAGATCATTCCGGGCGCCCACTGCGAAGGCGAGGTGCTGCTGGAAGGCAAGAACCTGTACGACAAGGATGTGGATCCGGTCGCCGTCCGTCGTGACGTCGGCATGGTGTTCCAGCGTCCGAACCCGTTCCCGACCATGTCCATCCGCGAGAACGTGCTGGCCGGTGTGAAGCTCAACAACCGCAAGATCTCCAAGTCCGACGCGGATGATCTGGTCGAGTGGGCCCTGCGTGGCGCCAACCTGTGGAACGAGGTCAAGGATCGTCTGGACAATCCGGGCATCGGCCTGTCCGGCGGCCAGCAGCAGAGGCTCTGCATCGCACGCGCCGTGGCCGTGCACCCGCAGGTGCTGCTCATGGACGAACCGTGCTCCGCCCTCGACCCGATCTCCACCCTGGCCGTGGAGGATCTGATCAACGAGCTGAAGAACGAGTACACCATCGTGATCGTGACGCACAACATGCAGCAGGCCGCCCGTATCGCCGACTACACCGCCTTCTTCAACCTGAAGGCCGTCGGCCAGCCGGGTCACCTCGAGTACTTCACCGACACCACCACGATGTTCAACAACCCGCAGAACGAAGAAGCCGAACGCTACGTCTCCGGACGTTTTGGCTGATCGATAAGGCCGATTCGCCAAAACGTAGTGCCAACCCGGTGGGTTGGTGCGAGTCAGCTTCAGCTGGCCAGTTAATAGCGCTTCGCTGTGCGAAACTCTGTAATTGTACGTTTTGGCTGATCGGCGGCTCCTTTCCCCCGCAAACCGACGTTGAGATTGCTCTCGGCGTCGGTTTGTTGTTTTTCTTGTGGAAGCGACACGCGCTGTTGAGAATCATTCTCAGTTACGGTTATGATGGATTCACCGAAGCATGAAGCGTATGAAAATGGAGGAACCATCGTGAACCGTTATGCAAGAATTGCGATTGCCGTACTCGCTTCCGTCGGCCTTCTCACTTCCGCGTCTGCCTGCGGAACGTCGCAGAACGGTGCCGGTTCCGCGCATGGCGCGATTTCCGTCGTCTCCTCCATCAACCAATGGGGCACCCTCGCCGAGCAGCTCGGCGGAAGCGGCGTGCAGGTGACCAGCATCATCAACTCCACCAACGTGGACGCGCACGACTATGAGCCGACCACGTCCGACATCGCCAAACTGCAGAAGGCACGAATCGTCATCGTCAACGGCGCCGGGTACGACTCATGGGCCGTCAAAGCCGCGCAATCCGCCAAATCGCAAGTCATCAACGCGGCGGAGATCGGTGGCGTCAAGAATGGCGGCAACCCGCACGTCTGGTTCTCGGCGGCGGTGCGCAAAGCGGTCGCACAGGCCATCACCAGGGCATACGAGGGCACAAGGCCCGACGGCAAGGCCGATTTCGACAAGCTGAACCAGCAATGGCGTTCCAAGGAAGACGAGGTCGCCCGAAAAATCACGGAGACCAAACGCAAGGCGGATGGCGAAGCCTATGCCGCCACGGAATCGGTCGCCGAATATCTGGCCGGGGACCTGGGCCTCAAAGACGCGACGCCGACCGGCTACATGCGTGCCACGGCCAACGAAAGCGAGCCAACGCCGACCGACATCAAACAGTTCACCGACATGCTGGAGGCCGGCAAGGTCGGCCTGCTGGTGGTCAACATTCAGGAGGAGACCGAGCTGACCGGCAAGATCGTCACCGCCGCCAAATCGTCCAATATTCCGATCGTGGAGCTGACCGAGCAGATGCCGGAGCAGTACGATTCCCTGACGGACTGGATGGCCGCGCTCGTCGACGCGTTCTCCCAAGCCATCTGATGCGGACCGATAAAAAAGACGCGAAAGTCGATAAAAAGGGCGATTCCACTGAAGGAACCGCCCATTTCCGTATGAAAAGGACTGTTACAGCACTGCGGTGATGATGAAGTCCAGAATGAACAGCACGGCCACGACCCAGATCACCGGATGCACATCCTTGGCCTGCTTCTTGCAGGTCTTGACGATGCAGTAGGTGATGAAGCCGCCGGCGATGCCGTAGGAGATGGAGTAGCTGAACGCCATGAACACGGACGCGAAGAACGCCGGAATGGCTTCGGAGATGTCGCCCCATTCGATTTCCTTCAAGGAGGAAGCCATCATGCAGCCGACCACGACCAGCACGCCTGCGGTCGCGGCGGACGGCACGGCGGAGATGACCGGGGAGAGGAAGGCGGACAGCGCGAAGCAGATCGCCACGACCACGGAGGTCAGGCCGGTGCGGCCGCCGGCGGCGATACCCGCGGAGGACTCCACGTAGGTGGTGGTGTTCGAGGTGCCGCAGATGGCGCCGATGGAGGTGGCGATGGAGTCGGCGAACAGGGCCTTGTCCATCTTGGAGGAGAAGCCGTGGCCGTTCTCCAGAGCCTTCTCATCCTCGGCGGAGAAGATGCCGGTACGACGGCCGGTGCCGATGAAGGTGCCGATGGTGTCGAAGGTGTCGGACATGGAGAACGCGAAGATGGTCAGCAGGATGATCGGCAGCTTCGACACGTCGGAGAACAGCGCCGGGAAGCCATCCTTGGTGAAGATCACGCCGAAGGTCTGCGGCAGCTGGGCGAAGGTGTCGGCGATGGACACGGAGTTGGCCATGGTGGTCTGGCCCATCGGAATGCCGACGACCGCGGTGACGGCGATGGCGATCAGCATGCCGCCGCGTACCTTGAGCACGGTGAGCACGATGGCCAGCACCAGGCCGATGATGAACAGCCAGATGGTCGGATTGTTCATGACGGCAAGGCCCGGGGTGGCCTGCACGGTGTCGCCGCTCTTGGCCGCGGACTTGGTGGTGAAGGTGAAGAAACCGACGTTGAGAAAGCCGACGTAGGCCACGAACAGGCCGATGCCGCCGCCGATGGCGTTCTGCAGCACTTCCGGAATGGCCTGGATGATCATCTTACGGATCTTGGTGACGGTGATGATGATGTTGATCAAACCGCACAGGAACACCATGCACAGGGTTTCCTGCCACTTGAAGCCGAGGCCGAAGCACACGGTGTAGGTGAAGAACGCGTTGAGGCCCATGCCGGCGGCCTGCGCGTACGGAACATTGGCGAACAGGCCCATCACGAGCGTGCCGATGATGGCCGCGATGATGGTGGCGAGGAACACGCCGCCCCACGGCATACCGGTCGAAGACAGGATCTGCGGGTTGACGATGATGATGTAGGACATGGCGAAGAACGTGGTCAGGCCGGCCATGATCTCCGTGGAGACGGTGGTGCCGTTCTCCTTGAGATGGAAGAATTTCTCCATTTTCTCTTTTCTCATCTTTCTTGGGTTGGTAGGCGCGTGCCATATGGTGGCGTGCGCCGGCGAGAATCGCGACTCGCCTGGGACATGCGTCCCTGAACAAAGCAAACGTAGCACCTATGTAAGTCATGGAAATTTCGTGCGATTGGTAAGGGGTTGCTTTTGCGGCGGCGCGACACGCCGGTTTGGATTAGTCCAAACGGGTCAGTAAATTACCCATTTGTAAACCACAGACCGTTGGTTGGAGCGTGCAAGCGCTCACGAAGTTTGGTTCGCCAAGCCAGCGCAGGTTGAAGAACATACGCCCACCAAGGGCTTTCCGCTTAGCGGTCGAATGTTGCTCTGCCTGCGTGCAGGGCTTTTTTGTTGCCCGGCCGAAAGTTCCGAACTCCAAGTCAACGGCCGACTTAGGAAGGAACGCCATGAAGAGGCCCGAAAAGGAAGCGGTGGTCGCTCAGCTTACGGACAAGTTCCGTAACGCCGACGCTATCTACCTGACCGAGTACCGCGGGCTTACCGTTCCGCAGATCTCTGAACTGCGCGAAAAGCTAGGCCGCGATACTTCCTACACTGTGGCAAAGAACACGCTCGTTCGCATTGCAGCCAAGGAAGCTGGCATCGAAGGTCTTGATGAACTTCTCGCCGGCCCGACCGCTGTGACCTTCGTGAAGGGTGACTTCATCGAAGCTGCGAAGACCCTGCGTGACTTCGCCAAGACCAACAAGGCACTGATCATCAAGGGCGGCTTCGCTGATGGCACCGTCTACGATGCTGAAGGCGCCAAGAAGCTGGCAGACCTCAAGTCTCGCCCGCAGCTGCTCGCCGAGTTCGCCGGCGACATCAAGGCTACGATGTCCAAGGCCGCGTACCTGTTCAACGCTCTGCCGACCAAGGCCGTGCGTACGATCGATGCGCTGCGCGAGAAGCAGGAAAAGGCTGCCTGATTTCGCTGCGGCTCGCCGCATGAATGAAGCAACCACAAAAAAGAAAAACAATTGTTTTAGGTGACGGCCACCTCTTCAATTCAGTCCGTCGCCAAGAATGAAAGGAAGCCATTATGGCTAAGTACACCAACGATGAGCTGCTCGAAGCTTTCGGTGAGATGACCCTGGTTGAGCTCTCCGAGTTCGTCAAGGCCTTCGAAGAGAAGTTCGACGTCGAGGCTGCTGCCCCGGTCGCCGCTGTTGCCGCCGCTCCGGCTGCTGGCGCTGCTGCTGAGGAAGAGAAGGACGAGTTCGACGTCATCCTCTCCGCCGTTGGCGACAAGAAGATCCAGGTCATCAAGGCCGTCCGCGCTATCACCAACCTGGGCCTGGCTGAGGCCAAGGCTCTCGTCGACGGCGCTCCGAAGGCTGTCCTGGAGAAGGCCAAGAAGGAAGACGCCGAGAAGGCCAAGTCCCAGCTCGAAGAAGCCGGCGCCACCGTCGAGCTCAAGTGATTCGCGCGGCTTCAAGCCGCAATCACCAAGCTGTAATGGAAACCCCGTTTGCCGTAAGGCAGCGGGGTTTTCCGCATATGGAGCATGACTCAGGCATGTTCTAAAATGGGGGAATTAGGCGAAAGTTGTCAATTTATCGGTTCGGAATCCTTACTTTCGCGATGAATCATGACACAATGGCAGATAGTGTAGTGCGAAAGGAAGGCCGACAACGGTGAGCGAGGATCGACGAATGACGCGGCAGTGGACCGTCAAAGTTGACGGAAACAACGTGAAAACGCTTCATGACGGCGAAAGCGTGGAAATCGGGCGCAAGCCGTTGCGCCCGCTGTCGGATGACGGGTTCGCTCGTCTCGACATCATGGATCCGGGCAAGTCCATGTCGAAAAGGCATGCGGTCCTCTCCGTCGACAAGCAGGGCAATTGCTCCGTACGAGATCTGCATTCCACCAACGGCTCGTTCGTGGTGACGAACAACGGCCAACTGATGCGCCTGCCCGCAGGCGAGGACATCAAGCTGCCCATCGACTCGATGACCCTGCAGTTCGGCGACGTGCGTCTTACGCTCGAATCCGCATTCGAACACGATGACGAGGATGACGACGCCACCTCCGGATGATACAAGCCAGCCGGTTTCGAACCTGTTCGAATACGCGGTCTCCGACGAGGCTCCGCAGGAACCGGATGCAGCCGACATGTCCGTGGACGACATCCTCAATCTGCGTGCCGGCGAGCCGACGACGTTCTTCCACGCGCGCAATGTCACCGACCGTGCCGATGCTCTGCACCAGGCGGAACGTCAGACCTTCACGCCGGAGCATGCCGACAAGCCGGAACTCGAAGATGCATTCCCCTCGGTCTCTTTGGTTCAGGAAACCGTCGTGGCCGCGGACAAGCCCCGCGACCTGTTCGCCGACGCCGCAGCGCAGGCCGAGGCTGAAGCTGAGATCGAGGCCGATGCGGCCGATTCCGCTGATGCGGCTGCGACCGATGCCGAGGTGGCTGCCGTCTCAACCGAGACAGCCGCTCGGCCCTTGGAAGCATCCCATGACGGTAACAAGAACAACCTGATTCCGGTGGACAAGCTGTTCAGCGCGCGCCCCAACACGCCAATCGCCGTCGCTCTGCCCGACAGGAACGACACTGGCGATAACACAGGCAACGTTGACAAGGCTGACAATGCGGCTGACGCGTCCGCCCAGGAACAGACGCAGTCCGCCGAACAATCGCAGATGGCGGAACAGCCCACATCGGAAACTGCCGAACAGCAGCCCGCCGAACAGCAGTCGAAGCCGATGCACGCTACGCAGCCGCAGACGGAACAGCCGGGAACGGTGGCCGCGGAAGACGACGACGAGCGGTTCCGCCCGCAAAACAGCCAATCGCAGCCCGCACCGGACGAAACCGCCGCATTCAAGCCGATCTTCGAACCGGGATCGGTATTCGACCGTGTGTCCAAAGGCGGCCTCGCCAAGCAGGAGCAGACCATCGAGGTCGACGGCCTGACCTCCGATGACGCCAAACGCACGGATGATTTCACAGTGCAGTTCCAGATGGCGCGTCATCCGGAACTGTTGCCGTTCCTCGCCATGAACCCATCCCTATACGATGACCTGTACGCGTGGTTGGGCGCATTGGGCAACCAAGACATCGATGCGGCTTTGGCACACAATCCGGGATATGAGGAATACCGCAAGGCAGTAGGGAAGTGAGTCGGTATATGAGCGAAAACGAAGAGACGGCCACCGCGTTGGACCGTATCCGCGGATGGCGTGAGGAGTATCGCCTTGGTCTGGCACCATCCCCGCTTGAGGATGTGACGCAACTGAGCGCCCAGCTTGACCTGACGCATGCGCACCCATCGGGCATCGCGCAGCTGTTCGCCAAAGGACACGTCACCTTGGACTCGTTGTTCCGAGACAACGGCATGCTGCGCGCCGCGGGCAGGCGTGTGGAACGCGTGCTCGACGACCGTGACGCGAAAAGCCGTGTCAGCGGAGTCGGCGAACTCTCCTTGGTGGTCGGCGTGGCCATTTGGAAAGGCAACCAGATGCCGGTGCTCATGTATCCGGTCGAAGTGCGCAAGGAAGGCCGCAACATCGAGAACGGCACCGTCATCGCGTTCACCGGACGAGTGCGTCTGAACGCGGCCTTCGCCGCCGTGATGCGTGAAAACAACGTGACATTGGACGAGACCAAGCTCTTCGATGGTTCGAATTACGAAAGCGGCACCCCCGAAACGTCCGCGGTGTTCGCGGCCATCACAGCGCGCGCGTCCAGCGTTTTCCCCGATTTCGAAATCGAACGTCACATCATCCTCGGCTGCTTCATGGACCCGTCCTCGCAGATGCTGGTGGAAAGTCGCCAGATCATCAACCAGCTGTCCCAAGGCCCGACAGGCAACACCGTCCTGGACGCGCTCGCCGGGAACAAGGAAGCCGCGGACGCGCTGAAAGACGCGCAGATTCCCGAATACAGTCCGTTCGACGCCGATCCCCATGGCGAATACGAGATTGGCGACGTTGACAACACCGTCCGATACGCGGCGCAGCTGGCCGCATCCGGGCATTCGATTTTCGTGGACAGCGCGATCAGCGGCAACACGGCCGAACAGGCCGCGGCAATCGCCTCCCGTTGCGTGATGGGCGGACACAGCGTGTTGTACGTGCCGTGCGTCACCGACCAAAAGCGCCGTTTCATGCAGACGATCGCGGCCAACGAGATGAGCGGCCAATTGCTGGACATCGCCGATGACGGCGCCAATGCGGCAATCGACCGTCAGCTGATAGCCGCAGTCGGTTTCCAATCCGGCGTCGCGACTTCGCGTTTCGACCAGATTTCGGATGAGCTGGTGGGTGTGCGTTCCCGCCTGGCCCGCTATCTGGGCGACCTGCACGGCGTCAGCCAGGAATGGGGTGTGTCCGCATACCAGACCATCCAGAATCTCGCACAAATCGCCGTCCTGCCCACGCATCCGACCACGCATGTGCGTCTGGCCAAGCAGTCCGCCCATTCCATCGCGGACAAGATGGAGGAATGGGCTCAGAAGCTGTATCGCGCGGGAGAACTCGGCGAATACACCATCGGCGCGCAGGACACCGCCTGGTACAAAGCCTCCCTGTATTCCGAAGAGGAAGCGGTCAGCGCATACCAGCGTGTGGTCGAGCTGCTGCGCAAGGTGCTGCCCGCCACCCGCAAACAGGTGTCCAGCACCGTGCAGACCTGCGGCTTCCCGATTCCCACCACCGCGCAGGAGTGGGGACGCCAGGTCATGGTGCTCAAGAACCTGCGCCGCGTGCTCGACGTCTTCCAGCCGGAAATCTTCGAACGCGACATCGATTCCATGATCGAGGCCACCAAGCCCAAGGCCCAGCGCAAGGCCGAAGGCAGCTCCATGGGATTCTGGGAACGTCGCCGCCATATCAAGGAGGCCAAGTCGATGCTGCGCGTCGGCGCGCAGGTGGAGAACCTGCATGAGGCGCTGCTCGTGGTGGCCAAGCAGGCCGAACAGTGGCACATGTTCGTTCCTCACGGCGGATGGCCGGTGCTGCCCGCCAAACTCGACGACATCATCAACACGCAGGACCAGCTGACGAACGATATGACCGCGTTGAACGTGGCGCTCGCCACCACACCGCAGGGCGGCAATCTGGACACCGTCGACCTCAACCAGGTGGAAGAGCGTCTGAAGGCCCTGTATGACGACAAGCAGGCGTTGGATACGCTGCCGGAACGCGCCCGTCTGGAACGTGAGTTCCATTCGGCCGGTCTGGATGAGCTTGTGGCGGACCTGAGCAACCGCGGCGTGCCGAACGACGCCGTGGCCGGAGAACTGCAGCTGGCGTGGTGGACCACGGCTTTCGAAGACATCGTGAAGTCCTCCGCCATCATTTCCAACCAGGATGGCTCCGCCATGCAAAGCGCCGCCGACCGATTCACCCAGGTGGATGTCGAACACGTGCGTTCCATCGGACCGATGGTCGCCCAAGAGTCCGTACGCCGTCTGTGCGACATGCTTTTCTCCCGCACGCAGGAAGCCAATCTGCTGCATACCACGCTTGCCGGTTCCCGAAACGTGCCGTTGAACAGGCTGCGCAGGGAGCATCCGCAGATTTTGGCCGCGGCAAAGCCGATTCTGGTGGCAACGCCAGCCACGCTCGCTGCCATCACCGACCCGGCGCCGCTTGCCGATACCGTCATCATCGATACGGCCGCGCATATTCCGTCCATCGAGCTGCTCAGCATCATCGCCCGCGCGAAGCAGGTCGTGGTGATCGCGCACCGCAAGACCGTCACATCCGATGGCCTGCAGCGACTGATCGCACTGCTGCCAAGCGTGAAGATAACCGACAGGCCGGTTCGCCGTGCGCCGAAGCTCAACGCCTTCCTTGAATCGGAAGGATACGGCTCCGTGCCGTGCGATGTGGCGCGTGAAGGATACCAAGGCGAAGTCGCGTACCATTTCGTGCCGGACGCCAACGGTGTGCCGGTCATCAATTCCGGCCTGGTCGAATCAAGCCAGCAGGAGATCGACGAAGTGGTGAATATCATCCGCAAGCGCGCGGCCGGTTTCACCATCGTTCCCGCATCGTATGTGCTTACCGTGGTGGCGCTCACGCACACGTTCCGCATCCGTCTGGGTGCCGAGCTCAAGTCGCTTGCCAACAAAGACAAGGCCATGGGCATGTTCCTGCGCCACGTGCGCATCGTGGACATCGTCGATGTGGCCGGCGCCCACGCCACCGACGCGATTCTTGCGATGTGCTACGCCAAGACCTCGCACGGCAGGCTGCTGCAGCAGTTCGGCGCGCTGGAATCCGACGGCGGCCGAGGCATGCTGCTGGACGCTTTGGCGGTACCGGACCGTCATCTCGACATTGTCTCGTCCTTCGCATCCGACGATATGGACGACGAGCGACTGCATCAGGATGGTCCGAAGGCGCTCAAAACCGTGCTGCGTTGGGCCGAACAGCTTGATGACAGCATGGTCCGCCCGGCGATCAAGGAGTCCGGAGAGAACGTGCTCTTCAACGATCTCGCCGAGAGGATCCGCGAACGCGGCTTGGACGTGGCCGTCGATTACGGTTTCGATGACGGACTCAAACTGCCGTTGGTGGTTGGTCTGAAAGGCGAGCCGTTCGCTTTGGCCGTGCTCACCGATGACGCGCAGTTCATGGGACTGCAATCCACCAGGAAACGTCATCGCGTGCTGCTGCAGGACATCGAATCGCTTGGCTGGTCGGTGATGACGGTATGGAGCGTCGGCGCGTTCGTGAACCCCGATAAGGAAGTCGACCGCATCGTGGCACGACTGGGAAGCCTGTACCGGGAGGAACGGTGAGCGCCGAGCATATCGAAAACGTCATGGAGCATGACGATTCGCAGACCCAGTCCGAGACGCACTCCACACCCAGTTATTCCGCCACGCGGCGGACCGCACGCAAGCATAAGCGCGTGGTCCGCCAAGGTACGGAACTGTTCGATGCCGATGGCGTCAAACTCGAACCTTCGGACGTGCTCACCAAGCGCCAACGCGAGGCGGATGACGACAAGCGCATCCTAAACGAGCTTCCGCCACATTGGGCGGTCTTCTCCGAACGCGGCCGCTGATACGTCCAGCCGGGTGCCAGCTATCGATTAGGATTATCAGCCATTAATTGATGGTGGCGATGACCGCACTGTATTCCTGAACCCGCAACACGACGGCCGCCTCATTGGGCGGCATGGCGAACACCGCGATGGTATTGCCTTGCGCATCCTTAGCCGGTTTGCCGGTCAGCAGCGCTTCGGCGCAGATCGTGCGTAACTGCGCATCCACACCACCGTCCGGCATATCATTAGCCATGCCGGACGGCGTTTCCGTACCGTTCGGCATATCCGCGACATTCGGTGTGCCGGACTGCATCTCAGCATCTGTCATGGTGGCGCTGGAAAGTGTCACCTTGTCTCCGGGAATCAAACCGCCGGCCACACTTGCCAAACGCACTTCGATACTCGTATGGCCCTGCGGCACAACGGGGGACGCACGGGCCATGCCCGACATAAGCACATCGTGCGCGCCGATGCCCACCTGTGCGATCAAGCCGACGGCGTCGTCAAGCGTATGGAAGGCGTTGCTCAGCGAGCCATCGCTCGGCGCCTCACGTAACTCCACGTCTTCGCGTGTGATGGCCGTGCCTTTGGCGACATTCCGCACCGCGACCACAATAGGCTGCGTGGCGATGGCTGCGCGTACGCATTGCAGCGTGGCGAATACCGTCAGGCCAGCGCACAATGCGGCGAGGAACCGATGCAGGCGTGCGTTGCTTCGTCTGGCTTCCAACGATGCGGCAGTCGAACCATGACGGTCTCGTTGCAGACGCGTCGTGCGCGCGGTCCGTCCTTCCGAAGCCGTCGATGTGCGCAAACTCGAATGTGGCCGGCGGTCCATCAAGGAATGAAAAAAGGTCATCATGCATGCATGATGACCTGATTGTTATGACCACGGCAAGCGGAATCCGGGGTTGTGGTCGGAGAATGGGAGTTATCCACAATCTTCGGCGTGTCGCGTTGGATTCCGCGCCTGTGGGTCACTTGGATTTGTCGGTGCGGTAGAAGCCGGACCCCTTGAACTCGATCGGCACCGCGGAATAAACCTTGCGGACCTGCTCCTCGCCGCATTCCGGGCATACGGTGATCGGATCGTCGGTGAACGACTGCTGCTCGGTGAAGTCGTAGTTGCAGTTCTTGCAACGGTAATGGTAAGTAGGCACGATATCCTCGCTTTACGCACAATCCCAAATTTCTTAACGGGACATATCCTAGTACGTTCCCTGAGACGGCCCCGCAACCGTCCTATCCTCGGACATCGGCATAACCATCCGGCGTGAGCACGCCGTCGACGGGAATATCATGCGGCTCATGCGGCACGGTCTCGTCGGTCGGCTCCCAAGGCCAGCAAACGGCGACCACGCGCGCGGTGCTGCTACGATGCTCCAAAGCGCGGTCGTACCAACCGCCGCCGCGCCCCAATCGGAAACCATGTTCGTCCACAGCGAACGCTGGCACAATGATCAGCTCGGCCGAAGTGAGAACTTCCGGTCCTTCCGCTGCGTTTTCCGGCTCCTGCGGGCGATGTGTGTTGATGGAACCATCAGCATTGCGCTGGTCGCGCAGATCGTCAAGACCGTTCAGCTCACTCCAGTCGACTTCCGTGCCAGCACCCAGACGCGGCACCAAAACACGGCAATCCGTGTCGAACATCGCTTCGAGCAACGGCATCATCGATATTTCACTGCCCATCGAGGCGAAGGCCGCGACGGTCGATCGCGGTCGAATCAACGACGCTTCCAATGCGTGTTCGGCAAGCAGCCGTCCCGCTTCGCGACGCTGGTCGGCGGACGTCTGCTTTCGTCGTTCGATCGCAGCCGCGCGCCAATGCCGTTTCAGCTCGCGTTGTTGCTTATACATGTCCATATCGTTCGTTGTACCACGGTTCGATTGCGTGGAAAACGGAACATGGGGTATGGGTGGGGCACAATGGAAGGGTGACGATTTTGCAATCCTTGAGCGACATGATGCGTCGTCCGGGGAATAATTCCTTTGAAATGCCGGAATTCATCCAATCGCACAGCATGCGCGTCCCGGTGAGTCTGCGCCCGTTGACGGGTGCCGACTATGACGAGTGGAACGAGGTTCGCTGGCGCAACGATGCCTGGCTCAAGCCGTGGGAATCCGGCGATCCGCTGTACGGCGCGCCCATCACCTACAAGGAATGGATGAAACAACTGCGGCGCAACGAACGGGCCGGTACCGGTGCCGTGTTCGCCATCGAACAGCATGGCCGTATCGTCGGGCAGATCTCGTTGGGCGCGATCTGCTACGGCGCGATGCGTTCCGGCGTGGTCGGCTATTGGGTGGACGAGCGTTGCGCCGGGCGTGGCTACGCGCCGATGGCGGTGGCGCTGTTGGCGGATTGGGCCATGTTCGACCCGACCGGACCTCGACTGCATCGCATGGAAATCGACATTTTGCCGGAAAACAAGCGGTCCCGTGCCGTCGCACGCAAGGTCGGAGCAACGTTGGAGGGGGTGCGGCGCGCGTATATGTACGTCAACGGCCAATGGCGCGATCATGAAAGCTACGTATTGATGGCCGAGGACGCGCCAAACGGTTTCACCGCGCGTCTGATGACCGGGAATTCACCCTCCTGATTCGACACGCCGGGGAGGACTCGCCTCGAATGTCGGAATGTCACCTATTCTTATGACATATGGGTTATGAATCGTTAAGCACGGTGGTCGTGCTTGCGATCGTTGTCATCCTGATGCTCATTTGGTTGCCCAGACGGACGATTAAAGGCATGAAGAGGGTGATCGAACATCGCGAGGACCGCTTTTCACCGTCGTTGCATCTGGTGGATGCCGACAGCGGAACGCGATTTTCCGATGAGACCGTCGCGGCAGCGAAAGGGGTACTGATGCAGTCCACAGAGGCGCACAAAGGCGCAACATCCGAAGAACGGATCGCGGAAATTCGCGCCCTTCGTCACGCCGCGGTCCGCAGGAGGCGCGCCATCGCCGTCTCATTGCTGACAATCACGGTCGTTGTGCTGGTCTGTGCGTTCGCACTGCACTTCAGCCCGCTGTTCGCGCTCATTCCGGCCGCGTTGCTGGCCGCGGTGCTCGCGTTAGGTGTGCGTGCGTCCAAGCAGGCCGTGGTGTGGGAGCGGAAGGTCGCCAGATACCATGCCAAGGTGAAGAAGCGTGCCGCCGCCGAACGCAAACGTGCGCAGGCGGAGCAGGCGGAACGTGCCAGACTGCGCGCGCAGGAGCTGGCCGAGGCCCGCAAGGTCGCCGACGAGCAGTTGAAGACTGATGTCGTTCCCGAGGGGGAGATTCGCCAGGCGATCGCCCGCGGCAAGGCCGATCGGGACGCCGCGGTGAAACGGCGCAAGGAAGAGATGTCTTCCAAGGAAGAGACGCAGACTGCCGAGAAGGCCGTCGACCAGACAGCCGAACGTGCGGATGCCGCGCCCGCTGACGTCAAGGAAGTGGGACTGTCCATCCACGATGAGCGAGACAATATGGCCGAAGAAGCCAAAACCGTTGCCGTCAAGTCCACGCAGGACTTGATTTCCTTCTCGTTGGGTGCGCCTCGCGACGGTGCCGACGTTGAGGTGGATGCTCCGGAAAGCATGGAGATCAAATCCACCAAACAAGTGGCCAAGGCCGTGCCCGTCGAAACGCCTTCCGACGAGGCTGAGCCGTTGATTCCGCCAAGCGACGCAATGGGCAGCATGGATGCCGATGAGGCCGCCGCCCGCGTGGATGAGGGCGTGCACCTCAGAGAGGTCGACGTTCCGGGATTCCACGATGCCGAAGTACGTGCCGATGTGGAGGCTCCGGATGTGACTTCGGACTCCCTAGGCACCGGCCTGGAGACCATTCTGGCCCGTCGTAGCGCCTGACGAAACGCTTGAACCGTTTTTTACAAAGCCTGGAACCGCATGGTTTCAGGCTTTTTTGATAATTTCTCTCAGAGCGTTAGCACTCGAGTTGGCAGAGTGCTAATAATCGCGCTAGGATAAGTCACAGCGCGAAAGGACGACGCCGTAAGTGATCGTCAGCCTCTTGCTAGCGGGTCCCGGCGCGGTAAGTATCGATTTCTCTTTAGAAAGAGGAGGTCCACAGTGTCGATCTCACTCACACCGTTGGAAGACAAGATCATCGTCAAGCAGGCGGAAGCCGAGACCCAGACCGCTTCCGGTCTGTTCATTCCGGACAATGCCAAGGAGAAGCCGCAGCAGGGCGAAGTCCTGGCTGTCGGCCCGGGTCGTCGTAACGACGCCGGCGAGCGTATCCCGGTCGACGTCAAGGTCGGCGACAAGGTGCTGTACTCCAAGTACGGCGGCACCGAGGTGCACTACCAGGGCGAGGATTACCTCATCGTCTCCGCTCGTGACATCCTGGCCATCCTCGGCTGAGACTGGCGCGTAGCTGTCGAAACCCCGTTTCCCGTATATTGCGATTCGCAAGGCTCGGGAGGCGGGGTTTCTGCGTTGTTCGGCGCCGATTTGCGCAAAACGTTGGAATTTCAACGATTTGGGCCGTTTTTGGCTGTCGCGACACGCCGTATTTGCATAAGTCGGCCGGTCTGTGGCATACTAAACGGGTTGCCGGTTGGGGTTCAACCAAACAGGCAGCACGGCGGATTTCCCAAGCGGTCAAAGGGAACTGACTGTAAATCAGTCGCCTCGTGCTTCAGTGGTTCGAATCCACTATCCGCCACGCCTCGATAGCTCAGTGGTAGAGCACTTCCTTGGTAAGGAAGAGGTCGTGAGTCCGATTCTCACTCGAGGCTCTCATGGCGGGATAGCTCAGCTGGCTAGAGCGTACGACTCATAATCGTAAGGTCAAGAGTTCGAGTCTCTTTCTCGCTACAAAGGCCGACGGAATGTCGGTATAGCAACGAACCACAAGAGGTGAACTAAATGGCAAGCAAGAGCGCCGACATTCGTCCGGGCATCACGCTGGCATGCACCGAGTGCAAGGAGCGTAACTACATCACGACGAAGAACCGCCGTAACACGCCGGATCGTCTTGAGCTCAAGAAGTTCTGCTCCCGCTGCGGCAAGCAGACCGTGCATCGCGAGACCCGCTGAGCGGAATCAAGCTTTCGAAACCCGACCAATTTGGTCGGGTTTTTTGTTACTCTGGAGCGTTATGACAAGTTTTGCAGATCTCACCACCATCGGCGTGGGCGGTCCTATCGCCACTTTCCTGGAGCCGACCACGCGCGTCGGCGTCATCGAGGCCGTTGAGGAAGCCGATTCCCAAGGACTGCCATTGTGCGTGATCGGCGGCGGATCCAACATGCTCGTATCCGACACGCCGTTCGAAGGCGTGGTGGTCCGCGATGCGAGACGCTCCATCGGCGTGTTGGATGAGGCGGCTCCGGTCGAGGATGATGGGCGTGTCGTCCACGTGAACGCCGAAGCCGGCTGCAACTGGGATGATTTCGTCGATTACTGCGTCCGACTTGGACTGGAAGGCGTCGAAGGCTTGTCCGGCATTCCTGGCACCGTCGGCGCGTCGGTCGTGCAGAACATCGGCGCGTACGGTCAGGAGGTCGCCACCAGCGTCGACAGCGTCGAGGTTTGGGATCGCAAGGAACGTGCGGTAAAGGCGTTGCGTAACGATCAGCTCGCCTTCGGCTACCGCATGAGCGCGCTGAAAGCCAGCATGTACAGCGCTCCGGCGACTCCGGCCGCGGAATTTTTCCCGACGCCGCGATACGTGGTGCTGTCCGTCACGTTCGCGTTGCGGCACAGCGATACGGGCGTGGTCGGTTACGGTCAGCTCGCCAAGGCGTTGGACGTCGCCGTGGGCGATCGCATGAACACCGCGGACATCCGCAACGCGGTGCTGAAGGTGCGTGCGGCTAAAGGCATGCTGGAAGACGCGAATCGCTATGCGTCGCCGGCCATGCAGGGCACCAAGAAGACGAATCTGGTCGATGTCGCTCTTGAATCGCAATCCAAGCAGAACGGCGATGACGGTCCGGACTTCAACCGCCATAGCTGCGGCAGCTTCTTCATGAACCCGATTCTCACGCCACAGCAGGCCGAGACGCTTCCCGAAGACGCGCCGCGCTTCGACGCGGCATTGCCGGGCGGCGGGCAGGGCGTCAAGACTTCCGCGGCCTGGCTCATCGACCATGCCGGCTTCCATAAGGGGTTCAAAATCAACGAAAACGCTCCGGCTGGCCTGTCCACGCTGCATACGTTGGCGTTGACCAATCGTGGGGGAGCATCAGCCGAAGATATCGCCCGCCTCGCCAAAACCGTGCAGGACGGCGTCGAGGCCGCGTTCGGCATCCGACTGGTGCCCGAGCCGGTCGTCATCGGCATGAATCTTAAATAGCGTCACGCACGCCGTCAATGTGACGAAAACGACTTATACTTGCGCCTTGTGCTCTAGAAGGTGGAGCGTGAAACCGCGCGGGCGGAAAGAAGAGAAGGACGAGACATGAACGTATTTCGCAAGAAATCCGTCGAACAGACGCTGGCTGAAACAGGTGAGTCCGGCCATGCGCTCAAACGCGATCTGACCTGGTGGGATCTTGCCATCATGGGTGTGGCCGTTGCCGTGGGCGCAGGCATCTTCTCCATCGGCGCGCAGGCGGCTGCCTTCCATGCCGGTCCGGCGGTGGTGCTGAGCTTCCTGATCGCAGGCGTCGTGTGCGGCGCCGCCGTGATGTGCTACGCCGAATTCGCCTCCATGATTCCAGTGGCGGGTTCCGCCTACACCTTCACCTACACCACCGTCGGCGAGATCGTGGCATGGGTGATTGGCTGGGATTTGATCCTTGAAATGCTCATGGCCGGTTCGGTCGTCTCCAAATACTGGGGCGTGTACCTCAACCAGTTCTTCGAGCTGATCGGCTGGAACATCAACACCAACATCGCCATCGGCTCGTTCAACTTCGACCTGGCTCCGGTCATCATCGTCGCCTTCTTCACCGCGCTGCTGGTGATGGGCACCAAGATCGGCGCCCGCGTGGACGGCGCGCTCACCATTTTGAAGATCGCCATCGTCGTGTTCATCGTGGTCGTCGGCTTCTTCTACATCAAGGCCGAAAACTTCACCCCGTTCATTCCGCCGAGCGAACCCGCAGCATCCACCGACGGCTCCGGCGTCTCCGCGGTCATGGAACAGCCGCTGTGGCAGTGGGCCACAGGCATGGCCCCCAGCATTTATGGCGTGACCGGCATCATCTCCGGCGCGGCACTCGTGTTCTTCGCTTTCCTCGGCTTCGACGTCGTGGCCACCGCTTCCGAAGAGACCATCAACCCCAAGAAGAACGTGCCGCTGGGCATCGGCGTGGGCCTCGGCCTGATCATCGTGCTGTACACCCTCGTGGCCATCGTCACCACGGGCATGGTCTCCTATAAGGACCTTGCCAAACAGTCCGATCCGTCACTGGCCGTCGCGTTCAAGATGGTCGGCGCCGACTGGGCTGCGAAGATCATCAGCCTCGGCATCGTCATCGGCATGGCCACCGTGGTCATGGTGCTGCTGCTCGGCCTGACACGCGTGGTGTTCGCCATGAGCCGAGACGGACTGCTGCCGCGTGGCCTGAGCCATACCGGCAAGCATGGCACTCCGGTGCGTCTGCAAATCATCGTCGGCGTGGTCATGGCGCTGATCGCGGCCTGCTGCAATGTCGGCATCCTGTCCGACATGGTGAACATCGGCACGCTGTCGGCGTTCACGCTGGTGGCGATTTCCATTCCGATCATGCGCAAGAAGCGCCCCGACCTGGAACGTTCCTTCAAGATTCCTGGCAACCCGTGGGTGCCGATTCTGATTGCGCTCGCCAACCTGTGGCTGATGGTCAACCTGAGCGTGCTCACCTGGATCCGTTTCGTGGTCTGGCTCATCGTCGGCTTCGCCATCTACTTCGGCTATGGCTACCGTCATGCCCGTCTCGGTGCCGGCGAACTCGAAGTTGCCGCGCAAGAGTAATCTGGAACAGTACACGTTGTTGTTGAGGAGGTAAGCATGCCGTACGTTGTTGCCCAGCCGTGTGTGGACGTCAAAGACAAGGCCTGTGTGGACGAGTGCCCGGTCGATTGCATCTACGAAGGCTCCCGTTCCCTGTACATCAATCCGAACGAATGCGTGGATTGCGGCGCATGCGAGCCGGTGTGCCCGACCGAAGCCATCTTCTACGAGGATGACCTGCCGGACGAGTGGGCTTGGTACAAGGACGCCGCCGTCAGCTTCTTCGCCGAAGTCGGCGATCTGGGCGGCGCTTCCGCAGCCGGCCCGATCGGCAAGGATCCGGAGCAGGTCGCGGCCCTGCCGCCGCAGAACCAGTGAGCATGTCTTGCTGATGCGTCCGCCGTCCGTATTGCGCGTAAAGCGGAATATTCGCGGTCGATTTTAACCGGTTTGCCGCTGACGTTTGCACACGTCAGCGGCAAACCGGTTTTTGTATGGAACGGTTGCATGTGCCGGCACGTCGATTGCCGTATGCTGGAACATGGTTGTGATTTCCGCTTGAAAAGGAGCCTTACGGATGGGTTTTCATGAATTTTCATCGCCGTACGACTGGTCCCGCATCGCGTCGTACAAACGTACGGCAAAAGCCGCGTTCGGTGGCATGGTCGACCTGTCCGTCGGTTCTCCCGTCGACCCCGTTCCCGATTCGGTGCGTAAGGCGCTCGCGGTCTCGTCGAACGACCCGAACGCGTACGGATATCCCGTTACGGCAGGTACCGCCGATTTGCGTGACGCCATTCACGAGTGGTTCGCGGCCGCCCGCAATGTCGATTTGCGTGAGATCGGCGCCGATGCGGTGCCGACGGTCGGTTCCAAGGAAGGCGTCGCGTTGATGGCGTCGCTGCTGCATTTCGGCGAGGGCGATGTCGTCGTGCAGCCGAAGGTGTCGTATCCGACGTACGAGATCGGCACGCAGTTGGCCGGCGCGCAAACGCTGAAGGTCGACGACGTGGCGGATGCGGATTCCTGGAAGGATGTGCCGGGCGTCAAGGCCGTTTGGGTCAATTCGCCGTGCAATCCGACCGGTGAGGTGCTGTCCGCGGAACAGATGGCCGGTATTGTGCGTGCCGCGCGCGCGATTGGTGCCGTGGTGCTGTCCGATGAATGCTATGCGTTGATGCAATGGGAAGACGACGTTGCGGAAGCGGATGCGGATACGCTTGCCTCCACGCCGTGCGCCTTGCGCGCCGATGTGTGTGGCGGGTCTGCCGAAGGCGTATTGGTGCTGTATTCGCTGAGTAAGCAAAGCAACATGGCCGGGTATCGTACGGCGCTTATCGCTGGCGATCAATCGCTGATCGGGCCGATGGCGGCATACCGCAAACAGATCGGGCAGATCATTCCCGGACCGGTGCAGGCTGCGATGGCCGCCGGGCTGCGTGACTTCGACGCGGTCAAGACCCAGCATTCCCGTTACCAGGAGCGTCTGGGCATGCTGGTGAGTGCTCTGCGCGCATACGGATACTGCACCGACATGCCGCAAGGCGCGTTGTACGTGTGGGTGAAAGCCAAGTCCGGCGACTGCTGGGAGGATCTGCGCCAGCTTGCCGAAATCGGCATCGTCGCCAGCCCCGGCGAGTTCTACGGAGCGCCGGAATACTTGCGATTCTCGGCTACGGCCAGTGATGCGGCGATCGCCTCCGCCGCGGAACGATTGGCACGTTGACGGTTTGCTGACGATGGCCTTTTGACGAACGAAAGCGTTGAAAACAAAAAGGACCTCCGATTCGCTCGGAGGTCCTTCATTATGGCGGAGTCAGAGGGAGTCCAACGCCCATGCGTCTTATGGCTATGTGCAGCTGTTGATGTCGCTGATCCAGGAGTGGCGCAGTGAGAGAGCTCTCCCCAGTACAGTGTCAGTTTGTCAGCCAATGAAGCATCGATGATAACGCTATTGCCGGGGACAGCGTAAATAGTTTTTGCAGTTAATCGTGTTTGGGCGGAAGCCTGTAATTTCCTGCTTTTGGAATACTTAAATTTATTCGAAAGTTTCGTAAATATTTGCATATAGAACTTTCGTAACAAAAAATTTAAGTATTTAGTTAAATGACTTGACTTTCTTGAAAGTCAAGTCATATAATCAAGCAATGCTTTGACTGAAATGCTAAAGCATTTACGAAACATGAAGATGTGTGTTCGTGCATGTCGCCAAGGGAGAAAGACTTTGTATTCCCACATCCGATATTGGATAAGGAGATTCAGCAATGAAGTTTGAATACCATGTCAAACCAACCGGCAGCGATGCTGCGTGCGGCGACGCGGAGCATCCGTTCGCCACGATTTCCAAGGCCGCGCAGATGGCCTCTCCGGGCGATACGGTAATCGTGCATGAAGGCGCATACCGCGAACAAGTCGATCCGAAACGTGGTGGTCTGAGTGAACATGAGCGTATCACCTACTGCGGAGCCGAAGGCGAAGCACGGCCGGTTATCAAAGGCTCGGAATGCGTGCGGGGCTGGACGGAATTGGCCGATCATCCGCATGTGTGGACGGTGATGCTTGATAATACGATGTTCGGGGATTTCAATCCATTCGCAACCCCGATTTTCGGTGACTGGCTGGAAATGCCCAAGTTCGGCAAGGACCCGGACAAACATCTTGGCGATGTGTATCTCAACGGTGTTTCCTTCTTCGAATCGACGACGTTGGAAGGCGTATACGATCCGCAACCGCGTGATACGGATGAGGATTTCGCGTTGAAGATTCCCTGCCCTGTGCCGGATGTGGACCGTACACGTTATGTATGGCATGCCGAAGTGGACGAGAATGCCGGCACCACAACGATCTGGGCGAATTTCCAAGGTGCCGATCCGAATGAGGAACTGGTGGAGGTCAGTGTTCGTCGCACATGCTTCTTCCCCTCCCGCAACCATGTCAACTACATCACCGTGCGTGGCTTTGAAATGGCGCAGGCCACTGGAGATTGGGCGCCGCCTACCTCGCAGCAGTGGGGCATGATCGGCCCGAACTGGTCGTATGGCTGGATCATCGAAGACAACGTGCTGCATGACGCCAAATTCTCCGCGGTGTCATTGGGCAAGGAAATCTCATCCGGCGACAACGAGTGGACGAAAACCGAGCGCAAGACCGGTTACCAGTACCAGTTGGAGGCCGTGTTCAAGGCCCGTCGCATCGGCTGGGAAAAGGGGCTGATCGGCGGTCATATCGTACGCAACAACGACATCTACGAGTGTGGACAGAATGCCATCGTCGGACATATGGGCAGCGCATTCTGCCGTATCGAGCATAACCATGTCCATCACATTGCGTTGAAGCGTGAATTCTTCGGATGGGAAGTCGCTGGCATCAAATTCCATGCCGCATTGGATACGGTCATTGCCAACAACAACATCCACGACTGCTCGCTGGGCATGTGGATGGATTGGCAGACGCAGGGCACACGCATCACGCGCAATGTGTTCCACGATAACGTCCGTGACCTCATGATTGAAGTGAGTCATGGGCCGTATCTGGTGGACAATAACGTTTTCGCCTCGCCGGTGATGTTCCAGAACTGGTCGCAAGGTGGTGCCTTCGTCAACAATCTGATTTGTGGCGGCATTGAACCGCATACCGTTCTCGACCGTTCCACGCCGTATCACTATCCGCACACCACCGAGGTGGCCGGGTGCGCTGTGGTATCCGGCGGCGATGAGCGTTGGCTGAACAACATGTTCGCGCCGCAACCGGTGAAACCGACTGTCGGTGAATATGGTTTGTCCGCCTACAGCGATTGCCCGATGTCGATGCATGAATACTTGGAACGCCAGCGGGCCATGTGGGCAGATCCTTCGCAGGGTGGTGGTGAGCGCAATCCTCTGCAGTCTCTATATGCGGGCGGCAACATCTATCTGTCCGGCGCACAGGGGCTGAACAAGCAGGAAGGTGCGGCCGACGATTCGGAGCGCATGCAGGAGGACGCCCCGTTCTTCGGCGGCACCGTCTCCACGAGCGTTGCGTGTGATGAGCCCATGCCGGTGACATTGGTCGAAGAACCCGATGGACTGTATCTGCAGTGCACTGTGCCACAGGCCGTCGCCGATACCAGGATGCAGGTCGTCACCAGCGATATGCTCGGCGTGCCTCGCATCGTGGAGGAACGCTATGAACAGCCCGATGGCAGTGACTATGTGCTAGACACCGACTTGCTGGGACAAGCCTTGACCGCAACGGAACGCAAAGCCGGGGCGTTGAATGGTCTTGTCTCCGGAGAGAATCGCATCCGAATCTGGGAATGGAACAACTGATATGACAAATGCAACCGATACCAGCAAGACATTGGGCGAGTCCATGTTCGCACAGTGCGGATATGCCCAGGACGCCATCGATAGGCGCGTGTCACAGGTCTGGTATGAAATTTTCGAAGGTCCGAACAAATTCTATTGGGAGAACGACGAAGGCCTTGCCTATGTGATGGACACCGGCAACAACGATGTACGTACCGAGGGTATGAGCTATGCGATGATGATCGCCCTGCAATACGACCGTAAGGACGTATTCGACAAGCTGTGGGGCTGGGTAATGCGTCACATGTACATGAAGGACGGTCATCATGCGCATTATTTCGCATGGTCGGTCGCGCCGGACGGTACGCCGAACTCGAATGGTCCTGCACCTGACGGCGAGGAATATTTCGCGATGGACCTGTTCCTCGCCTCCCGTCGCTGGGGTGATGGCGAGGATATCTACGAATATTCCGCATGGGGACGCGAGATCTTGAGATATTGCGTTCATAAGGGCGAACGCTACGACGGCGAGCCCATGTGGAATCCCGACAACAAGCTCATCAAGTTCATTCCGGAAACCGAGTGGAGCGATCCGTCCTACCATCTGCCGCACTTCTATGAAGTATTCGCCGAAGAAGCCGACGAAGAAGACCGTCCATTTTGGCATGAGGCAGCCGCCGCAAGCCGTCGCTATCTGCAGGCGGCCTGCGACGAGCGGACCGGCATGAACGCTGAATACGCGGATTATGACGGAAAGCCGCATGTCGACGAGTCCAATCATTGGCATTTCTATTCCGACGCCTACCGTACCGCGGCGAATATCGGACTGGATGTAGCTTGGAACGGTCTGCAGGAAGTGCTGTGCGACCGCGTCGCCGCGCTGCAGCGATTCTTCCTGACCCACGACCGTACTAGCGTCTACGCCATCGACGGCACCGCCGTGGACGAGGTCGTGCTTCATCCGGTCGGATTCCTGGCCGCGACCGCGCAAGGCTCACTTGCGGCGGTGCATTCGGCCCAGCCCGACGCGGAGCATAATGCCCGTGAATGGGTGCGCATGCTGTGGAATACGCCGATGCGAACCGGCACGCGTCGTTACTATGACAATTTCCTCTATGCTTTCGCCATGCTGGCGTTGAGCGGAAAGTATCGGTATGAATGATGATTACCTCAACTAATCCTATGGTCTACACTAATCCTGTGGTCTACACGGATTTTCCTGATCCGGACATCATCCGGGTCGGGGACGTGTATTACATGGCCACTACGACTATGCATTTCACACCCGGGTGCGATATTCTGCGCAGCTATGACCTGGTGCATTGGGAATTCATTGCGCACGCATTGAATATCGTGGCGGATACCCCTGAAGAACGTTTGGAATGTGAAGGTGCCAACGCCTACGGTCGAGGCATGTGGGCGCCGTCACTGCGTTACCATCGAGGCACCTGGTATGTGTTGTTTGCTGCCAACGATACGCATACCAGCTATCTGCTGACGGCGGACGATCCATGCGGCCCATGGCGAAAGCGTGAGCTTGACGGCTTCTATCACGACAGCGGACTGTTCTTTGACGACGATGATCGAGCCTATGTCGTATATGGGCAGTCGACATTGCGCATCACGGAGTTGAATCCTGAATTAAGCGGGCCGATGCCGGGTGGGCTCGACCGGGTCATCGCACAGGACGATCCGCAGGCTGACCTTGGTTATGAGGGCAGTCACCTATACAAGCATGATGGACGCTATTACGTCTTCACCTGTCACTTCCCGCAAGGCAAGGGCAAAACAGAAGCCTGCTTGATAGCCGAATCCTTGGATGGCGCTTTCGAAGCGCGTGAAATTATCGACGACGACCTGTCCTTCCACGGTTACGGAGTCGCGCAAGGCGGTATGGTGGACACTCCGGACGGCGACTGGTATGCATTCATGATGCAGGACCGCGGCGGTGTGGGACGCGTGCCGACACTGATGCCGATGCGGTTCGGCGAGGACGGATTCCCCGTCATCGGCGAGAACGGCAAAGTGCCGCATTCGGTCAGCGTGCCGGCTGCAAGCTGTGCCGAACCTGTCGCGCCCATCAACGGCAGCGAATTCATAGCCCGGCATAACGCTGAAGGCGGAGTCGATGCCAACTGTCTGCAGCCATACTGGCAGTTCAATCACATCACACATGACGAATACTGGTCACTGACGGAACGTCCGGGAGCATTCCGCCTGCATTCCGGACGCATCAGCTCGAATCTCAATCATGCATGGAACACGCTGACGCAGCGCACGATGGGGCCGGTGACGGTGGCCGAAGTCACCGTCGACGCGTCGACATTGCATGATGGCGACTTCGCCGGATTGGCGGCGTTCCAAGGATGCTATTCCTACATCGCGCTTACGCGAAGGAACGGCCGCACGATGCTGACCGTCCAATACAAGCCGGTGAATGACGATTCCATCTTCTCCGACAATGATTGGGACAGTCCAGCCGTAACGGATGCGGAAATCATGGCGGATGCGGATTGCATGCGCCTGCGCGCGGTATATGATTTCACCGATTGCAAGGATGAAGTGACGTTCTTCTACCGCGATGCGGATATGCCGGAATCCGAATGGCGCCCATTGGGGACAGCGCACCGGATGGTCTTCAAAATGGATCATTTCACAGGTTGCCGTATCGGATTGTTCCTGTATTCGACAAAAGAGACCGGTGGAATCGCCGATTTTTACGACTTTGCGTATTCGACGCCGAATACGAAGGAAGGAGGGCGATGAAGCGACAGGCCATAGTGGCGCAGGGAACTGTCGAAGGCTTGGCGGCTGAAGATCAGGGCATCACCGTGTTCCGAGGGGTCCCGTTCGCCCAGCCTCCCGTCGGCGGTCTGCGCTGGCGTGCGCCGCAGCCGGCCCTGCCGTGGGATGGTGTGCTGCAAGCCTTCGATTTCGGGCCTACCGCGATGCAGCCGACGCCGGGCGCTTCCGATGATTTCTATGATCGTGAATGGGGCACCGATCCGGCCGTGCCGATGAGCGAGGATTGCCTCTACCTGAATATTTGGACTCCGGCATTACGCGGATATGGCGCGGATAGCATGGTAGCCTCCGAAAAGCTGCCGGTCATGGTCTGGATCTACGGCGGAGCCTATCAATGCGGCGGCACATTTGAAAAGGAATTCGACGGCACGCATCTCGCCGCGAACGGCGTCGTTGTGGTCAGTGTGGCCTATCGTCTGAATGCATTTGGGTTTATGACGCACCCTTTGTTGCATGAGGAGGCCGTAGAACGCGGCGACGGCGAACCATATGCGAATTTCGGATTTCTGGATCAGCGTGCTGGAATCCAATGGGTGAAGGAAAACATCGCGAAGTTCGGCGGAGATCCGGAAAACATCACGGTTTTCGGCCAATCGGCCGGTGCCGCCAGCGTCTTGGCCCAGATCTGCTCGCCGATGAATCATGGCCTGTTTCAGAAAGCCATCATGCAATCCGGCGCAGGCTTAGGGTATTTCAATGCGCGGCAGGACACGCTGGAGCATGCGCAGGCCAACGGAATCCGTCTGTTCGAAGCATTGGGTGTCTCCACGCTGGAGCAGGCCCGTGCAATCCCGGCCCGAACGGTATTGGAAGCCGCCGAGTCTCTGTCTGTTCCACCGGACAGCGGACGTGAAGATGACTGGTCGATGATCGTCAATTGGGTGCCATGCGTGGACGGCCTGTTCCTTCCCGATCAGGAGGAGCGTATCGTCGAGGGCTGCAAGGCTAACAACGTCGACATGCTGGTCGGCAACACGACCAATGAGTTCATCGCTTCGACTGAAGATGGGAAGCCTGTGCATGTCGGCCAGCTCGGCAATCTCACGCTGATCCGCAAATGGACCGCAAGCGGTGGGACCGCGCCATACTACTATCATTTCGATGTCGCCATGCCGGGGGATGATGCCGGAGCCTTCCACTCGTCCGATCTGTGGTTCTCCTTTGGAAGCCTTGCGAAATGCTGGCGTCCGTTCGTTGGATGGCATTACGATCTGGCAAGGCGAATGGGGCTGTACTGGACCAATTTTGCCGCCAATGGCGATCCCAACGGAACGGACCGTGACGGAACGCCGCTTCCTGTATGGGATCCTTGCATCGGTGAGGAATGCCCCGCCATGCATTTGTGCCAAGAACCGGGCATGCGGACGGATTGGCTTACCGAAACGGATCGAAAAGCATTCGGCCTGTGACGGCATGCCGTTGATGTATAAATACTGATATGTAAACAGGGATGGTCTTTGCGGATCGTCCCTGCCGCATAATGATTTGCCGTTGCGCGTGCAGGAGGATTTCGAGACTGATTATCCGACTTTTCACCGTTTCTGTCGTCTGGTTCGTCGGTGGCGTCTCGCGGAGGCTCGGGCCATTAAAGACCCTGTTCGGCGTTGTGCAGGCTAGGAGCTGTTTGAAGTGTTCTAGGCCGGACGTTTCGCCGTATAGGGGCGTGTCTGCGTGGATTCCGTCGGATGTGGCGTCTCAATTGTTGGACGTTGCGGTGAGCGTGAACGGGGGTGATTATGAGGAAGACTGAACCCCCTGCTCATGACCATTGCCGACACGATGGCCTATTTGCAGTGCAGTCGTCGGCTGTCTTGTTGGGTACCCAACTCGGGTACCTTGCTGGGTACCGGAAATGTTGGCATTGGCGTACATTTCCGTACATTCTCTGTTTTGCGCCGTATGTCTTGAAATCGTTGGTATTCCGCCGTTTTGGCATGAAAAAAGGGCTTCCGGATTTCTCCGAAAACCCTCAAGGCGGAGTCAGAGGGATTCGAACCCTCGAGCCGCTAAACACGACTAACACCTTAGCAGGGTGCCCCTATCGGCCACTCAGGCATGACTCCACTGTTGCGTTACGACGCAACAGCATGTAACTATAGCATCTATCCGCGTGCGAAACACCATATTGTGAAAAAATGAGAGAAAAACGTGTGGTGATGTCAGTGGGACTCGAACTCGTGAGCCGTGTCGAGCGGTCTCATTGATATGCGACACGCCGGTATGCCCGCAGGTTTCGCCATATTCGAACATTTGTTCCAAAACTGCCGAATCGTTGTCTATCATGGAATCATGAGCACGGCACCAAGAATCGCAGCGGCCAAACGTGACTGGGGTCACGATGAGGTCGGATGCACGGTGCTGCATATCGACATGGACGCTTTTTTCGCATCCCTCGAAGTGGCGCGGCATCCGGAATACGCCGACAAACCGGTAATCATCGGCATCGGCAACCGTTCCGTGGTGTCCGCGGCGAACTATGAGGCACGCAAATACGGCATCAATTCGGCGATGGCAAGCTCCCGGGCAAGAAAACTATGCCCGAACGGCGTCTTTCTGCCGGTGGACATCCACTACTACCGTGAGATGTCCCGACGTATCTTCACAGAGGTGTTCTCCCGCGTCACCGATCGCATCGAACAGGTTTCCGTGGATGAATGCTATATGGACGTCTCCGGCGCGCTGCTGCGGTGGAAGAGTCCCCGCGCCATCGGAGCTTGGATACGCGATCAGGTCGCCAGACGGTACCACATCACCTGTTCCGTCGGCATCGCGGCGAACAAGCTTGTCGCCAAAATGGCTTCGACCAATGCCAAACCGGATGGCATGCTCATGATCCCCGTGGCCAGACATGCCGAATTCGTGCAGATGATGCCGTTGCGTGGCATACCTGGCATCGGTCCGTCCTTGGAGAAACGACTGAACGCATGGGGCGTTGATTCCGTGGCTGACTTGGCGAAGATGAGCATGGAATCGCTTGAGCAGGCGACGGGGTCAGCCATCAGCGCGCGCGGGTTGTACATGGCGGCACGCGGATTGGATGACCGCCCTGTCGCACCGCGTGCGCAGGAGAAATCCGTCGGCGCGGAACGCACGTTCGACAAGGACACCCAAGACATGCGGCAGGTGACATCCATGCTCCGCTGGTGTTGCGATGATGTGGCCGGCACGCTGCGCAGACGAGGGTTGATGGCGCGTAAGGTCATGGTGAAGCTGCGATTCCCGGATTTGAGCTATGCGACGAAAGGACATACGCTGGACTGTCCGACGGATGCGGCAAGCATGCTGTATCCGCAATGTGTCGCATTATTGCTGGCCATGATGGGCATGCCGGAAAGCTCTATCGACGCCATTTCCTTGACCAGACCGGTGCGACTTGCCGGCATGAGCGCGGGCGGTTTGGTCGAAGCGGCGGATGCGGCGGTTCAGCTTTCGCTTGATGACATGCTTGAAGAGCAGAACGAGGCGCAGCGGGGTCGTGGAACGGATACCGAACCGTCGACCCAATCGGAACGGCTACGCGGTGCGGAAGCGGCATTAGACGCGGTACGGCTCAAATACGGTAAAGGAAGCGTGCGTCTTGGCATATGGCGTGCGGGGCCATCAGGTAATCTTGAACATTGAGAGTGATGTGGAGCATGAGAAGAAACAGGGGGAGTGCCATGAGATACAGGGACAAGGCGGTGCATGCCCGCAACCCGGAAGTGCTGGTTGCAGGACGTCGCAGGCTGGCCATCGTCGCAGCCGTCGTACTTGTTGTATTGCTGGCGGTAGGTGGGTGGTTCCTGGCGCAGTGCTTGCGTTCATCACAGTCCCAAGCCGGGCAGGGGGCCACAACGCAGATGGACGTGGCCAAGCAGAAAAAGCATGTGGTGAAAAAGGCCGAGCCAAAGGAACATCACGGCAATTCGCCGGACTGTCCGGATACCGATTGCATCGCCATGATGGTCAATGGCGATCTGCTGTTCCACCCTGGTCTGTGGGACAACTTCGCCGGTCCCAATACCGCGGCGACGGACGGTACGGCCTATGACTTCACCAGTCTGTTCGAACCGATGCGCAAGTACATCGATGCCTCCGATATCGCGGTGTGCGAATTCGAAACGCCGATCGCGCCTCGCGGTGGCCCCTACACCGGGTATCCGGTGTTCAACATTCCCTCGGAGGTCGCCGACGCGGCCGCCAAGGTGGGGTATCGCGCATGCACGCATGCGTCGAACCATTCGTGGGATCAAGGCGCGGATGGCATCACACGCCTGTGGAATACCCTCGACCAGGACGGCATCGCCCAGACGGGCTCCTACAAGACCGAGGAAGACTCTACCAAACCGCTGGTCATCGATTCTCCGACCGGTGGCGGCAAACTGGGCCTGATCGCCGGTACCGTGTCCCTGAACGCGCAAACCCCCGATTATGATTGGCGCGTCGACCGTCTGCGCGAGAGCGGCGATCCGAACCATCAGGCCGACATCGACAAAGCCGTAGCCAAAGCCAAAGAGGCCCGTAAACAAGGCGCCGACGTGGTGGCCATCGCCATGCATTCCGTGCAGGAATATCTTGACTACGCCGACTCGTGGCAGCAGTCCGAAGCGCATGAGCTGGCCGACACCGGTGCGTTCGACGTCATCTACGGTGCCGGATGCCACTGCGCGCAGCCCGTTGAGAACTACAACGGCACATGGATCATCTACGGTCTGGGCAACGCGGTGACGGTCACGTCCTACATTCCAGGCAACGAGGTCAACAACCAAGGCGTGACGGCCCGCGTCCAATTCGCCGGCAAGAAAGGCGTGGCCGGCTCATGGCGGGTCAATCGCATCGATTGGGTGCCGACGGCCAATGTGCGTCAAGGCCAATACCAGTGGTGTCCGATTTCGGACGACCATCCGGATGGAGCCTGTTGGAACGAAACAGAAGATGCCAATCAGAGACAACGTATCTGGAACGTGATCTATTCCATGGGCGCGGACCAGAACGTGGTTCGCGAATGGAACATCACCGCAGAACAAGCTGGTTCATCTGGAAAGTAGTTTCCCGTGGCAGAATATGCCTCGTATTCGTTAATCGACCTGTATGGAGCGTTTCCGCTCGTGATGTGAGGTGAAAGAAATGGATGGAGTTTTCGAGACCCAGCCGGACCGCACCGACTTGCCGCTGGTGGTCATGCCGGTGGTCATCGAATCGATGATCGGACCGTTCAAACAGAACTTCACGATGCTCGACAACGTGGCCCGCGTGCGCATGTACGAGGATTTCACACTGGACGAGGACACCATCGTGGAACGCTGCAAGGATGCCGACGCCGTCATGGTCATCGGATTCCACTGCGCCGATGCCATCCTCGACAGGCTCGACGCCAAGTGCTATGCGTTCGGAGGCACCGGCGTCGCCAGCTACATCAATCTTGAGAAAACCAAGGAACGCGGCATCCGCGTCTGCAACGTGCTGCATTACGGCGATCACGCCGTCGCCGAGCACGCCATGGCGTTGCTCATGGAACTGACCAGGCACGCCGGAGCGCTTGATATGCAGGTCAAGCAAGGCGATTGGGACGGTGCCGACGGTTTCGAACTGTTCGGCAAGAAGCTCGGCATCATCGGACTCGGCGGCATCGGGCAGACCGTGGCCGGCATCGCCAACGCTTTCGGCATGAAAGTATCCGCGTGGAACTCCCACGTGCCGGCACAGGTGTTCGAGAACCTGAATGTCACTCCGGTGGAAGATATGAACGAGTTGATCTCGAATTCAGACGTGGTCAGCGTGCATATGCCGTTGCTTGACTCCACCCGTGGCATCATCACGGCGAAGAACCTCGACGCGTTGCGTCCGGGAACCCTGTTCGTCAACACCGCCCGCGCCGAAGTCATCGAACCCGGCGCACTGCTCGCAAGACTTCAACGCGGAGACATTCCGGCGGCCTTGGACGTGTTCGATCATGAGCCGCTTGCCGCCGACGATCCTTTGTGCAAGATTCCCGGCATCGTGCTCACCCCGCACATCGCATGGCGCACCGACGGCGCGTATATCGGCATGACCAAGCAGGTGGTCCAATCCATCGCCGCCTTCTTCAAGGGGGAGGAATTCAACGTCGTCGTCTGAAAAAATAACCGGGAAGCAGCATATGCGCGCGGTCGGTGAGGTTAGGTAGGTTGAACAGCATGCAGACCATACTCGATTCCGCCGATCGGCCGGCGCACGACGCCTTCGTCGAAAAGAAATCGGAATTCATCGGAGACGCCTGTCATATCAGCTCGTTGGATGAGGCGCTCGCTTTCGTTCAGACGATCCGTGACCAGCATCCGAAAGCCCGGCATGTCGCCTATGCCGCGGTGTGTGGTGGATCCGATGGACGTCTTGCGGAACGCATGAGCGATGATGGCGAGCCGTCCGGAACCGCCGGAAAGCCCATTCTCGACGTGCTGCGGGCAAACGAAATGACTGATTGCGTGGTCGCGGTCACACGGTATTTCGGCGGTATCCTGCTTGGTTCCGGCGGCCTGATCCGTGCGTATTCCACAGGTGCGTCAATTGCGGTCAAGGCTGCTTCCAAGGCGAAAATCGTACCGTGCGGCGAATATCAGGTAACTCTTGATTATCCGCAGTTGGGCAGCTTCCAGAATCTGCTGTCAACGGTGGAAGGCGAGCAGACCGACGCGCAGTACACTGACCGCATCGCCTTGACTGTGGTGGTTCCGCAGGAACAGGCGAATGTCTTCGAATCCCGAGTTGTGGAAACTTTCAACGCCACGGTCGTTCCGCAACTGGTGGGCACGTCCAACCGTCCGGTCAAAGTATGAGTTCACGTTGTGAGCCGCATGCATATAGTGTCGTAAGGTGAAAATATGAGTGATGAGAACGAGCAGCATGAGAATGATTCGCAGGCCGACGCCTCG